>Ga0209517_10000427_pt1 | contig 72323 bp, 59 predicted proteins | sample PeaSoiMetSII2010_FD_187695 | JGI IMG/M metagenome (GOLD analysis project Ga0209517, IMG submission 187695) | Peat soil microbial communities from Weissenstadt, Germany - SII-2010 (SPAdes) (version 2) | ecosystem: Environmental > Terrestrial > Soil > Wetlands > Peat | place: Germany... | reverse complement strand
GCTTTGTTCTTTTAAAGGGACGCACGCCGCAGTGCAAGCTTGAAGTTTCATTCTCGTTCAAACGGCGTCTGCGGACGTAGCGGCTCCGCTGGATTCCGGCCCAAAAGCGCCACCGGAATGACGACATCTGATCCGGGGCTTTTCATGGAGCTTTAAGCGGTCCATCATGCAATACTTTCGTATATTCCCGGAAATGTCAAACTCTGGGAGTCCGCCGGCAGAGCCGGAGGTTTACCCTGTTAATTAGGCGTTGAAATCCCTCAAGAGGTTCAATTCATATGGAAATGAAATTCCACCGGCGAGTTGACTAAACAGTGACGGCCATAAAATAAAATAGCATCATTTCGCAAGGCGCAATAAAGATCTGAGGCGAGCGGTCTATGAGCACGATCAGGCAGGAGATCATGGCCCTTTTGTCGGAGGGGAAGTACGGGGCAAAGAACATCTCCAAAATCATTCGCATTAGCGAAAAGGAGGTTTTCGAACACCTTGAGCACATCGGCCGTTCACTCAAATCACAGAAAATGAGGCTCAAAATAACCCCGGCGCTCTGCCTGGAATGTGGTTTCAAATTCGAGGGCCGAAATCGTTTTACATCTCCGGGAAAATGTCCCAAATGCAAAGGAGAACATATTCAGGACCCGCAATATAGCATCGAAGGCCCTTAGATTTAGCGTTCAGGACAGTTCCTGCCCTCTGCCTTGAATGCGCTTTGTCTTCGGTATCTCTACTCGGCGCTCTCGGAAAGGACACTATGCCGCTTCACGCACGCCAACAACCAGTTTCTTACCCAATGCCGCCAAGGCGGTTTCGATCTGCTCAATGCGGCTGGCATGGGTAAGGCTTAACAGGCGGTCTATGACCGTTGGGGAGAGGTTGAGCTTGCGGGCCAGGTCTGCTTTGCGAAGGCCTGCATCAAGCATGGCGTTCCACAAAAGAATTTTTGCCGAAAGTCCTACGGGAAGGATTACGCCGGGGCGCCCTTTGAGGGGAGAGGGCATGGGGATACGCTGACGGTCGTCCATATAGGCTGAGAAGATGGCAGTGAGGGCGCCGACAGCGTGACTCCTGGCGTCGGCCTCATCATCTCCGAAGGTCACTGCCTCTGGGACATCGGGAAATGTGGCAAGTATTGTATCGTTATCGTCGGGCTCAAGATTGACTGGATAGATCAACATAACAGGCCTCCTACTTCACTCCAAGCTGCTTCTTGATTTTCTCGACCAATCCCGTGCCAAGTTCCTTGTTGCCGCCGTGCATGGGCAAGTCCGCTTTCTTGTCACCCAGGCGGGCAATAATATGACCGGTGCCCGCCTTCGTTTCGAATGTGCAACCTTGCTTCTTCAGCCATGCTTTGAATTGGTTCGAGTTCATAAATTTATATAAACAGATTTGCTTATGATATCAAGAAATTTGTAAACATTTATGTTTATCAATGCCATTCACTGGAGGCGCAGGGGAGAACACATTCAGGACCCCGAATATAGCATCGGATGCCCCTGGGCGGCTGGCCCGCAGCAGGGATTGGCACTCAAACCTTCGGCGGCGGGCGGTGGGACCGCCAGCCGGGTTTGCCGCTACCTTCGGCGGCGTCACAGGCAGGATCTCGATGGATGGGCACTAGCTTTTGCATGGAATAGTTCTTATTGAGAAAACGAACCAGTTCGTAGATAATGGGGCATGTTCCGATTTCAGGAGCATGAGCAAGAAGTTTTTCTAAAGCGAGGAACGAGCAGGTTTTTTCCGGATCCTGCTGTCCGGCGCCTGCTGCTAATGCCGAATTCCAAAGAAGGTGAAACGGTGATGAACATGGAAGAACGCAAAAAGAAGGCTAACAAGACTTATTGTGATGGGCATGCCGAAAAGGGAATAAAAATTTGTTCCTGGGAAAAAATGCCCGGCTGGCAGAAGTTTTTGAAAGGCGAAATAACCGAGAGTGAGCTTAGTGAGCATGCCAAAGAAGAACTGACCCAACTTGATCAGGCTTTCGGTAAATTTTTGCGCGATGACAAAGACAAGGATTCCCCGGAACCGCCCAAAGAGGCGCCGCTCTCGGAAAAGATGAGAATCGCCAATAAGATCTACAAACAGGCGTGTGTGGATTCCGGTTCAAGCCCGTGCTTTTTCAAGAATTTTGCCACCTGGCAGCAGTTCGTGCACGGCGAAATCGAAGAAAACGATTTCTACGAAAGGGCCCGTGAAGAAATCCAAAAGCTTGCTTCAGAGCAATAAAGCGCGAGTTGAAGCAAGAAGCAATAAGAGGAAAGCACCAACTGTCAGGGTCACGTTATAGTGTCCACAGCACAGCCCCTACCAGAGACCTTTTGACACAGGTGGAGGAGCGAAGCTGGGCGGGGCGGATAAACACATATAGATAGGACACTTCCCGCTCCATGCTTCCCGCTTCCCGCTCCTTCAACGATAAATAGACATGCTCTTCGTGCTTGCGCTGAAAACATCCCTGTTTACAATCACATTTACGCAGGCAGGTTTGCCCGAAGATCCGGCCCGCTCCAGGGCCGGACGGATTTCAGAAGGCAGGACAACTTGTTCTCCATACCCGCCCATGGCCTCTATTACCCGGTCATATCTAAGAGGAGTGAGAACGCTTGCCAGGTTTCCCCTGTCAGGACCATACCGTGCGAGTTGAAGGAACCGCACCTGGTTCCAGGCGGCGTTGTTTGCGACAATTCCAACCACGGGCAAATTAAAGCGGATGAGCGTATCATAATCAAAACCGGTACATCCGAAGGCCCCATCGCCAAAAAGCGCGACCACCTCAGTTGAGGGGAAGGCCGTTTTGGCGGCGATGGCAAAGGGCGTACCAACTCCGAGCGTGCCCAGTGGACCGGGATCGAGCCATTTGCCAGGCTTTCGCGTCCTTATCACGTTGGCCGAAATGGTGACCACGTCCCCTCCATCAGCAATGAAAATAGAATCGTCGCTCAAAAAATCGTTTATCTCACGAGCAAGCCTGAGAGGATGAATGGGAACTTCATCGGAGGTCAGAAATTCCCTTTCCTTCTCGAGAATCTCGTTTTCCTTCGCCCGAAGCTCCCGGCGCCAGACGTCGCGATCCGCTCTGAGGCTAACGGCCTCTAAGAGATCTTTGAGCGCAGGGCCGATGTCCGCATTGATCGGGACATCAGTTGACCGGTTGTGGCAGAGTTCGGAATAATCCAGGTCCACCTGGATGATCTTCGCGCCGGGGGCGATCCGGTCCCCATAGCCAAGTCGAAAATCAAAAGGGGTCCCTACGACAATGACCACGTCCGCCCGGCTGAGCGCATGGCTCCGCGATCTGCTGAACAGGAATTTTGAATCCGGGGCAAAAGCTCCCCTTGCCGCTCCGTTCAAATATGTGGGAATTTGCATCTTTTCAGCCAACGCTTTAAGACTATCAACCGCCCGGCAGAGCCATACCTGCGTGCCGGCGAGAATGGCCGGTCTATCGGCCCTGTCGAGCAACTCAGCCGCCCTCTCGACATCCCCGGGATCGGGCCGCGTCCCGCCTTTTGCCCTGTAACCAGAGGGAATCCGCACTTGTGTCTCTTCAAGTGCGCTCGCCAGCACATCGTAGGGGATTTCAAGAAACGAGGGTCCCGGCCGGCCGCTGTATGCTTCGCGAAGAGCCATGGCCATGTATTCGGGGATGCGCTCGGTTTCAAAGACAGTCGCAGAAAACTTCGTGATCGGCTTCATTATTTCCACATTGTTCAACTCCTGCAAACCGCCCTTGAGGAGACTGTTAAGAGGCACCTGCCCCCCGATGAGAAGCATGGGGACTTGCGCCCTGAAGGCGTTTGCAACTCCCGTAACGGCATCAGTCACCCCCGGCCCGGCGGTAACGACCGCGAGGCCCGGAAAGCCCGTCAGCCGCGTCCAGGCATCGGCCGCATGGGCCGCCGTCTGTTCGTGCCTCACGTCGATTATCTTGATCCCTTCCTCGGCGCATCCGTTGTAGATGTCCATGACGTGCCCGCCGCACAACGTAAAGATCGCGCCAATCCCTTCGGCGTTGGCGAATTTTGCAACAAGTTGACCGCCTGTGATTTTTCCCATCGGATGATCCTTTTCAAAATGAGACCGTTACTCTTAATAATGCCTCAACTTGACTGCCGAAAGATCCACAAAACCATTTTCGGAATTATAATGCTATAAGGTTGGGCATGAGATACCTGAGGAATTCCCGATGACTCATAAACCAAGTTACGAAGAACTGGAAAAGAGGATCAAGGAGCTGGAAAAGGAAGCTCTTATGCGCAAGCCGGCGCAGGACGAGGCAGACGTCCAGAGGGAAACGCTGGCCAGGTTATTTGAAATCGCACCCTATATCATGATGCTCGTTGACAAAGACGGCCGTGTAACGAACATCAACCATAAAGGTGTAGCTTTTTTAAGCAAGCCGAAGGATGCCCTTTTGGGCCGGCTTTGCGGAGAAGTATTCAGTTGTGTAAATTCTTTCGACGTTATGGGGTGTGGAAGGAACGCGCCATGTCTCGACTGTCCGGTCCGAACCAAAATTATGTACACCTTGGAGACCGGCCAGGGCATCTATGATGCCGAAGGCCGCCTGACAGTGCGTAAGGGCTCGACGGATGTTGCTGTTGACGTGCTCATAAGCACTGCCCTGCTTAAAGACAGGGATGCCGACAAGGTGCTCGTTACGATCAACGATATCACCGAGCGCAAGCGGGCCGAGGAAAAGATGCTGCGCGCGAATGAAGACTGGGAACGGACGTTCGATGCCGTACCCGAACTCATTGCAATACTTGACAAGGACTACCGGATTGTGCGCGTGAACAAGGCTATGGCAGCCAGGTTAGGCGTGAACCCTGCAGAGTGTATCGGGCTTAAGTGTTATCACGCTATCCATGGGACGAGCGAGCCTCCGTTGTTTTGCCCGCACAGGCAATTGATCGGGGATGGAATCGAACATACTACGGAGGTCCACGAAGAACGTCTCGGCGGCGATTTCCTCGTAACCGTTTCGCCGTTTTTTGACCCGGGGAGTGGACTGATCGGGAGTGTCCACATCTGTCGTGACATCACTGAGCGCAAACGGGCTGAAAATGCGCTCCTTGAATCCGAAAAAAAGTTCAAGAGCTTTGCAGAGCAAGCGCTTGTAGGCATCTATCTCTCTCAGGACGGAGTCTTCAAATATGTAAACCCAAAGTTCGCTCAAATGTTCGGCTACACGGTTGAGGAATGTCTGAATGATATGCATTTCAAGAACCTGGTCTACACGGAGGACTTTTCTAGTGTTGCGGAACTGGCCAGGATGCGGGCATCCGGCGAACTCGAATTTTTTCGGCACAGCTTCAGGGGGCTGAAAAAAAACGGACAGATTTTCCACGTGGAGGTTTACGCATCCACAGGCAATTATAATGGAAGGCCCGCAGCCATAGGGACTATTCTGGACATTACAGAGCGCAAGCAAATGGAAGAAGCGCTTCAAAAATCACGAGATAACCTGGAATTAAAAGTTCATGAACGTACTGTCGAGCTCAAAACATACATGAGAAAGCTGGAAGAGAGCAACCGGGCGCTCCAGGATTTTGCTTTCATTGCCTCACATGATCTTCAGGAGCCTCTGCGGAAAGTAACCGCTTTCGGGAATATGCTTAAACAGGATTGTGGCAGCGCACTGAACGATCAACAGAGAGACTACCTGGAACGTATGCTCAATGCTAATCGGCGGATGCAATCCCTTCTGACGGGACTTCTCGATTACTCAAGAGTTGCGACGTCATCGGAGCCATTCAAGCAGGTTGATCTTTCCGATCTGATCGGCGAAGTCATTTCGGACCTGGAAGTCAGAATCGTAAAGACAGGCGGTGAAGTACATGTTGAGGACCTTCCCGTCATTTCAGCAGACCCAACGCAAATGCGGCAGCTTTTTCAAAACCTGATCGGAAATGCCCTGAAGTTCCACAAAGAGGGAGAGAAGCCGGTCATCAGCGTGAAGAAAGCAGCAACAGTTGATGAATATATTCAGATCGTCGTGAAGGACAACGGGATTGGTTTCGAGGAGAAGTACGTCGACAAGATCTTCACCCCCTTCCAGAGGCTTCATGGGAAGAGCAGCCCGTACGAAGGAACAGGAATGGGGCTTGCAATATGCAGGAAAATAGTCGAACGGCATGGCGGGAGCATTACTGCCAAGAGCGCCCCGGGGGCCGGTTCGACATTCATTATCACGTTGAGGGAGAACCAAAATACCTGATGCGGAATTGTGTTCAAATTGGGTCTTCGGGAGGGCATAAAGCCCTCCCTACAAAAGCACCGCCTGACTGTGCCGTAGGGGCGGGGTTTATCCCCGCCCGCTCTTGAACGCAAATTGGTATGAAAGGCTCACATATTGAGCCGGAATGTGACGCCAACACCAGCCTTAAAGTTTTCCCATTCTTTTTTCGAAATTCCTGATTAGTTCATTAGTTCATTGATTTTGCCGAGCAATTCGTCTCTGCCCTGCCGGGTTTCCGCTGAAAAGATAATGAAATCGGCGGGAGCTATTCCGAGAATTCGTCCGGCGGCTTGGGCGAGGGGGCCCCATTTTGTCCGGGAAAGCTTATCGGCCTTGGTCAGAACCGGGATCGCCGGGATTTTTTTATCTTTCAGCCAGGACCAGAGGCTTATGTCATCGGGGGTGGGCGAATGGCGCAAATCCATTATCTGGACAATTCCCCGGAGGCTCGCGCGGGTATCGAGATAAGTTTCGACCATCGGCCCCCAGGTTGCGCGCAGGCTTTGGGATACCTTCGCATACCCATATCCAGGAAGGTCGACGAACAGGAAACTGTCATTTATTTTAAAAAAGTTGATAAGCTGAGTACGACCGGGGGTGCGGCTTGTCCGGACCAGTTTTTTGCGCTGGACAAGGCAGTTGACGAGTGCGGATTTGCCCACGTTTGAACGGCCGGCAAAGGCCACTTCGGGCAGTTCATCCGGCGGATACTGCTCGGGCAGAGTGGCGGATTTGATAAATTCGGCCGACGTTATAATCCCTTTAGATAGCATTCTATTCTATCAAGCCCTTCCCTGATGTTCTCCAGCGAATTGGCATAGCTGAAGCGGACGTAACCTTCGGCGTTCGATCCAAAATCCACTCCGGGCGTTATACCGACTTTTGCCTTCTCCAGGATTTCGAACGCGAAGGAATATGAATCGCCGGTAAACCGCCGCGCATTGGCAAAGACGTAGAAAGCCCCCGTCGGCTCAACGGTTATACCGAATCCGATCTCCCGCAACCGCGCTATCATATATATCCTGCGCTGATTGTAGGTTTCGCGCATTTTCGCGATATCCTCGGCCACCGACGGGTCCGTGAGGGCGGTACAGCCCGCGGCCTGGGCAACGGAATTTGCGCAGATAAAGAAGTTCTGCACCATTTTTTGTATCGGGCGGATCATATGCAGGGGCGCTATCAGGTATCCGAGCCGCCATCCGGTCATGGCGAAAAGCTTGGAAAAGCCGTTGAAGACGATGCAGTTTTCAGTAAATTCCAGCGCCGAGCGCGCGCGGCCCTCATAGACGAGACCATGATAAATCTCATCGCTGAGGATCAGCCTGCCAAAGTCCGCGATTTGGGCCATCCGGTCGGCATCGAGAAGGTTGCCGGTCGGGTTCGCGGGCGAATTTACAAGGATTGCTTTGGTCCTCGGACTAAGAGCGGCTTTGATGGATTCAGGCCTGTACTGGAACCCGTCTTCTTCATAGACCGGGATCATTTTAGGGACCGCTTCGAGAAAACGCACGAAATTCGGATGGCAGGCATAATGGGGATTGGACAGAATCACCTCGTCCCCGCACTCCAAAAAGGCGCTCATTGCCACCAGAAAGGCGGGCGAGGTGCCCGCTGTTACCACCACCCGGCCTGGATCAATGCTCCCGATCCCGTAGGTCCGCTCATAATAGCTGCAGATAGCCTCCCGCAGTTCATGGGTCCCAAGGCTGTGCGTATAATGAGTATCGCCCCTGCGAAGGGCCTCTATCGCCGAGTTCTTTACGGCCTCCGGGGTCTTGAAATCAGGCTCGCCGACCTCGAGGTGAATCACCGACTCTCCGGCTCGCTCCATTTCCCGGGCGCGTTCCAGAACGTCCATGACTATGAATGAGGTCATTTGCTCCAGTCTTCGGCAGATCATCGTGCAGGCACTTTAACGATCACCGGTTGGCCCTCGATTTCGCCACCGAGTTGGGTCATCAACGTGGTGGCTTTGGACAAGCTGGCGACCGGCCCAAACTGAATGACGAAGATTTCTCCTAGCGCCTGGTCCTTCCGGGATTTGACGGTTGCGCTATAGCCTTTTTCCAGGAGGTTGGCTTTTACCTGCTCGGCCTTCTCTTTGTCCACAAATGAGCCAAGCTCGACCATATACCGGTAGGATTGCGATTCAAGACCGTTGGCCGTGCCCGCTTGAGCCGGGGCGCTTTCGTCGACGGCAGCGGCCTTTACAGCCCCCGGGGGGAGTTCCTCTTCAGTGAACTCGCGCCGCGATTGATCGTTGGAGTTCATTTCCATTTCTTCGCCGCGAAATACGTGGGATGAAGCATGGCCCCTTGTCCGGGCAGCCTCTGACTTGAGCTTTTCTATGTATCTTCTGGCTTCGTCGGCCATATCGGTATTGGGGGCAATTTTCCCGACCCGGCTGAGCGAATCCAGGGCCGCATCAAGATCACTCGCCTGGTAGCTAAGAATGCCAAAGCGCAGTTGGGCTTCGGCCAGGCCGGGTGATTCGTGGACCGCATTTCCGTATGCATGCCGGGCCTCATCGTCCCTGTGTAACTGTTCCATTACCCGCCCGATGCTAAACCATGCCATACCATAGTGCTCATCTATCTTTGCAGCCTGTTGGTAGTAGGGAAGCGCCCTTTGGCTATTGCCTTCTTTTTCATAGAGTCTTCCAAGGTTATATGCAGCAATCTGTGGGGTCTTGTAGAAGGGGTCGTCGAGCGCCTTCTGGAATGCTGCACGTGCAGGTTCGAGCTGCCCTCGTTTGGCGTAGATAGAGCCCATGGCATTGAGAGCTTCGGGGTAGCTGGGTTTAATTTGCAAAGCCTTTTCGAGATGTAAAACTGCTTTGTCAGGCATCTGGCGCTGGTCGTACGCAAGTGCGAGATCATACTCTATGGTCGGATCGCCGGACTTTTTCTCTTCCGCTTCAGTGAGGTATTTCAGCGCGTCGGCCGTCTCCCCTGCCGCAAGATATTTTTCGCCCACATCCTGAAGGTGGGCGGCCGAATTGTCCGAATGGCCAGGGGCGGTGGCGCAGCCTGAAATCATCAGAAGCGCGAAGCACGAGACAAGAACCGAGAAGCAGGAAGCAGGTTTCATCTTCAGATCACCTTGTTCAGGGTATACTCAATTATCCCTTCCGCGCCTCTTTTTATCAAATCCGGTATAAGCTCACGCACCTGGTTTCTCGAAACGACCGTCTCGACCGAAAGCCAGTCAGACAGATACAGGTGGGCAATCGTCGGGGCATTCAAGCTTGGCAGGATCTCTATGATCTCTTCGATTTTCCCCTTTGGCACATTCATTTTGAGCGCAACCAGGCCTTCGGCGCGCAACGCGCCTTGCAGCAGCAGCGAGATATGCTCTATTTTCTCTCGTTTCCATGTATCCCGCCATGAATCGAGATTTGCGATCAGTTGTGTATTCGACTGCATCAGCTCGTCAATAATTCTGAGCCCGTTGGCGCGCATCGTCGAGCCTGTTTCGGTAACCTCCACAATGGCGTCGCAAAGGCCGGAGATGACTTTTGCCTCCGTGGCGCCCCAGGAAAACTCGACTTCTACTTTGATGCCCTTGGAGTCGAAGTATCTACGGGTAAAATTTACCAGTTCGGTGGCGATCTTCCTGCCTTCCAGGTCCTTTTCGCTTTTGATTGCGGAGTCCATCGGCACTGCAAGGACCCACCTTGCGGGCCGCTGGCTAACTTTCGAGTATACCAGGTCGGCTACGACATGGATTTTCGAGTCGTTTTCCATGATCCAATCGCGGCCGGTGAGTCCCAAATCGAAAGTACCGCTTTCAACATAACGCGACATTTCCTGGGCGCGGCAGATCGAACAATTGATGCAGGGATCGTTGATCTCCGGAAAATAGTTCCTGTCGGTAAGCGATATCTTCCACCCTGACTGCTGAAATAGCCTGAGTGTGGATTCCTGGAGACTTCCCTTTGGAATGCCGAGTGTAAGCTGTTTCACTTCTTGTAAACCTCCCGGGGGTCAAAGACTCGAACATCCCGCACTTCAAAACGGCCGTCCACGAAAGCTCGATGGAAGCAGCTCTCAAAACCAGTATGGCAAGCCGCCCCACCTATCTGGTCAACCTTAAGCAGAATGGTATCTGAGTCGCAGTCGATTAAAATCTCGCGCACCAACTGAACGTGTCCGGATTCTTCGCCCTTCATCCAGAGCTTCTGCCTGGACCTGCTAAAATAGTGGGCTTTCCCGGTTTCGATAGTCTTGTTCCACGCGAGTTCATTCATATAGGCCAGCATGAGCACCTTTGCGGTCTCAAAGTTCTGGACGATCACGGGAATCAACCCGTTTTGTTTGGTAAAATCAGGTCCGGAAGACATGTAGTTTTCAGTTTTGAGTTTTGAGTTAAAAACGCGTTCGAATTCACGAATTCAGGAATTATTATTTTTTAATTCCTAATTCCTTCTTCAATCTCTCACTGCAAGCTGGCCGCAAGCTGCACTTATTTCATTTCCACGGCTCTTGCGGATTATCGCAGTTAGATTCGCTTTTCGCAATACATCCTGAAACCCAAGAATCCTTTCCAGGGAAGGGGTCCTATAGGGCGACCCCGGATGCGAATTGAAAGCGATAAGGTTTACCTTTGCCCGAACGCCTTCGAGGAGCCGTACAAAGTCCCTCGCCTGCCGCGGGCTGTCATTTATTCCGTCAAGCAGAATATATTCGAAGGTGATACGCTTTCTGGGCGGAAGCGGATATTCGCGGCAGGCCCGCATAAGCTCGGCCAACGGATATTTCCTGTTTATCGGCATGAGTTGGTCCCTTAGCTTATCATCGGCCGCGTGGATACTCACAGCAAGATTGACAGGCGTTTCCATCCCCAGGAGCCTCATTTGAGGCACAAGCCCCACTGTCGACAGGGTCACACGCCTGTGTGAGAACATAAGCCCGTTGGGGTCCGTTATAATGCGGATGGCGCGAACCACTTCGTCATAGTTTGCAAGCGGCTCTCCCATTCCCATGAACACCAGGCTGTTTATTTGCGATCCAAGCTCCTGGTCTCGAAGTCCATGGCATACCTGGTCAACAATTTCCGCAGTTTCAAGATTGCGTTTAAACCCCATGCTTCCGGTCAGACAGAACGTACAGCCCAGTGCGCACCCGACCTGGCTGGACACACAGAGCGTACACCTCGGAGGGTCCGTAATGAGCACCGACTCGATGAAATTGCCGTCGTGGAGGCGAAACAGGTACTTGCGTGTTCCATCAGGGGCTTCATCGACCTTGGAAACGGCAATAGAGTTAAGGACCGGACCTGATTCAAGCTGTTGTCGAAACGCAAGGCTCAGGTCCGTACATTGACTCCAGGCTGAGACGTTTCGGGCGTAAAGATGCTTAAAGAGCTGGCGGGCGCGAAATGGTTTCTCTCCCACAGAGGGCACCCAATCCTCAAGCTGCTCCGAAGTCAAATTCTTTATAAAGAAAGGTTTCATACCTATATCGACTATTTTCTCGAAAAATACCTGTCAGAACTACGATCCTGAAGAAACATCCGATTATATCCTCTTAAATCAGTGGAGTCATATGTTTTATAACCTGCTTCCCTGCATTGTTTGCAGGCTTTGCGCGGTATGTGGACGGCAAAGATTCTGCGGCCGCCGTCTGTTTGCGAATCTATGGTGAGAAGGCCGCTGCAATCAGGGCATGCGCGGATCTGTTCCTGCTGACTTTCGACTATCTGGTCCGTATCGTAGAAGACCTGGCGGTCCCGCTGGAACAGTTTTCCCTTTCTGCGGTTGTTTTCCCGAATTCCGGGACCCTTTTTCCAAATTTGGAGCGCTTCGTCTACGATCCCGCGGATGAGCCGCGTGATCTCGGGCGCCTGCCGCAGTCTGCGTGGGTCGTAGTCAGGTTCGCGAATACCGCTGTAATCGAGTCCGGCCATTGCCAGGATGATCCCCAGGTTCACGTATGGCAGGGCCCCTTCTATGGAATATCCGCCTTCGAGAACCGCTATGTGGGGCTTGAGGCGGCTCGTTAGCTCAGCATAGCCATGCGCGCAGAATTGCATGTCGGTGATAGGATCTGAATAGTGGTTGTCCTGACCGGCGGAGTTCACGATCAGTTCCGGTTTGAATTCTTCCAAAATTGGCAGAATTGCATTTTCGAGTACATAGAGAAACCCTTCTTCGCAAGTCTGAGGAGGCAGCGGCAAATTGATCGTCGTTCCGGCTGCCGTGGGACCACCATATTCCGATGGAAATCCGGAACCGGGATAAAGAGTGCGCCCGTCCTGATGCATCGATATGAAGAGCGTATCCGGGTCGTGCCAGTAGATGTCCTGGGTTCCGTCGCCATGGTGGCAGTCGGTATCCACGATTGCAACGCGGCCTACACCGTAGGTCTGGCGAAGGTATTCGATCATCATGGCTTCGATATTGACGTTGCAAAAGCCTCGAGCGCCGTGCACCACCCTCATGGCATGATGGCCGGGGGGACGAACCAGGGCAAAACCGCGTTCGATATTTTTTTCGAGCACCTCCTTGCCGATCTTCATCGCGCCTCCGGCGCTTATCAGGTGGGATTGGGTCACAACGCTCTGCTCATCCGGACAGCAGAAGTGGACGCGTTGAATGTCTTCCACGCAAGCAATGTCGGGTTTGAATTCGACAATCCCTTCAATGTCGAGAATGCCCTCCTCGAACACCTGGTCCTGAGTGTAGAGGAGGCGTTCCTCGCGCTCGGGATGCGTCGGGCTTATAGCCCAATCGAAGGCGGGGAAGAATACGAGGCCGGTCCTGATCTTGGATGCAATCATTCTTTTAGCTTTTCCACTTGCTTCAAGGGCAGGGTCACCATGAATACGGAACCCTCTCCAGGTCTACTTTGCGCGGTTATGCTCCCGCCATGGCGCTCGACTATCTTGCGGCAGATCGCAAGCCCCATCCCGGTACCGGCATATTCACTTTTGTTGTGCAGCCTCTTGAAAGGAGCAAATATGCGGTCCAAAAACATTTCATCGAACCCGATGCCGTTATCTTCAAAAAAGATTCGGCACTTGTCAGGGCCGTGAGGTTCGGCACGGATTCTAAGCAGGGGCTTTACGCCGATATTTTGCTGAAATTTTAATCCATTGCCAATCAAATTTTGAAAGAGCTGCTTCATCTGTGTGGGATCGGCCTCGATTTCAGGCAAATCGCAGAACTCCACCCTTCCTCCGGCCTGTTTTATTCTCACCTCGAATATCTGCGCCACTTCTTCTGCAACGGCGTTCAGGTTGGTGTCACACGAATCGGGCCCGCTCGCAACCCTGGAGTATTTGAGCAGGTCGCGAATAAGGTCCTGCATACGTTTGGCGGCATTTTCCATCCTCAGAAGGTAGTCTTTTCCGATCTCACTCAAACTGTGCTCATTGGACCTTTTGAGCATGTCTCCAAACGTCCGGATCTTTCTCAGCGGCTCCTGGAGATCGTGTGAAGCGATGAATGCGAATTCCTGGAGTTCCTGGTTGATCGATTCCACTCTTGCAATGTGAAGCCTGAGCGCCTCATTTGTGGATGCCAACTCCTCGGTGCGCAGCTGCACGCGCGACTCAAGCTCGCAGCGGGCGTCTCGCAGATCCTTTTCCATCCGCTTGCGCAGCAGGGCTTCGACCAGCGCCACCGCGAGCGGCTCGATGACCTCTGCATCGCAATCCGAATAGCCTCCCTCCCTGCCGGCAAGACAGATCATTCCAAAGATCCTGTCGCCATCACTTAAGGGTACGCACAGCAGGTTCATTATGGACGAATGCGCTTCGGGAATTTTCTGCGAGACCGGTTCATTGATAATGCAGGATTTCCGGTCCTCAAGCACTTTGACCCGGGCCTGTTCGATGTGCGTGCCGCACAGGTGCAGGCCGTAGCAGGCAAGCATCCTGCCCGGAACGCTCATTGTATTATCGTGTGGCAGATCTCGACCGGTTATCTCACAGATAATCCCGTATCTGCTTGCCGTAAGTTCTCTGGCAACCTCCAGGCAGGCCCCGGCAACTTCCTCTTCCGTATCACGTACTATGGCTTCCCTGCGCACCCTGTCCGTTCCCTCGATCAGGGCGTTTTTTCGGAGAACTTCGCGAACCGACTGCTCCAGTTTTTGCTTTTGCTCGTTGAGTTCGAGAAAAATTCTGACTTTTGACAGGAGCACCTCGGGGTTGAATGGCTTTGTCAGAAAATCCACGCCACCCGACTCGTAACCCCGGAATATGTTTGGCTCGTCGGAATAAACAGCGGAAAGGAAAATAATGGGAATACGCCTGGTCCGCTCGTCCAGACGAAGCAAACGGGCCAGTTCGTAGCCGTCCATTTCGGGCATTTGCACGTCCAGAACCGCAAGCGCGAATTCATGATGGAGCGTCGCCCTGAGAGCGTCATTGCCGCTCGATGCCTTAATCATATCAACGTCAAGCCGGTTTAGAACGTTTTCAAGCGCGAAGAGATTGTTCGGCTTGTCGTCAACAATGAGGATCTTGGCCATTTCATTTCTTTTCAGTTTTGAGTTTTCAGTTCCCGGGTCTTCTCCCGGCCTATAACGGCCAGGAGCTTTCCGATTCCCTGCAAGTCGAGTATGTAATCCACTTCCGTTGCCTCGATTGCTGCAGAGGGCATGATCGAATACTCCGCCCCGGCAGGGTCCTGGACTATCGCCATCCCGCCGCCATCTTTTATGCGCCGCAAACCTGCCGCCCCATCACTGCTCGCCCCGGTCAGAATGATCCCTATCAGCCCGGGGCAGTATGCATCAGCGGCGGATTCGAACAAAACATCTATGGAAGGCCTGGAGAAATTCACCTTTGCGTCTATCGAAAGTGAAAAGGTCCCGTCCAGCTCAATGAGCAGATGGTAATTCGGAGGGGCCAGGTATACTAGGCCAGGGGCTACCGGCTCTTTTTCCTCGGCTTCCTTCACCCGCAGAGCAGAGCACCTGTCGAGGATCTCGACCATGGAGTGGTCCTGGTCCGGATGAAGGTGCTGCACTATTATGACGGGCAGCTTGAACCCGGCCGGCATCAGGGCCAGGACCTGCTTCAAGGCATTTAATCCTCCGGCTGAAACACCTATAACCACTGCCTTATATAGATCAAATTTCAGATGCTCGTTTTTTGGTAAATTTTCCATTTTGCATCCAGTATTTTGAAATCGCCCGCCACCTCCGAGAACTGCAAGTCCTCCTTACTGCCCAGGGCCAGCACCCCCCCATGCGCGAGGCTGTCCCTGAAGAGTTTGAGGGTCCGGTTCTGGAGGTTTCTATCAAAATAGATGAGCACGTTTCGACACACTACCAGGTGCATTTCGCTGAATACGCCGTCGGTCGCCAGATTGTGATTGGCAAAAACTATGTTCTTTCTAAGAGAAGGGTCGAAGATCGCGGCCCCGTAAGCTGCGCGATAGTACCCGGCGAAGGGTCCAGTGCCGCCGGAGCGCTGGTAGTTGGCCGTGAATTCCTGCATCCTCTCCATGGGATATATACCCTCCCTGGCATTCATAAGCGCCGAATCGTTGAAATCGGTGGCGAAAATAGTCGACCGCTCGTAAAAACCTTCCTCCTTGAGCACTATTGCCAGCGAATGGACCTCCTCGCCGGTTGCACACCCCGCATGCCATATTTTAATGAAAGGATGAGTCTTAAGATAAGGGATCACCTGGTTTCGCAGAAGCTTGAAAAATTCGGGGTCGCGAAACATCTCGGAAACAGTGATTGAAAGTTCGCGGACGAACTTTTCGAAAAAGGCTTCGTCATGGAGCACAAGGGAAATCAACCCGCTCACGGTCTTTTGGTCCACCTTTGCCATGAAGTTCAAAATACGCCTTTTCACCGATCCTCGGGCATAGTTTCGGAAATCATGGCCGTAACGACTGTAGATCCCCTGGAGCAACAGATTGATTTCAATATCCTCTATTTCTTCTTTGCGCATGATATCAGAATCGCTTATCTCTTATAGAGCCACACCCGCAGCAGCGAAAACAGCCGTTCGACATCTACGGGTTTGGACAGGTAATCGCTTGCACCTGCCGCGATACACTTGTCGCGGTCATCCTTCATCGCCTTGGCGGTAAGCGCTATAATGGGCAGGTCCCTGAACCGGGGCCTCGCGCGAATCTGTTTTGCCGTCTCATAGCCGTCCATGACCGGCATCATGATGTCGAGGATCACCAGGTCTACGGCTGGGTTTTTCTCCAGGGCCTCCAGCGCCTTGTGCCCGTCCTCGGCCTTTATGACGCCCATCCCCTTTTCCGAAAGCAACCTGGAGAGGGCGAAAAGGTTTCTCATATCATCATCCACCAGAAGGACGGTCTTGCCCGAAAGCATTGCGTCCCGGTCATGCAGGTTGATGATCATGTCTCTTTTCCGAGGGTTCATCGAGTTGATGGTCTTATGAAGAAAAAGGGCTGTTTCATCCAGAAGCCGCTCCTCGGACCGGACCCCTTTTATGATTATCGATTCAGCATGCTTTCGGAGTTCAGCTTCCTGCTCCCTGGAAAGCTCCTTTCCGGTGTAGACGATTACCGGGGGCGTACAGATGCCCTTTTCACCGCATATTCTGTTCAAAAGCTCGAACCCAGTCATATCCGGCAGGCCCAGATCGAGGATCATGCAATCGAAATCCCCGGCCTGCAATGCGGCCAGCGCACCCGCCCCGCTATCCACTTCGACGATGTGCACGTCTGCATCCGAGACAAGATTGATGATCCCAAAACGCTGTTGAGCGTTGTCTTCAACGAGCAACAAATCCTTTATCTTTTTTTCAACTACCCCTTCGATCTTTTTGAAGGCGTCATCGAGTTCCTCCCGGGTGACCGGTTTGGTGAGAAACCCGATCGCCCCTTTTTTCATGGCGTCTATCGAAGATTCTTCAATTGACATTACATGCACCGGAATATGCCTGGTGGCGGGATTTTCTTTCAACGCATTCAAAACCGACCAGCCGGTCATGCCGGGAAGCTTTATATCGAGGATGACCGCGGCGGGAAGATATTTCTCCGCAAGCAAAAGGCCTGTCTCCCCGGTCGAGGAGACCAGCGCTTTGAACCCCTTGGAGTGGCACTGGTCAAGGAGGATCTTAGCGAAACCGGGATCGTCTTCTATGACCAGGATGGTTCGATCCCCGTCCTGCAGCTCGCCTCTGTCGTCGTGCACGGTGACTCGAAGCACTTCCCGCCCCCCGGCGGCTGTCACGGGATAGCCGGCGGCTGGAATCGGCGCCGGTTTGAAACTCCGTGCGGCAGTGGCGCCTTCACCTTCATCACTCTGTTCGAACGGCAGGTAAAGTGTGAAAATCGACCCTTCACCGGGGCGGCTTTCCAACCCAATCTCACCGCCCAGCAGCTTAGCCAGTTCCCTGGATATGGAAAGTCCAAGGCCTGTCCCGCCGTATTTCCTGTTGGTGCCGCCCTCCGCCTGCTGGAAGGCCTCAAATATTCTGAACTGTTTATCCTCGGAAATTCCTATACCGGTGTCCTTGACTGAAACAGCCAAAGCCCTGCTCCTGTCAAGACCGCTTCGTGTCAAATTGACCGTTGCCTCCGGGCGGTGGAACTCAACTGTCACAGTCCCCTGATCGGTGAACTTCAGGGCATTGGAAACGAGGTTTTTCAAAATCTGCTCAAGCCTTCTCCCATCGGTCCTGATGCTTTCGGGGAGCGTGTCATCCATTACAACCCGGAAGTCCAGCTCCTTTTCCGCCGCAAAGTGCCTGAAGTTGCTTTCCACATACCCCGCAAGATCGCGAAGCCGAACGCTCCCGATATCAAGGGTCATCTTTCCCGATTCTATCTTTGACAGATCGAGGATTTCGTCTATCAGGCGCAGAAGCTCGATCCCGCTGTTTTGAATCACCTTTGCCGCCTCAACCTGATCGGCGAGCAGATTGTCCTTCGTGTTTTCGGCCAAATCGCGCGAAAGAAGAAGCAAGCTGTTCAGGGGGGTCCTCAGCTCGTGGGACATGTTGGCCAGAAATTCTGATTTATATTTGCCGGTTATCTCCAGTTCCCGTGCCCGGATTTCGAGTTCCCGCCGAATATTTTCCAAAGCATCGTTCTTGGAGCCTATTTCATGTTTCTGCCTCTCGAGTGAATCATTTTTCTCATGCAGCTCTTCGTTTATAACTTCCATCTCCTCCTGTTGCTGCCTGAGTTTTTCCTCGGACTCCCTGAGCGATTTGGTCTGTTCTTCCAGTTCCTCGTTTGCCGTCCGAAGCTCTTCTTCCTGGGTCTGGAGCTGGGCTGTCTGGCGCTGGGTCTCATCGAGCAGGACCTTGAGCCTGGACTGATTCCGGACGGTGTTAAAGCAGATCCCGATCGAGTTTGATACGTCACGCAAAAAATCAAGTTTCTCGTCCGGGAATTCCTCGAAGGCCCCAAGCTCGATCACACATTTGACCCTGTTTTCGAAAAGGCACGGAACGGCCACTATATTGCGCGGCGGACTGTCGCCAAAGGAAGAGTTGATTCGGATATAATCTTCCGGAATATTGGTGATCGATATTATTTCTTTTTCAACCGCCGCCTGACCTACCAGGCCTTCACCCGGTTCTATCACCGAGCAAAGGGACTTTCTCTTGGAAAAGGCATAGCTGCCGGAAAGAGCCAGAGCGCCGTCGTCATTGGCAAGATAGAGCGTGCCTATCCGAGCGTTGAGATATCGAGCCAGAAAGCCGACAATTTCCCTGGATAGAACGTTTATGTCCGATTCTCCGACGATTATTCTGTTGAGTTCGTTTTTACCTGTCTTGTTCCAGTCCTGAAGATCGCTTTGCGACTTTGACTTTTGCAGATTTTCAGTCATTATCCGGATCGCGTTTCCCAACACGTCCTCTTTGCGGACCTCAACCGGCCGGTTGAAATCACCCGCCGCTATAGCCGCTGCCACATCGGCCTTTTTTCGAAGACTTGCCTGCATCTCTCGAAACGAATCGGCAAGCTCACCTATCTCGTCCCTGGAATCTATCTCCACATCATGGCTCAAATCGCCTCCTGCAATATCGCGCATCCTGCGAACGATCAGTTGGAGAGGAGGAGTGATGCTGCGGGTAATGAAAAAGGAAACGGCAAAGCCGAGAAACACCACCAACCCGGTAATGCCGATCAATAAAAATGTGGTATGGGTTACCTCTGCGTTTGAGGTCTGGAGGAAGTCGTTTGCCTTCCAGGCGGAAAAATCCACAACCGCCTGAATCTTTGCCCTGGCATCATCGGCGTACTTTTGTTCTGCAACATAGAAGGCATTGCCCAGCTTCTCCTTGCCTTCGGTCCGGGCAATCCCGAAATGCTCGTCACGCAGTTTTTTCCAGCCTGCGAAGGTGACCCGGGCATCCTCCAGATCCTCTTTGCTCCCAAGATATCTGGCCTGGAGAATTTCAAACTCTTTGTAAACCGATTTTTCCAGCTCGTTTATCCTGCGCTCCAACTCATCGAGATCAGCCGGACTTGCGGTTAAAGGAATTTGCCTTACCAGGTCGTGTACCGCATAGATTTCTCCGCGAATGTCCCGCGCTGTGTATCCGACAGTCAGGGGATGCTCGTGTATCTCCTTGAGAAGCTCTCCCAGTGTTCTTACCTGGTATAGCGCAACCACACCGACGACCAGGGCCAGCAGAATCACCTGGAAAAAACCGATCATCAACCGGGTGCCGATTCTGAAATTTCCCATTCTCAGGAACTTATACATCAGTCCTCCAAAGGCAGTGGCCAGCGGCCGGTCGTCAGTGGCCGGAGATTAGAACATTTTCTCCCTGAAGATGTCAAAAGTCATTAAAACAGTTCCCGGTGGTAGACTGGCGAATCGCCGACGGTAGAGGGCAGTGATTGAACATTGACTGCTCCATATCCTGGCATTCCGGTATAAGCCCCGGCCTGGTCTGGACTTTCACTCGAATGTTTCGCCCCGAGGTATAGAAGCCCCGGACCATACTGAACTGTATGTTCTCGATTACCTCCGGATCGAATTCGGATTCCGAGGCGCCCGTTTTTAGAAACTTATCCCTAAGCAACTCCAGGGCCAAGGATATTGCAGCTTTCCGGTCGAAATCCTTGCCGATCTGGCGGCTGAATTCTTCTTCGGGGGCCAGGGCCGTACCTCTTTCGGTGTCGGCGAAAAGGCTTACTTCGCTTGTATTTTTGGCCATGGCCGCACCCACTGCATTGGCCACATGCCATTGCGGCGCCACGCACGTCTGAATTCCGGTAATCGCTTCAATACGGGGAGCAAAGTAAGGGGCCGGACCCCCAAGCACCAGGATTTCAACGGGTTTGACCTTGTAGCCCGAAAGCAGTTCTTTCACCGTGTAGACAGGCTTACTGTTGATCTCTTCGATCATCTTACGGGCTGCCGAAATTATCTTTTCGCAACACAAATCAAAAACCCGCTCCGCCGCTTTGTCAATCGACATGCCCAGCCCGTGCGCAACGGGCTGCATGCCACGCCGGGCCGCATCGGCGTCACCATTGAGCGCTTTTCCGAGGACAAAAAGAGCGTCGGTCGGCGTTGGAAACGGACCACCGTAGGCCATCGCCGGACCGTGGCGCTGGGGGCCGATCATAAGCTCGCCTTCCACCACTTTTACGCCGCTGTCACCTCCCAGTGCGATCGACATGGTCTTTAGCGAGCGAATTAGTGTCCTGTGCCCTCCAATTTCGCCACCAAGCAGTTCCAACAGCGGCGCCCGTCCGACCAGTACGGCCATGTCGGCCGTTGTGCCCCCAATGTCGATCACCAGGGTGTCTCCGGTCCGTGAAGCAAATGGAAGAGCGCCCATTACGCTTGCCGCCGGGCCGGAAAGGATCGTGTGTCCGGGCAAGTCGATCGAGGCTTCGAAACTCATCGTCCCCCCGTCGGCCTTGAGCACGAACATGGGGATATCGAAACCTTTCCTCTTAAGCGAATCCCTGACCGCTTCGAAAAACTGCCTGTGAATGGGATGCACAGCCGCGTTGAGCCACGCAGTAGCTATCCGGCGGGGGAAATCCAGGTTTGCGGAGACATGATGACCCATAACAACTGTTTCGCACGACCGGGCCAGGATCTCCGCCATCTTATGTTCGTGCTTCGGATTTCGTACCGAAAACTTTGATATCACGGCAGCATGGCGGACGTCTTCGGCAAGAAATTTTTCGGCTATCTCTTCGATTTCCCGCTCCAGCAAAGGCTCGATCTCTCGGCCGCGATGGTCGATAGATCCAGCTACGCAATAATAATGGCCGCCGATTCGGAAATTGGCCGGGTCGATGCCGGGTCCTGCCGATACGACCACACCGGTCTTCGCCAGCTTTCCTTCGGCAATGGCATTGGTGGTAAGAGTCGTGCTAAGTACAGCGCGCCGGATTGCGCTCGGCGGCACACCCGCAGTTACTATATCCAGTCCGGTCCACACGCAGTCGAAGAGATTACAGGTGTCAGTCGCCACCTTGGCATGGCGCAGAATGCGTCCCCCCCCTATCAACACGGCGTCTGTATGGGTCCCTCCCACGTCCAGACCGATTATCATAGTTTCCCCTTATGAAGATTTGAACCGCGAACATGCATGGTGAGCTGAAATGATGATACCCTGCGTGATGCCAACTGTCCAGAGCGCAGGGCGCAGAGGATGGCGGGATTTTGTCACTCGAAGACACAAATATGTGAAGGCTCGTTTGTTTTTCACGCGAAGACCCGAAGACGCGAAGGAAAAACCTAATTTTCGTAGGGCGGATCGATGCCAATAGGCTGAAATATTTCTCATTTCAATTGCGCGTCTTCGCGTGGAAACTGCCAATGTTCAACAGTATTCTTGACATTCAATAAGAGAAGATGCTTACATTACTTTAGCCGGAAAAGGCGGGCGTCACGCCCAACGCAATAGTCCTCATGCCCGTGGAGTCCCACATGATCAAAGCCAAAGATATTATGACGCGAGAGGTTGTCACCGTTACCCCCGAAACGGAGGTGGCGAAAATTGCCAGGCTGTTGCTCGAAATGCATTTTAACGGTGTGCCGGTCGTCGATAGTGACGGTCAGTTGGTGGGCATAATATGCCAAAGCGATCTGATAGCCGAGCAGAAGAAGCTTCCGATTCCATCGGTTTTTACAATTCTCGATGCCTTCATTCCAATTTATCCGCCCGGCAAGGCTGAGAAGGAAATGCAAAAAATAGCGGCTATGAAGGCCTCTGACGCTATGTCGCCCAATCCGGTAACAGTCGGCCCCGAAACGGAAGTAGATGAAATAGCTTCTATCATGGTCAACAAGGGTTTTCATACAATTCCAGTCGTGGAAGGCGGGAAGCTGGCAGGGATCATCGGCAAGGAAGACATCTTGCGCACACTGGTGCAATGAGGAATCAATTAGACACATCGACTATTTGGAAGCATTTTTTCGCAGGTTCTCAGCGCGCGGAAGCGTAATAATAAATGTAGCACCTTTTCCTGGTTCACTTCCGGCCGTAATGCTCCCTCCGTGCCTCTCGACTATCTTTTTGCAGATGGCAAGGCCCATGCCGGTCCCTTCGTACTGGCTGCTCTTGCCGTGGAGCCTCTGAAAAGGGGCAAAAATCTTTTCGAGATACTGCTCGTCGAAACCAATCCCATTATCTTCAACCACGATCTGCATCGCGCCATTAGCAGTTGCGGCGCCCTGTATTCTGATGACCGGCGCTACACCCTCCCTGTGGAACTTTAGGGCATTCCCGATGAGGTTTTGAAATAGCTGCCGCATCTGCGTAGGATCGGCCTCGATAACAGTAAGGTCTCCTACCTGTACTTCTCCTCCCGTCTTTTCGACCAGTACCTCCAGGTCGGAGAGAACCTCACGAATAATTTGTTTAAGCTCCACCTCTACGAAGGGATCGGCTCTAGACGTAAGTCGCGAATATTCCAGAAGGGCTGTGAGCAGGTATTGCATGCGCTGATTTGCATCGAGTACCCGCTCCAGGTAGCTGTTGCCCTGCTCTCCAAGTGAGGAGCCGAATTTCTGTTTGAGCATTACCCCGAAGGTACTCACTTTCCGTAGAGGCTCCTGAAGATCATGTGAGGCAATGGAGGCAAAATCCCGGAGGGCCTGATTGCTGCGCTCAAGGGCGGTGTTCGCCTCAGCCAACACTTGACGCTCGCGCTGAGCAGACTCATCACGGACACGCGCGAGCCTGATCGCTCCATCAACCCGCGCCACCAGTTCCCGAGCACCGAATGGTTTTACGAGATAGTCGTCTGCACCGGCATCCAGTCCTTGAATCCGTGCCTCCTCGCCTGCACGTGCGGAGATCATGATTATTGGTACCACGGCAGTATGTTCTTGGCTACGCAACTGTTTAAGAAGCGAAAAGCCGTCCATTCCAGGCATCATAACATCGGTAAGGATCAAATCTGGTAGCCCCGTTCTACATGCTGCGAGCGCAGCTTCGCCATCTGCTACAGATTCCACCTCATACCTGGCTGCTTCGAGCAAACGGCGGATGTATGAGCGCATATCAGTATTATCGTCAGCGACAAGTACATGACCACGGGATTCTCCAGAACTGTTTTCAGGTTCTGCTGCCGATGAACCCCTCGCTTCGGGTACCCACAGGAGAGCCTCCTCAAGATAGGCATTTGCATGGGTTCCCGTTGATGCAACCGGCCTCTCGAAGCCGCCATCGACGTGCCGGTGTTCGGGCAAGTGGTCTTCCCCGAGTGGCAGACGCACTGTGAAAGTGCTACCGCGCCCTATCTCACTTTCGACATAAATTGATCCTTCGTGCAATCTCACGAGGTCGTTAACCAGTGCCAGGCCGATACCACTACCCTCATAACTGCGACCACGCGCACCCTCGACACGGTAAAACCGCTCGAAAAGGTGCGGTAATTCGTGCTCGGAAATTCCAGTGCCCGTGTCGCTGACAGTAAGCTGAGCGTATCCATCTACGTCACGCAAGCTGACTTCGATCTGTCCTTCGAAAGTGAATTTTAAAGCGTTGGAGACGAGATTGAGCACGATCTTTTCCCACATCTCACGATCTACGTAGACGAGTTCGGGTAGAGTGGGGCAATCCACTACGAGTTTGAGAGCAGCAGCGTCGCAAGCCGATTGGAAATGGCTGATAAGCTCAACTGTCAACGAAGCAAGATCGGTAGGCGCGTAGTTGGCTTGAACTCGCCCGGATTCAATGCGGGAGAAGTCAAGAAGAGTGTTCACCAGCTTAAGTAATCTCAGTGAATTCCGATGTGCAACCGCCAGTGAAGAACGAATATCTTGAGGAACATCCTCTTCACTCTTGCCCAGAACCTCCTCCAACGTTCCAATCATCAAAGTCAGCGGCGTGCGGAACTCGTGACTGACGTTACTGAAGAATACAGTCTTGGCACGGTCGAGTTCAGCGAGTCTTTCGGCACGCTCCCGTTCCTCTTCGTAGGTACGGGCGTTGGCCACAGCGGTAGCAACGTGTCCTGATACCAGCTTAAAAAATCCTTGGTAGTCATCATCAAATGCCCGCCGGGGACTTATACCGAGCACCAGAACTCCGGTGGACTGCTGTCGGCCGGGGCGGGCTAACGGGAGCATCATTGCCTGGCGAGCTGGTTCGCCCCAAGGCTGCCCGGGCAGATAGTCGAACCATAAGGTCAAATCATCGACCACCTCAGAGTATCCGTTTGCTGCCACCTGTCCCAGAGGCCAACCGGGGGTGTCCGGTTCCGCCAAATCCGCAGTGAACGGGCTGGCGGGGGTCCCCGGTTTCAACCCCGCATGGCCGGCAAGCCGGAGTTGCCTGCCGTTTTCATCCAGGAGATAAATCAGAGCGAATGGAATATCGTGAGGATTGTGCCCGAGAATCTCGGCGCAAATCCGGGCGGCTTCGTTAGCTGTGCGCGCCTCAATCGCCATCTCACGCAGTGTCTTCATTCGACGCTCGCCCAAGACACGTCCCGTGCTTTCGGTGCAAGCATTGAAGATACCGCCGGGCCTACCCGACTCGTCCGGGATGGGACTATACGAAAAAGTGAAGTAGGTCTCATCCAGGTAGCCGTAGCGAAACATCAGCAGAAAGAGGTCCTCGGACCAGGTGGCTTCGCCGGTTTCGATAACCTGATCCATCATTGGACCGATGATGTCCCAAATCTCGGCCCAGCACTCCTTGCCGGAGCCTCCAAGAAATTGCGGGTGCTTGCTCTCGCCCAGCATCGGCCGGTAGGCGTCGTTATAAAACATGGTGCGTTCCGGGCCCCACCAGATGGCTATGGGATGGCGAGAACCAAGACAGATACTCACAGCCGTGAGGAGGGTCTGCGGCCAGGATTCAATGGGACCAACTGACGATTTCGACCAATCCATCGAACGCATGAGGGTTCCCATCTCTCCCCCACCGGAAAGGAGATCAGCCGGAACAGCCTCTCTGGCTTGCAAATTCATCTTTCCCATTAATGTGTGGCCTTCGCTTTTCTATTTGAGAACAATTGTTATTCATCGGGCCATTTTTTCAGAGAAGTCCCAAGGTATAAGCTGTAGCGATGCGCCCCCCCTGCCCCCGATGAAATGTTTCCCAGACGATTGACGGCCTGGAAGCAACTGGAAATGGCGGCGGGAGCCGATGAATCGCCTGCGGGGAGAATGATTAGTGCGTCCCAGCCGATTTTGGGTCCTTCCCACATATCGTACTGGTTCTCCGGAGCGCCGGGATTGCGCCAATTGTAGACTTTGGGCTGCCCGGGCACATAGAAGGCAAGTTCCGAGGTGAGCTGGCGATTGTTGGTCAGTATAAACGTGCTTTGCGGGTGAGGTACTGCTCCAAGCGCTCTGCCCGCTTCGACGCCGAGTTGCTCCCAACCCTGCAGCCTGTCGAGCAGCTTGTCCGCCCAGGGGCCTGGCGCGGCGGGGCCCCAAAATGGAAACGCATAGGTAAGGAGCGCCATAACAGCTCCGATAATCACCCCTTTTTTGAAGTAAGGTCTCCACGAATCGAGCCTGGAACCGGCCGAGATGTTTCCACAACCCCAGGCCGCTAGAAGGATCATTGCGGCCGGATACACGGCGGCGGGCCAGTTGGGTTCTATTCTCTGCCGCAAACTAAGAGCAATGACTGCGCTGAGCGGTACGAAACTGAAGCTCAGCAGGTAGAGCACTCGACGATTCAGGGACCGGAAATGGACGAGCAGCCATACAGCAATAAGGGCAAACAGCAACCAGGTCACGGGCGAAATGACGGCGATCTGCCCGCTGATAAAATCGACGAAAGTGGCGATGGGATAGGACTTTCCCCTCATAAAATGCCCGGCAGTGTGGTGAAGGGTGGCCCAACCGTGACGAGCGTTCCACAGAAGAGGAGGAATCAAGGCAGCAAGGCCCAGTAAAGAAGCTAACCACAGCTTGGGTGATTTCAGGACATACCGGTCCGCTTTACTCACCACTGCAAAAACAAACATAAAGACAATGAAAGCGCCCATCACCTGTTTGCTGAGCAGTCCGAGGCCAATGGCTGCCGTCAGGCCGATCCACTCCCGGGAAAAGCCTTCCTTTTTTTCCAATCCCACCCAAAACATATAAAGAGCGACAGACCAGAAACAAAGAAAGGGCGCATCGATGGTCATGATGAAGCCCAGAGCGGACGCTCCGGGTGAAGCCATCCCGGCCGCAGCCGCCCAGAATGCAGTACGTGAGTCATACATGCGTCTTGCAAGCAGGAAAAGCGCAAGTGTTGAAACAGCGCCCAGCAACACTGCGGGCAGCCGCACGGTTACCGGGCTTGAACCGAGGGTCCGGGAAAAAAGGGCTATGATCCAGGCCACCATCGGCGGTTTGCTGAAATACCCCCAGTCCAGTTGGCGAGACCAATCCCAGTAATAGGCTTCGTCGGCAACCAGGTCAAAAGGAGCTGCAAGCAGGTAGACAAGCCGAAATAAAGTGGCAAAGATGAGTAGAAGAAAAAAACGTTTATTCCAGTCCATGCCTCACTTCGTTAGGGTTTGAGGGCCGCCGGGCCTCAGTTTCTTGACTCAGGACCCGCTGAGCGGTGACTCGTGACCCCGAAGGCCGCCCCGTAACCTTAACAAGGTGACCAGGCTAAAGATTGAATAACCGAGGACGCCTGCTCCTAGACCAAGCGGCAGGAGTCCGAAGTGGATCGGATATGAAGCGGCGCTAACAATTCCTTGTCCAATGAGGGATATACCGGCCGCAATCAGGCCCAGCCCGACGGCGCAGGTCAGCAAACCAAGCAGAAAACCTCCCGGAGCTATGCCGATCCTGTAGAGAAACACCCACAGCGCAAAGATAGCCCAGGTCCAGATCCACCATGAAATAACCCGGGCAGCCGAAAGTTCCTGAGCATACCGCAGTGTCTCGACAATTGGCGAGAAAATCGAGTGAGCAAGCGAGGCATCTCCCATATATCCGGCGACCACGGGAATGATGTCCGCACTGTCGTGTTCCCTCAGTTTGCGAATGACCAGATTTGCCCTTTCCGATCGCGAAAGAGCCGAAGACCCCGGCGCCCTTATAACCGTCCAGGCCCTGCTCATACCAGTCCAGCCGTGCCAGTCCGTAGAAGCCACCAGGGGAATGCCTCGGGCGCGGCAGGTGTCGAGCACCTCTCTACGGAGGTCAGGCCCCATTTCCGGGTGGCCGGAATTGGCGATCTCAAATCCGTCCACGCCGTCATCAACCAGTCGGGCAATGTCGCCCGGCGCCAGTCTTTTCAAAGTAAGACCAATTACGGCCCCTCCGCATTCCTCATGGATCTTATTTGAAAACCAGGCCGATCTATCCGGGTATTCATCCACTTTCTGCTTTTCGAATGGGATCTGCGGGTCCCGGCAAAGGCCCAGGAGCATAGTCCTTGGACCCGTATGGGCCTCAAGGCCGGAGATGAACGCCGGCAGCCGGTCGAAAGATGAATCCGCCCCCATCAGAGTTTCATGCGCAAAGAGCTGATTGTGTTCGGTAAGCGCTGCCACATTATACCCGCAGGATGCATGCCACTTGAGGTTCGTTTTCAAAGTCACCAGGGCGTCGGGAGATTTTGTGGTGTGGCAGTGAAGATCGGCCACGATCAGATCGGGGTCGTCAACGACAAGCCGCCAACCCGGGATGCGGCCGGCCACAAATAAACAGATGATCAGCATCAGGGTTGAACCGGTAACGAGGGCGCTCCGGATTCCTTTAAGCAAAATAGGCCAAATCCTTAAAGACCTATTTTGCCTCCCGGCGCGAAATTCGGCGAACATGCCCCACGCTGCTGCTGCCAATAACACCCAGACTATCATGATGCCGCACGAAACCTGGAAATCCGGAGACCCCGCCGGGATCAGAAATGGGGACGCCAGCGGCTCGAAGAGCGCTTCCCAGGGATGAAACTCAACCCTCATTCCAGCAATACGGGTGTAGTCCCTGGCGTCAAATGGACCCTGAGGAGTCGTGTGAAGGCAGGACAAAACGGTTATAACAGTAAGGCCAAAAAACAGGATAAGGCCGGTTTTGCGGTAATGTTTCAATAACTCTTCACCTTCCACTCATTTTGAACGTCCCATGACACTCAATACGAAATAGTTATTCTTGTCATTTGTCAAAACAAGCACAGATTTTTTGGCGCCGTCTTTACAGGCTTCAGGGTTAAGGCTAACCGGAATTTTTGTCTCACCGCCCGGAGCAATCGTGTGGTCGAACCGACCAACTTCGGTCCCTCAGATCTTTATCACTTTCTTTATCTCCAGGGGGGCGTCTCCGATATTCTTGACAACAAAATTGTGGAGGTATTCCTTCCCTTGGCTCAAATCTCCAAAATCATAGATTTTTTCCGGCATCTCAGCCAGAGGTCCCTTTGGAGACTCTAAACCCGGACTCTCCGCAGCAGAGCCCTGGGCAAACACCGGCGGACCGTTTGAAAGGCCAAGGGCAAAACAGAATACAAAAACAAGGCTTGTTATTCTCATAACAGGACCCTCCTTAGTCGGTGGGACCGCCGGCCGGGTTCGCCTCTGCCTATGGCGGCGGCAGGATAAAATCCCTCTTCCCCCCTTACGAACCGGAGTCAGAGACGGGCTTTAGAAAAGGGGGTGATTGGCCCGCCTTTGCATTGTTTTTGGGTGTCCTGACGGAACATCGGCCTTTTTGAGGACCGCCAGAATTCCTGCCAGCTTCAACTCCAGTGCAGCCTGCACCGAAAAATCCGCCTTGTAAAGCGCTTCCCGGAGTTCCCTGCCATCGAAGCGATTTTCAGTGGGATGCAACAGTATGTGCCTGGTTATGAAGTTCTGATAAAGTGAGGGATAGAGTTCTTCGAGGAAGTAAATCCCGCCGGGTTTGAGCACGCGCCCAATTTCATCAAGCGCTCCCTGCCAGTCCGGAATATGGTGAAGGACCCCAAAGCCGAACACCGCATCAAAGGCGCCGTCCGCATGAGGTAAATTGAATGCATCGGCCACACAAAATGAGATATTTTGCAGCTCACCTGGATCGAGATAGCCAAAAGCGCGCCGAATCATTGAAGGATCGAGGTCCATAGCGCAAAGGAATCCCGGAGAAAATTGACTTTCAACTATCGCTGCTCCGGCTCCCCGTCCGCACCCTATTTCAAGGCAATACCCGCCGGGAGGAAGCTTCGCATGTCTTTTCATCCAGCCAATTTCAAGTTTCTGCTGGAAAACCCTGGAAGGGTTATTGACGACCAGCAGCTCCGCCCAGTTGAGCTTCATCGTCTCAGTCCATTTTTCTTCCCAAGTGCACGACCGCAATCCCGTCGGTCAGCCTCTTGTGTCTAACATCTCCAAACCCTATCCGCTCAAGAATCGCTTTGAGTTCGTCGGGGTTGGGAAACATCCGTATCGACTCCGGAAGGTAGCTGTAGGCAGGCTGGCAGTTGGCAAGGATCTTTCCTGCCAGCGGCATTATGTAAAAAGAATAAAAATCGTAGAGGCGGCGAAACCAGGGTGTTACCGGTTCGGAAAATTCGAGGCACATGAAAATCCCACCGGTTTTGAGGACGCGGTGCATTTCCCTGAAGCCTCTTTCAAAATGAGTGAGATTTCTGATCCCGAAGCCAACCATAGCGGCATTGAAGGTATTGTCAGGGAAAGTTATTTTCTCAGCATCGCCTTGCACGAAGCGAACCAGCCCGGAGTGAGGCGAAGATGAGGTCTTTGACCTCCCGGCCGCCATCATCTCCCAGTTGATGTCATAGAGCACTACGCTTCCCGATGGCGCCACCCGCTCGACCGCCATCCGCGAAAGATCTCCCGTCCCGCCGCATACGTCGAGCACAAGGTCCCCGCGACGAAGATTCATCATCCTCACGGCCATCCGCTTCCATTGGTAATGGATGCCCAAGCTCAACAGGGTATTCATATAATCGTATTTGCGGGCAACGCTATTGAAATGCCTGCGGACCCATTCCACTTTTTCCTTCTCAGGAATAGTCAGATATCCAAAATGGGTCGTCTTTTCGGGACCGGTTATCGATGATCGAGACATTTCGCAACCAAGAGGGATTAACTGGCTATTATGGCTTCACAACAAACCCGGAGCGGATACAGCGCGTGCAGGCCCGCACCCGTTTGACGCTGCCGTCCCGATTGACGTGGCGCACCGACTGGAGATTGGGATACCACAGACGTTTGGTCTTGTTGTTTGCGTGGCTGACATTGTTGCCCACATGAGGGGTCTTGCCGCAGAATTCACATACTCTGCTCATTGTTCCGGAATCCTTTCGCCCTCACCCCTGACCTCTCCCGAGGGAAAAGGGTGATGATATGAACGGGGAGAATAAAAACGCTCCTGATGGTCAAAATTTTTATATATCAGACTATATCGGGAATAACAACGATATTAACATCAGGGACTCACTATCTCGACAGCCCCGGCGTTGGGTTCCCTGGGCACAATGTCTCCTATTATATGAACTCCCTGAAGCATTGCACCAAGAAAACTCACTATGTCATCGGCTTCGGAAGGTTCAACTACCACCACAAAACCAATTCCGTTATTGAATACGTGATTCATTTCCTCCGGCGGGACATTGCCCTTTTCGCGAAGGAAGTCGAAGACGGGAGGCACTTTCCAGGACTCCTCCCGTATGAGCGCCTTGCAGGCGCCGGGAAGAATTCTTTCAATATTATCGTAGAGACCGCCCCCTGTTATGTGAGCCATCCCATGAACATGATACTTGCGCAGAAGATGCAGGACCGGATCGACGTAGATGGTTGTGGGTTCCAGGAGTTCCTCCGCGACAGTTCGGTTTAGCTCAGGGACGAAGCTGTCGAGCTTTAACCCCAGCTTGTCGAAAATAATGCGCCGGGCAAGGCTATATCCGTTCGAGTGCAAACCACTGGAGGGCAATCCGATAATGCGATGCCCGACCCGGATGGTCGAACCGTCGATTATCTGAGAGTTGTCAACGAGGCCGACTGAGAAACCGGCCATATCGTATTCATTTTCCCGGTAAAAATCGGGCATTTCCGCCGTTTCTCCACCGATCAGGGAACAGCCTGCCACTTTACATCCGGCAGCGATCCCTGTAACAAGCTGTTCGACCAGAGTGAGATCTATGCGCCCCATGGCGAGGTAATCAAGGAAAAAAAGCGGCCTTGCGCCCTGAACCACGATATCGTTGACACACATTGCCACAAGGTCTATTCCAACAGTGTCGTGTTTTTGGGACATGAACGCAATTTTGAGTTTAGTCCCCACTCCATCTGTGGAAGAAACCAGCACCGGGTTTTTCACATCCTGAAGATTGAGGGAAAATAGCCCCCCAAAACCGCCAATATCGGTTATGACCCCTCCGCGATAAGTCGTACGAACTATCGGCCTTATGCGCCGAACAAGTTCGTTTGCCTTGTCGAGGTCAACTCCAGCCTCCCTGTAGAGATCTCCGGTCATGAGAATACGAACCCTTTCAAAGGGTTGGAAATCAACTCAAGGCCCGTCCGCCTGCGGCGAACCGTTTGGATAGATCAGGCCGTAAAAATACATTCCAACGAACCATCAAATATACCATGGCCAGAGCTTTTTACAATGGAATGTTTCACGCGAAGGCGCGAAGAAAGAATAAAGCTAAATGAAAGAAACACTGCAAACTGTACTGTTGACCGAGCGGAAAATAAGCTTTCCCTTCGCGGCTTCGCGTGAAAAATTTTCCTCCTCGGAAGACGGCCTTAGCCTGGCTTCGCGTGAAAAATGTTGCACGTTCGCTTCCTGAACGTTTTTGCGGCCCCCGGAATGGAAGGGCCGGATTGCCAAATCCTGGGCTCCTGTGTTAAATGAGATCCAACGCCGGAGGTTAGGATGTCTCTGCTGAAGAAGTTTTGCATGGCAGTTTTCGGATTTCTTGTCGTCATTTCGTGTCTTACCACAGTTGCGGCAGTACTGGGTTCTTTCCATTTTTGGCTCTTTTTACACCTCCCGGCGAAACCGTCTCTGGAGAAGAGGCAGTTTTTCATTCCTCCCAAAACCGGCGCCTGGCCAGTAGCCAGGCTGCTCGAATCCGAGGGAGTCATCCGTGATGCGCGCACGTTCTACCTGCTGTGCTGGTTCGAGAATTCCCTTCACCGGCTGCAAGCCGGCGAATACGCTTTTTCGACTCTTTACGGCCCGCAACAGGTGCTCGATCAGCTTGTAAATGGAAAGGTGGTAATCCATACGGTTACCCTCCCCGAGGGTTCTACCTTATGGGATGTGGCCAGGATTCTCGATCAGAAGGATCTCGCGTCGCAGGATGAAATTATCCGGATCGCCGAAAACGCCGAACTTGCAAGATCGCTTGAAATTAATGCAAATGGGCTGGAGGGTTATCTTTTCCCAGACACCTATCTATTCAAGAAGCCTGTATCGAGCACATATATCGCAACGACGATGGTCAAACGGTTCTGGCAACGCCTGCCCGCTGAATGGCGGCAACGCGGCAAAGAACTCGGTCTGTCCCTGCATCAAATCGTGATCCTGGCTTCCATCATAGAAAAGGAGGCCGCAGTGGATTCAGAGCGTCCAATAATTTCCGGCGTGTTCTATAACCGTTTAAAGATCAACATGCCGCTTCAGAGCGACCCAACGGCGGTCTACGACATCCCGGGATTTTCCGGACCGGTTACGGCCGCTCATCTGAGCAGAGGAAGTCCCTATAATACGTACCGCATCAAAGGACTGCCGCCCGGACCGATTTGCAGCCCGGGGGCAAAATCCATAAGGGCGGCCCTTTATCCCGACAAGGTCCCATTCCTGTACTTTGTAAGCAACAATGACGGTACTCACCACTTTTCGGTCACCGTCGAGGAGCATCGCAATGCTGTTGCCCACTATTACGAGCTTAAGAAAAAGGCCGCTGAGGCGACTCGCAACAGCCCACCGGAATTGATAGACAGGTAAAATTGAAGCGAGGAGAAATGAGCGCAGTTTTGAGCATCATATTCGCCGCGGGACGAGGCAGCCGAATGAAAGGGTATGCAGGCAACAAGACACTGCTGCCTCTGATTGCGGGGAAATCATTATACGAGGGTTCCCGTCCCCTTATCATGGAAGTCCTTGACAATCTGCCGGCCGGCCCCAGGGCAATCGTGGTCAACTATCACGCAGAAGAGGTGCGCCGCGTCACCCGGGGCCGGGGGATATCCTATATTGACCAGCCGGTTACCAACGGCACAGGGGGCGCCCTGCTCGCGGCGCGCTCCTTTATCGCCTCTGCCGATGCCGACCGGGTGATCATCACCATGGGAGATGTCCCTCTCATCCGTTCGGCTACTTATTGCAGACTTCTTGACCTGCTGGAACGCTATGACCTGGGGCTCCTTGCGTTCGAAAGCAAGGACAGGGCACAGTACGGCATGATCGAGATGGAAAGCGAACGGGTAACCGGGATAGTGGAATGGAAATATTGGAAGGACTTTCCTGAAGAGAGGCTGAGCAGGCTAAAGTACTGCAACGCCGGAGTCTATGCCGCCGGCAAGGCCACTTTGCTAAAGTACATGGACCTCATGGAGCAAAGACCGCACGAGGTCAGCAAGCAGCAAAACGGCGAGTGGGTGACTATAAAAGAGTACTTCCTGACGGATCTGGCTGAAATGATGGATAAAGACGGCTTGCTGGCGGGAATGACGACTGCCGCCGAAGAAGAGGTTTCAGGGGTGGACACTCCCCAATCGCTGGAAGCAGCGCAAAAATTATATTCGCGGGCGGTGGGACCGCCGGCCGTGTTCGCCGCTGCCTCCGGCGGCGGCAAAGGCGATGTGATCGGCGGCAACAAGAAGGGAGGCTGCGGATGAGAGAAGCGTACATACACGGCTATAATTTGCGGGAAAGCGTTCGGCTCCAAGACCAGGCCTCAACCCTGGCCGATCTTCTCCATTCGGACACATCCTATCCGGCGGGCAGTCGAGTTTTGGAAGCCGGATGCGGGGTTGGAGCACAAACGCTCATGCTTGCGCAAAACAGTCCGGATGCCCAAATTACGGCGATCGACGTGTCGCAGGCATCCCTTGCCCAAGCCAGAGAGAAACTGGATTCAAACGGGATCACCAATGTAACCTTAAAACGGGGAGACATCTTCGATCTTGCTTTTGAAACCAGCTTCTTCGACCATGTTTTTGTCTGTTTTGTGCTCGAACATCTCTCAAATCCGGTCGAAGGGTTGAAATGTCTAAAAAACGTCCTTAAACCCGGCGGAACGATCACCGTTATAGAAGGAGATCACGGTTCGGTCTATTTCCATCCCGAGAGCCAGGAGGCTCACCGAGCCATAAACTGCCAGATCGCTCTACAGGCGCTTGCAGGAGGCAATGCGCTGATCGGACGTGAACTCTATCCCCTGCTGACAAAGGCCGGTTTCACAAACTGCCGTGTTTCGCCCCGCATGGTATATACTGATTCGAGCAAGCCCCACCTCGTCGAAGGCTTTACCAGGAACACCTTCAATGCGATGATCGAGGGCGTGCGGGAAAAAGCGCTTGCAGAGGCAATCATTGATCGGGAGTCCTTCGACAAGGGAATACGCGACCTGTTCAGGACGACCGAACCTGACGGCACCTTTTGCTACACCTTTTTCAAAGCCTTTGCCGAGGCGTAGACGACTGCTTCGAGTGTTTAAATCCCGTTGAACAACGGGACACATTCGTATAAACTGGCTCTCAGTTTCTTGCACAATCCATCGGGATGGCGACAGACAATCCCGGCAGTTTTCCGTCCCCCGGGCGCGGACAATGAATCTTTGGAACGGTCCGGCGGACAGGCAAACAAGTTCAGGCTCGATATCAGGAAGATTTTGAACTCCAGCGGATCTATCTATTAGTCAGGATTTTTGTTGTCCAGGAAAGGATCAGGTGCAAATGCGAAAGATATCTCATGATATGGAATCTCCGGACAGTCTTTATTCCGTATGCCCGGCTGGCGAGGTTTTCCCGATTCCAAGACAATCCGACTATGATGCGGAGTTCGCCAGAGTCTCCAAAATTGTCGATGAGCAGCGGAGCTTGGGGCGACAGATCGTGGTAGTAATGGGCGTAGGATTCGTTGGCGCTGTTATGGCAGCGGTAGTAGCGGATTCAGTGGACAAAACCACGGGTGAGCCGATCAAGTTTGTGATCGGAATGCAAAGACCGTCTTCCAGGTCTTTTTGGAAGATTCATTATCTCAATCGGGGAATTTCGCCCGTAGAGGCGGAAGATCCCGAAGTGGGGATCATTATCGATCGATGCGTTAACGAAAAAAAGACTCTCGTTGTTACGTATACTTATGAGGTACTTTCACTGGCAGACGTTGTGATAGTTGACGTTCAATGCGACTATCAGAAGGATACCCTTGGAAACGTTCGCCAGGGCCACGCCGACATTGCAGCCCTGGAGGATTGTTTAAAGATAATAGGAGAGAAGATCGACCCCGAATGCATGATTCTCATCGAAACCACAGTGCCGCCCGGCACTACCCAGTATGTTGCATATCCGATAGTCAAGAAGGCTTTCCAAAACCGGGAAATTGGATCGGAACCTTTGCTGGCCCACTCCTTCGAGCGGGTCATGCCGGGCAAGAATTACGTGTCTTCAATCCGAGATTTCTGGAGAGTGTGCAGCGGGGTCAACGAGGAATCGAGGCTCAGGGTGCAATCCTTTTTGTCCGATGTTCTAAACGTGGAGAAGTATCCTCTGACTGTCCTGGAAACACCCATAGAGAGCGAAACCTGCAAGGTTATCGAGAACTCCTACCGCGCCACTATTCTGGCTTTCCTTCATGAATGGAGCGTCTTTGCCGAGCGCAACGGCGTGGACCTGATAAAGGTCATAGAAGCTATAAAGGTTCGGCCGACACATTCAAACATAATATTCCCTGGACCCGGAATAGGAGGCTACTGCCTGCCAAAGGACGGGGGCCTCGGGATCTGGGCTTACCAGACGCTTCTTGGATTCGAGGACGATATCTTCAAAATAACGCCCCAGGCTATCGACATAAACGATACAAGAGCGCTTCATGTCGCTCGCCTGGTCCGTGACGCTCTGCGGAATATGGGCAAAATCGTGGCCGCCTGCAAGATAGCCATCTTTGGCGCCTCCTACAGGGAAGACGTAGGGGACACCCGCTACAGCGGCTCGGAGATGCTTGTTAGAAAGCTTGCCGAAATGGGGGCGGATATTTCCGTCCACGATCCCTATGTCAAACACTGGTGGGAGTTTGAGAAACAGGATACTTTTCCCGCACCGGGTCTTTCATGGTCGAGATTTTTCCGAAACCAGGAAAACCTAAAGGATCTCACCATCAGCAAAGATATGAATGAGGCCGTTCGCGGGGCCGACGCCGTTGTTCTTGCGGTGCGGCACGAAACTTATCTGCGCCTGTCAGCCGACGAGTTACTGGCAATGACCGAAAAGCCGGTTGCAGTGATAGATTGCTTTGGGATTCTTACGAACAGCGAAATAAAGCGCTATTTTGAACTGGGATGTGAAGTGAAGGGTCTGGGGCGTGGAAATGTAAAACGAATCAAGGACCAGGTGAGTGCCTCACTACGTTCGGGATCCGCGGGTTAAAAAGCCAAGTAGAAATTACGAATTACCAATGAACAATACCGATTTGCGTTCAAGTCGGGTACTCCGGGAGGGCATAAAGCCTCAATGCTGTTGCTTTAAGGCCATTTATTTGTGGGGCGGGGTTTATCCCCGCCCAATCTTGAAGGCAAATTAGTACAAGCTCCTGTTGAGGCCATTCCCCGTGGTGTTGGGTTGGAGGCGGGATCACTCCCCTCCCACACCACGCAAAAAAAACGGGGAATAAGGTTCACCTCATTCCCCGTCCAGACACGCGCCTGCCCCGAAAGGCTCCAATTCCAACTCGCTATGAAACCCTCGACTATTCCTTTTTCATGACCATCGGCTCATGAATCCGTGACCCGCAACCCGCGAACCCCGAACTCAGTGAGGCGCTTGCGGTTGTTTTGCAATTTCTGCCAGCACGCGCCTGGCTTCCGAGGCGCCCTTGAAATCGCCGTCTTTTTTCAGCGCGCGGTTCAGGGTCTGTTTTGCCTGATCATAGTTGCCGAGCTGGTATTGCGCCATTCCGAGATGATACAGGACTTCAGCGTCGTTGGGCAGCTTTGCGGCGCTTTCCTGCAAATAGGTCAGCGCCCATTCGAAGTTGTTTTGCCTGTAGAGCACCCACCCGAGTGTATCGGCTATATTGGGATCATCGGGTAATCCTTCCCTTGCAGTTTGCGCAAGCTTCAAGGCCTTTTCATTGTCTCCAAGGTATTCGCTGTAGATATAGGCCAGGTTATTTGCCGCAGAGGCAAAACCTGGATTAACCGCAAGCACCGACTCAAAGGCCTTCTGCGCCCCGGGTATGTCATTTTCCTGCTGGTGTAAAATTCCCGAGAGCATGAGAGCGCCAATGTTTTTCGGGTCTATCTTAATAACTTCATCCAATTTGGCGTGCGCCCTGTCGAATTTTTTGGTAACGGCGTAGACTTCGGCAAGATCCGTGAAGGCGGGAACAAGGCCGGGATCTATATCGATTGCTTTCAGATAAGCTGATTCGGCCTGGTCTATTTCTTTGCGCACGACGTGAACCCGGCCCAGGAGCAAATACAATTCTGCCTTGTCAGGCGAGACCGCGATCTGCCTGGTGATGCGCTCAAGGGCTGCATTGCTCTTCTTTTCCGCAATTTCAATCATGACAATCTGTGTCAAAGAATCCATAATAGGGGTAGAAGCATTGAGAGAGTCTTCGAAATATTTGACCGCTTCCGCCTTTTTTCCCTGATCGCGCAGCGCCAATCCCATCAAATATTTTCCGCGGGTATCGTCCGGATTTTTTTGCAGATATTTCAGGAGGGCGTCTCCCGCCTTCGCCGGCTCCTTCTTGCCAAGGTACGCCGAGCCAAGCAGCAAGTAAAGGACAGGTTCTTTCACTCCCTTTTCGAGCAGGATCTCCACATTGTCAACCGAGGCCTGGAAGTCGCCGGAACGCAGATCGAGTTCAGCCAGCCTGACCCTGGGATCGTAAAGATCGGGGTCCAGGCGGACCAGTTCTTTCAGGGACGACTTGGCTTTGTCGATATTATCTTCCTGGAGATAGGCAAGGCCCATAAAGTTCAGAGCCATTACTGAATCCGGGCTGATTTTCAAAGCCTTCTGGAAGTCATCCACCGCTTCAGAGGTTTTTTTCAGAGTAAGATTTACCTCTCCTTTCAATATCCGGGCATCGACATAATCCGGATTTTTTTCCAAAATCCCGTCAAGTAATTTGATTGATCCGTCATAATCTTTTTCCGCAAAAGCTATTCTCGCCAGGCAGAAAGATCCCGGCAGAAAATCGGGAGATTTTGCAATGGATTCCGAAAGGATTCTTTTTGCTTCGGCCAGACGATTATCCATCAGGTAGAATTCTGCAAGTTTTATATGCGTCATGGAAGCCGTGGGTGAAAGCTCAACAGCCTTCTTGTACTCCTGTTCGGCCCTTTGCAGATCTTTTTTTCTAAGAGAGTAATCTCCCATCAGCATATGAGCGTTCATTGAGTCAGGCTCCCTCGCCAGGGCTTTCTTTATAAAATCTTCAGCTTTATCGAGATCACCCTTTTTGAGGTAGAGCATACCCATGGCCAGATCGAATCTGACGTTTCCTCTAAAAAAGGGCAGCGCTCTTTCCAGAAGATTCCCGGCTCTTTCAATATCATCCGGAGTCCTCGCCGCCTCCGGCAAAAGAACGTAGGCTTCGATGTTACCCGGATCTTTCTGAAGCACCTTACGCAAGCTGTCATTTGCAGACCGGAACGAACCGGAACGCGCATCGGCTTCGGCAAGGAGCAAAATCGCCGGCACGAAGTTAGGCTCCAGGGCCAGGGTCCTTTGCAAAGAGCTCCTGGCTTTGAAAACGTCCCCGCCTCTTAAATAGGCCACGCTCAGCAAGTAATTTGTAAGGCCAACATCGGGCACGGCCTTGACGATCTCCTCGAGTTCGGCTTGCGCCCCGGCAGTTTCATTCCGGGCGAGGAGCATCTGGGCATGGATTGTTCGTCCTTCGGAATCCGACGGGTTCTTCTGGAGAACCACGTTCAGATATTTCTCACATTCATCGGGATTGTTGTTTTCAAGCGCAAGTCGGGCCAACCGGTGCAGGACCTCAACGGAATCCGGGGCCTTTTCGAGAATTGTCTTTAGCACCTGTGTGGCCTGGTCGAAATTTTTCCTGAAGATATAGAAATCCGCCAGCTTCAAATGTGGGACGAAGCCATCCGGGTCCAGTTCGGCTGCAGCTTCGTATTCCTGCTCCGCCTGTGCAAAGTCCTTCTTGGCCATTGCCAGATCGCCCAAAGCAAGATGGGCATCAGGGAGATTATTTCCCTTAAGCACATCGTAAAAATAATTCTCCGCACTCGAAAAGTCTCCCATTCTGCCATAAGCCATGCCAAGAGCCATCTGGACATGGGGCAGATCCGAGGGACCGGGCTGGACGCCTTTGAGCCGTGAAATAGCATCGTCGAGGTCCTCCGGCTTTGCAGCAATCTGTGACAGAAGAATCAGCGCATCCAGGTTTCTTTCGTCACTGGCCAGTACGAAATCAAGTTCCTGGCGGGCCTCCGTAGTCTTTCGGGCAAGGACCAAATTCCGGGCCATCTTGAGCCTGATATCAATATCCCGGGGATCGATGTCCCTTGCCTTCTTTAAATTGGACAGTGCCTGGCCGATATCTCCTACCTCCGAGAAAACCGTTGCGAGTTTCAAGTAGATATTCTTGTCGTTAGCATCTATCGACATGGCGTTGCTGTACGCCATCACGGCTTCCTTGTACTGTTTTCCGGCAAAAAATTTATCGCCGCTTTCCAGGTACCTGGCCTTCTTCACCTGCGGCGAGGCGCCGCAAGCCGTCATGGCGACCAGTATTGAAATGACGATCAATTTTGACCGAAAAGAAACTGCCATATCTTACCTCTCTATTGCGGTATTTTTCATAATCTGTGGCACGGCATTCAAAAAATATATCATTACTATGCCGTCGTAGGGGAGGCCTGCCTTTTTTCCGTTCTTTTTTCCAGTTTCCTCATCACCACAACAACAGTCGAAAGCATTGCAAAACCCAGCATAAAGACCGGGATTCCTCCGGCCTCGTGGATTGGGCCCGATATGATTCTCGGGTCAATGTAGATCGTACCCAGCGCCAGAGCGGCAATTCTGACCCCGTTTTTAAAGATTGCGATAAAAATGGAGAAAATGACCAGCAGAAATCGATTCAGGCTTGAGCGCAAAAAGAGATTACCACTCAACAGGCTCAAGATAACGAGCGCCGTGCTGGAACGGATTCCGCTGCACTGCCTGGCCACTTCGATCGCCAATTCCGGGAACTTGAACACGGACCCCTCTTCGAGCGGAAAGAACCCCAGTGAATGAAAAATCAAACTCGTCGAAGCAAACGATGCCGCCTGCAGGGAGCTGACAATTTTGTCCAAAAGCAAAGCCGGCATGGGGATCGTAAACAGAAGCAGAGCCAGAGGAAAAATTGCCCTGGTGAAAGTGCGCATCCCGAAGCAGAGGATGAAGGTCCCGACGAGGAAGAGCCAGAAAGAAAACGCCATGACGCACAGGTAGTCATTAGGCCCTAGAAAAACGGCGCTCCTGAGTCCAACTACACCGGCGCCCAGGCTCAAAATCAAAACCAATACTCCATAACCTGTGGAGTATGCAGGGTTTTGGAAGATCTCTTTTCGGCCGCTCGTCAGAAGATAACCGCTGGTAAGGAATATAAGCGGTATGTATGAGTAGAGTTCGGAATGCAACGACATCATCAGGAGATCTTTGAGCGGTATTGCGAAAATACAAACGCCTGTCAAAAGTGAAGCAAAATAGTACGAGAATAGCCTGGCGCGGTCGTCGGGACGGTCCCCGATTCGAGATTCAACGGGGTCAAACGGCGTTATGCTACTACTGCGGCGAATCATTGGAATATCCTCAGAACCAGGCCAAGACGGTCCGGCTACCAATATTTTTAGCCCAGCAATTTGACCAGATATTTGCCGTACCCGTTTTTCATCAAAGGCACGGCCAGCCTTTGCAGTTGAGCATCATCGATATAGCCCAGGCGGTAAGCGATTTCCTCGATACAGGCAATCTTGAGGCCCTGTCGTTTTTCTATCGTCTCCACGAAAGTGCAGGCCTCCAGCAGGGATTCGTGCGTGCCGGTATCCAGCCAGGCAAATCCCCTTCCCAGCAACTCCACCTGAAGCTCATTCAACTTGAGATAAGCGTTTACGACGTCGGCTATTTCCAGCTCGCCGCGCGCCGAAGGCTTAAGGTCCGAAGCTATTTGGACCACCCTGTTATCAAAGAAATAGAGTCCGGGGACTGCGTAGTTGGACTTGGGCCGATCCGGTTTCTCCTCGATGCCGAGAACTTTGCCCGATCCGTCAAATTCGACCACGCCGTACCGCTCCGGGTCATTGACATAATAGCCGAACACAAGCCCCCCCGATTCGAATGCGGCAGCGCGCCGGACGATCTCCTGAAAGCCGTGTCCATAGAAGATATTGTCCCCGAGTATGAGGCAAACCCTGTCGGTTCCGATAAATTCCCGGCCTAGGATGAACGCGTGGGCAAGTCCGGCCGGATAGTCCTGCTGCATATAGGAGAAGCGCAAGCCCCATTGGGACCCATCTTCGAGCAGCGTCTTGAACCTGGGCAGATCATCAGGGGTGGAGATGATAAGAATGTCCCGGATCGCCGCAAGCATCAGGACCGAAAGCGGATAGTAAACCATCGGCTTGTCGTAAATTGGCAGAAGCTGTTTGCTGACCGCCTTGGTTATCGGGTAGAGGCGGGTGCCCGAACCCCCGGCAAGGATTATCCCTTTGATGCAGCCTTTTCGCTCTGTATCTTTACCCAAATCCATTAATTCATCCTCGTTCTCGATCCAATCAGATTCTCGTTTTCGCGTCGTCGTGTGGAATATTCCCCGACTCTTCGTGGCGTGGGATGCTTCAACCGTACTGTTTTAATATCCAGCCCCGGTAAGCTCCCGTTTTAATAGAATCCACCCACTGCGGGTTATCCAGGTACCAACGAATCGTTTTCCGCATGCCCGACTCGAATGTCTCTTTGGGGCTCCAGCCCAATTCGCCGCATATCTTGGAACAATCAATGGCATAGCGCCGGTCGTGCCCGGGGCGGTCCTTTACGAATGTTATCAGACTGCAATGCGGAACATAGGCGGAATCGGGCGCCATCTCATCCAGAAGAGCGCACAGGGTGTTCACGATTTCCAGATTGGTCTTTTCGCAGCGTCCGCCGATATTGTAAGTCTCCCCCGGTTTACCTTTTTCGAGCGCCAGGTTGAGCGCATCACAGTGGTCATCGACGAAGAGCCAATCACGAACGTTGAGCCCGTCACCATAGATCGGCAGCGGCTTTCCTTGCATGGCATTGAGGACCATGAGCGGCGCGAGCTTTTCGGGAAACTGCCGCGGACCGTAATTGTTCGAGCAATTGGTGATCAGAGCCGGGACCCCATAGGTATGAAAGTACGCCCGGACCAGGTGATCGCTCGATGCCTTGCTCGCCGAATAAGGACTGTTCGGTGAATAGGGGGTATCTTCGGTGAACGCCGGTTCCAGCGGCCCAAGAGAGCCGTAGACTTCATCGGTCGAAACGTGAAGAAATCTAAAGCGGTCGCGGCGCTCGGCCGCAAGCCTTTGCCAATACTCCCTTGCTTCATCGAGCAGGTGATAGGTCCCGACAATATTGGTTTGCACGAAGCTCTCAGGACTATCAATCGACCTGTCCACATGGGATTCGGCCGCAAAGTTCACCACGGCATCCGGTTGGTATCCTTTGAGCAGTTTCCGCACCAGTTCCCGGTCGCGTATGTCTCCCTGAACGAAAATGTGGCCGGCGTCGTCGTTAAGCTCTCCCAGGTTCAAAAGGTTTCCGGCGTAAGTGAGCAGGTCGAGATTGACGACCCGATTATCCCTCATCCTTTCACGCAGGACGAAATTACTCCCGATGAACCCGGCGCCGCCGGTAACGAGAATGGTCTTGGTCATATTTTATCCTTTAGAATTTAGGCGCTTAAATCTGAAATTAGTGCTCTTTATGGCAGAAAATCCTCGTGACCGTCTCCGCGCGCTCTCAGCCATCTCTGCGAGCCTTCAAATTCCACCGCAGAGACGCAGAGATCGCTGAGAAAACGGTAACTTATGTTTATCTGCTAGATCTATTTTCTCGGCGTTCTCTGCGTCCGGTGAATCTTTTTGGTTCAGGCTTGTCCGGGTTAGGGATTAAAAATAATTCCTCAATCCCTCAATCCCTCAATTCCTGCTGTCTCTTCTTCTTGAGTGATTATCGCATTGCGCTGAATTGTTTTGCTGATATTGGTCGTGCTGTGACCGGCCAGTACGGAAATCAATTCTACGCGCCCTCCGTAGCCCTCGACCTTCTCCCTGCCGACGACCTGGTCGATTGTGTAGTCACTGCCTTTGACAATTACATCAGGCTTAAGGCTTTCAATGAGGGCAAGCGGCGTATCTTCATCGAAGGACACTACCATATCCACGCATGATAGAGCCCCCAACAAAATAGCTCTGTCGCTTTCAGGCAGGATCGGACGGCCCGGCCCCTTGAGGCGCCGAACAGAGGAATCGCTGTTTAGCCCGATGACCAGACGATCCCCCAGTGAGCGCGCCTGATGCAGAAGATGAATATGTCCCGGATGAAGCAGGTCGAAACACCCGTTGGTGAAAATGATCTTTTCTCCGTTGCTTCGCCATGCGAGCACCTGAATTTGTGCTGCATCCGCAGATCTGAATTTACCGTCATGGACACTTCCATTTCCTGAGGCTTCAAGAATGAGTGCAGTTTCCAACTCCGCCGCCGTGACAGGTTGGGTCCCCAGTTTGCCGATAACTATGCCGGCCGCCGTATTAGCCATGCGGGCAGCCTCCAAAAAGGCAATACCACTGGCCACACACGCAGTGAGTGTTGCTATAACTGTGTCGCCGGCGCCGGAGACGTCGTAAACCTGACGCGCAACAGTGGGAATGCAGTGATGCTCATCCTGAGGGCCAAAGAGGCACATCCCCATTGAGCCCCGAGTTACGAGAAGCCACTCGGTCTCATGCAATTTCCTTATTCTCCCGGCCTCATTCGAGAGTTGCAACTCGCTTGCAATAGTCGATTCGGCAGTCGCCTCCAATTCGGCAGCATTCGGCGTAATGCAGGTTGCCCGGCGGTAGCGCTCCCATTGTTTCCCTTTTGGATCGACAAGGACCGGCACTCCCTTTTCATTAGCCATCGAAATCAGTGTTTGGCAAAGATCCGGGGTCTGCAGGATCCCTTTTCCATAGTCGGATAGAATCACTGCCTGGCAGGAGGACAAACACTCCGCGAACTTGGTCAACAACTCAGTCCTGGTCGAATCCAGCAAAATCCGGGACTCTTCCTCGTCTAACCTTAGCAATTGCTGATGCATGGCAATGATGCGGGTTTTGGTTATCGTGGGCCGCAAACGGTCCTTGACCAGCTGGCCTTCAATACCTTTACGGGCACACAGCTCTGCGAGCCTTTCGCCTTCGCTGTCTTCACCGACAACTCCGATAAGAACGGTTGAACACCCAAGACTTACAAGGTTATTGCACACATTGCCTGCCCCTCCCGGCATTTCGAATCGTTCTTTGACGCGCAGGACAGGAACCGGAGCTTCGGGTGAAATACGATTGACTTCGCCCATGAGGTAGCGGTCAAGCATTATATCCCCCAGCACCATTATCCGGCGGTTTCTGAAATCGGGCAAAACTTTGGCATGCATGCCAGCAACTCCTAATTCGCTAATTGCGCTTCTACGAATCCGCACAGTGAATGTCCCAACAGGATGTGAACCTCTTGTATGCGCGGGGTTTCTTTTGAAGGCACGATCAGGGCATGATCCACCAGGTCTTTTATTCGCCCGCCGTCGCCTCCCCCGAAAGCCGCGGTTATGGCGCCCAGTTCTTTGGCAGCCACCAGACCCCGAATCACATTCTCGCTGTTCCCCGAGGTTGAAATGCCAATCGCAAGATCCTTTGAAGAGCACAACGCCTCTATCTGCCGCTCGAACAGGCGATCGAACCCTAAGTCGTTGCCTATGGCAGTCAGGCAGGATGTGTCGGTAGTGAGCGCTATTGCGGCAAACGGTTTTCGGTTCAGATTGAAACGAACCATAAACTCGGTGGCCAGGTGTTGGGCGTCGGCCGCGCTCCCTCCGTTTCCAAAAAAGATTACTTTGCCCGACCGCCGAAAGACCTCAAGCAATGTTTGAGCCAATTGTTGATATGCCATTTCTAGGCCCAGCATCGCATCTTCAACCACCCTGAGGTGCTGGCGAAAATCCGCCCGGAAAAAATCAGCCGCGTTCATTGTATCTCCCCCGGAACTATGTTGCAGAATTCTGACAATGCCGGATAACAGCTTACCGGTTTCATCAGCACGCGGCAAGATGGAAACTGAGTCCGGGATCACTCCAGCGCCTTGACGGGGAGGAAAAAAAACTCAGTATAAGCGTAGGCAATGGTTTCATAAATAACCGACCTGAAACCTTCGCTGGATTTCCACCACCTCTTGGGATCATAACCGGGGCTTTGGAATGAAATGACTCCGAGCGGATAATCAGTCCCTAATGCTTCACGGAACAGCATCCAGCTTCTGCGCCCATGGGTCCCCGAGCTATAGATGTTAACGGCCTTACCGTACATTCCCGAAGATTTAAGCCAGTTATCAAGAGCGACAGCCGAGGCGAAAGTACGGTCTTTTTGCGGCGTCGGGGCGGGAATTTGAACTATCTGTTTTTTGTCGACGCCGGACTTCTCAAGTATGGGAATAACCCAGGGTTTTTCGTCACCAATCACTACCAGGATAATATAGTCGTGACTTGTATACTCGGAAGCCGCCCCTTCAAGCGCACGAGGAGATATCCATTCTTCGACGGCAAGTATTTGAGTCCGGACAGGGTTTGAGACGCTGAGGAATGAATGGATGTTTCTCATATAGATTGTTATGAGCGCAAAAACAGTTAAGACTATAAGCACCCATCCCAGCAGGGTGGGAACCCAGAGTTCCTTTCTCTTGGCCAATCTCAGGGCAGTCATTATAAATGCTTTTTAAGTCTCCGCTTCCAAGAGATTGCAAAGGGCAGCCAACGGTAGGCGCCCAATATTTTAAGACGAAACTCCCAAGCCCAGTCCGTGAGGCGGACGTTTACCCGGCCGCAAACGAAGTCGTCCATGTTCCGAAAAGCATTGCCCGGCAGGCTTGTAAAAACGCGCTCGTACCCTGCGTCACGGCACCAACGGACCAGTTCGGCACTGAATTCACCATATGGAAAGCTGAAGACCGTGACTCTGCGCTTAAATAAATCCTCCAATACCAAACGGGATTCGCACAATTCCCGTTTAGCTTCGGTTTCGCTCACAGCGGTGAGAAAAGGATGTGAGAGTGAGTGCGAACCAATGCTTATCAGTTCACCCGGAAGCTGCCGCCACCTCTTTGGGTCAGCAATGCTCTCGAGCCGTTCGGGCGCCGATGCCGGCCACCATCCGGCGGTTTGCCCAAGATAATTTACCGTTAAAAAGACAGTGGCGGGAATGCCTTTTTTCTCGAGTTGTGGCACCGCATTGTTGATTACATTTTCAAATCCGTCATCAAAGGTTATTGCCGAGTAACGTCTTCCGGGCAGCAATGGGGGTACCCTATCGAGCGGGATCGGTTCGGTCAAAGCCAGAAGTGTATTCATTTGGGCGGCAAATGCCTCTTTTTGCCCGTCGGGCACCGAATGGTAAGTGAGCACGACGCAGGAGGAGCCGGGTTTCGAGCCCAAAATACGCTGGCCCAGCCTCCAAAGGGAGTCTCCAATAAAAAAACCCACGCTGATAAGGAAGTGAACGATTCTCAATTCATTTTTCCCCATTAGATTAGGGCGCTGCAATCCGTCAATGCCTCGCCCGGAGTTTCAAGATGGAGACCAGCCTGTGGTTTTGCTCACTGCGCAAATAGGCCATAAACTGGTCGGAAACTGCTCTTTTATCGCCAGTGAAGTGTGGGTAGATAAATCCTGCCAATCTTGCCAAAGCGGCGATTACGTACGGTGGGTCTGTCAACCTGTTTAGAATCTTGACAGCTTCGAAGAGCGGCGACACACCAAGTGAGAAGTCCATCCTTCCTTGCCGGAAACGGCCCTGGAGCCGGCCTCCCGCAGAATTGGTAGGCCGATGATGAAATACCGTAAGCTCAGGAAAGGATACCACCTGCCAACCCTTCATTCGCGCCAAAATCTCCGCATATGTGTCGGGCCCTCCATAGGGAAGCGCCTTATATCCACCGCCAACAGCCTCAAAGCACTCACGCCGGAATAGCTGGACTGCGTGAGCAACGGAATCTACGCTATTAGTTTTCCGGGCCCTGAATTCGCCATCCTTGCATTTGTCGTGAATAGCTCCTCCAGCCAGCCCCAACCCAGGATTGCGGTCAAACTTGTCCAGCAGCGCCCTGAAATATGACGGGTGCAAAGTAATATCGGCATCAAGATTGCCGATAAATGCATATGGCTCGTTTTGAAGCTGCGCGATACCGGTGTTGATCGCATTGGCCTGGGCCGCAAAGTTCCTTGGGTGGTCCTCACTGAGCCGGTATAGATGGATAAAGCTGTGTTCAGCAGCGTAGCGCATAACTATGGCGTCTGTATCATCGGTAGAGCCGTCGCTCACGATGACCCATTTCGCGGGCCGCAACTCCTGCGAAATAATGGAAACGACTGTGCCTTCGATATATTTTCCTTCGTTGTAAGCCGCAGTGGCAAGTACATATGAATCGGAATCACTCACGTTGGAACCTCCCCGTTTTGACTTATTTCCGGCGGATTAGTAAGAAGGGAGATATCGCCCAGCAGCCAGCGCATACATGCAATGCTTCTTCGGACCTTAAAGGCAGCCTCCCGACGGCGAGGCCGTTTCCAGGCGTAGAGGGCAGAATATCCAAGTATCCTTAACAGTTCATGTATCCAGACTGCCGTGCGGTAGCCCAAAACCCCGTGCGTCCCATAATATTTGCGGAAATACTGGAGATTGGCGCGCCGCATTTCTACATAAAAGCGGGCAGGCGCAAGCTCGGAACTCGCCCCCCCATAGTGCAGCGCGGCGGCATCAGGGTAAAAGACCACCCGCCATCCGGCTGCGCCGAACCGATGGCACCAGTCGATATCTTCGCCGTACATGAAGAATTGTTCATCCAGGCCGCCGACCATTTGAAGCGCCTTGCGGCGAACCATCCAGAACCAACCGGTAAGCACTTCGACAATATCAACGGAGTCATAAGGATAAGCTTTCATATCGAAGCCGCGAAAAAATGCGGAGCCCGGGAAGATCGTGTCCAAACTCAACGCGCAACAAAGAGTGTTCCAAACGGTGGGCAGCATCATAACCGACTCCCCCGTTCGCCCATTCGGACTCAGCATCCTAGGGCCCAAAACCCCGATCTCCGGGCGGGCTTCAATAAATTCCACCATCCGTTCCAGACACCCCGGGGGTACTACGACATCAGAGTTGATCAGGCACACGTACTTGCCTCGGCTCTCTGCCATACCGATATTATTAGCCTTTGCAAACCCGAGATTGGCATGGTTTTCGATCAACGTAACATCGGGGAATTGCAGCCGGATCGCCTCCGGTGTTCCATCGGTAGAGCAGTTGTCGACCACGATGATTTCAACGGGCAGTGTTGCAGATTCGATCTCCAAAGATTCAAGACACTCGATCGCGTACCTTTTGCCGTTCCATGTAACTATGACTATCGACACGAGAGGATCGGTCTCCCCGGCAGGATAGTTCATCATTTCCGCACTTTCTTTCTATGAGGTCCGCCTAGAATTGGAAAACCAAACAGGCCTGTACGCCGCTAATCGGGACATGAAAACCTTACCTTCGACGTAGGCAAATTTCGGTTCAGCTACAAAAGAGCCCGTTACGGATATCATTGCCAGCAAAGCATTCCACGCCATCCTGCTTTGGTCGAAATACACAATGCCGAAAAAAGCAACAGTGTTCGCAAAGAAGGCTGCACCGATCGCCCATATAAAGAGTTCATCCCTGCGGGATTGCCCTGCCGCCCTGATCCCCGCACCAATCATTTTGTAGCAGTAAACGAACACGGCGAGGAATAAAATAAACCCGAGCAGACCGCCGGTCAACCCAGCGCCAACATAAGCATTGTCCACATCCCACATGTCCCAGCCCCAGTTGACGTTGTCCTTCGTCCCGATCAGCCACCATCCAAAGAAATGCGATACGAAATTGTCGATCAACTCCGCCCGATGATACCCGCTGCCACCGAGCACCCCGCTGACACGGGCAATCAAAAACCAGACCGGTCTCTTCATCACCAACTGCAGTCCGATCAACCCCAAAACAATCCCCCATCTGAGTCTCCGCATTTTCTTGCGCATCGGCCACATCGACAGGGCAAGAATACCCGCAGGAAATGCCATCACAGGGGTACTCGATGCTGAGGCGAACATCATCGCTGTGGAGGATGCAACTCCAGCGGCCGCGATAAGCTTGTTGGAAGGGCTATACCACCAGAGGCCGACGAAAAGCGGGATTATCACAACAGCAAAGGTGCCTGCGATGATTGGATGGGCGAAGGGTCCTTGTGCGCGTATCCGGTCATTGCGGATTTCGCTGAGATCCGGCGCCCCTACCGAGGCAAAGACGTTGTGTTGACTAAAGTGCTCGGACCACATCAGAGGCGCACACACTATAACCACAATCGCCAGGACCTTGATCACCCGAATTACATCTTCCTTATCTCGAATTAAGGAGCGCATCAGAAAATATGTGCCCAAGCCCGAGAGTAGAAATCCCGCACGGTTCGACATGGCGCCCAGTTGCGGCCACACAATACAATAAGCAATAGAATTGACCAAGGCGCCTAACAGGACTACCTTGTCAAGAGGACTCAGGGGCCCTGAAGCAGGTTCTCGACGAACCAGGATGCGGGCCCAGGTCACTATCAGAAGAATTCGGTCGAAATGGAAGTTAAGCCCGGCAACCAGGAAGTTTTCGTAAATTGGCACAAGCAAACCCGCCAGCAGGAAAGGCACTATTACGTACTTTCGCGGCAGGCACACAATGAGAATAATCGCTGCAAGCAGAACAGCTACGGACAATGGTGTGACAAATGTGCCGACGCCGCCGCTAAAGTAGTAGTTTTCAGGTAGCTCCCCAGCAAAGTTGGGCATGCTCTCCAAGACCTCCTCAAACGTGCGATGTTATGCAGGTACGCCGACCTGACGCATTTTCATGCTTGATCACCCCCTGCGAACAGCAGGAGAGTTGTTTGTTATTGCTAAGACTGAAAGGGGATTCCGGCAAGTGCGACGTTACTCTAGAGAAGCCACGACGCGGGACGGCTCGCCGGGATCAAAATTCTCGACGAGCACGGTTGTTGGGCGTTGCCGGCCGACAACCGGCAGCGCCCGCTAAATTTAGACCCGCTCTAATTCGACGGTACGAGGTGAACGCCCGCCGGAGCAGGGATCGCAGAAGTAGAGAATTCGTAAGCCCCGATGTCCCAGGCGCCGGTCGCCGGTCGGGCAATGCCAGCCTTGTCGGCGTTCAGCGTGGTGGACCCGAGGCTGGTCAGGTTCACGCCTGCTTGATAGGCTGAACCACTGGCCGATGCGATCACATAGGAGCTATTTACATTTGGACTGGCTGTTGAGCTATGGGTGTCAAATCCCAAACCCTGCCAGGATGAAAATGACTCGTCCACTCCACTACCACCCATGTTATAACTAACAGCCCGTGCTGTATTAATTCCATAATAGACATTGTAATCACATGACGTCATCATCCCTGTCAAGGAGGTATCATAAGAACCCATCGGGCTACTGACATTGACAAAGATGTTATTTCCCATTTTTTGTCCGGTTCCACTTGTGTTCACTCCAATATCTTGAGTGCCAGTGTAACCAACAATTGTGTTATTATAAACCTGATGTCCGGTAGTATTTGTTTGTAGCCAGATCAACCCATAATCCCCATTTGGCCCTGTATGCACTATTACATTGTTATAAATAATACAGCCCCCAGAAGTTGTTCCAGAAGATCCATTTCCATAAGTGCAGAATATGAACGCCGTTGGTGAGTAAGACCCCAGATCACCATAGATATAATTGTTGTAAATGCGTGGAGAATACGAGTATCCAAGAGCTTGCGACATCATTATTCCATCGGTATGATAGCTACCGGCTCCATTACCCCAATTTGACCATCCAGTAATCGTATTTCCATAGATGTTAAAATTGCTCATAGTGTAACCAGAGCTATCATTGTCGCCAAGATGCATACTCCAGCCATGGTCTGTTATGGTGTTGTTGTAAATATTAACTCCGCTAATCGTACCTGACATTTCCCAGTCAATTCCAGTGCGTGAATTATTAAGTATGTTGTTAAATATAGTTATGTTGCTGCCTGAATCAGTAATGGAAATGTCATTCGTGTTCGCTCCCGATGTATCACTACCTGAAGCGCTGGCATACTCATTGTAAATTTTTTGAATCGTAAGATTCTCGACAGTGATATTGTTTGCACTGTTAATAGTAATACCAGATGATGAAGAATCATAAGAACAATTTGAACCACCGCAAGTGCTTCCAGATAACGATCCATTGGAACTGTTTGTAATGATGCCATTCGTACCGCCATTAACTGTGATATAGCTTTTACCGTTGATATAAATGGCTCCATTTGCATTCCAATACGCTGCGGTCAGTACGGCCCCACTTTCGAACACAATGGTAATCGGGCTGCCGGAAGAGCCGTTTCCCGGCGGCGTGATGAGCGTGGAATTGGCCGCCCCTGTAATCGTGCCGCAAAGATGGATGTTGTTGCCGGCCACCCAATAAGATGCTGTATTTATGCCTGAAACGGCATAGGCATCGGCGCAAGCACTTCCGTTAGCCGAACCAGCCGCCGATGAAGCAAAGTAAATGTCGCTTCCGTATGCAAGTGATGTCATGGTCAATAGCAAGCCGGCGACACACACTATGAATCTCGTCATTTTCATCTTTAATTCCTTTCGCGTAACTGAAAATCGTGACATAGAGCACCTCTTAAGTCTTTTAATTGGCTGGGTCCGGTTGCAGCTTTGAGCCGATTCTCAAATATCCGATCTCAAGCCACCTGCACAGATAACCGGTCAGCCTGTTTTGCCCGGCATTTGGCGTAGTCCGCTTTCCGGCGTGTCTGCCTTCTTCACGTTACGCCCCTTTAGCTGAGTCTTCAATTCTGACTCTTGGGTACGACCTATCTGCGCATTTTCCTTAGGGACATTGCATTAGTGCCAATGCAATGTTGATGCCCAGCCTAAGCAAATCGATACAGAAAAGAATTCCCTGGTTCAGGCGCACGCAAATAAATCAAATAACCGGGCGGCCTCTGACAGGGTCCCATCCAGGCAATTCACCGAAGGCCCGCGTAGCCAGACAGGGATTACACCCCCGAATGGCCAATAACAATTGTGTAATACCCGCATCAGCACGGCTGATTATAACAAATCTAAGTTCATCGATCATTCGTTGCATTTCAACACCCGATTGCGCCCTCCACCATACCCACTATGCCTGGAAAGGCTCAGGGCGCTGGATATCGGGCGCTGCACCAGCAAATCGCTCTGAGGAGCCTCGAATAATACCGAGCATTTCCGTCATCATTTTCCTCGTTACAGGCAAGACAAAGAGACTGAATGAAAATATCAATATAAAGGCAGTCCCAAAGACCAATGTCATAAGGATGCTGCTCTGAGTGAAAAGCTGCGGGAAGACTAGGCCGCCCAAGCCTAAAATCAAAAGGGTCGAGATGAAAGGGAGATATAATTTCATAACTTCCGCCAACTGTTCGTAAAGCGTAAACCCCATCCCTTTGAACACTGCCCGCCACATGAGCAGGGCCAGGCATAGGCCGGAAATACCTGTGCTCAGAGCAATTCCTTCGATGCCAAACCCGAATATAACAGCGAAATATGCGGCAGAAACACCAACACACAAACTGGCCAAAACATATAGACAGAGGAGAATTTGCCTGTTTGTGACGATCATAAAATTTACTCCGTTGGAAATGCCGAGATGGAAAAATGCAAGCAGCACCAGTATTTGCGCGGACGCGAGCCCCGGAAGGTATTTTGGGAGGATCCGGTAGATTAGAGGCAACGCGATTACCATTGGACCAATCGCCAGAGGCAAGATCAAACCGAGTAATCGGGATGGCACTATGACAAGCCCAAACAATTCCTTTTCAGACGCAGATTCACCAAGTTTTTCGCTAATTCGGGGATAAAGCACTTTGGAAATCGATGCGGTAAGAAGAGACATAACGGAGACAATAGATCCTCCTAACGCGTAAAATCCGGTGGCTTCCTTACCCAGGAAGGAAATGGAAACCAGACGATCAACCGAACTCTGAATCATGAAAACCCACCAGAAGATTGTAATGGGGAAGCCGACGGAAATTAAAACCCACAATTGCCGCAGGTCGATAGACAGATGTACACTGCCGTTCTTGCGACTGCTAATGTGCGCTGAAATCGCAAGAATTATCAATTCAGTAATACAAAATCCCAGCGCCGCTCCCCTAAGACCCCACAGATATGAAAAAGGACCCAGGATCATGATGCAGGCGATAGATCTACCACTCTCAAGCATCGCAACTATCTTAAAATCCTGATGAGCCATGAAACTGAAATAGAAATACTGCGAAATCAAACCCAAGGCAGCGGCAATCGACATGATTTTTATTTCTGCCGATAGCAGTCCCATTTCAACCGAGGTAAAAAGCATGGGAGCGGCACACCCGATCATGAGCACAAAAGCGGAGGCGATAAGTATTGCCGAAAAAGCCACCTCTTCGATCTTGCGCGCCTCACTCAGTTCACCCTTGCCCTTATGAAACGGCAATAACTTGAGGAGGGCTTCCAGCGTCCCCAGCGTTGTTATTCCGCCGTACGAGACAAACAAGGTCATTGTCACCCAGATCCCGAGACCAGCCGGCTGGAGGTACCGCGCAAGCAGGAAGGACAACAGGGCCCCTGCCGCTTTTGCTACTACCGAGGCTATGAGAAACAGCCCGATATTCCTGATGTATATATTCAACTCGATCTGTCCTTTTAACGCACTTCCATGCCATTCCGGACTCAGATTCGCGGGGATGCAGGCAGAAAACCATCATCCCGTTTACCCGAAAAGGCGACACGGCTCAGCCTGTTTGTTTTTGAAGACAGTTTGTCGGCAAATCCCTACATTCCCCGTAATCATATGAAAAAACTGTGAGGCGGGAAGGTTAAGCGCCACTGTCCCTAACGATAGAATCTATCAAATCCAGATAATAGTGCTTCTTAATATGCCAGCTATTTTCTGCCGCAACGTTAAGGGCATTCCCAACCAGACGCCTTCTGGCGTCTTCATTTGTTATAAGGTACAGCATCGAATCGGCAAGTTCCTGCTCGCTTTCGGGTTGGAAAAATCTTACGCAATCATCGTTAAAATAATATTTATCGATGCGAGTCCGGGAAACAATGATCGGAACACCAAGGCTCATGAATTCCAGTGTCTTTGTACTGAATGCTTCCCCGCCAAATGAATCGTCCCGCTTGGGGACAATTCCCAAGTCCGCATCGGCCATTATCCGCGCAATTTCGTCAATGGGCCTAAGTCCTTTCATTAAAACCCGATCCTCGAGCCCCAGTTTGAGTATCAGCTCCTCAAGCTCTGCTCTTTGCGGACCATCGCCATACAAGTAAAAATTGGCTTGAGGAACCTGCTCCGATATTCTTGCGAAGGCCTTTATGGCGACGTCCAATCCCTGATGCCAACTCAAGGTTCCCGGATATAGCATCTTGAATTCACTGGATACCTTCGGGGGCTTATTGTTCGGGCCAAATATGGTGTTGTCGGGATAGTTCATAATCACGGTGCATTTGCTTCGGTTCACCGATCTTGAGATGAGCCGGTCATACCAGATGTGATTGGAAATGATAACGTGATCCGAAAAACGAATGGAGAGTTTTTCAGCCAGGACCAAGCTCTTGAAGATCATGGAGTTGCCATTTGTCCCGAATTTAGCCCCGTAGAATTCAGGAACCAGGTCATGGATGTCCAGTATTACTTTTGCCCCCATCAGTTTGACCAAAAAGGCCGCAAAGACTTCAAAATCCGGGACCGAGTGAACGTGGACAACATCGTAGGGCTGCGTCAAATGTTTTTTGGTCAACAAGATCCCGGATCTTAACAGGAATTTGAGAAGCCTGTAAAGATATGCGAATTTACCCCGTTCGTTGATGATCCGCTCCTGAATGCGGTAAACATTAACTCCGTTGATAATTTGGAAGGTTCCTTGAGCTTTCTGACTCAGGGCAAAGACATCGACGATGTCCCCCCTCCTGACCAGAGTCTCCGCGTACCTCCTCACACGATTGTCCGTTTCATAATATGTGTATGCGAGCATGCAAATGTGCATTATAAAACTCCATCAATGTCCGAGATGCTATTTAGTCCCTTTGATACCAAGTTCAAGAGCGGGCGGGGATAAACCTCACCCACCGGGCCTGGGTCCGAATAAGTACAGCGAGGTCATCGAATAACCCCTGGAGTTCAATGCCGATAACGATTATCAGAGGTTAAGAAACTTTTGCTTAAATGCCAAGGTAACCTGGTCATATATATCTAGTTTGAATTGACGCTTGCGCTTTGTTCTGCATCTGTGATTTGCTTTTACCATAGCCATCGGCTTATTATCGGGTTTTGTTGGCACACAGAACACTTGTTCATTAATCTTATCACCACCCATACTCATCCAGAATTCGTCATAGTCAAAACGAATGTAATCTGAATCAACATGTTCTTTACATGTAATTCCAGCTATACTTTCTATATTCAGAGCGCTGGCAATAGCCTGAATGGCGATTACCAGTATCACATGTGGGGCTACTTCGTTCAATTCTTTAGTGGCTTGTCTAATTAAGTCAAACTTACCATCTGAACCTTGAACGCGCGCAATCATTATCACATTATCATTATCTATTCCAACCATATGGCCTTTTATAATAGTAAAAGAAGCTTTTGATATTTCACATCCATCTATATTAAATGTTAATCCTATATCTCCTTCCGTATCATGATAAGGAAATGTTATAGTGACGGTATATAACTTATCTCCTTGTCGCATTTTCCATAGCACAAGTTTTGATGTAATTATCTTTTCTACAAAGTCTTTCGGTAGATGGTTATATAAGAAGCCATAATGATTAATCATTATGGCGCCACGGCACTTAGAGTCAAAAGAACGCCCAAGATAATAATGCCCTGCGTATTTGAAGACAATCCAGGGTCGATGCTTTTTTAGAATTATAAAGTTAGGAAGTCTAAATAGTTTAATAATTGCAAGGCAAGTATTCAACGTCAACAACAATCGGATTGCTTTTGCGCATTTGACAAAAAGTGGAACCCTAATGACTTCCTTTCCGGTGATCTTCGGTAATCTGGAATAGTTCTCTAAAATCTCAAGCACTTGATAGTCTGCCATGGCTTTAGTCCTTTGAAATATAAATATATATCGTATTCTATGTCATCACTTCCCTTCCCGTAAATGGGTATAATGTAGTATTCCACTTTCGCGATGACTGTATAGCTGTAGTGGGTTTTTACGTATAGGACTTGCCTTCCCCGCGACACAGATTATAGAATGCCTGGTTGAAGGAAACTTCGATCCTATAGTAGGCGTATTAAGTAAGGTGACATAGCCGCTTCATTATGAAAATATCAACATAAAGACAACCACATACGCACAGAGACGAATTTGCTTGTTTGTGACGATCAGAAAATTTATTCCGTTGGCAAAACGTTCATGAAGAAACTCCATCACTGTTCGAGATGCTGTTTAGAGAGCGACAACGGCACGCGCCTCTGATATCCCTGCTCTTTCCAGTATCTTTCTTTGTTCCCGGTCGAGAAGATATGCCCGGTAGGAGACATCCAACGCCTTGGCCTGCGCCAGGACATTGAGCAACTCGTATCCGATCTCCCATTCCGCCCTGGCCAGACGATCGTTCGAGGCCAGAACGATGAAATCCTTATGCTGTTCAAAGGCCTCCCACAATTCGCCGAGGGCCGGAGCCTCCACCTTGTCCAGGCTCACCAGCGTGTGCGTGGGCCGATTATTTTCCCAATTGATGTACCTCGAAAGACGATCTTCACGCAAAGCATAGACTGTGGTGATTTCGATCCTGTCAGTCCAGGTCGGAATAGTCATTCCCCAGGGCCTGGACTTATACAGGTGGGGCGTTCTCCCTTTTGCGGCCCATAGGGTTTGATAGAAATGCAGATCGGAAAGCGACGCGGAACCCCTGTTTTTCGTCTGGACATCTGCCAGAATCGAAACGAGCGCAGACCTTCCATCTCTTGCCGGTTCCGGAAGGTTGCCGGATTTCCAGGGCTTGATCCCATCGGGCACCGAGTTCGTCCAATAGGAATCTCCGTAACCCGGTTTCATAGCGTCTATCCTAATCCGGACCGTACCGAATCGTGAAGCGGAGATTTGCATACCCCCTTTCCCAAGGTTGTTGAAGACCATTCCGACACCCAGCGCGGCGCACACCAGCCCCACGGCTTGCTGCGCCATCCCGCTTTCGATCATCGCACAGTCGCGCTCTATCCCCGACAGGCCAGGTTCGACAAAGAAGGTGAGCAATCTTTCGTTGATCTCGATTCCAACTGATTTTTCGGTAAAGCGAGGAGTTTTCGCCAGATTGACGACCTCCGCGACCTGCCGGTCGGTAAGCCTGGCGTGGCGATCAAACATACCCCAGTGGAAATATCTGGGGTTATCATCATAGTCGCTGTTGCATCGCGAGTTTAAAGCGGCCTCGACCGAGGTCTTTCTTCCTCCCTCTGGAAAAATCGCAGCCAGGCGCCGTTCGTCCCGTGGCATTTTTTCAGGCTTTATCTTTGCTTCCACCACGGACATCAGCCTGTCAATGATCCATGATTCTGAAGAGAAGAGCCAGGAGGCCGCCGCCGCCAGAGGGCCGAGCATAGCCAGGAGACTTCGCCTGCGCACGGTTAGGGTCCTTTTCAGGGGAAACGCTCGACGATATTAGGGCCTATCGCCCTTGCCATGACCGCGGGCATTTTTTTCCAGAAGTTTTCGAGCAGCTTTCGTTTCGATCCCCGCTTGCTGGAATATTCAGTCCTGGTTTCCGTTGGGGGCCAATACTGATAGAAGTACTTATACTTAATGCCGCCCCAGCCGAGCCGAAATGCCGGAACGCCGCCCGTTTCCGGGATTCTCCCCGAATGGAAGATTTCTTTGCCTTCTTCTGAAAACCTCTCTATCAGCTTCCAGTAAAGCCCATAGGCAGCGGCTGTGCTCTGCGGGCTCAAATCGGGAATAGAGGTAAACGGAAATGAAACAGTGTCCTTGAATTCCTTCACTAGGGTCCCGGCGAAAATTGTGGTACCGATTTTAGCCAGGGCGAGCGAATACATTCCAAAGTCGATAAGGTCCCTGATCCAGCGAGAGCTAACGCACGGAATGCCCATCATGTGGTTGTACCGAAAGAGCAGGCGGCAGAAGCCGCTTATGTCGTCGGAAGGGAACTCCAGCTTCAGGCCATAGTTTTCGGCTTCCTCGATTCGAGTCCTGTTTTCCTGATCCAGTGCCCCCAGTATGGTTTGGGATCCGGACGAGAGTCGAAGCTCGCGATTGTAATAATTGTCGTCGGTCCTAAGTCCGGCGTTGAAGCTATGCTTGTAATGCTTAAGAGTTATCCCGGGGCCGGTCGTGTTTCCTGAAAAAGAAACCGCCTTTTCAAACAGCAATCTCGCTGCATCTTCGCTCTCGCATGCGATCCCTCCAGCCACAGCAAACGGCACCGATATGAGTTTTTCTTTGCTCAGGAGTCCGCCTTTCATTCTATAGAGCGGAAGAACCCCGTGTATCCGCCCGCCTTCAACGGCTGCAATGGGGTAGAAGTCAAGGTCGTAGTTCTTCCTTAGAACCTTGCTCCAGTCGTAGCTTTGCCAAGCGATCGAGCGCGGACATTCCAGGACAAACTCCTCCCACGCGTTCCTTTGCTCCTCACCAACGACTATAGCCTCCATAATCCCTCACTTGTTAGAGTGCCTGATTAACGACCATCTGGTATTTCCCCGAAACCTGCGGTTCGATTTTGGGAACGTAGACGATCTCAAGGCCCGTATCCGTTGAAAAATTCTTTGTCACCATTTCCCGTATATATTGCTCGGTTTCATCCGAGTATCCGGACGCGCGCTCGATTTTAATCCGGAGGTCCTTATCCTTCGTGTATACGACCTGGAACCGGTTGACCGCTCCCGAAATTTTGGAGGACATGAATGTTCTGCACCAGAAATTGGGGGAAATCATGCGGTTGTCTTTGGCAATGAAGATTTCCCCGGTGCGTCCGAGGAGATTGGAAATAACTTGAAGGTTGCGGCCACATTCACACCGGGCAGCTCCGATCTCACCCACGTCTCCCATCCGGTACCTGATAAAAGGCATGGGCGAAAGATCAAGGGTAGTCACCAGGATTTCACCAAGATTTCCCCACTCGGGGTTACCGTTTCCATTATTGTGTTCAACCAGCAGATTTTCCTGGTTGAGATGGAATGAGCCGTGCGCACACCTGCCCGCGATGTGTCCGACTTCCCGCGCGCCGTAGATACTGGACACGTGACACCCGAAGACCTCGCGCATCAACTTTTCTTCATGTTCGTAAAGCGGGGCCGCCCAACCCACCACCAACTCGGGCCTGAACGGCGAGATATCGGCAGCAGTGCGTTTAACAAACTCGGCAAACCCTGCCACAGCCGAAGTAAAGCCCCACAGGACCCTGGGCCTGAATTTTTTCACGGCTTCGAGGCAAACTGCATAATCTTTGTCAGCCAGGTTCACCCCGGGGAGAAGGAGTTGATTCCAGAGGCTTTTCCGGAACCTCACCACACCGCTTTTTGGCATGTAGTCGGTGGAAATCCGCACCATCCTGGCTTCTCTTGCCCCTGGCGGAATGCCGTACCAGTTTTTAAGCCTCAGTTCATGGACCCAATTGAGCGCCGTTCTCGAACCGTCCTCGTAGAAGACCGTCGGTGCTCCGGTCGAACCGCTCGAGGTGTTCCGGACAAGCTTGTGTTTCCGGAACAGGGCGAAGGGAATCGGCGTGCCCGGATATCTCGCAGACTCGTTGGCCGGCGCAATAGAGGCCTTGCGGCGGTGGTCAACCATTTCCCCGTGGAAATCAATGACCTCTTGCCGTGAAAGCGGCGGAATGTGCTTTAGATCTTCTATCTCTCTTAAATCCCGCAAATCAAACCCGATCTGCTTGAATCTTTCCCGGTAGAAGGGAATGTAGTCTCGCGAGAACTCCAGCAAAGCCTTCAGCCTCGTAAACTGTATCTCCCGCAACACCTCCTCGGGGTAGAACTCGGACCTGGTCAGTTCCTGGTAGTTCCTGAGGATTGCCCTTCTGTTGTAGAGCAAGCTGGAAAACGGGAAAAGAACCCTGCCGTGAACGAATTCGTCAATTGTCCTAGAAATCGCAGCCATTCCGAATCCTTTTGTAAAACCACTTTTGGTATGAAAATATCTTCAGGTAATATAGCCTGCAAAAGATGGTGAACCCTGTCTTGCGTGCCAATTTGATACTTGAGGTATTGCCCCGCTGGGCGGCGCCATAAAGTTTGTCCACCCCCCTGGCCGCCAGTTCGCGAAAGACCGCGTATCGTAAATCCGCCCCGAGCCCGCGATTCCTGAATCGCTTGTTTACCGTGATCTGTTCGGACCAGGCAGAGCGGGACGGGAGCTTTCGGGTGAATTTCAGTACCGGGACGGACATTAGCTCAAAGTTTATCAGGTTGAATGCAGCCACTGTTTCTCTGTCAAGGGCGACCAGACAGGCGGAGTTCTTGAGCAGCCTTTCATGTAAGTTGCCATCGAGCCACTCTTCCATCGCTTCGACCTGGGCAATGAGAGAGGCTTCGCCGGGTTCGATCCACCTGAAGGAAAAAGAGGAGTCCCGGGGATCAGATGCCGGTTCTTTCAGCTTTCTCATATAAAACAAGTAGGACCTGAAAACGGCAATAGGCGCAAAAGCGATCAAGATCACTTTCAAGATCGTCCGTAAGAACCCGTAATCATGTACATTACGAGATATTCGCCTCGGCAGCGTGCCGCTCATGTTCATAGTTCGACATTGCCCTTCCACCCAGGGTGGGGTTCGAACTTCAAATTGTACAGGCTCGGCAGTTCCGCAAGGCTGATAGCCCGCTGGCCATCGGAGATCACGATTCCCTCAGGCCCGGCAGCAGAGAGGGGGTAGTCGCCTGCGCTTGCTTCGAAACACTTCCGGATGAGCGGAATCTTTTTGTAGTTGAAGCCCATTAGCGTGGCGCCAACCGCATCCATCGCAACAGGATTGAACCCGGCAAGGAGGACGCCCGAGCTGACCGGATCGGGCTCAAGAGGCCCTTCCTTTTCACCACCGGTAATGCCGTCGATGATGCAAAAGTAACTCCTTTGCTGGGTTTCCCTCATCACACCATCCTTGCCGGCATAAAGCGCCGCCCGGTTGAGGTCCATCAACGTCCGCCACAGAGTATCATTGCCGTGCCACATTGCCTCATAGACATTGTCCTTGAATGGGAAGACCTTATGGGTGTTCCAGAGTGCCTTTTTCGCGACGGCGCAAACGAACTTTACGGGCATATAGGGGCTCGACTGTATCTGATCGTGCAGCTGGGTAATGATTCGTTTCCTGAACGAGGGGTTGATGTACTGATCGCCGCCCTCCTGCGGGGAACCGGTGATAAAGTGCGGCAGGCTGTCTTTTAGCGAAGGAATTCCCATGAAATTCTTGAGCGCCAGGGTGACAGCGGTTCTCCTGTGGGTTTTAAGCTTGGGAAGACTGATCACCACATCGCTTGCGAGAAAGGAGTTGGGGAAAAGATACCGGTGATTACCCGCAGAGTGATATTTTTTCATGTTTTCGTGGCTCGCTATGGCAATCCTCAACCTGGCGGGATCGATCCCTTCAAAACAGCTCTGCGTCCCCAGGTTTACCGGCGTGTATCCGAGCCGGTCCTGATTAACCGGCTTTCGGGCCCAGCGTCCGTACAAATAGCTCCGCACGGCCCTCACCGTTCGCAGGTCAATACATTCGAAGCTCACCCGGGTGTTATTCCCATACCATTCGAGGAGCGGCGTTATCTGAGAGGTGGCCATCGCTTTGTCGAATTCGCTCATTATAAGCGGCGAGTCGCCGATGATTATTTTGCCCTCTTCCTTGAGGGCGATGAGCACGTAGTCAATGACCGGCCTCACCACTGAGGCGTGGACGATCGCCGAAAAAATGTCACTGCCCTTCCCGTGCCGGTGAGTGACCGTATTGGGCTTTATGAAAACGGTCATTCCGGGCTGGATGAAATCCTTGAAGGGATTCCAAACTGGTGTGCCAAAGTTTTCACGGTCCATGCCGAGGTCGAAGAGCAGCTTCCTTACGGCTGAATAGACCTCGTTTTCCGGATCGAAAGAATTCCCGGAGTACTCCGGAAACTTCTCGGAGGGGGAAAATGGGACCTTCCGCGGGTACTGTTTCGACCCTACGAACGTCAGGGATACTCGCTGGTCGTGGAGCATGACATAAATCCTTGCATAAAGAGGTTTCAGGCCACGCCGGCAAAAAATCTGCCGGGATCTGATCACTTCGAAAAATATAGGCCGCCGACTTTGTGAAATTAACCACTAAGCCAGCAGCTTATCGACCAAATTGTAATAATCGTATTTTTTCTTATCCCAGCGCACATCTTCGATAAGCTTGAGGGAGTTTTTCACAAGCATCTGCCTTTTGTTTTCATCAAAAGCAAGTGAAACAAGAGCGTTGGCCAGTTCTTCGAAGTTTTCGGGTTCGAAGAATTGAACTACGGAATCATCAAAGTAGAACTGGTCAACGCTGGTCTTTGACAAGATGACGGGCACGCCGAAGGACATGAACTCGAAAACCTTTGTGCTAAACGCTTGTCCACCGAATGGATCGTTTCTCTTGGGTACGATCCCGACTGAGGCACACTGCATGACTTGCCAGATGGAATCCAACGGCACGTACCCTTTAAACAGAACTTTCCCCTCCAGGCCGAGTTCCGAGACAAGTGCCCGCAGAGACGGCTCTTCCGGACCTTCCCCGTATAAGTGTAACTCAGCTCCGGGCAGTTCTTTTGCGACAAGATCAAAAGCTCTTATCGCAATATCGAGCCCCTGGTGCCACTGAAAAGACCCCGGATAGATTGCTATGAATTTGTTTTTGTTGTTGTTATTGCCGTTCATCTGCTGAGGTTGGCAGAAAGGCATCTGTGTGTCCGGATAATTAAGGATGGTCGAGCATTTCCACTGCGGTGTGGAGCGATTGACCAGTGTCTTTTCCCACAGGTGGTTGGAAATAATCACATGGTCTGAAAACATGATAGAGACCTTTTCTAAGAACATGAGGGCCTTGAAGGCCACACTCGTTGGACCGACGCTGAATTTGGCGGCATAGAACTCGGGGACCAAATCGTGTATATCCAGGATGACCCTGGCGCCAAAGAGCTTGGGAACCAACGCGGCAAACACTTCAAAATCCGGCACCGAATGCACATGAATGAGATCATATTGTTTTCCGGCAAGGAGGATCGCTGAATTGACCAGGAACTTCAAAATCGGCAGCAGATAAGATACCTTTCCTCTTTGATTTTTTGACCTTCTCTGAATTCTGTAGATATTTACGCCATTTATGACTTCGTGAGCCGGGACATCGCCCCACCTCAGAGCAATCACATCTACCAGGTCCCCGCGAGCCGCGAGGGCTTCGGCGTAACGCTTGACGCGGTTATCCATCTCGTAAAAGGTATATGCCGGCATGCATACACGCCTTGGCGCTTCTCGTCCCGGCGGTTTTGTTGTTCGGACACCGGCAGGCCGGATTTGCGCTGCTCCAGGAAATGCATGCGCGGGCATTTTGACCGTTGTAACCGGGACTTTCGTTCGCGTGGCAAGGCCCATACCGGAAGACAACCAGAAACGGGCGACATCGCGCGGCAAAGCGTTCCAGTACATCCCCTTGTAGCGCGATTCCACATACTCCAGGAGATCTTTATAATGACTTGCCGGATATTCATCCGGTGCCGTCTTGCCACCAAAGCACATGTAGTCGGGATGCACCAATGCGAGCGCCATTCCGCCATGTTTGACAATCCAGTCGAGTTTGTTTTTCCAGATATCTATATTCTTCTGTTGCAGCATCACAAAGAGCGTCATGTCCTGGGGCAAAGTATACGGGAGTTCGACATATCCCTTTCCGCCCGATGGCGCAGTGATAAAAAACGGGAATATAGTGCCGGCCGGCTTGGCCTCCGGCTCGAAGGGATCGGTATCGAATGTCGAGAGGTCGTATTCGATATTGAGATCATGAATCCAGTCAAGTTTGCAGTACATCGACGGAGAGCGAAAGCCCACAGCGTTCCATTCCCGCAGATACTGATTGATTCGGGGCGAACGTTCATCAAAGATTTTGCGCGACCTGAATTTTTTGCCGTCGTGATATAGCCCATGCTGCCCCACTTCAAAGCCTCGGGCTGTGAGCTCGGCCCTCAATGCGGCAGAGACACGATATCGCTCCGCGACCAAATTGAAGGACGACCGAAACCCCATGCTTTCTTCAAGCTTTACCACATCAAGGCATTTTTCCTGGCCTCTCATGTTTTCGACATCATGGGTCAGGACGAGGGCGAATTTTTTGCCTTCGGGCCACCCTTTCCAACCCGGAGGGGCAACTTCCGAACCGTGACATATGGGCCATGAGAAACTGTTCTTCTTTAGTTTAGCCAGGGCGACCTTCCTTCTAAGAGCAATCTGAACCCTTCGGGGAAGGGCGGGCCGGATAGTGTAATAGAAGTGGTTTACAATGCTTGGGACAGCCATTTTGGATTGCTCCATGTTTAATTATCACGCAAAAAAGGGTGAAGACCCTTTCGAAGCCACTCAGCCCGGCAGGTGCCGGAACCAAAACCAAATGATCTTTTCAGTATCTATCTGCCGGGTTTATCCGAAGTGCCTGTATGTTAGTCCGATCATCTTCAATCCCGGGATCGGGAAGTGTTTAATAAACCGTGAGAGGGGGAGCCTGTTTTTTTCATTACCTCCAACGAAAGCACCCTTTAAAACGTCGAAACGACGGTAATCGAGAAGATATTCATCAGGACCGAACCCCAGTTTGAACCGTCTCAGACCTTCGTTGCCAAGATCCGTCCGTCCAAAGCAGAAAGCCTGATATCCCAGGGCCGCATACCCGCTCATGGCTTCCCACATGACTGCCGTACTAGCTCCCAACGTGGCGTAGTTCATATCCAGGGCCCCGTACTTGTACATAGCTTTGCGCCCGAAATGGAAAAAGACAGCTCCTGCAACGGGTTTGTCATTGTAGTGTGCAAGAACTACCTGACCATGACCTTTTGAGCATACATGTTCGAATATCTTTTTAAAAAATGAGAAAGGCTGAGGAGGCGCGCCCTGCCTTTTTCTGGTCTGACAATGCAGCCTGTAGTATTGCCGTATCGCATCGAAAGAATCGAAAACGCCGACACTCAGCCCGGATGCCTTTGCTTTTTTCAGATTCCGGACCGTATTCTTGTGAAATTTTGACAAGAGGTCTTCCGGGTTAGAGAGCTCAAGACTATGATGCAGATAACGAGACCAGGACGGAATTCCTGGTGGAAAAAAACTTCCGCCTCTGAAATCGAGATACTTCCATCCTTTTTTTTTTGCAGTGTCGATCAAGCTGCCGGGAAGACCCGAGAGAGAGGAGCCGTCGAATACGACCGGTTCGCTGTAATCGCTGAACGGCAGAGATACGGCTCTTCGCCCGGTGAAAAAACTTTTCACCTCCAGCAGGGGAATCACGATCGAAAGCTTTCCATCGCGGGACAGGGCGAAAAATGACGGACTGTAGCCATATGACTCGCAGAGCACTCTTATCCAGGCTGAGGTATGAAAAAAGGAGTAATTGTCAGCAGAGAGAACAAGGTCATCCCAGCCCGGGAAATTCAAAGGATCTATGATCTGCAGGTCAGATTGCGGAGACATGAGTAATCTCAGACGCTGTCGCCAAGAAAGAACTCGGCAATTGACTTGGCGATTCTTTCCTGCTGGTTGCGGTTCAGTCCCGGCCACATCGGTAGAGAAAGGACCTCCGAAGCTGCGCGTTCGCTCACCGGAAAAGATCCTGAATTCAATCCCAGGCCAGCGTAACTCTTCTGAAGGTGAAGCGGCAAAGGATAGTGAAGGCCTGTCATGATAGACTGTTTCTGGAGGCTTTCCTGAAGAAGATCCCGACGAGTAGAGCGAACGACATAGAGGTGATAGACCGATTTGGCCCAACCGGGCTCGACAGGTGCGATTATCTCTTCGATGCCGGCGAGAAGCTCGCCATAGATCTGAGCGCTCTGTCTTCTGGCCTGGTTCCACTCTGGAAGGTGCTTGAGCTTCACCCGGAGAATGCCGGCCTGAATTGCATCGAGTCGGCCATTGTAGCCTTCCAGATCATGATAGTATTTCTTCGCCTGGCCGTGATCGCGGATCACGCGGATTCTTTGAGCTATCGTCTCATCATTGGTAGTGACCGCCCCCGCTTCCCCACAGGCCCCCAGGTTTTTTCCAGGATAGAAACTGAATGCGGCTGCAATGCCCATCGACCCGGCCTTCTTCCACGTCTTTTCACGATCTGAATAATACTCGGCGCCGTGGGCCTGGCAGGCGTCTTCGATCACCTTCAGGTTGTATTCTTCGGCCAGCCTCAGGATCGGATCCATTTCAGCGGGCCGCCCGTAAAGGTGCACCGGGACCACAGCGGTCACAGGCCGCCCGTTTTGACGATGCACCAACCTGCCGCGCTTGTCTGCAACGCACCGCGTCTCAAGGTACAGGCGAAGTTTTTCCGGGTCCATATTTAAGGTCGAATCCGACACGTCCACAAAATCCGGGATGGCGCCGGCCTGCGAAATAGCCTCGGTCGTGGCGATGAAAGTGTTTGGGACGGTAACGACAATGTCGCCCTGCCCAATTCCGGCAGCAATAAGTGCGAAGCGTAGGGCATCGGTCCCGCTTCCGACACCGATGCAATATTTTGTCCCGCTAAACTCCGCAAAATCACTCTCGAATCCCTCCACCATGTGGCCGCCGATAAAGCCGGCCGTCTTCACCGCGGATCGAAAAACGTTTACAAGTTCTTCTTCAAGTTCCAGGTGAGGGGTCACCAGGTCGAGAAAGGGAATGGGGGCCTCAATCATTTTATTCATCTAAAAACCTCAGAATCCTGGCAGGGTTTCCGGCTACTACGGCATGGGGAGGTACGTCCCTGGTCACAACGGCGCCTGCGCCAACTATTGCATTCTCACCGACTGTGACGTTGGCGAGAATGGTAGCTCCGGAGCCTATTGAGGCGCCCTTTTTAACCAGGGTCGTTTCGACCTTCCAGTCGTCTTCTGTTTGAAGTTCTCCGGCAGGATTGGTTGCCCGCGGAATCGTATCGTTTATGAAAACCACTCCGTGGCCGATAAAGACGTTATCTTCGATAGTCACCCCTTCGCAGATGAAGGTGTGACTGGAGATCTTACAATTTTTCCCGATTACTGCGTTTTTCTGTACTTCGACAAAAGTTCCAATCCTGGTATTATCGCCAATCCGGCAGCCATAAAGATTTATAAATTTTGCCAACCTGACGTTTTGTCCAAGCTCCACGTCATCGGCTACACAGAGGTAGTCAAGCAAACGAGTTCCCCTTTCTTTTTCAGCGACCTGTCTGCGGCCTCGAGCATGCTGACCACCCGGTACCCCGCATAGCCGTCGTTCAGAGGCTTTTCATCATTTACGATGCAATCTATAAAGTGTTGAGTTTCGAGCCTCAGCGCTTCGGTTTGTTCCAGCTTTGGCGCCCACATGTCGCCGGAGCGATAGCTGACCAGCAGGTCATACACACTTTCCGGGTTGAGGATTTCCACCCCTTTGTCATAGACCTTGATCTTTTCATCGGCGTCCAGGTCATTCCAAACGAGCATCTTTTTCTCGCCGCCGAGCAGGGTCGTTCTGACCTTCACCGGAGAGAGCCAGTTCACATTCAGGTGACCGATCACATTATTCGAAAAATAAACCGTGACGTACGCCACATATTCATGCTCGGTGAAGTGATTGCCTCCCGTTGCCACAATGGCCTCGGGTTGCTCACCTATCACGTAATTCATAATCGAAATGTCGTGTGGCGCAAGGTCCCAGATGACATTGACATCGTGTTGAAAAAGCCCCAGATTAACCCTGGTCGAGTCATAATAATAGATACTGCCCATTACACCGTCATCTACAAGCTGTTTAATTTTTCGAACCGCCCCGGTAAAAAGAAATGTATGGTCCACCATTATCTTGAGGTGGTTTCGTTCGGCAAGCTCGATCAACTCAAGGGCCTGTGCGGACGAGGCGGTAAATGGTTTTTCGACAAACACGTGTTTGCCGTTTTCCAAAGCCTTTTTCGCCAGTTCAAAATGGGTGGAAACAGGCGTCACCACGGCAACGGCATCTATATCCGGAGCTGTAACCAGCGCATTGACGTCACTGATCGTCTCTACGCCGGGGTGGGCCTTTTGGGCTCGGTTTCGAGCATCTTCCCGCCCGTCACAAATCCTGACAACCCGGCATTCTTCGGCGCTATTGAAATTACGGGCGATGTTGGGCCCCCAATATCCGTAACCTACTAGTCCAAGTCGAATCATTTTTCCCCTCCATCTGGGACCAATCCGGGACCGTTCTACCCTCCCCGGAAACTGACCTGGACCGCCCCGCGGAATATCAGCCTGATTCCTGATTAATAAGCGCCTTTGCTTGTCAGGACAACCAGAGGTGTCCTGAACAGGATCTTCAGGTCCAGCCAGATATTCCAGTTTGTCATGTAATAAATATCAAGCCGTACCATCTCGTTGAAAGTCGTACTGCTCCTCCCCTCGACCTGCCACATGCCCGTTATGCCCGGCCTCATGTCCAGCACCCGTCTCATATGCCAGAGATCATAGTTCTCAAGCTCATATGGAATGGGAGGACGCGGCCCGACAAGCGACATACTGCCCATGAGCACGTTAAAGAATTGAGGAAGCTCATCAAGGCTGGTTTTTCTGAGGAATTTTCCAATAGGTGTAACCCTGGGATCGTTTTGGATCTTGAATACTTCCGTCTTTTGTGGGTCCCCATTGTGTGAGCCGTTATCAGAGCATTCGATCAGGCTCTTGACGTACTCCCTGTGAATCGACGAATCGTTATTTACACGCATGGACCTGAATTTGAGAAACGTGAAAGTCTTGCCATATTGGCCCACCCGTTTTTGGCGGAATAAAACGGGACCCTCGGAAGTCAGCTTTATCAATGCGGAAATAACCACAAAAAGGGGTGCTGCCAGTATGATCGCCACAAGGCTGCCAACGATATCCATGCCCCTTTTGATTAACAGCGACTTTTTGTGTGAATCATGGCTCTGCCTGATCTCCGGGTAGAGCGTAAGTTGAGTTGATGAACCATCGGACTTGAGCTTTTCAGGGAAATGATAGAAAGATACTTCAATTTTTTCAATTATTTCCGGCTCAACATACAAAGCCAGATGCGAACCTATTCTCACTGTCACGCTCTCGAATGCGGCCCCGTTGCATGACTTGCAGATCTCGGTAAAAATGATCCCGATAACCGAACCTGACCTGTACCAACCGAGTACGTCCGTATCCCTTTTGCTCTCCGAGAGGCTCGTAAGTATTTTCGCTCGGCTGTCATTGCCGTTTTCATCGGCAGGGACTCTGTTCAGGGACAAAAGCAGTAACATGAAAGGTCTTTTCGACCTTTCGGACCTTTTGCGTTCCAGAGCAAGGATTCTGTTGAAAGCATCCTCATCGTATTCTAGTGTAGGCAGCTCATCGATTTCGAGCTTGTATCGGCACGGGGAAGAAATCTTCACGTGCCCCGCTGGAAAATCCTGTGTTGAACCGGCAGATATAAGTTGCATACTACCGCCCTCCTTAAAGAGTGAGACTTTACTAATCTCACTACATGATTGATCCTCGGAGACGGTTAGTAAAGGGGCTATTTATGCGATGATAAATCGGGTAGCAACAGTGGTCAATTCAGAGACAATTCTTATCGTATTCGATAACTTGCGGATTGGCGACCCCGTTTGAAACCACAAACAAAATCGGTGGATTTTCCCCCGGTGAGAAAGGATTTGTTTCTTGCCGCTCACTTATTTACAGGTATTTGTAAATGAACTGAGGAATATAGTAGCGCCTCTTATTCAGAGCAACACCCAGTATATTTCCGCCAACTCTTGCTATATTGTCTCTGACCTTTTTTACCGTTTGCCACCTGGTCTTTTCAGCCTCAACCACCAGTATGACTCCATCTACCTTCGAAGCAATGGCCAAGCCGTCAGGCGAAAGAGTCAGAGGCGAGGAGTCGATCAATACCAGGTCGAATTCCTTTTTGAGATTTTCGCACATCCGCGCGAACCTCGAGTCAAAGATTTCGGGCGTAGAGGCGGAGGAGTTGCTGGAAGGGCTAAAAAACAATTTAGACTTCCCTATTTGGTGCAACTCATTTCCTCCGGGAGGCAGATCGCTCTTGAGCGCATCGACCCAACTGAAGCCTTTTTGAATGTCAAAAAAACGATTCTGGGACGGGTGATGGCGATCGGCATCCAGCAACAACACGGACTGCCCGATCAGATCAGCGGAAACTCTTGCAAACTCGCGAATGATCGTGGAAGTGCCCTCCCCTTCTCTGGTCCCAATGAACTGGATTATCTTTTTGCCCTGGGGAAGGAGAGTGTCAACGATCTTGTAGAGGCTCAGCATCTCATCATCCATCCCAACTCCCTCCGGCTCCGGCGGAGCAAAAGGGACAGGCACAGGCGGCGGGGACGACATGCTGTGGTGTTTTTTCTGCCGGTGAACGTTCTGCAAGGCTTCATAAATTTTGCTCATAACTGTATTCTTTCGCAAAAAGGGTATATTTTCTTCGCCTCTCGAGAAATCATAAGAGGGTTCAATTCTTCTGCACTTTTGGAAGGGTAAGTTCTTCGCCTTCCCTGATTTTATTTATATTCGTGATCTGTGGATTCAGTTCTCTGAAACTCCTTAGCAGGTCATCACCCACCCTGCCGTAAGCGTCCATCAATAGCTTGCTGACGCTATCCCCTCTTTTTACCACCAATACGGACAAGTTTCCCCCCGGCGGTTGATCCTTAATCCGGGGCTCCGGCATCGCCAGCACCGAAGGCTGAGCGGACGCGACGGAGCTTTGAACCCTTGTTTTGGAAACACTTGATTCGGCTCCGGATGCCGGGGCATCAGTCATCGCCCGCCCGACTTGCATTTTGGGTAAATTCTCAGCTACGGGCTTGACCTCGGCAACGGCCGGCGCCTGTTCCGCTTTTGGCGCACTCTCAACAGGAGGCTTGACCTCGGCAAGGGGCTTTATCTGTTCCGCTTTTGGCGCACTCTCAACAGGAGGCTTTACCTCGGCGACTGGCTGTCCCTGTTCCGCTTTTGGC
>Ga0209517_10000426_pt1 | contig 72702 bp, 61 predicted proteins | sample PeaSoiMetSII2010_FD_187695 | JGI IMG/M metagenome (GOLD analysis project Ga0209517, IMG submission 187695) | Peat soil microbial communities from Weissenstadt, Germany - SII-2010 (SPAdes) (version 2) | ecosystem: Environmental > Terrestrial > Soil > Wetlands > Peat | place: Germany... | reverse complement strand
CTCCCACAAACTATCCAGTCCCTCCTGCGTAAAGCGGGCGCGCCACAACCCCACCGTCTTGCGATTGATTTCTAGCTGTTGAGCAATGGCATTGTCGGATTGCCCTGCGGCGGCGGCTAACACAATCTGACTCCGTAAGGCGACCTGCTGCGGTGTTCCGAAGGCCGAGATCCATTGGCGAAGTTGCTGTTGGTCGGCTTCTGGGAGGAGCAGTGCGGAAGCGGAACGTGGCATGACTTCAGCATAGCGGCATCTACTCTTATTGTCCAGTTATTTGTTGGACACTAGACTAGCGGCATAGCGTGCAATGCCTTTGTACAGCGCTTCGGCGACCTGTTCGCGGTAGCCATCGCTGCGCAACTTCTGCTCGTCGGTGGGACTGCTGACGAACGAAACTTCCGCCAGGATCCCTGGCATCGCGCTTTCCGTCAGCACCACGAAGCTGGTTTCCTTGATGCCGCGGTCGCGCAGACCAAGATTCTGCGCCGATAGTGTCCCGTACAGGGAGCAGCTGCGCACTCTCCGCCAGCCTTCGCGACTGCTCAACCTGCTCTTGCAAGTCCGCGGGCGAAAGTAACGCTGTCGCCGCATTCCTGGCGCTGCCTGCGCCTGGCCGCATATCCACATCTTTCGAAGCAGGCACCATGAAGAAGTTTGTGTAGTACGTTTCCACCCCGCGCCCCGAAGGAGGATCGCTGTAGTTGGCGTGCACGGAAACGAACAGATCGGCCTGCGCCTGATTGGCGATGCTGGCGCGCTCGTCCAGAGGAATATAGCTGTCATCCTGCCGCGTGTAGATTACGTCCATTCCCAATCGACCTTCGAGCAACAATCTCGAGCACCAGATCTTTTTCGAGCAAGCCGTCGAGCCCCACCGTGCCCCAGTCCCGACCACCATGGCCCGCATCGACCACGATGCGCATCTTGGGCACACGCCGCTGTTGCACATCTTCCTGCGTCGGCGGCGGAACCAGGATTGGTAGTTTGTTTTTCTCTGCTACGGTCGCTTTCGGGAACCGATTCACCGCTCCCTTGGGGCTCGCTCCGACCTTGCGCACTTCGACCACCAGCCGGTAGGGATTCGGCTCCAGGCTCACCGAGAAATCTGTGTTGGCCTTCGTCTCCAGCACAATGCGCGTCATGCCGGTCACGGGCTGAGCCACGCGGATGCGTTTGAGCAGTGCATCGCCCACCTCGATTGATTTCCATGCAAGGTTGGAAGCCAGCTGCGTATCGTGCAGATCGAAATAGATACGATCAGGATTGGCCAGGCGGTGCGCTTCATACTGCACCTGATCTTCAAGATTGAGAACCACCGTACTCGAATCCGCCGACGACCAGTGCTGGATTCCGGTGACCATGGGAAACTTCGACAATTCCCGCGGCTTAGCAGGTGAATTGGTCGCCTGGCTTCCATTGGAAGTCGCGCCCGGATTGATGTTGGCGGGATTCGCCGCCGTCCCGGCGGATGGAGCAGCCGGCGCGTCCTTCGCCGCAGTGCCCATCAGTTTCGGCGCCATCTTTTCCGTCCGCACCATCTTGTTGGTCAACTGCGACGGCTTCAGCTTCCACCAGACTCCTCCCGCTAATGCTGAGGCAATGACAATGCACACCAGCAGAACCAGCATGCCGGGCCGGCGGGTCACGCTATCCGGTTCCTCGACTGGCATCTCGAGTTCAGCGACGGGCTCGGCTTCTGCCTCGCTCGGAGCCGCTTCCAACTTCGTCGCCGCGACCTGCGCAGTCTCTGTAAAGCGATCCTCATCGGGTTCAGCGGAAGCTTCGGTAGCGACAGTCGGCTCGGACTCAGAGGACGTCTCCTCCGGTTCAAGCGCCGGTTCGTGCAGAATCGCCGCCGTGGGTGGGGGTGTGACCTCGTCCTCTGTGGATGTAACTTCTTCGAGAAGCTTCCTGGCAATGACAAGCACAGCCTGAGTCAATTCAAGCCAATCAACCTGTGCCGGCACAATTGCAGTGGGCACCGTTTCCGGCGTGGGCGAGGCCGCTTCCAACTTCGTCGCCGCGACCTGCGCGGACTCCGCAAAGCGGTCCTCATCCTCCGGCGTGAGCGCTCCCACAACCAATTCCGCCAGCAGGCTCAGGTTGCGGACATCGCTGTCGTTGAATCCGAACGGCTGCGCTGAAAACGCCTGCAGCACCCCAATCCCGTGCCTCCGCCCGCACAGCGGCACCGCGACCATGGAGCGTGCGCCCAAGCGCCGGCACGCCTGCAGGTTGACCCGTGCATCCGTCTCGGTGTCGTCGCAGCTCACGATCTGGGCCGTGCGGAAGCAGGCCCCGGAGAAGGCCGAATCGCGGTCGATGCGCGCGCCCAAGTCGGGCCGGACCGTGCCCGCCGCCGCCCGCAAAACAACCTCGTTGTTTTCCGCCAGCGCGATCGCCAGGCCGTCCGCGCCAGTGATCGCTAGTGCTCTGTCTGCGACGAGTTGAAGCACCTCATCCAGAGTGAACTGCTCTCCTTCTTCAAGATCCGCTTCGGGAACAGCTCCATCGTCCCCGATCCGGCGAGTTTCCAGGGTTTTCCTCCGGCGCACCTGCTCGTGCAGCGCCAAGAACGCTAGTAACGCCTGCAACGTGTTGCGCTGCGATGGTTCTTGCTGGCAATCCGCAGGATGACCCGTGGAGGAGCTCGAAGCGGTCTGCCCCGGCGGGCAGAGAGGTACTACTACCCCGGCAGACGGAGTCTTCCCTTCAAGGCTCGGGTTGGTGGTCGCTGTCGCCATTCCAAGCCCAAGTACACAATTCAAGCGATACATTATGTACACCGGTAAAAATGATAGTCAATTATTCACTTAGCCTACTCCATCTGGTGAATTGAGCCCCGTCTGGTCTTGATGGGCTCAAAATCACTCCGACCACAGTGGTGCAGGATCGCGCTGAATTGTGCGCTGGAAGAGGTTTCCGAGCCCTCGGGTGTAATAAACTAACTCCAACGGAATGCCGATATGGTTCCGGCCGTAGTCACTGGCAAGATGACGCTTGCCGCCACGAAGTTCTTGCGGCGCTTCTTCCTGCACGTGCTTCCCAGAGAGTTCGTGCGCATCCGTCACTTCGGGTTCCTCGCAGCATGCTGGCGTATTTTGCATGCACAATGGCGTGTTTTGCATATCGAAGCACTCGCCGAGCATCTAGACTAAGTGCATGTACAACGCGAAAGCTTACTCCGCTGCCAGTGCGACATCGCCGCTAGCCTCCACCACGATCGCACGGCGCGATCCAACCGAACACGACGTCCAGATCGAAATTCTCTGCTGCGGCATCTGTCACTCTGATCTGCACCAAGTCCGCAACGAGTGGAGCGGCTTCATGCCGACCGTCTACCCCTGCGTCCCCGGCCACGAAATCGTCGGCCGTGTCACGAACGTCGGCTCCGCAGTCACGAAGTTCAAGCCCGGCGACCTCGCCGAGTCGGCTGCATGGTGGACTCCGACGGAACCTGCCCCGAGTGCTTGGCGGGCCTCGAGCAGTTCTGCCCGAATCCGACCTTTACCTACAACTTCCCCGACAAGCATCTCGGAGGCGTCACCTACGGCGGCTACTCCGACAGCCTCGTCGTTGACCAGAGGTTCGTCCTCCGCGTCCCCTCGAACCTGAAGCTTGCCGGAGCCGCTCCTTTGCTTTGCGCCGGAATCACGACGTACTCGCCCATGCGCCACTGGGGCGTCACCAAGGGCAAGAAAGTCGGTGTGGTCGGTCTCGGCGGACTAGGCCACATGGGCGTGAAGTTCGCACATGCGCTCGGAGTCCACGTTGTTGTTTTCACAACTTCACCGAACAAAAAGGAAGATGCACTCCGCCTCGGAGCAAACGAGGTCGTCATCTCCCGCAACGCGGACGAGATGCAAAAGCACGCCGCTAGCTTCGACTTCATTCTCGACGCTGTCTCAGCCGATCACGACATTGACGCTTACATCAATCTGTTGCGCCGCGATGGCAACATCACCCTGGTCGGCGCGCCGGAGAAGCCTCTCGCCGTTTCCGCGTTCGGCCTGATCATGGGCCGACGCAGCCTCTCCGGCTCACCCATCGGTGGCATCGCCGAAACCCAGGAGATGCTAGACTTCTGCGGGCAGCACAACATCACCGCCGATGTCGAAGTCATCCCGATCCAGAAGGTCAACGAAGCTTACGAGAAACTGCTCAAGTCGGATGTGAAGTACCGGTTCTCGATCGACATGGCTTCTCTCAAAAGTGAGTGAACGCATGAATAAGCACTTTCGCGTCTCTGGCAGCACTTTCCTCAAGCTGGAAGAACTGGGAGTCCGTGCCTCTGCAGTCCTGCACAGAGCCGGACTTCCCCAGGGATGTATCGATCAACCGCGTGTGCTCCTCAAGACTGAGGAACTATTCGCTCTGTGGCGTGCCATTGGCGAAGTCAGCACAGACCCCGCGATTGGTCTCCTGCTCGGCACAGAGAGTAAGACCGAACGATTCCACCCCATCGGCCTCGCCGCTCTCTCGACAGAGAACTTCGGTTCCGCTGTGGAACAAATGGCTCGCTACAAACAGCTAACCTGCCCGGAAAAGATCCTGCAGGAAAAGGACGACGAAGAGTGGAGCATCCAGTTCCGCTGGCTTCTCGCTGACGAAGTCGAGCCTCCGGTGCTGAACGAATGCTGCTTCGCTTGGGTGCTCTCGATCGCTCGCCACGGCACGGGTACGCGCCTCTCGCCGCTCCGCATGGAGTTCGCACAACCTCGGCCCCACGTAAAAGCCATTGAGCGTCACTTTGGCTGCCCCGTGGTCTGCGGAGCCCCTCGCAACGCGATCGTGTTTCGCGCCTCCGACGCTCAACGCCTGTTCGTCACGCGCAATGCCGAGCTCCTGGGAATGCTAGCGCCGCAGTTTGAGGAAGAACTGAAGCAGGAGAACGGCGACGAGAACTTTGTCGAGCGCGTCTGCATAGCGATACAGCAAAAACTGACGGGCCGGCGTCCCACCATCGAGGACATCGCTGATGCGCTACATGTCAGTTCCCGTACTCTGCAGCGGCGTTTGCAAAACGAAGGGTCCAGCTTCCAGCGCGTCTTAGAAGAGGCTCGTCATCAGCTTGCTCGCCACTATCTCAACAACTCCGTCCTTGAGCTGAATGAAGCTGCCTATCTTCTCGGATACGAGGACGCAAACTCATTCGTGCGTGCTTTCCGTACGTGGGAAGGCGTTCCGCCTGCCCGGTGGCGCGAAGAGCAGCGTGCAAGAGCAGTGTCATAAGCACGCTCTATTTTAGGAAGGAGTAGTAATGGAAAAACGCAAACTCGGAAGAAGCAATCTGGAAGTGCCTGCTATCGGCCTCGGCTGCATGGGAATGAGCTTTTCTTACGGCCCGCCTAAAGACAAGCAGGAGATGACCTCTCTTCTCCGTGCCGCCGTGGAACGCGGCATCACCTTCTTTGACACCGCCGAAGTGTACGGCCCGTTCGTGAACGAAGAACTTGTGGGCGAAGCCCTCGCTCCGTTCCGCGGGCAAGTGGTAATCGCAACCAAATTTGGGTTCGACGTCAGTCCTAATCTCGATCCTCGGGGAATGAAGGGTGCGCCGGGCGTGAATAGCCGACCGGAGCACATCAAAGAGGCGGTCGAAGGCTCGCTCAAGCGACTCAAGGTCGACACAATCGACCTGCTCTATCAGCACCGGGTTGACCCGAACGTGCCGATCGAAGACGTCGCCGGCGTGGTGAAGGAACTGATTCAAGCAGGCAAGGTCAAGCGCTTCGGACTTTCCGAGGCAGGCGCAAAGACGATTCGTCGCGCACACGCAGTCCAGCCGCTCACTGCTCTCCAGAGCGAATACTCGCTGTGGACAAGAACCCCCGAGAAGGAAGTGATACCGACCCTCGAGGAACTCGGGATTGGTTTCGTGCCGTATAGCCCTCTCGGCAAGGGCTTCCTGACGGGAAAGATGAACGAAAACACGACGTTCGACAGCTCCGACTTCCGCAGCAGCCTCCCTCGCTTCACGCAGGAGGCTCTCAAGGCGAATCAGGCACTGATTGACCTGCTCGGCAGCATTGGGAAGCGGAAAAACGCGACTCCTGCTCAGATTGCACTCGCTTGGCTACTAGCTCAAAAGCCGTGGATCGTTCCGATCCCAGGCACGACGAAGCTAACTCGCCTCGAAGAGAACATCGGAGCAGCGGCAGTCGAACTGACGCCCGACGACCTCCGTGAAATCGACAGCGCCGCCTCAAAGATCAAGGTAGAAGGTGCTCGGTACCCGGAGCGCCTGGAGAAAATGACCGGTCTCTAAGCGGCAAGATGAAAACGGAAGCGAGATAGAGCTGTATGCGGGTTGGCATTTTGGGTTCGGGGTTGATGGGCGGGAAGCTCGGTACGATCTTCGCGCGAGCTGGACATGAAGTCGTGTTCAGCTACGCGCGCAGCGAGGAGAAGCTGAATAAGCTTGCCGGCGAGGCTGGAGGGAGGGCCCGCACGGGAACAGTGCGAGACGCGCGCAGGAAACAGACGCCTTCCTTCTGGGTGTGCACTGGTCCCGAATCGGCGATGTGCTGAAGCAGGCGGGCGATCTGTCCGGCAAGGTCATCGTAACCTGCTGCCTGCCGATGGATAGCGGCAATACGAAACTCATCATTGGCACCACTACGTCGGGAGCCGAAGAACTCGCAAAGAAAGTTCCGCGCGCCAAGATCGTCTGTCCTTTAATACCGTTCCCAGCGAAGTGCTGTTTGGCGTGTTCGAAGCCATGCACAAGGCCCCTCAACCGAGTCTGCTGTACTGCGGCGACGACCAGAGCGCTAAAGATGTGGCCGCTAAGCTGGTTCGTGACGCTGGTTTTGACCCGGTGGATTGCGGTCCGCTTCGGATTGCGCGATACACAGAACCGTTCGCATTGCTTGTCGGCCAACTCGCCTACGAGGGCGAACGCGGTCCCGAACTCGCGTACCGGTTCTAGCGGTTTGGAAGATAGCGATAACTACAGAGGCGATCAACCAATAAAGGAAGTCAGAAATGGAAATCAAAAGAAGCGGTTCACAACCTTCCGGCAAAGGACCGGCCGAGTATTTTACCGGCACAGTGCGCGTCGACCCGCTGTTTGACGCACCCCATCCCACCCGTGTTCTTGGCGCCGGCGTTACCTTCGAGCCCGGCGCCCGCACCGCGTGGCATACTCGCCCGCTGGGCCAGACCCTGATCGTGACGGCTCGGTGCGGCCTCGTACAGCGCTGGGGAGGTCCGATCGAGGAGATTCGGCCAGGGGACGTAGTCTGGATCTCACCTGATGAGAAGCACTGGCACGGTGCGACGCCCACCACGGCGATGACACACATCGCGATTGTAGAAAAGCTCGACGGCAAAAGCGCAGACTGGATGGAAAAGGTCAGCGACGAACAGTACCAGGGCTGATCAGGTGGCATATTGGAAGGGACCTGAGGAAACTCTGGTTTATCTGCGCGGAAACCGCCATCATGATCGCCAAGGAGCTGTGGGTCTGACCCGATTAAGTTAGCCGAGGATGGGACGACATGACAGCATTCTCAGGATGGGAGAACTTCTACGTAATCGTCGGGTCGTCTGCCGGCGCACTGATCGGTTTACAGTTCATCGTCATAACCCTCATCGCCGACATGCCCATCGGACACGGTGCGGCACAGGCCGGCGACGCGTTTGCGACGCCGACTATCGTTCACTTCGGAGCCGTGCTGCTGCTGGCAGGGGTTCTAAGTGCTCCTTGGCACGGGATTGCTCCCGCTGCAGTTCTCTGGGGGCTGCTGGGTCTCAGTGGGGTAGTGTACGCCGCCATCGTGGCTCGTCGTCTCCAGCGACAGACCGCATACAAGCCCGAATTTGAGGACTGGTTGTTTCATGTTCTGCTGCCGTTTGCGGGATATATAACGCTATCGGCGTGTGCGTTAGCGGCTCGCTCCCACGGCGTCGAGGCGCTGTATGGCGTTGCAGGGGCGGCACTGCTGCTCCTTTTCATTGGCATTCATAACGCCTGGGATGCCGTCACTTACCACGTCTTTGTTCAGAGACGAAAACAACAGGAAGCCGAGCGGCGTCGCTGAGTAGGCCAACAGCATCTGCAATCAGTCCTCCCGCTGCGGTGGCCGGGATCGAGAGCACGGGCGATGCGTGAAACTTATTCACGCCTTGTCACTGGAATGCTCAGGTAGGACTTTGCAGTTTCTGGTGTCTGGATGACGGGCAAACCGGAAGCTATCGGTTCGTTCGTCGGATTAGACCGACAAACGCCCTTGTGGGAAGCGAAAGAAAAGCAGTCCGCAAACGACCTCAGGAAGGTTCGCAAGGGCTGCGGTTCGGCGTCATTGGATGTGCAAGCGGCATTCTAGATCGTGATTGCAGCGTTATCGGAAGCCGTCATGAGCGGGCTGTTGGCACGAGCCAGGTGGCGTCTGTAGCGGCGTCGGCCCTGAGCATTGGACAAGTCGACACTCTCCGGAAAGAACAGGGATAAGTTATCAGAGAAATCCCAAGGGCAGTCGGAGCGCTCGGCCAGCTTTAGCACATAGGCCAGGCCGTCTCCAGATGAGTCGTAGGGCCCGATTGCAATCGGCTTGCCGCCAGTACCTGCAAGTGCACTCCACTCCGTCGCAAGCATATGCCAGACGCTTTCGACGTGCCGCGTTTCGTCGACGATCCAGTCCCACGGAATCGAACCCTGCTCCCGCAGCGCCGTCAGCGCGTCGATCAAGTCCTGATCTGGCCGACGCGCCCCGGTCTTGACCTTGCTGACGAGAACGCCGTAGCCGTCGTTTTTCCCTTCCAGTTCGTAGAATAGGAATCGAGAGTTGGTCGGAATCGTGCCGTCGCGTTCATGTACGCCAAGGCGCTCTTGGACGAGTCCTTGCCGCTGCCACGCCTTCAACTTTTCAACGTCGAAGTTGCGCCCCGACTCCGCCGAATCGAAGGCAAAATTGCCAACTGGTTAACGCTCTCATGCTCTCAGGTCGTCGCGCAGCCGCTTGACTCCCACCTGCAACTCTTCGTCGATTTTCTGCGGCAACTGTTCGCCGCTTTCCCCATTTCATCTAGTTTCGATTGAAGCGGGCCTTGGCCTACTTCGACCCTACTGGTGATGGCTCAAGTCCCCGCGACCTAATCGAATACCTGCTGACTTTGAACAATCTTGGCGCAAATGAACTCGTGCTGGGGGATTTCGAGGCAGCGTTTCAGAGATTTGCCCCGTGCTACCACTCAATCGAAAGCGCAGGTCGACCGGTCATCAAACGCATTGAACTCGTTCTCTCAAACCTTGTGGTCAGCCATTTCCTGCGAACGGGTTCAGTTCCAGACAGCATTGCCGTATTGGCCGAGTTGACGGAGGGCATCGACGTGTTGAATTCCGATGGCTCTCTTGTCCGTTCAAATTATTGGTGCTCTCTTGGCATACAAGGGAGATTACCGCGAGGCACAGTCCTTGCTAAGCAAGGCCGCAAATCAGATTCTCTCGGCTCATGATTTCAGTCAGTATTCGATTTACTTTTTATTCTCAAATCTAGCGGTTTGTCGACTGGCTCAACGGTGAAGATATGGCGGCTTCAACCCCTCAAGCATTCACGGAATTCCTTGGAGACACTGGATCCGGATCTGAAGCCATATGCAAAGCGTCGCTTAGATATGCTAAGAGAACTCCTCTCGGCGAACGAAAGCAGACAATTGAACATCCTCGCTGGCTCGTTTGAGCCTCTCCAGATCGGCGAAGGATGGAAGCTATACGGACGCCCTCTTGCTCTTACAGATCTCCAGTTCTGGACTGAGAATTAGAGATTTGAAGGGCAAGACCAACAAGCGCCGCAAGCATTTGTGCCTGATCGAGGCGAAGAAGGCGGAACCGAAATGCGTGGGAGCTATGTTTCACCAAGTGCGGAGTGGTTGAGACATCAGTAACGAAAATCTGCTGCGCCGTGTTCACACGTGTATCGACACGACAAAAGCCTTTAAGTTGAAGAGTTTCTATAGTTGCGGCGGCAGCCTTTCGCAACGGTTCCACAAGTTCGGGGAGGTCCTCCTCGAAAGTGTAGAAACCGTAGCCATCTTCGCAAACGCGTTCAAAAGACAGAAACGCCTCGCCGACGTCATGGTGCTCGTCGATGCTTATACCAACGGGAGTGAGCGGAAAGGGAACCTTCCCTCTCAGCACCGGCGTCTCGACTTTACGACCTCGTACAAACATCTGAACCACTACCGGCTGTTGTAGCGCGACGCCCACCGCGTCCAGACGTTCTTCAAGCTCCCGATCTTCAACGATGGAGGATGCCGTCGAAATGCCAATGCTCGCGGATTCATATGTTGACTTCGCAAGTACGTGCGTGCCCCAGAACCGCAGCTGACCCTTCATCCCACCTCGTGCAGTACCGCCATCGAACTCTCTTAAGCCTGGGGATCGTAACGTCCAGCGGCAGCCCAATCACACGAGCGGCGGGATGACCACTCCGGCTGGCGGTAAGTACAGGACTCGCTTCGCGTCTTCATCGATGGTTCGGCAGGCTAGGGTGGCTAGCTTCCTGTGCTTCATGGAAGTCACCTTTTATCACGTCGGACTGATCCTGGAATTGTGGCCCTTGTGCAGTGCGGAGCGCCTTGATGCACGTCTGCTTGTCGATAGAGTCGCATGTGCTCGGCCTTGTGCGCCAGATGCGTGCGCCCGTCCTTCATCTTCGCAATCCGCGCATCCTCGTCCGCCGGACTCTTCCACTCCTTGTTCGACATCCGCTTCTTGCGCTTGCGATCCAACCGCGCTAAGTCTTCCCGCGTCGGCGTCGCGATCCCCGAGGCCTTCGCCAATCCGCGCAGAAACTCCTCGTAACTCGCGCCCGTGTCCCGCCGCACAATCGAGCGCATCGCCGCGTTCGCCTCCAGCGTCGTTGCATCGATCGCGATCCGCTGCCCTTGCAGCAGCCCGTGATCGGCCAGCACGCCCAACACCCAGGCGAATACGGCTGGAGCATAACCAATGTCGCAGCCTTTCCTATTTCCGGGATGCAGGTTCGCCGTTTTCCTCGGGTTTGTCCGCTCTCGGTGGAAAGAATCTTCGTGAGCCGATCTGACATCGCCCTCGCACTCTTGCTCACGAAGGCGTTCGACCGATACCTTCTCGCCGAAATGAATTGGATCAGCGCGCCGAACCATGGGTAACTTTCCCAGCCCGCGCCCGCTCGTGTAGAACGGAAGGCGGGAGAGAAGACCGATGGCAAAGGATAAATTCTTGATTGAGATTTGCTCGCCGAAGCACGTAGTTACGGATGCCGGAGGAAACACCAGAAAAGAAGCCGAAACCGCTCTACAGAAAATGAAGAACGACGGCTGGGTGCCAATCGGGATAAAGGGAATCCACTAGCGAAAAGAACGAATCAAGACCTAAGAGAGGGGACACGTTGATTTTTCCTTCTTGCCGTCGCGTGAAAATAAACAGCGTCAGCGAGGGGATGGTATGGGTCAGCGGTCACGATCTGATCCCAGTTGGCGATCTAGTGCCTAGCGGCAAACTGAACACTTGGTTGTACAAGGGAGATACCGCGACGGGTCGGTGAGTTCGCGCCCCGCATCCGGCACTGCGCGGGTTATCCCTCTTGCGCCCGGACCCGTCGAGCCGGTTAAGACTTGCGCTTGGTCAGGGACCGCCGTCGGTCTACAACTTCACACGTTTGCTTGTTCAGCCAGTCAATTTCGAGGATCTGCGCCTTAATTATGGAACGGGTGTAGTCCCCAAATGTCACCGCTGGATCGTCCGGCCTTATTGGGTGGTTCATGAGTGGCGCTGTGCTTTCCTTTTCAAGTTCGGCGATGCGCCGCGTGTGATTCAGTATCAGAAAGCCAAGAGTGCTGACTCTTCCTTCCAGAATAGCCTTCGCCCGTTTATTTGCCTGCGACCTCGAGCGCTGCGAAAGGTTCAGCACTGGATACTGGCCCTCAGCATCGCGGTAGCGAATCGCTGGGATTCCATCCAAGGTGTCTGTAACTGAGATTCGAAGTTGTCCCATTTTCTTGTGTTTTCCTTTCCACGGCGGGCCGCTGACGCGGCCTCGTTTTTTCACTTATCTTTCACTTATCCGTCAAAAAAGCCCAGCATTCAGCAGCACGACACAGCACGTAAGTTGCTGACAAATAACGGAAGTGGCGGACTGCGTACCCATTAAGAGTCAGTTGCTCTGCCAAGTGAGCTACGCGCCCACTGCCAACGGCAAGGTGGGGACAAACTTGCTATTTCGCTCGACGCAATTATTGATATCGGGCGCTCTCCGGCTTGGCCGACATTTACGGATCCCCGACTCCGATTCCCGACGCCCAAGCCCGGACGCACGTGACCAGAAACGTGTCCCAGGAATCACACCTGCACAGCAGGAAGCTATGCGGTCCTGTCAGGAGCAGCGCAACGGCGGCCATGGCGGCGGCCATGTTGGAGACGGGCACGGCGGACCCTGTGGCGAGATGTCAGTTCCGCACAGCCCCCATCCGCAGAAGGAGGACGAACTGCCTCCGAACGAAACGCCTCGGCCCAGTTGAATTCGCGCGCAGCTTGAGTTTGAGACTAACTTGAGTTTGAGCGCGGTGTAATTGCGTGGCGGCGCCGGCGCGCCTATGCTGAGGCGGCTTCTCGGGTTTGCTCAGCTACGGCGGAGTTCGAACCGGAAGCCGGTTGGCGAATCGGCACAACCTCGGCCTGAGCCGGCGCTCGCCGCTCGACTCTTCCGATGACTGGTCTGTCGGCCACGCCCACTGGGGACAAGGATACGAACCTGTTCTCGCTCCGCAGGCGATCAATCAATCGGCGTTCCCACGGGCGCAGCACTTGCTGCGGCAGCGAGAAAAAATTTCGGAACGTCCAAATCAGATACGCGCGTTGCAAGAGATTCGGTTGCACATATCGAGGACCGATCGGCGTGTCCAGTTCAAGAACGCCATCGGTGAGTTTTTCAATCCACATGAACCTAGCCCACCTAGGGTAAGACGGCGAACTTTGCCTTTCCTTTAATTAAAACCGGTTATTATTGCACCAGGGACGGGGCATTGGGAAGCAATCTTTTTATATTGGTGGAGAATTTATTTGCACTGCCTGGATCAACTTGAGAAAAGGCGGACTGATAGCGGCCTGGCATTGAGCGCGATCAACCGACTTTCAGCTGATTTCCGGCAACAAAGCGATGCGGTCGAGGGTAGCGGCAATGCCCACACCTTTGCCCTCCGATTCCTCCACCCGCACGACCGAAGCCTGGCAGAGCGTCCATCCGCCGGGTCCAAATCCCAGGCCGGGAGGCAGCATGATGACCAGTTCCAGCTTGGAGCCCGCTTTCATTCCTGACTCGGAATACAAAAAGATTCCCGATGAACTCAGATCGCGCGTCAAGCCCTGGTGCTCACCGCCCTCGTGACGCACCTTGACCGGGACGCGAACTGTCATCCGCTGGCTTGATCGCCTCTCACTGGATGGAGTTTTCTCAGTCATATGCTGTGGAAGTGTACCCCAGTTTGCCGGGAACGTGGAAACCGGGGGTGTTCGCAGAAAAAGCTCCTCTCGAACGTTCAGGAGAGGAGCCGGGGAAGAAGCAAAGTTGCGAAGCTAGAAAGTGAACTTGGCGGCCAGCTGAATGCCGCGCGGACCTCCGCCGCCCAGGAACGGGTTGCCGATACCGACGTCGCCAGTAGCGGTGATATGGTATCCCGGATTGGCCGGCTGGCCGGCAAGGGCGGGCTGGCCACCAACTTCTCGCCCGTTCACTACTTGGAAACCGCACCCGCAGCCGGTACCCAACGGCGTCAGGTTGGAGGAGGGATCGGCGATGAACGCCGGCAGCAGCGGGCTGGAGAAGTTGGGATGGTTCAAAAGGTTGAAGAATTCAGCCCGCAGCTGCACCTTCACCCGCTCGCCGAGTGCGGTGTTCTTGTAGAGTGCGAAGTCCCATTGTTTGTAGGTCGGACCGACCAGAGAGTTGCGCCCGAGGTTGCCGTAGTGCCGTGTGCCGGGCACGCAGTCGGAAGCAAAGCCTGAGGGTAACGACTGTGCAGCTGCCGTAATTGTGCATGGCATGGCGAACGACGTCAGGTCGACATAGTCGGCCGGGTTGCGTTTGTGGTACACGATCGGTCCCACCACATCCGGCCGATCATAAAAGTCGCCGCCGCCGCTGTAGTCATCCTCGCCGTCGTAATTTAGCGTAAACGGCTGGCCGCTCTGCAGGGACAGCGTGCTATCGAAACCCCATCCGTTCTTCAGGCGCTGCATGCTCCCGCCCCGGTTCGGTAATTCATAACCGAACACCCAAGTGAGGCGCTGGGGGATGTTGAAGTTTGATGGTCCGTATTCGCGTTGCGGGTTGTTGCTGTCTTGAGGCTGGGCCGCGTTGACCACGAAGTCCTCTAGGTCGCTGGAGTTGTCCAGCGATTTCGAATACACATAGTTGAGGGCAGAGGTGATCCCGTGCCATCCGTTAACCCTGTAGCTGACCTGCAGCGAGTTGTAGTTCGACTTCCCGGTGGACTTTTCTTGGAAGATATAGATTGCACCGACGCCACCGTTGCCGAAAACACGCGGCACGCCACCGCTAAGAATCGTCCCCGTGGGACACGGCTGAATGCCAATGCCAGTCGTCTGGCTACCACAATCGGCTCTCCAGATCGCATCCTGGTTCGGCTGATTGATGTCGTAGAAGCGAAACAACCGATGCCCCTGCGATCCCACGTAGGCTATCTGCAGAGTGGTCTTGCTGGTGAGCTGTTGCTGAATATTGAGATTGTAATTCTCCATGTAGGGCGTTTTCATGTGCTGGTCCACCGCAAAAATGTCGCACTCGACCAACTTACAGTCGGATGGTCCGTAAACGGGTACGCCCTGAGTGATCGTCGCGGAGTTCGGATTCAGCCCCGCCGACGTGATCGGAGCCGGTCCAAAGGTACCGTATGCGGGGCCCGGGGCATAGTAAGCGGGATAAGGCAGATGGCCCAGGAAGATATCCTGAGAAAAGGCGTCATAGAAAAGACCGGCCCCGGCGCGAACTACAGTCTTGCCTTTCCCAGTTACATCCCACGCAATACTGGCTCTTGGGGAAAAATTCTTGTAGTCGGGCTCGTAAAGCCTGCTCAACCCCGGAGTACCGACTTGTTGCAACGCACCCGTACCTGTGTCCGATACCGGGTCGAAACTGGACACCAGGAAGTTGGCGAACAGATTGTTCTTCTCTTTCACAATTCCGTAGTAGTCCCACCTCAAGCCGTAGTTCAAAGTTAGCCGCGGGTTCACTCTGAAGCTGTCCTGAAAATAAAGACCATAGCCGTTTTCGAAGGTATGACGACTGGTCGAAGCCCCGGAGTACTGCAGACTGCCGAAACCACCACCCTCGGGTGTTCCAGCGAGAAAGGCATTTAAGTCTGCGAACTTCAGTCTCCCACGAAAGTATTTCTGGAATTCCTGCTGATTAATGCTGGTACGACGATACTCAAAACCCAGTTTCAGGTCATGCTTACCCAACTTCCAGGAGAAGTTCTCGATGAACTGAGTGTTGGTGTCCACGCGTGCGCGCGGATCGGCAGAGGTCGTGCCGGGTTGGGCGAAGAAACTGTTAGCACCAGTGGGCGTCACCGAGACAAACATGATGGGCAGGCCGGAGTCGTGGATGCCACCGCCCGCGCAATCGGCAGTCGAACTTGCGGCGCACAGCCCTATCGAACTGGGATGGAAGCTCGCATCCTGGGGGAAGAAACCTTCTGCGAATCGGTTCCATCCGTAGCGCAGTTCATTCACCATATTCGTGCCAAAGGTGTGGACGTACGACAGGGAAACCAACTGCACTCGGGTCGGCGTTACGGTGTTGAAACCGGGAAGTTGGCTGCCCGAGGCGGTTAGCGCGAGCGGGAAGGACTGGGTGCTGTCGCCGAAAAAATAGCGCCCTGTAAGAATATTGTTGGCGTTGAAATTGTGGTCAATCTTGGCGATGAGGCTGCTGAGATTGTTCGATGATGGAGTAACCAACGATGCGTTCGGGCCACTCGGACACCCTAAGTCCGTGGAGTGGACCCCCGGAATGTTCGGTGCGGGCCAGGGATTGTGTTGCGCAATTAGCGCAGCAATGACGGGGTTGCTCGCATCATTGGGGCTCAGCGAGCCACCCGGACCTGTGCCCTCCGGCACGCAGGCGAGCGTAACCGTGCCCACGGTTTCGCGCTGCCCCTCGTAGTCCAGATAGAAGAAAGTCTTGTTCTTCACGATCGGGCCACCGAGGTCTCCGCCGAACTGATTGTTGTGAAAAGGAGCCCGCCGTTCGTCCGTCGTGTTGAAGTAGTTGCGCGCATCGAGCGCGTTATTGCGGAAATACTCGAACAGCTCGCCATGGATTTTATTATTCCCGCTCTTGGTCACGATGTTGACCACGGCGCCGGCGTTGCGTCCGTACTCCGGCTGAAAGTTGGAGAGCACTTTCATTTCTTCCACCGCGCCGATCGGAAGAATGGCCGACGGAACGGCGAACACGCCGCCCTGGTTGATGGCGGGGTCGTTGCGGTATCCGTCGTTCATGTCGGTGCCGTCGAGCAGGTAGTTATTGGAGCGCCCGCGCGCGCCGTTCATCGAGAACTCGCCAAACGATCCCGGCGAGTCGGTGATCTGGTCGGGTGAACCTGCGACGCCGGCATTCAAGAAGATCAACTTGGTGTAATCGCGGCCGTTGATGGGCAAATCTTCGACGCCCTTGCTGGTCAGCACACCTCCCAGGTCATTAGACTGGGTTTCGATCTGGGGAAGGTCTCCGCCGGAGACCTCGACCATCTGCGTGACCTGGCCGGTTTTCAACTGCGCGTCCACGCGCCGCTCGGTGGCCACGTTCACTTCAACGTTGTTGGTGACTGCGGTCTGGAAGCCAGTCTGCGTTACCGTGACGGAGTAGGTGCCGATGGGCAACTCAGAGACGGCGTAGCTGCCGTCGCCGCTGGTTACGGTTGTGCGTTCCAGGCCAGTGGCCAGGTTGTGCACTTTGACCGTAGCTCCGGCCACAAATGCTCCGGAGGGATCGGTCACAGAGCCGAGGATTGTCCCACGAAACGTTTGGCCCACCAGCAAGGCCGTCGAGAGCAGAACAACTACCACCACTAAGCGCAGTTTCATTGCCGTCTCCTTAGTCGTTCGCGGGCACCGGAACAGACCCAAGTTCCGCAAGCGGCAAATGCAGTTCCACTTGAGATGCGCGGGATTATAACCGAGCGCGTGCCAAAGGTCTGTGTCGAACTTCACAAGGGGAAGTTCGTGGAAGTGGAAGAGGATCAGCGCGGAATCTGCGTCGCCCGAAGCGGCCGGGAGGCAGCAGAAAAAGTGGACGGTGAGCGCTGGGAGCAATCTTCGGGAGTCTACGGAGAAAATCTATGGAATCACAGATTGCGAATCTACAGATTCTAGAAGCTGAAGGCGACGCCGCCGCGCGCTGAGCGTGCCGATTGCACCAGATAAAGAGTGCGTCCGTCGCGTCCCATCACGGGCACATACCCCTGCGCGAGAAGATTTCGCAGGTCCATGAGAATTTCCATGTGTCCCGCGAGGAAGCTGGCCGGAATCGGTTGCCGGATGAAGAGGTTCAAGTAAGGAGAGGACTGGCCCGCCGAACTATTGAACAGGTCGACCGGCGTCAACGTGCGGCCCCCCGTGTAACGATAGGAGGCGATCCAGCGCGTCTTGGCCTTGGGCAAAGTTCCGCTGAACTTCGCTGCCACAGCCTGGCGCCGCTCCGCGCGAATCCAATCCCGTGCGTCTTGCAGTTGGACGTCGGGGCGTGACAGGTCGAGCACGCCTCCGTAGGCATAATCGAGGGTCGCGGTCAGATCGGAGTACAGCTTCCGCTGCAGCACCACCCGCATCCCGCGCGTCGCAAAATCGTTCCCCTGATAGCTGAAAGTACCCGAGTACACATCGGGCAGCACTTCACCCGATTCGGCGGTCATTTCGCCTACGCCGGTAAGCACCGGATCGATGATACTGTCCGAGTAGAATGCGACCTGCATATTGTTCTTGCCGATGCGTTGGGAGATCGACACTTCCTGGTGATGGGCCCGCTCCACCGCCGGAGAAAACCCGGTCATGCTCATGCGCGGCGCGGTTTCGCTGAGGTCCGACGAAGCGGACTCCAAACGATCGTCGCCCAAACGATCCCCCAGTCCCATATTCGGGATTGAACTCGCGTATTGATATTCCAGCACGGTGTTCGGCGTAATGTGCAGATCGGCCGACCCGAAGGGCTTGAAGGCGTTTACCCGCCCCATAAACTGGATCGCTTGCAATTCGCTGCCGAGCACCATCTCCAGTTTGTCGCCTATGACGACCCGATCGGAACTGGTCACCAACAGCGCCTGCAGCGTGGCGCCGGGCATCGTGTTCAAGTCAGGCGAATTCAGCCGGAGGGCCGTAATCGCCACCGAGGGTTCAAAAACACCGTTGAAGCGGTTGGTGTAGGTGGTTCGGAGAACCGCCGCCGGAATGCCCTGGCCGTCGGTTCCATAACCGACGTTGCCGTTCAGTCGCAGGGTGCCGCTCGATAGCAGCGAACGCTCCACGGCAAAACCAGCGCTCATATCCGCGGGGCTGCCGAAACCCTGCCCGGGCGATCCGGCCAGGAAGGTCAAGCTACCTTTCAAGTCGTGGTCAGCGGTTGACTCGCCGCTCTGCGCGACCACGGTAGTGCCATCTTCAAGCACGCGCAGGATGGGCCTGTTGGCAACCGAGCGCAGGGTCCACTTCCAGTCGTCATCGTCCACCGGACCCCGCAACGAGACAAGCTGAATGGCCTCGAACAGCGTGGTCAGCGTGACATTCACCATCAGTTTCGCGCCTGCACGCACGCCGATTTTCTCGCGCAGCGAAGGGAGGAACGAAGGCGCGCTCACCTTGACGCTATACGTTCCGGGCAGCAGACTCGCGACTGAGTAGAAGCCACGATCGTCGGTGAAGACCTTCAGCGCCTGGGCGGCCGAACCGAGTATTTCCACCGCCGCGCCCATTTGCGGCACGCCGCTCCCATCGCGAACGTATCCAGATATCGCGCCCGAGATCGTGCCAGACGCAGTTCCCGACCATGCCGGAAGAACCATGGTCGCGACAGTGACAGCGACGACTACGAGGAACCCGAGCTTTCGGAACATCTCGCCCACCACCTCTGGGAAACCAAGCAACAGCTTACTCCACGGCAAAGGTCGCCGTTGGATCCACCATCTGCTTGGAAAGGTTGTCGTTCACTTTGATCTCGATCTTGTACAGGCCCGGCTGCAGGTTCGCAGCGGAAAGCGTCTTTTGCAGCGTGACCTGGTCGCCCACATTGCCCATCGTGTCCGTCGACTCGACGGTATGGATGACGGCCTTGTTGTTGGCGTCCGTCACATTGTATTCGATCGTGGCCGAAGGCTTGTGGGTCTTCTCGTCCACGCTCAGATTGTAAACCTGCATCCAGAAATTCAGCTTCTGATTCCGCTTGAAGGAGATTGGCTTGCCGTCGGAAGGAGCCACGCGCGGCCGCACTTTTGTGGTCCCGATCACGAAATTGCCCGTGCCTACGTTCTTGATCGCCACCGGTTCCATCTGGTCGGCGATGATGAGCGTTGAGCTGCTCAATTTGTCCTCGCTGAAGTCGGGGATCTGGATCGCATGGCTCCAACTCCCAGTGCGATCTCCGTTTACATCCTTCACGACGACGTCCAGGCGGTAGCGATTCTGGCTGATGCGCAGCGGCAGCGCTTTCCAGTACACCGAAGAATTTTCGGCGGTCTTGGGCAGCAATTCGACCGGCACATCGACCTGCACCGTATCTTCAAAGGTTTGTACGATCTTGCCCGTGAGCGTCGTCACGCGCCCGAAGATATTGACGGTACCGCGCTCCACGCCGTCCTTGTTCTGGAAAGTGACGTCGCGGTTCTTAATCTGAATCGTGACCGGTACCAGCACCGTGTCGCTGGTGACCTTCACGAAGTCCGCTCGCACATCAAAAGGCATCAGGTTGACGCTGATCTTGTGGCTGACCACTTCTTCCAGATCCTTGAACTTCACGGCTGGCGCCGCCTGCAGTTTGGCAAACTGTTCCAGGCGGTCGAATTCCTTGGTCTGCAAATTACTACTGTACGGCCCGGCGCCCAGTTGCTCCAAACCGCCGCCGCTGAAACGACTTGTCTTGCTCGACATGCCCATTTGCTCGTACAACGTCAGGCCGGCATTCGGGGTGTACTTCAAGGCGTCTTTTTCCGAGCGGTCCAGTGTCATGTGATAGTCGCCGCACATACAGGTATCGACGAACTCGATCATTACTTCCTGCCCAATCCCCTCGATGTAGCGATAGCGCCATGTTTCAAACGGGAAGGTGGAGGTCTCGCCACCGCCTTCTTCCATGGGGCGCTCGTAGCTGCCGCCGGAGGGGTGAGAGTCGATCTCATCCGCCGGTCCAAACACGATGTACATCCGGCCGCGGTCGCTCTTCCAACCGGGGATGCCAGCCGCGAAATGCTCGTTTGCATACGCGATGCGCCGGTAATGCTCTTCTTTGAACTCGTTCTCTTCGGTGTCCGGTGTGGGATCGCGTCGTTGCCAGAAGGCCTCAATGAACTGGTCGCGCTCTTCGTCGTTCGAGAGCTGCATGAAGGCAGATTTTTCTTCGTCGGTGATAATCCACCGCACGTCCTCGTCCAGCCACTTCCGATACGTCTTGCTCAACTCAATCTTGAGCGCCTTGGCGTTGGCCTTCCTCTGTTTTTCCGGGATCGGACGCTTTAGCGGGTCTGGCTGGCTCGCCGCCCCGGTGTCATTGGTGCCCTTCGCGTCCTTGTCCTGCGCTTGGGAGACGGCGGCAAAAGCCAGCGCCATCACACCCGCCAGCAAACCAGCCGAGCAACGATTTCGAAAACCTGCGGAGAACATAGAATCGCCTACATGACGAGAAACGTCAGTTACTTAATTCTATGTTCATTGGATACAACAAGGCAAGAAGAAGTGGCCTGCCAACAAAAGATTTCCTGCCCGGAGCCCCTCTTCTAAATCCCTTAAGAATCCGCGTTTTGCGGTCGAGCAGCCGGTCGAGCAACGATCGCTTCGCAGGCCCGCTGCCCGGACCTCGGCACGATATAATGAATTGCACCGCTGGTCTCCTCTTCGTAAGCCAACCGGAGCGATAGAGGGAGAGGCCGGTTTCGCGGGAACGCGGGAACTTTCCCCCTCGTTTGAACGTAACTGATCATGCACCATGGTGCGTTTTCGCCGTTCTATAACCCAGAACCGGGACGAGAGCCGGGAATTTAGAGCCGTCTGGCTGACGTGGCGGCCAGCTCGGCAGGACGGTAGTGAAAGAGTCAGTCATGAAGACGTAGCTATGAAGACCTGGAAGAAAGTATTGATCGGGGTGGGCGCGGCCCTGCTGGTTGTCATCATCGTCGCCGTCACGGTCTATCAGAGCCGGAAGAACCTGGTGACGGTGCAGACCGGGAGGGTGCAAAAGCAGAACCTGGCCTCGGTGGTCAGTGCTTCGGGTGAAATCAAGCCCAAGACCTACGTGAACATCGGAGCCAATGCCTTCGGCAAGATCATCAAGCTGCACGTCAAGGAAGGCGACCGCGTGGCGAAGGGGCAGTTGCTGGCACAGCTTGAGAACGTGCAGTCCTCGGCCGACGTCAATGCCACTCGCGCTTCCGTGCAGGCGGCTGTAACCGACGCCGCAGCTGCCGATGCCGCCCTAAACACCTCGCTCGCGGACCTGAACCGGGCCAAGTCCGACGCCGTCCACGCTAAGCTGGACTGGGACCGCGCCCAGGGCCTGTACAGCGCGGCCCTCATCGCCAAGCAGGATTACGACGTCAAGAAAGCGGCATGGGAGTCCGCCGATGCCGGACTTGCCCAAGCCGAGGCGCGCGTGGCCCAAGCCAAGGCACAAAAAGATTCGATGGACAAGCACATCACCCAGAATCAGGCCAACCTGACTCGCGTTTCCGACGTGCTGCAAAAAACCACGTACGAAGCGCCCTTTGACGGCGTGATCACCAATCTTCCCGTGCGCGAAGGCGAGACCGTGGTCATCGGAATTCAGAATTCACCCGGCAGCACGCTGATGACGATTGCCGACATGTCCGTGATCACCTCGGAGGTCAAGGTGGACGAAACCGACATCGTCAACGTGCATCTCGGCCAGCCCGCGGACGTGACCATCGACGCGATCCCTCACAAGGTCTTCCACGGCGTCGTCAGCGAAATCGGGGACAACGCCATCGTGCGCTCGACTGGTGTCGCTACCTCGCAGGCCACCTCGACCAGCGAGGAAGCAAAGGACTTCAAAGTCGTCGTGACGCTCACCGATCCGCCAGCGGATCTGCGCCCAGGCCTCTCCTCGACCGCCAAGATCACGACCGCGACCCGTAGCAGCGTGCTCAGCATTCCGATTCAGGCGCTCACCGTCCGCACCCAGGCAGATCTCGCGCCAAAAGACACGGGAAAAGGCTTCGTACAGGCCGCCAGCGCTCCGACGGACGCATCGAAGCAGAAGGAAGAAGTGCAGGGCGTGTTCGTAATCCGCAACAAGAAAGCGCAATTCGTTCCGGTCGATACCGGCATCAGCGGCACCACGGATATCGAGGTCATCAAGGGCTTACAAGAGGGTGACGAAGTAATCACCGGCAGTTACAAGGTTTTACGTACCCTGAAGCCGGGAACAAGTGTCAAAATAGATAACTCGGCCCCGAAAAAGGAAGACGAAAGTTAGTAGGGACGGAGCTTGCCGCGTCTCTACAACGAAGGGTCTAACCTCTGCCAGGTTAGAACGTCCAAGATAGAACGGCTATAGGAGCATGCGTGCCCGAGCCCGATCCGGATAAGGAGAACAAGATGGCGACTGCCGAAGTATTGCCAATCGATAGGCCCGCACATTGGGCTGCGCCCAACTCCTACATGATCTCAACCGAGGATCTGTGGAAGACCTACGATATGGGCTCGGAACAGGTGCATGCGCTTCGCGGCATCAACCTGCGCATCCAGCGCAACGAATACGTCGCCATCATGGGCCCGTCCGGCTCCGGCAAGTCCACGCTGATGAACCTGATCGGCTGCCTCGACTCGCCTACCAAAGGCCAGTACTGGCTCAACGGACAACTGGTCAGCGAACTTGACGACGACGAATTGGCTCGCATCCGCAACAAGGAAATCGGGTTCGTCTTCCAGACTTTCAATCTGCTGGCCCGCGCCACGTCGCTGCACAACGTGGAGCTGCCGCTGATCTATGCCGGAGTTCCTTCTGAAGAGCGCGCCGCACGCGCCAAGGCCGCGCTGACTTCGGTCGGCATGGGAGACCGCATGAACCACAAGCCCAACGAACTCTCCGGTGGACAGCGCCAGCGCGTGGCCATCGCCCGCGCTCTGGTCAATAAGCCGGCCATCATCCTCGCCGACGAACCGACCGGCAACCTCGACTCACAAACCGGCAACGAGATCATGGCCCTCTTCGACCGTCTGCACGCCGAAGGCAACACCATCGTTCTCGTCACCCATGAGCACGACATCGCCGAATACGCCCACCGCATCATCTCCATCAGGGACGGCGTGGTCGCCAAGGACGAGGTAAAAAGGTAAGCGTACTGGCAAGAAGAGCGAAGGCCCTGACCGCAATGGCTAAGGTTTAATTCTCCATGCTTTTGCTCGAACCCACTCGTCGCTCCCGCCTGGCAGGCGCCATTTTCCCCCTAATCCTGCTACTGCCATTCACGCCGATGCCTGCGCTGGCGGCTTCGCCGGCTGCGGATCCAAACAGTCCGCTGGTCGGCGGCGGAAACAGTCAGTTGGTCGTCATCGAATACGAGGCCTGGTTCGGCCCCAATGCTGTGACTTTCCAGGGCACCGCGGCAAGCCGAAGCTCCGGTCGGAGGACATGGTACCGCTAGCTAGCTTTTGCTTATCCGGTTGTTTCAGCAAGCCCCAGTAGGTTGGGGTCGGCCTTCCGCGCGAGCGACTTAGAGAGGTCGGCCGCACCTCGTATCTGTTCGTAGTGCGTGGGCTTACGCTCGGGTCCGAGGCCGAGTAAAGTTTGGAATGAAGCCATGGGTAGTCTCCGCCGATTGAGGCGAAAGACGAATTCGTCGAGATAAACCTGCAGCTGATCGCGGCTCACACCGTGGTAGGTTCCGATCAGCCACTGCTGCAGGTTGCCAATCGCGCGGTCCGCCAAAGGCACCACGGACGTTGCGCCCTTACGCAGATCGATTCGCAATGGTTGGCTGCGAGGCACGTGCTGGAATCCTGCTTCTTGCAGCCCGGTGAAGCTTTTGAGACCGTCAGTGTATACCGTTGAGCCTGCCGCCACGTTTTGTTTAAGGAAAGCGATCAGAGTCCCGCTCTTGAAATCCGGAATGACCGCCATGCGTGCGCGCCCGGTTGCGCGGCCCCGTTTCTCGACGGCAACAAGGACCAGTGCCGCTTTCCGGCCCTTGAGTTGTCGGCTTCCCCGCAAGCCGGCCTGAGTACCGCCAACCCAAGTTTCGTCAACTTCTACTTCGCCCCGCAGCGGCTCGCGTCCAGGTTGATCATAGCCCGCCGGAATTTGTGCAGCATCATCCATGCTGTTTCGTAACGTTGTAGGTCAAGTTGCCGCTGCAAAAGCAACGCTGAGACTCCGCCCTTATCGGTAGTCATCGGGTAGGCGGCCCAGAACCAAACCGTCAGCGGAGTTTTCGTGTTATGCAGGATGGTTCCAGCCGTCAGAGAAGCCTGGTGCCGACAACTGGTACATTGCCAGCGTCTGAGCTTTGCCAACTCATAGGCGCGCCGGTTCCCGCATCGTGGACACACGAAACCATCAGGCCAGCGGCATGCGGCCAAATAGTCATGGCAAGCTTCTTCGGTGGCAAACTTCGACTGGAACTCGCGCAAAGTCTTGGGAAACGGCGGGCGAGGCACTCTCTATACTACTGGTAGTGGTCTGCTGAAACAACCGGACAAGCAAAAGCAGGCTAGGGGGCGGCTACGACAGCGCCGATCCCGCCGTCATCCAACAGCACGTCGCCTGGCTGGAATACATGGGAATGGATGCCGCTACGATCGATCTTACCAATAACGTGGCATGCATCTTTAACCGTGAGTGGTTTGTCAAGAAATACGTTCCAAGCTGCACATCCATCTTCCGCAGTGAAAATCAAAGCATTCGCGATAATACGGGCAATCTTTATCCAGCGTGGTCAGCGCTCGGAACTACGCTCAAGCTGATCCCCCTGATGGGCGGCATCGACCAGAACGTGATGTGCAAGGACAGGGACGGCAAGACCGCCCTCGCAAAAGAAATCGAATATTTCGGCGCGCTCATGAGAAAGTACCCCGGCCTCAAAGTGATTTATCACGGCAAGCCTCTCATGCTGATTTACCTCGGGGCAGCGCAGGACCCGAATCCGGCCGACAATCCATTGTGGTTTCGAATCAGAAGGTTCTTGAGGAACCATCCCGCGATCACGAGCAAATACACCTTCAAAATGGTGGCGGGTTATCTCGACAGCCAGCCTGGCCTGTGGGCCACGCCAGGCACTCCTAGCGGGCCGATAAAGATCAATCCAAAATACGGCTTCTGGAGCGTGGTTGATCGCCTCAACACTTCCTGCACGGAACCGTTCTGCCCGTACTACCCCACCTATAACAACGCCGTCTCCCGTGTGGAGAACTTCACGGCTTCCATCGCTACCGCAGGACAGAACGGATGGGGTTGTCCTAACCCGGACTCCGCGCCCTATTGCCCTGACGATTCCCTTCGCTTCGGCGAAAATCACTCTTACGTCACGCTCGACTCGTTCATGACCTACGCAGTTCAGCTCGCCCCCATTTTTCTGATCATCGATCAGTTCAATGAGTTCGTGCCGCCCGACGAGGGCTTCGACGCAAATACCGACGACGACATCGAACCCGCGAATCTGTGGGGAAGGGGAGCCCTCGATGCCATCAAACAGCAGATCAAGCTCTACCGCCAGCGGACCGGGACGGAGAAGACTCAGCCCTGATGCTACAAGGAAAAGTGAAGATCGCAATGGCTGGCAGCCGGGCTGCGGCTATTGCGGTGTTGCTTGGGTGCTGACTTTCTCCAGATCCGGCGTGGAAGTTGTACCGGCTGCCCCCGCCACGAAGAAGTTGTGGTCGTAAAGATTGCGGTACAAGCGTCCTGCGATCTCGGCCGCTTTGGGCCCGAAGGTAGGGCGTCCGCCCTGCAGGAAGACGACCGTCACAATCCGTCCGACGTCGGTGTTGGCGTAAGAGGCAAACCATCCGAAGCGCGTGCCGGCGCGCGAACATGTCCCCGTCTTGCCTAAGATCGATTCTTCGTTAAAGTTCAGACGCACGCTGCGCGCGGTGCCGTAGGCAACGGCTCCGGCCATGCCGTCGGAGAGTTCGGGAATCAAGGGCTCGATGTCGAGATGGCGCTTGACGCGAGGCTGGAAGTTGGCGACTTCATCGGGACCAGCCGGATGTTGCAGGTAGTAGAGCGTGCCACCGTTTGAGATCGCCGTCACCAGTGCGCCCAGTTGCAGCGGAGTCATCGAGATGCCCTCGCCAAACGAGCACATCTTGCTGACGCCACCAAGTTTGGCAGGGATTTCTACTTCCGGATACTCGCCCAACTGCTCGCCCGGAATGTGATAGCCGGCGAGTTCGCCGAGTCCGAACTGGTGCGCGTAGTACTGCACCTTCTCGAAGCCCAGTTTGCGCCCGACCGCTTCGAAGTAGGCGTTGTTCGAGTGCGCCAGCGCCTCCGTGAGATTCATGCGGCTGCGGCCTCCGAGCGAAACCTTAGTTTCCTCGTCGATCACGCCTTCGCTCAATGCCGCCAGGGCCACGGAAAGTTTAATGGTCGAGCAGGGCTGTGCGCCGCTCGAAAGCGCGAGCTTCTGGTTGACCATGGCGAGGACGCGTCCGCTGGTCGGTTCGATCGCGACCACGGTGCCGTTCATGTTGCCCAAGGCATCGATCGCGGCCTGGCGAACAACTGGGTCTTCGCCGGCGGTCACGTCTCCTTCGGTAATGTCGGATGCGAACGAACTGGTGTGGAAACGCTCGTAATAACGAGGGCGGCGATGGGTGGCGGAATAACGCGTCGCGGAATAGCGCGAGGCGGCATTGTGCGTGCCGGCATACTGCGAGCGCGGGGCGCGGCTCCGCGCCAGTGTTCGCATGCGCTTCTTCGCATGCTGATTTTCCGTGACCCCGCGAGCCTTCGTATGCGCCGTGAGCGCGCGTGGGTTCACGCTGGCTGCGAGGCCACTCGCTTCCAGCAACATTGCCAATCCTAAGAAAAATGCGAGACGAAGAAAACAGGCCCTAAACTTCACTTCACCATCCCCGGTCGTACTCGGCCAATCTGCTGCTTAGTCCATCTGTCGGCCTAGTTAATTAGGATGCAAGAGTCTCGCCAATTCACCACACCGAAGGCACATCTCCTGCAACTGTTCGATAGTAGGCGCTTTACGCGGTTTGGCGCAATGGCAAAGTATAAAGTTATCCATAGTGGAATCTGCGCGATAACTATATGAATAAATTACATTTAATCTCATTTTCGTAGGAGGGACAGGCACCTTGGTAATCGGATCGCCTTGTTACCTTGAAAGGTACTCGGATTCTGCATTAGTTTGCACATCCGGACCGACCGCTAGCCAAAAGTTCAGGAGGCTACGATCAGCGCTGCCGACACATCGTCACTACAAGCAAAGTCCCACGCTGCGCATTTTTCTGATATTTTCGGACGACATATCCTCAAAAACGCTGCCGAGGTCTGCATCTTGCGAACGTCGCTTGTGATTGTCGCTTTCGTCGTAGCTCTGCTCGTCCCTCTCTTCGCCCAGGCTGCCGGGCAGACGCTCGAAGCCCGACGAGCCGAACTCAATCGTCTGCTCGCCGATCAGTGGGAGTACTCGCTGCGCACCCAGCCTGAACTTGCCACCCAGGTTGGGGACGATCGCTACAACGATCGGCTGAGCGATTTCTCCGACAAGGCAATTGCCGACGATCTCGAACACACTCGTCAGGCGCTGGCGCGCTTCGAGGCCGTCGATGTCAACGGGTTTCCGGAGCAGGAAAAGCTCAACCACTCGCTGATGCTGCGCAGCTTGCGCGAATCGCTCGACGGCGCGCAATTCAAAAACTGGGAGATGCCGGCGACGCAGTTTGGCGGCATTCACCTGGGATACGCTTCGCTGCCCTTCGATTCACGCTTCCGCAACGTGAAAGACTACCAGGACTACCTGTCCCGTCTGCACCAGATCCCGCGCGTGCTCGAGCAAGCGATGGGACACATGCGCAACGGACTACGCGACCACCGCGTGCCGCCGAAGTATCTGCTCGAAAAAGTGTCCAGGCAGGCGCAGCAGATTGCCGATGACCCGATCGACAAAAGTCCATTTACCGAACCGCTGCGCAAGTTCCCCGACTCCATTTCCGAGAAAGACCGGAAGCAACTACGCGAAGCCATCGAAAGCGCGGTAAAGAATTCGGTCGCGCCCGCGTATGCGAAATTCGCCAAATTCGTGCGCGAGGATTACGCACCTCACGGCCGACTCGATCCCGGCGTGTGGGCCTTACCCGACGGAGAGGCGCGCTATCGCTTCGCCGTGCGTCACCAGACGACCACCGATTTCACCGCCGACCAGATTCACCAGCTCGGCCTGAAGAGCGTAGCGGAAATCGAAACCCAGATGCTGACCATCGCCAAGGCGCAGGGATTCAGCGATCTCAAATCGTTCAACGATCACATCCGGCAAGATCCAAAACTGCACGCCAAGTCGGGCCAGCAATTGCTCGACCTCTACACGCACTATCGCGACCAGATGTACGGCAAATTGCCGGAACTATTCGGACGGCTGCCGAAGAACAAGCTGGCGGTGGTGGCGATGGAGTCGTTCCGCAGTGCCGACAGCGTTCCGGCGGATTATGCGATCGGCGCCGGAGACGGCTCGCGCCCGGGGCGCATCAACGTGAACGAGTATGCGCCGGAGAAACGATTGCTCCTCAACGTCGAAGCGATCGCCTACCACGAAGGCGTCCCCGGACATCATCTGCAATTCTCGATCGCGCAGGAACTCACCGGCCTGCCGCCGTTCCGCAAGTTCAACCTCGATCTGAACGCGTACACCGAGGGCTGGGCGTTCTACTCCGAGCGCCTGGGAAAGGAAGTGGGCTTTTATCAGGATCCCTACAGCGACTACGGCCGCCTGCAGAACGAGATGTGGCGTGCCGTGCGCTGGGTGGTGGATACGGGCGTGCACTCCAAGCACTGGACGCGCCAGCAGATGGTCGACTTCTTCCACGAGCACACCGCGATGGACGATCAGAACATCGAGACCGAAGTGGATCGCTACATTGCGTGGCCGGCGCAGGCGCTTTCCTACAAGATAGGGCAGATGAAGATTCTCGAACTACGCCAACGCGCGCAGCGGGAGTTGGGAGCGAAGTTCAATCTACGCGCCTTTCACGACGCGGTGCTCGATCAGGGCCCGCTGCCGCTCGACCTGCTGGAAGCGAAGATCAAAGCCTGGATTGCAGCCCAGAAGTGATTCGTCAGATGTCAGGATCGTCCCTGCTTTCGCGATCCCCGTTACCTGGTTCTCTAGAACTGGTCTCGTAAGCGGTTTTAGCTAACAAGCACGAGCTGCTTCAACACGGTAATATGTTTGATCGCGACTTTAAGGCACTGTTTTGGATATGGATGCATGTGAGCCCAATCCGGCTGGCCTCGAGAAATGCACGGCCCCGCTCTCTGTTTCCAGACGCAATTCTATTGCCGGCAGATTCCTGGCTCATATTTCCCGCGAAACCAGTTCGGGCCGGTTTATCCCTGAGATGGACGGCCTGCGCTTCGCAGCCATCGGCATGGTCATCCTGTTTCACCTGAACGGATACCTGACGGCGAAGTCGCCGTTCTATAGTGCTGCTCCCCCCCATTCCGACTGGCTGGCCCAGGCGGCTATGGTAGGATTCCGCGGCGTCGAGCTTTTCTTCGTGATCAGTGGCTTCATCCTTGGGCTTCCCTTTGCTGCGCATTACCTTAAAGGGGCCGCTCCCGTGAGTTTGCGCAAGTACTATCTGCGCCGGTTAACTCGTCTGGAACCCCCTTACATTGTCGCGCTGCTTGTCCTGTTCATTCTGGCTGCGGGCATCGAGGGGGCGCCGCCTGCCAGTTTTTATCCGCATTTAGCAGCCAGCCTCTTTTATTCGAACAGCCTGATTTATGGAACATTCAGCCCAGCAATGGGAGTGGCTTGGTCGCTTGAGATCGAAGTGCAGTTTTACATGCTGGTCCCGTTGCTGACACTTCTCTTCGCAATCAGAAGTCGAACGTTACGGCGCTCTTCGATTGCCATTCTCATACTGACAGCCCTATCGGGCCAGGCTCTCTTTCTGCACCACAGTCCTCGGGCATCACTCTCGATTCTCGCGTACGTGCAGTTTTTTTTGGTCGGATTCCTGCTCGCCGACGTTTTTCTGGCCGACTGGGGCGAAGTTCCGCGGCGAAACCTCGCATGGGACTTGGTTGCGCTGGCGGGATGGCCCCTGCTATTTGTGATCCTCCATTCGCGTGTCCTCGCTGCCTGGCTTTTCCCCGCTTGGATCTTTCTCCTCTACTTTGCTGCCTTTCGCGGTCGTCTCGTCAATCGTTTCTTCTCGAATCGCTGGATCGCAGCCATCGGAGGGATGTGCTACTCCATTTACCTGCTTCACTATGAAGTGATCTCCGCAGTGGGGCGACTCACCAGGCGCCTGGGCGAGACCGCGCCTTATTGGATCTACCTGTCCGTGCAACTCGTGCTTGTCGGTGCCGCGATTGTAGTTATCTGTGGCGCTTATTTTGTCGCCATAGAAAAGCCCTGCATGCGCCGCGATTGGCCGCAGCAGCTGTGGGGCTCCGGGCAGCGACTTGTCTTTGCCAAGTTTCGTTTGGCCCCTACCAGTACCACAGAGTAGCCCGCGATTACCTTGCGAGCCATTCCTTCCATTGAGATGATAAGTATGATGGACAGACACGCTCCCATGGACGAACTCACAACAGTCGCGCAACGCTACATCACTTCGCTGCGTTTCCGCAGGAAGGCTGGAACGTCGAGATCCTCCGCCTGGTAGCTGGGAGCGGCGGACCGCATCGCATCGAGCGAAATCACCTCGGCTCCATGCGACGCGCTAACCGGCGTCGATTCCTGAAACGCCACCGGCGCGGGATCTGGCTCGAAGGCCGGTTCCGGCTCGAACACTGGCTCGGGCTCGGCCACCGGTTCGGGCTCATGGAAATGATCGCGCTGATGCGAAACATGGCGCGAAACTTCTCGCGACATTATCACCGGATCATAGTTCTCGTGGTGGCGCGGACGGCGCATGTCTTCCTCTTTGAACCCCGTCGCGATCACCGTGATCTTGACCGCATCCTTCATCTTCTCGTCCAGAACGGCGCCGAAGATGATGTTGGCATCCTCGTGGGCGGCACCCTGGATAATCGTGCAAGCCTGCTGCACTTCGGCCAGCTTCAGCGAATTCGAGCCCGTGATGTTGATGAGAATGCCGCGGGCTCCGTCGATCGCGCCCGCCTCGAGCAGTGGCGAAGCGATGGCACGCTGCGCGGCTTCCACGGTGCGATGCTCGCCGGACGCGGTAGCCGTGCCCATCACCGCATAGCCCATGCCCGCCATGATGGCCTTCACGTCGGCAAAGTCGCGGTTGATGATGCCCGGGATGGTGATGATATCGGAAATGCCCTGCACCCCTTGACGAAGAATATCGTCGGCGATGCGGAAGGACTCGAAGAAGCCCGCGTTCTCGGCGACCGCGAGCAATTTTTCGTTGGGGATCACGATGGTGGTATCGACCGACTCCATGAGTTCGGAAATACCGCGCTCCGCCTGCTGCATGCGGCGTTTGCCTTCAAAGGCAAAAGGCTTGGTGACCACGGCCACGGTGAGCGCGCCCATTTCGCAGGCCAGCGAGGCGATAATCGGCGCCGCGCCGGTGCCGGTGCCGCCACCGAGTCCAGCCGTGACGAAAATCATATCCGCACCTTCGAGGACTTCGATGATTTTGTCCGAATCTTCGAGCGCCGCTTTGCGGCCGATCTCGGGATTCGCGCCCGCGCCGAGTCCGTTGGTCAGCTTTACTCCGAGTTGAATCTTGGTGGCGGCGCGCGACATCCGCAGAGCCTGCAAGTCGGTGTTCGCCACAATGAATTCGATGTGTTCCATACCCGAGTCAATCATGCGATTAACCGCGTTGTTGCCGCCGCCGCCGACACCGATGACCTTGATGCGAGCGTCGTTGCGGGCTTCTTCGTGGAAGCAGATGCGGAGTCCGTTGTCTTCATTCATAAATCACCTCGTAAATCAGTTCTCAGTTGCCAGTTCTCAGTTCTCAGCAAGAACCAAACCCGTTCGCAAACCGCGAATATGCATGATCAAACTCTCTTGCCGTAACCTTACGCGCCCTTCCTCGCGAACAGAGCTTTCATGCGCGAGCCAAAGCCGGGCTCCTGCAATCCGAGGGCAAGGCGGGCGCGGTGGCCGTAATACGCCATGCCTAACACCGTCGCGAACTCCGGCTCGGCTAGAAACGACGGCATCTTCGCCATCGGCGTTGGCCAGGCAAGGCGCGCGGCTTTGCGCAGCACGGATTCCGCCACGTCGAGAATCCCGGGAAGCCGCGAGGCTCCGCCGCTCAGCACGAATCCGGCGATGCAGTGCTCCAGAACGCCGGCGTGGCGCAGGTTGTCGCGCAGCAACTCGAAAAGTTCGCGAGCGCGCGGCCCAAGAATCTCGCCGGCCAAGCGCTGCGGCATCATGCGCGAGGGCCGGTCTCCCACCGACGGCACCTCGACTTCGTTGCCCTCGGGGATGAGCGTCGGGACTGCGTTGCCAAAGTTTTTCTTGAGCGTCTCCGCGGCGGCCAGCCCCGTACACATGCCGACCGAGAGATCGCTGGTAAAGTGGTCGCCGCCGACGGGGATGACGGCCGTATGCGCGACTGCGCCCTGCTGAAAAACGATCAGATCGCACGAGCCGGCGCCGAGATCGACGAGGCAGACGCCGAGTTCGCGCTCGTCGGACCGCAACACGGAGTCCGCGCACGCCAGCGGCTCAAAGATGGTGTCGTCCACGTGGACACCTGCCTTGTTCACCGCGGTCACCAGATTCTGCGTCGCGCCCGAAGAAGCCGTCACAATGTGCACCCGAACTTCGAGCCGCGTGGCCATCATGCCCGTGGGATCCTGCACGCCGGGCTGATCGTCGAGAATGAACTCCTGCGGCAGCAAATGGAGAATTTCGCGATCGCCGGGCAAAGGCACGGTGCGCGCCTTGTCCACAGCCTGGCGGATTTCCTCGCGGGCGATTTCGCGCGACCGTGCGCCGAAGCTGATGCCGCCGTGGCTGTTCATCCCGCGGATGTGCGCGCCCGCGATGCCCACCAACGCATGCTCAATCGGAATGCCGGCCACGTCTTCCGCATGCTCCACCGCTTTTTGAATGCTGCTAATGGCTTTGTCGAGTTCGGTAATCACGCCCTTGCGCAGGCCTCGCGATTCGCTGATGCCGTGGCCGCGATAACGCAATCCGTGCTCGCTCAGTTCGGCCACCAGGACGGCAGTCTTGGCGCTGCCTACGTCAATGGCGGTGATGAAATTGGGCGCGTGGCTCGGCATAATGATGATGATCGCTAGTTCTGCGGAGTCTCCTTAGGAATTCCAGCGCTCGGTTTCTTTTGGCCCATGGTAACGGCAACGGGCGCCGGTGGCGCAGCCGGATGCGACGCCGCGGTATTCTTGGCTACTGCGACCGGCACCGCCTTTCCCTTCGGCTTCACAGCGTCATGATGAACCGCTGCGTGATGAACCGCTGCTTTCGTCCCCGCTTTCGCCTTCAGCTTCGCATCCTTCTTCGCCGGAGCCGCCAGCACGGGATGCGTTGCATATTTTTCGTAGTTCACGATCGCCGCGGTTTTCACTCCCGCTGCCATTGCCGCTTTCGCTGCCGCCGGCGTCAAGGCCGGCTGCCGAGCCATCCCGTCGAGATCGGGATTCACGATGATCTGGCCGTCGTAGCGCAAGTCCACCGATTCGAGTTTGTCGAACTGTTGCCGCCACTGCTGCACATGCGTCACGTAGGTCTTGTAGCGCTGCAGGTAATTCCCGGACCCGAGATGCACGAGCACTTCGCCGTTTGCATCGGCAGCCAGCACCTTCACGTCCTCGGTGTCGGTGAGGTCAACTTCGCTCAACTCCTGGGAATAATGGCCGCCGCTGGAATCGAGCTCACGAACCAGTTCGTTGTAATTCTTCATCCGTGCAGCGCGGGTGGAGAGCGGCTCGCTGGCATTCATGCCCGCAATCACGGCAAACGAATACTTGTGCTTGCCGCCCGGGACAAGTTCCATCAGCGTGCCCCCGGCGTCGATCAGCGAAATGTGCGAGCCGATGCGGGCAAACGCAACAGGCGTGCGTTCATGAATCTCGATGCGCAGGCGATTCGGTACGAAGCGCATCACGCTCGCCGATTCCACCCATGGAATCTGCTCAAGTTGCTGTTTGCGCTTGGCGAGCGGGACAAAAAAAATGTTGCGGCCGATATCTCCGCCCATCACTTCCATGATTTGCGCGTGCGCCACGTGCTCGGCGCCGCTGACTTCGATCTGATCGCTGGAATCGATGCGAAAACGCCACGAGTGCTTCCCGTAGCGGTAGAGGCCCAAGCCGGCAGCTCCGAGAATCGCAAACGCGACGAGCGCTACACCGGCCCACATCAGCCGGTTGGCGGTCTTCTGGGGAAGGGATCCGCGCCGGACCGAGACTCGCTTCTGCCCGCGCAGAAATGGGGATTCCTGCTCCGCTTCCAGATCGATAAGGCGCGCGTCGTCGAAGGGCTCATGCTCGGGAGCCTCGTTGGGAAGCGGATACAAATCTTCCTGTATCGCGGTGGAACTTGATTTCCGCGCCACTCTTTCGAGTCAGTTGTCGACAGAAAACCGCTGAGCAAAATTACTATAACTGGTTTTCGCGAATCGAGACAGTGCCAAGTTGGTTCGTGTTCATTAGCTCTTAGCTCTTGGCTCTTGGCTCTTAGTCTCCAGCTTCTCCAGAATCATCGCCCCCAGTTGCGAGACGCTGCCCGCGCCGAGCGTCAGAACCATGTCGCCCGGTTGGGCGAGGGCGGCAACCGTGGCGACGGCTTCAGAAAAAGAAGGAGCATACACGACGCACCCGTTCCCTGCGCCGGCAATGCGGCTGACGAGAGCTTCCGCCGTGATGCCTTCAATCGGCTTCTCGCTGGCCGGATAAATGTCGAGCAAGCAGAGCGTGTCGGCGTCGGCGAAGGCGGTCGCGAACTCATCCATCAGATCGCGAGTGCGGGTGAAACGGTGCGGCTGGAAGATCACATGCACGCGCCGAAATCCGCACTGCCGAGCGGCGGCGAGCGTGGCCCGGATTTCCGTCGGATGATGCCCGTAATCGTCAATCACGCTGACGCCCGCAGCCGCACCTTTGAGCTGGAAGCGCCGGTCCACGCCGCGAAAACCGTCAAGCGCGGAACGGATCTGCTCCGCGGGAATGTCAAGCGCGGTGCCAACTGCAATGGCCGCCGTCGCGTTCAGCACGTTGTGCGTGCCCGGCACGTGCAGCGTGAACTCGCCGAGATCTTTCTCTTTGTAAGCCACCTGGAAGCGGATGAGCGGGCTGTGCTCTCCGACAGCCAGCGCCGATCCAACCGGCGGCGCCCCCATGCGGATCAGGAAATCAGACCCCCGGCTGGTTCCGTACGTCGTCACGCGGCGATGGACGCGCGGCAGCAAGCGCCGGAGCAGCGCGTCGTCATTGCAGCCGACGACCATGCCGTAAAACGGAACGCGCTCCATGAATTCGAGAAACGTCCGGCGAACGTCGCGCATGTCGCGATAGCAGTCCATGTGCTCGCGGTCAATGTTCGTGACCACCGATAGAATCGGCGAGAGCTTCAGGAACGACCGGTCACTTTCGTCCGCCTCAGCGACCAGGTATTGCGACTTGCCGAGGCGCGCATTTGAGCCCATCGCGTCCACGCGCCCTCCTACCACGACCGTGGGATCAAGGCCGCCAGCGGCCAGCACCGCCGCTACCATCGAAGTGGTGGTCGTCTTCCCATGCATCCCGGCAATCGCGATGCCGTACTTCAGCCGCATCAGTTCGGCCAGCATCTCAGCGCGCTGAATCACCGGAACATGCAACCGGCGAGCTTCGGCGACTTCGGGGTTATCGACCGAGATCGCGGAACTCGTGACCACAACATCCGCGCCCGCGATGTTGGCGGCAGCGTGCCCTTCGAAAGTCGACGCGCCCAGGGCCGCGAGTCGCTGCGTGACCGCCGAATTCTTCAGATCGGAGCCGGAAATCTGGTAACCAAGATTCAGCAACACCTCGGCAATGCCGCTCATGCCGATGCCCCCGATTCCCACGAAATGAATGCGCTGAATCTTGGCGAACATGAGAACTTAATCCCCGGATGAACGCTGATGATAGACCATTTAACCGCCGAGACGCCGAGTACGCAGTGCATCGATCCATAATGTCATCCTGAGCGGAGCGAAGGACCTATGAATTTACTCGCGGCGTCGGAATACAGAGGTCCTTCGCTTCGCTCAGGATGACAGCTTGACTTGCGAGATGGCTTCAATCACCCCGAGCCAGCCGCACCACCATCTCCGCGATTTCTTCGACTGCCTTCGGGTGCGCCAGCGATTTCGCCGCCGCGGACATGCTCTGCAGCCGGCTCGAATCGCCGATCAGCGCCGCAATCGTGTCCACCAGGTAGGCCGCGCCCAGATTACTTTCTTCGACCACAACCGCGGCGCCCACCCGTTCCAGCGCCCGCGCGTTCACGTTTTGATGGTCATCGGCAGCGGCCGGGAACGGCACGAAAATCGCCGGCTTGCCCGCCGCGGTAATCTCACCAACCGTGCTTGCGCCAGATCGGCAGACGAGCAAATCGGCGCGGCCGAACGTGCCCGGCATATCGTCAATAAACTTGTGCACTTCGCCCGAGATTCCGGATCGCTGATAAGCGGCCAGGACGTGGTCATAGTCGCGCTGCCCAGTCTGGTGAATGATGTGGATCCCCGGAATCTTCTCCCGCAAACCGCCAAGCGACTCAATCATCGCCTGATTGATCGCACGCGCGCCCTGACTGCCTCCAAAAACCAGCAGCGTGGGCGTGCCCCCGGTCTTCGCGGGAATCGCAAAGAACGCCGAGCGCACCGGAACGCCCGTCACCCGACAGTTGGGAAAATACCGGCAAGTCTCTTCAAAGTGCACCGCCGCCGCGGAAACCCAGCGCGCGATCATTCGATTTGCAAATCCCGGCACCACGTTCGGTTCAAAAGCAAGCGTAGGAAGACGCCGACGAATCGCAGCCACCATGGCCGGCCCCGAGGCGTAACCCCCGACCCCAATCACCACTTCGGGATCGAAGTCCGAGAGCATCCGGGAAGAAGCCGCAATCGCCCGCGGCAAGTCAAACATCGTCTTCGCCCGCGTCATCAGGCTGACATTTTTCAGCGCGCCAACCCGAATCAGTTCCAGAGCAAACCCCGCCTGCGGCACCAGCCGCGTCTCAATCCCGCGAGCCGTCCCGATGAAAAGAACCTCGGCGCCAAGCTGCTTCTTAAGCTGTTGGGCAATAGCCAACGCCGGAATAACGTGCCCGCCCGTCCCTCCGCCCGCAATAACAATGCGCATGAATTCTGTTACAACTGTTGGCCGTTGCTACGAATGACGCTCAGATCTCGACTCTTCCCACCTTTTCACTTTCTCTGCGATCTTTCGATTCAGCGGATCATATCCGCCCTGCGAACGTAAAAAGCGACCCTTGCAGACAACTTATTCCGAAGCTCGTGCCCTCCGCGCCCACACCCAATTCAGCAAAGCCGCCCCCACCGTCGCCGCCAGAATCAGTGACTTACTCAGGTCCACCTGCGTCGCCAGCGCCACGGCAATCCCCACGCCCAGCACCGCCAGCACCGGTCCCCCAGGCAGCCTAAAACCCGCGGCCAGCGGCTGCTTTCGCCGCAAAGCGATCACCGCAGCACAAACCACTGCGTAGTAGAACAGCCGGGCGACCACCGACAGCGTCACATTCCAGGCAAAACTCCCAACCATCGCCAGCCCCCACACGGCAGCGGCATAGAACAGAATCGAAACCCAGGGCGTGTGAAATCTGGGACTCACCGCGGCAAAAAACTGTGGCAGATCGCCACCCTTGGCGAGCGCGAACGTGACGCGTGGCATACCCAGCAGCTTGGCGCTCAAATAACCGTACACCGAAACCAGCGCCCCGATCGCAACCAGCCCCGCTCCGCGATTGCCCATCGCGATGCGCGCCACCTCGGCCAGCGGACGATCCGTAGTTGCCCCAGGCCCCAGCACTCCCACCACCACCCATTGCACCAGCGCATAAATCACGGTGCAGGCGATCAGTGCCGCAAACAGCGCGAAACCGGTATCCCGCCCCGGATTCTTCGCTTCGCTCATGGGAGCCATCGCCGATTCAAATCCTCCGTAAGCGAAGATCAGCAGCACCATCGCCTTCATCCATGCGCTTGCCGGCATCGGCCCCGCCGCACCCCACGGGGCCGGATGGATGATCGTAACCGCAGCTCCCGCCGATATCACCATCAGCAACGGCAGAATTTTTGCCACCGTAAACAGGTTGCTCACCGCCGTGCCCTGCCGTGCGCCCCGAGCGTTTATGAGCGCCAGCACTCCCACCAATAACGTCAGGATGACAAAGCGCGGCCACGGTTCTTTCGCCGCCGGCCAGAATTCCGCCAGATAAATGACAAACAAATTAGCATTCGCCGCCGGAGCCGCCGTCTGCGCCAGATACAGCATCCAGCCAACCAGAATTCCCGTCAGTCGCCCGAACGCCGCGCGCGCGTACAGATAAGGTCCGCCCGCCTCGGAAAACTGCGAGGCCACCTCGGCAAAGCAGGCCATAATCACGCCCATCGCAGCCCCCGCAATCAACACGGCCACTACGCTGCTTTTGCCGAGAAGCCCCGCCACCGTGGCCGGCAACCCAAAGATGCCACTCCCGATAATCGAGTTCACCGCCAGTGCGGCCAGGCTCCAACGGCCAATGGCCCGCACCAAGCCAGTTTGCGGGGATGTCATCGCGAAACCGTTTGTATCACACCCAGCCCCTCGCTTGGATTAAACTTGTTAATGGGCGATCAGAATCCGAGACGTCCCTTGGGAGCGCACAAACGCCGTGGCTGCATCCATCTCCGATATCCGGCTCTTGCTGAAAGTCAAAGTCCTGCCCAAGTCGTCCGACTCCCGGCGCGTCTTCATCACGGGAGGAACCGGCTACATCGGCAGCAGTCTCATTCCCATTCTCCTCGAGCGTGACCACCGGGTTCGCGTGCTGGTCCGCCCTGGTTCGAAAGCGAAGCTGCCCGCCGAATGCGAAGTCGTCTCCGGCAATGCGCTCGACGCCAACAGTTACCGCCAACTCATTCGTACCGCCGATACCTTCATCCACTTAGTTGGCGTCCCACACCCATCGCCATCGAAAGCCGCCGAGTTTCGCGCCATTGACCTGGTCTCCGCCCGCGAGGCCATCTCCGCTTGCGCCGAACTCGGTGTGCGTCATTTCATCTATCTCAGCGTCGCCCACCCCGCCCCCATGATGAAGGACTACATCGCCGTACGCGCCGAGTGCGAACAGATGATTCAGGAACGGCGTCTCAATTCCACCATCCTCCGCCCCTGGTACGTGCTCGGACCGGGACACCGCTGGCCCTACGCGCTGCTGCCCTTCTACAAGGTGTGCGAGTGGCTCCCGTTCACGCGCGCCGGCGCCCTGCGCCTCGGTCTGGTTACTCTTGACCAGCTAATCCTGGCGCTGGTCGAAGCCGTGGAATCGCCCGTGCAGGGCACCCGCATCGTCGGTGTCCCCGAAATCCGCTCCGCCCGACTGAACCTGTCCCCTCAAGTAATTCGCAAGAGCGCCTGAAATCGCCCGCCCCGTGCGGTTTTCGACCTAAGGTAACTTCAATTACCGAAGCTCATGCACACGGGGAACCTTTCCCCCCGTGCTCCGGGATGCGATCTTGATTAGGACGCATTAGTCGGGAACGCTTGCTCAAAACGGAAAGGGACGCCATGGATCGGGAGAGCCGGGAAAGCATGGAAGACATTCATCTCCGCATTTTGCGCGTTACCGACGACCTGCGCGTGATCCAGCGCGAACTCAACTGCGCCGCCATGCAGGCCCCCACCGACCCCGAACTCATGGAAGCCCTCGCCGATCCCCCCGAGATGGAGTCCATCCAGGTCCTCAAGTCCGCTCTCGACCAGATGCGCCACTTCCTCTGGTTCTACATGCAGGTCGTCACCAGCGATTCCGAGATGGGTGAGAAATTCCGCGAGACCCTGCGCCAGGACGCCCCCGTGCAAGCCCCCGAATTGGAGCAGCAGTTCCAGAACGCCACCGACGCCATCATGCTCCGCTATCTAGCCGAAAGTAAGTTCCACAAGCCCAACTAATCGTGCGTGGCGTGGACACTCCTGTCCGCGAAACCCCGCCCACGCGGAAAAACTCCGGTTTCGTATCAGGGCATCGGTTTAGCGATACCGTAAGCGCCTCGAAATCAGACGCCTTTTTAGGGGCTCGGTGTGCGGAAGCCCGGGGGAGTTGCCTCGCGAATTTCGGCCCGAACCTCCACCGACATAAAAAGGGGCGCGCCGAAGCGCGCCCAAGTTTCAGGAGGAACAAAGTTCACAAGCAACAACGTTCAGCAGGACAAACTCAATCTCTCAGCGTCCAAACCCCGCCGACTGCATCGACTGCCGCGAGATGTCCGCCGTCGACGCAATACCCTGCATCCGTAGCTTGAACTCATCCGCGTTCGAGGCGCTCTCCAGCGCGGTCTCGTAATTCACTAGCCCCGCCTGGAACAAATCCCAGAGCGACTGGTCGAAGGTCTGCATCCCGTACTGCGACGTTCCGGCGGAAATCGCTTCGCGGATGGCGCGCGTCTTCTCCGGCACCAGAATGCATTCCCGAATGTAGGCCGTCGTCACCATCACTTCGACCGCGGGCACGCGACCCTCGGCGTCAGACCGGCGCACCAGGCGCTGGCTGACGATGGCGCGCAACACCGCCGCCAACTGCAGCCGAATCTGTTTCTGCTCCGGCGGCGGAAAAATGGCGATGATGCGGTTGATGCTTTCCACCGCATCCAGCGTGTGCAGCGTGGAGAAAACCATGTGCCCGGTTTCGGCCGCGTGCAGCGCCGTCCCGATCGTCTCCAGATCGCGCATTTCGCCCACCAGAATCACGTCCGGATCCTGACGCAGAGAAGCGCGCAGCGCCGCCGAGAATGACGGCGTATCGACTTCCACCTCGCGCTGGTTCACGTAGCCCTTTTTGTCGCGGTGCAGAAATTCGATGGGGTCTTCGATCGTGATGATGTGCTCGGCGCGAGTCGAGTTAATGCGGTCTACCATGGCGGCCAGCGTCGTCGATTTGCCCGAGCCCGTCACCCCGGTCACCAGCACCAGACCGCGCGGCATGTCGCAGATCTGCTCGACCACTTTCGGCAAAAACAGTTCGTCAAGCGCCCGGATCTTCGTCGGAATCACGCGCAGCACCAAGCCCACGTTGCCGCGCTGCTGAAACACGTTCACACGGAAGCGTCCCAGGCCCGCAACGCCGTACGCCATATCGATTTCCGTGGTCTCTTTGAATTTTTGCTTTTGCCGCGCCGACATCATGCTGAAAGCCATGTTCAACATGTCTTCGGCAGACACACGCGCCTGATCGGTCAGCGGCACTAGATCGCCATCGATGCGCAGGTGAGGATAGTTCCCGACCTTCAAATGCAAGTCAGAAGCGCGGCGCTCCATGGCGATGCGGAGCAAGTCGTCGATATTCATGCAGACGGGACTCCAGCTACCTGCCTATCATGACCCGAACCGCCTCCGCGTACGAGATGACGGAAGTAACGGCACCATTGGCCGCTGGCTTGGCCTTTCTGGCTTCTGGCAGCTGGAAAGCTGGCTGCGAGTTCCCAGCTGCCTCTAACCTGTCGTCTGAGCTTGTATGCCTCCGCCAGGCACTCTCTCGATGCCGCTGGCTCGCATGGACGCCTCTACGCCGCTGCCTGAAAAGGCTCGTCGTAACTGCCTCCGTAGATCGAGGGCACCTTCGATCCCATGGGACGCAGATAAGTAGCCAACTCGCCCCGATGATGAATGCTGTGATTGTTCAGAAATCCCAGATAGAACGCCGCCGGGAAGTTGAAGACGAAAAACTGCACCGGGGTCAGCAACTGTTCCGCCGAAAGGGCGCGAACTCGATCCAAGCCGCGTTTCATATTGCTGTCGTACCAATCCACCACCTCAGCAATTGTCTTGGGCTTTTCTACCTTCGCCGGAGCGGACATGTCGAACTTCAGATCCGCGATACTGTTCAGGAAGTGGACGTCGGTGCTCGCGATATGCCAGGCCAGTTCCCACGCCGTGCGCGCGTGGGGGTCTGGCCGATAGTCCCTCTTCCCATCGGGGACGGCCGCTAAAACTCTCTTGGTAATTTCAACTTCTCGGGCAAGACCATCAACCATCATGGCGCGATAGCCCAGGACAAATTCGGGCGTGGGGGCAGACATAGCAGTTCTCCTTCGGGCTGGGGGTTAACGAAAAGAACGAGGTCGCCTGTGATCAGGCGCGTTTAACTATAGTTCAAGGCTACAGGAAGAGCAAACGCTCTCTCTAGACAATCAGCGACGTACGACAAGCTACAGAGTTACACGCTCACCGGCAGCTTCGCTCCCACCGTAACCGGCGTCAGCCAATCATAGCGATCGGCCTTCTCGCCGCGGACGATGCCGTAAAACTCTGCCTGCAGAGACTTAGTCATGGGGCCGAGCTTGCCCTTGCCCACCGTGATTTTGTCGACCGAGCGAATGGCTGTGATTTCGGCGGCGGTGCCGGTGAAGAAAACTTCATCCGCAATGTAGAGCGACTCCCGCGGAATCTGCTGCTCCACGATCTTGATGCCGAGGTCGCGCGCGATCTGCAACACCGAGTCGCGCGTGATGCCCGGCAGCACGGAGTTGCCAAGCGGAGCCGTGTGCAGCACGCCATTGCGGACGACAAACAGATTCTCGCCCGAGCCTTCGCTGACGTAGCCGCTCACATCCAGCGCGATGCCTTCCGCGTAGCCGTTGACGATCGCTTCCATCTTGATCAGCTGCGAGTTCATGTAGTTCGCGCCAGACTTGGCCATGGCGGGCAGAGTGTTGGGCGCGATCCGCGTCCAGGAAGAAATGCAAACATCCACTCCCTCACTAGCGTCAGTCCCCAAATATTTTCCCCAAGGATAATTCACGATATAGACTTCGATGGGGGAGTTGAAGGGGTTGACGCCGGCTTCGCCGTAGCCGCGGAGAACGACGGGGCGGATGTAGCAGGGCCACACGCCGTTGTGTTTCACCAGGTCGATCATGGCGCGTACGAGCTCGTCGCGGGTGAAGGGGACGTCGGTGCGGTAAATGCGGGCGGAATCGATGAGGCGCTGCATGTGTTCGGGGGCGCGGAAAATCGCGGGGCCGCTCGGCAGCACGTAGCAGCGAATGCCTTCAAACACCGAAGAGCCGTAGTGCACAACGTGAGACATCACGTGGAGCGTTGCGTCGTCCCAGGCGATGAACTTGCCGTTGTGCCAGATTTTTTCCGTCTTCTGAATCGCCATGCAGACTCCTTCGGTATAAAGATTCGCGGAAGCGGCTGGGGATTCTCCGACTGATCAATGATCGAAGAAATTCGTCTTCCAGAATGGAATTATAACGTGGAAGCGGGCTTGCCCAACGAAATCAGGGGATCACATCCCGGACGAATCACCCTTGTCGAATCGGTCCAATTTTCGCTGCCCAGCCCCTAAAGGGGCGGCTGAGTTCGAACTTTCGGCATCGCTAAAGCGATGCCCGGATACGAATCGCACTTGCACCACGGACGGTTAGCGAATCGCAAGGATGTTGTTGGCGACGCACGCACCTTCACCGGCAACGATGAGCCGCATCGTAATGTGTTCCGCTTTGTAGTGATGGCTGCGATGCAACAGGTACACGACTCCAACTCCCGCGCCAAAGCCTAAAGCGGACCCGGCAGCCTCTCCGGCTGCACCACGCGTCACGAAGGGGCGCATGATCGGATTGACTTCGCGGAGACCCTGGTTCAGGCCGCGCTGAGTGGTGACGGCGTCGGCGGCGACCAGTCCGGCTAAGATGCTGACGTTCACCTTGTTTTCGACCGTCCAGAAAGGACGTTGGCTGGGCGCATCAGGAAGGGCGGAAGTGCTCGCCGTGAAACTCTGTGCCTGCACAGCAACGCTCAGCAAAAGAATCGAGAGGAGGTATTTCATCTGGTCTCCCGTAATTAGTCGTTATGTAAGGTGAGAGTAAGTCAGAAGAACACGATAGTACATGGCCCATCTCGTGGGGATCAGTGGCCCTTTGGTAAGAGTAACTTTACGGCTCTGGCAAGTTACTCGCGATGGCTCTCAGCCTCTGAATGGGCTGACAACAGGGTGTTTGGCCTCGCTGAAGCGGTACCCTGATACGGAACAATTTGCACTTGTTCCGCAGCTACCAGCAGATTCTGCCGGACTTACGACGCGATCGAAGTCGTGCCTTTGGCTGGAGTACGGGTCTTTCCCGTCGCGATGTTAGTAACTATTACCTTAGTTCGCATGAAGGCGTCGATTTTCTGTCGCTATGCGAATGGTGAGGCGAGCCCAGTAGAAATCGAGTCGCAGTCGACTGCGCGGTAGAGAGAGCAGGCAGGTATCTTTCCGACGGTACAGACGCATCCGTCCGCGGAATACCCCCGCCCAAGCAGAACTTGGACGGGATACCTTCGAGAGTAAGGATGGACGCGCTAATCTGCGCCACCCGCCACCCTTGACTTGAGCCCAGCGTTGGCGTACGGTCTTGGGCCGTGCGGGAGGTTGCATTTTCCGTGCAGTTCGTTTTGCGTAGGATCGGGATGACACCAGGCGTCGAGTTGCTGGCCTCTTACTGGACGATCTCGGCAGGCCTTCCTCACACGGACCGGGAGTATAGTCCGTTCGATTTCAAAGATCGTGTGGAATCGGCTGCCAGAGCGGGTTTCAAGGGCTTTGGCATCTGGCATGCCGACCTCGAACATGTTCTCGAAAAGTACCGCCTCCAGGAAATGAAGCAGATCCTCGATGACAACGGCATCCAACACGTGGAGTTGGAATTCCTGACGGACTGGTTCCTGGAGGGGGAACGAAAGGAGTCATCGGACATCCGAAAAGCAAGGTTGTTCGACGCCGCCGAAGCGCTCGGCGCGCATCATATCAAGGTTGGCGATTTCTTCCAGGAGCAATGCTCTCTACTGTGCCTCATCGATGCGTTTGCCATTCTCTGCGAGGAGGCCGCACAACACGGTACAAGAATCGGCTTCGAGCTTATGCCCTTCGCCATGATCCGAACGCTGGAGGAGTCGCTGGCGATGGTGAAGGGCGCAGGAGCACACAACGGCGGAATCGTGATCGATCTGTGGCATGTGGTGGAACTCGGCATTCCGTATGAAGAAATCTGCCGCGTGCCTCTGGAATGCGTGGTCGGCGTGGAGTTGAACGATGGGACGGTTCACTCGCCTTGGAGTCTGCACGAGGATACGATCCATCACCGGCGTTTCTGCGGCGAGGGAGACTTTGGTGTCCGGGGCTTCGTTCAAGGCATGCAGAAGGCGGGCTACGCGGGCCCTTGGGGGATTCAAGTTTTGTCCGCGGAACTACGGACGCTGCCGCTCGAGGAGTTGACGACGCGCGCGTTTCGCACGACGATGGCGCAGTTTCAGTAGAATGCTCGGAGATCCGGGGCATACTTTTGTGTTGTCATCCTTATCACTCCGCCCGCTGGTGCGGGATGATACGGGAAGGACCAGGTTTTGTCATTAGGAGCGAAGCGAAGGGCCACGTATTTGAATTCGTGATGCAGAGGTCCTTCGCTTTGCTCAGGATGACAGTTGGAGTTTATGCTGCGAACTTGCGGGCCATGACACCATAACCATGATCCAGAATCCTGCTCTCCCGAACCCGAAACACCGGCCGTGGCCAGACTCACTCGATGCGCTCGTAGCGGCGCCGGCCCACCATCAACTGTTGCTGGAAGACCAGCGGGTGCGCGTTCTTCATACCCGCATTGCGGCGGGAGATGTAGTTCCGCTGCACACTCATCGATGGGGTGGCATCGCTTGCTTGCTGAGTTTCGGCCATTTCATCCGGCGGGATGAGAGGGGCGAGATTCTGTTCGATAGCCGCCAGGCGGGAGATCCGCCGAAGATCCCCTGCGCCCAGTGGCTGCAACCGCTTGCGCCGCACACGGTGGAGAACCTGGGACCGTTGGAGATCAGCATCCTTATCATTGAACTCAAAGATCTCTTATGAGGCTGAGAACATGTTTGCGGGCGTGGCCCTTGTAAGCGAAACGAATGGTTTGCAAATGGAACGGACGTTCGATAGAATTTGCCGCGCATGACACGACTCAGCGACGGCCTGGTTTATGAGATCGGCTCATGAGAGCAAACGATTACTTGGATCGCAAGATCGAGACGGCGACAGCAAAGGAGACCGCTAGTCTGCAACAGGCACTGCTCGCACGGCAACTCGACTACTTGTTTGCTCGATCCGAGTTCTATCAGGAAAAGTGCCGTGCCGCCGGGATTCGTCGCAAGGACTTTCGCAAGTTGCGTGACTTGGTCTGTTTCCCCTTCACGACGAAGGAAGAATTGCGCGTGAGCCAAGCGGCGCATCCGCCTCTGGGACGGCATATCGCCGCCGACTGGCATGACGTGATTCGCGTCCACAGCTCGACTGGGACCACCGGCAAGCCCAGCTTCGTCGGAATCACGCGCCGCGACGCAAAGGTGTGGACGAGGCTGACGGCGCGATCGTTCTACACGCAGGGGCTGAGGCGCACCGACGTCGTGATTCACGCGGCGGGCCTCACGCTGTTCGTGGCGGGATTGACTTCGAAGGATGCGATCGAATCGGTGGGCGCGGTGTTTGTTCCTCTGGGCCCAGGCGCATCGGAGAAGGCGCTGACGATCATTCCGCTGCTGGGCGCGAATGCGATGCATTGCACTCCGTCCTATGCCGCGTTCTTTGCGGATTTCGTGCGGGAAGCGGGCATGGATCCGCGAGAACTGGGATTGAAGAAACTGTTCTGCGGAGCCGAGCCTGGAGCCGGTATCCCTGCGGTACGCGCCCAGCTGGAGCAGGACTGGGGCGCGCGAGTCACGGAGGGACTGGGAAATGCCGACATGGCGCCCATCATTTTCAGTGAATGCCCGGAGCAGTCTGGGATGCACTTCAACGGGCCGGATGCGGTGGTCGTGGAGATCGTTGGTCCGCAGACCGGCGAGAGCCTTCCGCTCGAAGCGGGCGTAACGGGGGAACTGGTGTACACGAGCTTGCAGCGGGAGTGCGTTCCCCTGCTGCGTTTTCGCACGCGCGACCGGGTTCGGGTGTTGGGTACTTCTTGCGCGTGTGGCCGTACGGGTTTCAAACTGCGTTGCATCGGGCGTACGGACGACATGCTGATCGTGCTGGGGGTGAATGTTTTTCCCTCGGCGATCAAAGATGTGGTTTCGAGTTTCCATCCGGCGACGACCGGAGAAATTCAAATCGTACTGGACAAGCCGGGGCCCGGAGTCGCGCCGCCGCTGAAAGTTGTCGCAGAATGTTGCGGCGAGCCCGCGGCTTCGGCTGCGCTCAAGCTGGCGATTGAGCGCAAGATCAAAGCGACACTGAGCGTTTCGACGTCGGTCGAACTGGTGCGTGCAGGCACGTTGCCGCGCTACGAGATGAAAGGGCAACTGGTGAAAAGGGCGTACGAGGACAAGACGGCAGTTGCTGCCGAGGCTCGGCAGACATAGCAGGTTGCGGAAAAAGTCGAATGCCGATGCCCAGCCCGGGAAGGGGCATCTCATTTCCCGTAGAGACGCGGCTTGCCGCGTCTCCCTAGACGAGGCAAGCCCCGTCTCTCCAAGCGGAAGAACTTATGTTTGTGAATCGCATTCGAATCCGGGTCGAGTTCGGAGATTGTGACCCGGCCGAAATCGTCTTCTACGCCAACTATTTCCGCTGGTTCGATCAGTGCACCTCGGCGCTGTTTCATGCGGCGGGACTTCCTCTGCGGCAACTGTTCAAATCCCATGGCGTCGTCGGCATTCCGCTGGTGGAGGCGCGGGCGCGGTTTATCATTCCGTCCACGTATGGCGACGAACTGGTGGCGGAATCCTGCGTCACCGAATGGAGACAAAGCAGTTTTATAATCAGCCACAGATTCCTGCGCGATGGTGTATTGGCCCTGGAGGGCTGGGAGACGCACGTGTGGGCGGCCGCCCATCCTTCCGAGGCTCACCGGATGAAGAGCGTGCCTCTGCCCCGGGACGTGATCCGGAAACTTTCGGGCACGAAGAAGCGTCCGGGACGGAAGAGGCTGCGGAAAAACTAGTCGAGGGCGCAAAAAAGCGCACCTCGGGCGCTAAAGCACGGACACATTTTCAACGACTTAACGGCACGAGTAAACTCGTGCCCTTCCCAAAGCCCAATTCGACCAGAGCTCTTCCACAGCCTGGGAAGAGGTAAGACGCACGGCGGGTCGGAACAAGGAGAGGTATGCGCGAGCTTAACGTTGGAGTTGTTGCGGTCGTTCTCGGTGTTCTGATTTTCCAGGGATACAACCTCTCCACTGCGCGAGAAACGAAGTCTCAGGCGGCGGCGTCAGCAAGCGTGAGCGATGCACAGATCGTGAAGGCCGAGAGTCAGCCGGGAAACTGGCTGACATACGGGCGCACGTATAGCGAGCAGCGCTTCAGCCCGCTGCGCGCCATCAACCACCACAGCGCATTCCGACTCGGCTTGGCGTGGTACTTCGATCTCGATACCCGCCGCGGGCAAGAAGCCACACCCATCGTTGTCGATGGCGTGATGTATTTTTCCACGGCATGGAGCAAGGTGTTTGCGCTGAACGCCGCGACGGGCGCTCGCCTCTGGTCCTACGATCCAAGAGTGCCGAGGCAGTGGGGCGCAAACGCATGCTGCGATGTGGTGAATCGCGGCGTCGCCGTTTGGCAAGGGAAAATCTACATTGGGACTCTCGATGGCCGACTGATCGCGCTTGACGCCGCTACCGGCCAACCGGTTTGGGATCAGCTGACGATCGATCCGCAGTGGCGCTACACGATCACGGGTGCGCCGCGCATCGTGAAGGGCAAAGTGATTATCGGCAACGGAGGCGCCGAGTTCGGCGTGCGCGGCTACGTGTCGGCTTACAACGCGCAGACGGGCAAGCTGGCGTGGCGCTTTTATACCGTGCCCGGCGACCCCTCGAAACCGTTCGAGCGCCCGATTCTCGCGCAGGCCGCCAAGACGTGGACTGGCGAATGGTGGAAGATCGGGGGCGGCGGCACCGTTTGGGACGCCGTGGTCTACGATCCGGAGCTTGATCTCCTGTACATCGGCGTCGGCAACGGCGGACCGTGGAACGAGAAGTACCGGAGTCCGAAGGGCGGCGAGAATCTTTTCACTTGCTCTGTCGTTGCGCTCAAGCCGGACACCGGGGAATACGTTTGGCATTATCAGGAAAATGCAGCTGACGACTGGGACTACGATTCATCGGAACAGATCATTCTGGCCGACATCCCCATCGAAGGCAAACCACGGAAAGTGCTGCTGCACGCTCCGAAGAACGGGCTTTTCTATGTCATCGACCGGGAGAACGGGGCGCTGATTTCAGCGAAGCCCTTCACTTTTATCAACTGGGCTACCGGGGTCGACATGAAAACCGGGCGCCCGATTGAAAGCGACATGGCGCGCTACCCCCGCGTCGACGCGCCGCCGATTGTTCCCGGGCCTTTGGGCGCGCACAATTGGCAGCCGATGTCCTACAGTCCGCTGACGGGCCTGACCTACATTCCCGTCAATGAAGTCGGATTCAACTACAAGTCGCAGGAAGACTTCGAGTTCAAGAATTTGGCGGGGAATTTCGGCATCGACATGGTAGCCGCGGGAATGCCGCAGGATCCCAAGATCAAGAAGTCCATTCTCGACAGCGTCAAAGGGAAATTGGTCGCGTGGGATCCGGCGCAGCAGAAACAGGCGTGGGCGGTGGAGCGGCCGGGACCGTGGAATGGTGGAACACTCGCCACGGCTGGGAATCTCGTTTTCGAAGGCACGGCCGCTGGGCGCTTTGAAGCGTATCGCGCTGATACGGGCGAGAAGGTTTGGTCGTTTGACGCGCAAACCGGCGTGATGGCAGGCCCCGTGACCTATACCGTGAATGACGAGCAGTACGTCGCGGTGCTCGCCGGCTGGGGCGGAGTTTTCCCGCTGGTCTCGGGCGAAGTTTCGTTCAAGTCAGGACGAGTGCGCAATGTCAGCCGGATGTTGGCGTTCAAGCTGGATGGGAAGGCGAGCCTCCCGCCGCTGCCGTTGCTCGAAGAACCTATTTTGAATCCGCCCGCTTCGACCGCGAGCGCGGCTGCGATTCACCACGGGGAGGTAGTCTACCAGCGCTTTTGCTCCGGATGCCACGGCGATGTTGCAGTCAGCGGTGGAGTGCTACCGGATCTTCGCTACTCCACCACGCTGGCGAACGAGCGATGGTTCAAGATTGTTCGGGACGGCGCATATCAATCGCTTGGCATGGTGTCGTTTAGCAAGGAAGTATCGCAGCAAGATGCGGCTGACGTTCGCGCCTACGTCATCTTCCGCGCCAATGAGAGCGTGAGCGAGGCGAAGGCTGCCGCAACAAAAGACGCGCAAGAGGCTAGCCCCAAGAAGTAAGCCTCCGAAATCAGTGGAGAGACGGGCGCCACCACCTGACTGACGTCGCTCCTCGATTTTGGGGTGGCGCAGCGATTCAGTGTTGCGATAACCAGGTTGTTTTCAGCACCGGCTTTACCCGTTGAGAAATGTCACCGGACCACAACACGGCTGTTTATCTGCTTGGACTACACCAATACAACTACCGCGGTAGACTCGGAACGACCACCACGGAGATGGCCGAAGTTTGTGGTATAAGTTCAAGTTTGATGTCGATAACCTTGAAACGCCCGCTCGGCAGGTGCCCGAATCGCGTACACGCTCGCCCGTCAGGAGCTGTTATGTTTCGTTTCCGTGCGGTCCTCCTTGTTTGCGCCGCTGCGTTGTTTTGCGCATTGGCCGGTGCCGCCCAGTCTTCGTCTGCAGAAAAATCCCAAGGCGGCCCGGACAAGAACGCGAACGTTATTAAGGTGGGTATAACGGTCATGAAGAACACGGCGGTGCGTTCCGTACCCGTGACCCTGGAGCGCGACCGCTTGGTCAGCGCCATTAACCAGACGAAGCCGCCGAAGCACTCAAAGAACAGCGCCAAAATTCAGGCGGTTGCCCTGGACAGTTCTTCACCGAACGCCGCGAACGCGCAGGCGCGCGATCTGGGCTGCGATTACGTGGTGTTTACCAATCTGACCGACCTGCGGGAGTCAGGCGATCCCGCACCACCGCCCCGGCCCGGCGAAGTCCGCATTGGCCGCGATCCCGTGGCCAACGATCCCTCGGTGTTTAACCGTCACGAGGTGCAGCGCTACGCCGTGATGGAGTTTCAGCTATTTCGCTTGGATGATCCCACCCCGCGCTTCGACACTTCCGCCAGCGCTCACGAGGCCACAACCGAGGACGGAATCGTGTCCATATTGATGGACCGCGTTGCCAGCCGGGTCGTCGGCGAAATCCGTAGCAACAACACTCGGTCCCCAATGGAATAGCCGACCTGTCCTCGATAGCTGTCGTAATCAGGCGTGGGTGTTGAAAAACTCTTTTCAGGGAATTTCACCAACGAGATTCGTTTGCAAGTTATTGAATGTTCGTTCGCCGTAGGCGCTGAAATTCACTGAAGTTACTGCTTTGGTTCCTTTTTCAACAGCCACAGGCGATCTCACCAATTACTCTCGTTCGCCGTGAACGTCATCATACGCTTTTCTGTTGATGAGGGTCCGAACCACGGCTGCAAGAAGGGCGCCCGTCTCCATCTGCGTGAACCCTACTTCGCACTTTGCCGTGCCAACTCGCGCTCGATGATTCGGCGCGCATGCACTCCGCCGGCATCGATCTTGAAGTTGAGAAGCTCGCGGTCCGGGCGACGCAGAATGTTGTCCTGTTGCGCTTCGAGGATCTCCGTGTCTTCGGCAAACACCGCGGCTTGACCGTCGCGAATACGAAACGTCAGGCCGCGGTCGTCCGTCTGAAAATTGCGCACCATGCCCCAGTGATACCAGGTGGAAGTTTCGCTTTCCGGGGTCATCAGGTTGACGACAATTCCGGTCACGCCTTGGGAGCGGTCTCCGTCCGGCGCGCCGGTTCCTGCCAGCGCCACTCCCACGTCTATCATGACGTTCGCCGGCAAAGTGAAATTGCAAATCTGCCAGCGGTCGCACTTCTCAAACGACTGCAGATTCGCCGCCCAGAACGGCGGCGGATCGATGTTGTGCATCCAGCGCGTGACGCGCACCGAAGTGGCGTCGGACGTGACCTTGATCGGGGCTTCGAGAATTTCGTGTTGGCCGATGCTGGAGGGATGCACGAACGTCTCGTGCGATAAGTCCATCAAGTTATCCACCAGGAGTTGGTAGTTACACTTGAGATGGTAAGTGCTGCCTTCGAAAACCCAGTTCGGGTCCGAGCACCAGGAAAGATCTGGAATTCGTTTCTCGTCAGCCAACGCCGGGTCGCCGATCCATACCCAGACGAAGCGGTGCTTCTCGGCGACGGGGTAGGTTCGAAGCTTGGCCTCTTTGTGAATCCCTTCCTGGCCTGGCATCCAGACGCACTGGCCACCGTGGTCGAAGCGCAACCCATGGTACTTGCAAACCAAGTGCTCGCCCTGCAAAAAGCCCTTGGAGAGAGGCAGTAGCCGGTGGGGACAACAATCTTCAAAAGCGGAGAGCGCACTGCTGGTCTGACGATAGAGAACGATGGGTTCGCCGCAAACGATGCGTCCGAAGGGCGAGCGTCTGATCTCGTGATCCCACGCCACCGCGTACCAGTAGCCTTGCAAAAACATTGGACCCCCTGAGTTCGCTTTATGGCACGAACCGGACGGGCGAGGGCGCCCGTCGCTCCATCGCCTTACAGTCCGGCGTCGTATGGATCGCCGGCCGTGATGAAAAAGTTGATGTTTACAGTCGCCAAATCCAGCGGTGGAAACTTCGCTTGGAATCGCGCGTCGGATAACTTCCCACGACCGTAGCTTTGATATTCGGATTCATGTCGACTCCTGCCTCGCGGTGCAGACTGCCGGTTGGAGCGCCATCATACTCCCGCGCAGCACCACTTCGTAAAAGGCACTTCAAAGTAACCGAGTAAGGGCACGGAAAAGTAACCAACTATCTCGCAACATACCATTTCTGACGGCAATAGTTTCCACTTGTAGTCTGGCTCGGACTTGGATTACAGTGATCCCCGTTTCGTTGCCCTGGTGGAACGCGGCGAGCCGGGGTGGGGCCGCCGAGCCAACTTGTTTCGATGATGCGCCGTTCGTGGAGGTATTCGTGTATCGCAGTGATGTAGTCGGGAGTCTCTTGCGTCCCGCGTATCTAAAGGAAGCCCGCGACCAGTTCGCGGCGGGCAAGCTCGCGGACGCCGCGTTCAAGAAAGTCGAAGACCGGGCCGTCGATCAATGCATCGACCTGCAGATTCTCGCCGGCATGGAAGTGATCACCGACGGCGAGGTGCGCCGCTACGCTTTCTACGGACACTTGATTGACGCCGTCGAAGGCTTCGACAAATACGGCGGCTGGGCAATTCCTTTCCGGGACGAAAAGGGCGAGCAGTTGGTTTTGCCGCGCCCGGTGGTCGTGTCCAAGCTGCGTCGCAAACGGCCGCTCTGCTCCGAAGAATTTACCTACGTGCGCGCGCGCACCAAGCACCCGGCCAAAACCACCATGATCAGCGCGCAGCAGGCCGCGGCTTACTACGACAGCAAGAAATCCGCCGGGGCTTATGCGACCGTCGACGCCTACCTTGCCGACTTGGTCCATATCCTCCGCGATGAAGTGAAAGAGTTGATTCGCCTGGGCTGTACTTACATCCAGATCGACTCGCCGCAATACACCGCGCTCCTGGATCCGGAGCTGCGGCAGGGATATCGCCAGCGCGGCAGCGATCCCGACCGGCTGCTGGATTTGTCGATCGAAATGGACAATGCGGTGATCGGCGATCATCCCGGCATCACCTTTGGCCTGCACCTCTGCCGCGGAAACAACCAGAGCAAGTTCTACGCCGCCGGCGATTACGGCCCGATCACAAAAGTGTTTCGCAATACAAAATTCCAGAGATTCTTGCTGGAGTACGACGACGAGCGTTCAGGAGGTTTCGAGCCGTTGCGCCAGGTGCCCGCAGACCGCACCGTTGTGCTCGGCCTCGTGAGTTCCAAGAAGCCAGATTTGGAAAGCAAGGACGAACTGAAGAAGCGGATTGAAGCCGCCTCCGCCTTTGTTGCGCTGGAGCGGCTGGCCCTCAGTCCGCAGTGCGGTTTCGCCTCGACCATAGAAGGCAATGCCGTAACAGCTGCGGACCAGGAAGCGAAGCTGCGCCTGGTGGCCGAAACGGCGCAAGAAGTGTGGGGCAAGTCCGTCCCGGTGGCGCACAAGGCTTGAAGAACGTGATTGAGGAAATCGGGGTCGCGGCTTTCGCACGGAGTGATCGGCTTCCGGGTGACGGTGGGTTTGGTTAAGAATCCAGTTCTGATCTAGTGGTGCGTAAAATCCGTGCTCTGCAGTTGGAGCAAGGCTTTTGTTCGTCAAGTCGAACGTACGTTCGCTCGAATACAGGGGGTCTATGAAATCACGTCGGTTATCTGCCTGTTTGTGCGGTCTGTTCCTAGCCCTGGGTTTGACTCAATATGCGGCGGCCCAAGCCACGATCAGCTATGCCGTGTTGAATGGAACCGTGACGGATGAGGCCGGGCGAACCGTTGCCAAGGCCACGATCACGGTCCGTTCGCTGGACACCAACCAGACTTTCACCGCAACGTCGAGCGACGCTGGGGCCTACGCCGTGCCTGGCCTGCCGCCCGGGCGCTACGAACTCGCCGTGAGGTACGCGGGCTTCGGGACCTACACGCGCACCGGCGTGGAGTTGACGGTCGGTCAAACCGCTACCCTCAACGTGACTCTCAAGGTGGCTGCGGTGAAGGAGGAGGTGGTGGTTAGCACCGAGGCCCCAGTCGTGGAGACGACCCGCTCCGAGGTGAGCCAGGTCATCGACACCAAGCAGATCCAGAATCTGCCCATCAGCGGCCGGCTCTTCACCGACTTCGCTTTGCTCACGCCCAGCGTCGCCACCAGCCGGACCGCCCTGGGAACGACCTTCACCGAGTTCGAGGTTACGCAGATCTCCTTCGGCGGCATGCGCTCGTTCAGCAATGAGATCACGGTGGACGGTGCCGATTTCGTCAACACCATCACGGGCGTGCAGCGCTCCACGCCCCCGCAGGATTCGGTGCAGGAATTCCGCGTCGTGAACAACAGTTTTGGTGCGGAATACGGCCGGGCGCTCGGCGGCATTGTCAATATCGTCACCAAGTCTGGCACCAACGAGGTTCACGGTTCGGTGTACGACTACCTGCAGAACAGCGCCACCGACGCGCGCTCGCTGCTGCAGCCGGCGCCCTTACCCGACGCATTGCGAGAGAACCAGTTTGGCGCTACCCTCGGCGGCCCCATCCAGAAGGACAAGACGTTTTTCTTCTTGAATTACGAAGCGAAACGGCGCGGTGCTTCTCCCACCTACGCCCCCGATCTGTACAACAACATTGCGGCCATCGATCAGGCCAAGGGCTACCTGGGTCTTTCGCCCGAAGGCTGCACTCTTAAGCCGGCGAACTGCACGGGATCGCCTTTCTCTTATCTGCAGGGAGTTCTGAAGACGGTCGACAACGACTACGGCTTTGCCAAACTCGATCGTCAGATCAACAACAATAATCGCTTCGCCCTGCGCTACGTCATTGAGGATGCGCGCGACCTCGGTGAACTCATCGGCAACACCGAAGACGGCGGCGGCATCGGTACTCCCAGTGGGGCGCGCAATCTGTTCATTCGCGACCAATCGCTGGTGGGCACCTTGGACTCGGTGCTCAGACCCAACTTGGTCAATACCGTGCTCGGTCAATACTCGAGACGCCACTACAACTTCCCCGGAGCTACCGGTGAACCCGACCTGAGCGTCGTCAACGACCTGGAGTTTGGACACAACTTCGGCACCTATGACGCCATCTATGAGAGCCGGGTGCAATACTCCGACTCCCTCTCCTGGGTCAAAGGCAACCACGTCGCCAAGTTTGGTTTCGACGGGAATTACGTCTGGAGTTACAACAACTATCCCGGCTTCATGCCGGAACGGGGACTCTTTCCGAATCTCGATTGCATGTTTGCCTTTTCCGATACCGTGAGCCTCTTGACGACCGGCACATATGGAACGGTCCCCGGGGGGGCGAACTGCCCGCTGGGGGACCAAGCGGACGGCGTATCGTTCCTCTATTGGGGGGTGGCGCTCCCCAGAACTGCTTTTACCAATGGTTATGTTCCCGCACCGCCGACCGGCGGTGGATTCGGCAGCGGTTGGCCAAACGCCTTCCCCACGAACCAGTATTCGAACTTCGCTTACACCTTGAATCACGCCTACTGGGGATTCTTTGCGCAGGATCAATGGCGAACCACATCCAAGCTGACCCTCAACTACGGCCTGCGGTGGGATTTCGAAACCGGCCTGGGGAACACGGTTAACTCGGACTTCCGCGGGTTCCAGCCACGCGTTGGATTTGCCTACTCACCGGACGCCAAGACTGTAATCCGCGGCGGCTTCGGGACATTCTTCGATCGCAACAACCTGACTTTCTTCTTTACGACGGGAAACCAGAAAACGGTACCCGGATACTTCTGCAATCCGCCAGGCGCAGACCCCAGTTGCGCCGCAAACGGGTTTTCGCAGGGAGTGAAAGTGCCGATGATCCAGAACCAGGCGGCCAGCGGCGGCTGGCAATTGTCCGCCGAGCCAGGGTACCCGGGCACACCTTCCCTCCCTTGCGCGGCTTTGGGCTTACCCTCCGGTCTGTGCGCTCAACTTCCCGGCACCCCATCAGAACAGACCATCAGCGTCGCTGCGCTGACAGCCCTCGGCATCCTCGGTGCTGGTCCTAATGCTTACCCGGCCGTAAGTCTAACCGGGCCCTGCACTGCCAACCCCATAACGGGAGCGCCGACTGGCGCCTGTGGCGTGGGGTCTGGAGGAATTCAGCGTAACGCTCGCCTCCCGTATGCTGAGCAGGCTAGCTTGCAGATCGATCGCCAGTTCGGGAAAGGTCTCACGGTTGAATTGGGATACCTCTTCGTGGGGGCGCACAAGTTGGTTCGAGGTAACAATCTCAATATCCCCTGCCCGCTCGGCACGGCCAAGGCCTCCAATCCTTACTATGCCCAAGGGTTGCTCAATCCGGACGGCAGCCTCACCCCTTGCCAGGGAACGCCAAGCCTTGGGCCATTCGGTTTGGGCCCATTTTTCGCTACGTTGGGCAATCCCTCTGGGTTGGAGTTTGGCGTGCCCGGAGGACCCGGTGCTCCGCCGACGCTGAGCGGTGGTCTCCTCGACTACAACAACGACGTTGCCAACGCCGTTTACCACGGTCTGACGTTTACTGCGACGGAGCGTGTGAAGTATTTCCGGATGACTGCGAACTACACTTATTCGCACACCATCGACAACGGAAATTTCACAACCTTTATCAACCTGCCAGTCAACCAGTTCGATTACGCTAACGAGCGGGCCAACTCCAACCAGGATCTTCGTCACCATCTAACCACGAACTTCACCGCGACCGCGCCCGAGCACAGTTCTCTCCGTAACTTCGAACTCAGCAGCATTATCACCCTCCAGTCCGGCCGCCCCTTCACCTTGTTCGTCGGGGAAAATACGTTTGGCGACGTTGCCGGGCTAAGCACGGATCGTGTCGGTGGTGCGCCCGTCAGCGGTAACTGTCCTTCGGTCTCGGACTGCATGACAACCGTCAGCAGGAACACCTACACCGGAGCCCCGCTCTATTCTTGGGATATGCGCCTGTCGCGGAATTTCCGGGTGGGCGAGGGCAAGATGCTCAACTTCGGCGTCGACGCTTTCAACCTGTTCAACCACCCGAACGTGGATGAAGTAACTTCGGTTTACGGCTCTCCGGCTTTCTGCGGGGCCACTCCCGCCATACCCAAGCACTACAATGACGCGACGACGCTCGCCATCCAGCAGGGCGCGGCGTCGGTGTCTTGCGCCACGCAGCAGGGAGCCGGAAACCCGCTGGTATGGCTCGGTGACGGGCTCTTACCGGTCGGGGTTCCCGATTCTCCGAATGCGGGTTTCGGCAAGCCGAGAACTGTGTTCAACCCGCGCCAGTTGCAGTTCTCGTTGAAGTTTTCGTTTTGAGGGGGCATAGCCACGCCGAGCCGTTCGCTCCTGAGCGGCTAGCGAGGCTGTGGCTTTCTATTTCAAGCATGGTCACGCGAGGATGCCATAGCGAAAAAGGACCCTCGCGGACCACAGGAGGAATCTATGGAGATGCGCTATTTCGCTTGCTGGGTGACGCTGGTATTCGCGAGTGTGACGGTTGCCACGGCGCAGGAAGCAAAGACTCAAGTCAAGCATGATGCGGCACCGCTGACCTCTCCCGTATCCGGCAAGGAAATGTTCCTGAGTTACTGCGCCTCCTGCCACGGCAAGGACGCGAAAGGCGATGGTCCGGCCGCAGCCTCGCTCAAAACACTGCCCGCCGATTTGACGGGCTTGGCCAAGCGCAATGGAGGAAAATATCCTTCGGATAAGGTGACCAGCATTTTGCGCGGGCAAACCAATCTGGTACCTCACGGCGATCAGGAAATGCCAGTGTGGGGCCCGGTGTTCTGGCGCATGAGTGGGGGCCACGAGGAGCAAGTGCAGCAACGCATTGCGAATCTGAATCGTTACCTGGAATCGCTGCAGGTGAAGTAGGTCCCACCGTTGGCTTTTGAACACTGGCTTTTAAACGACCGCTGAGACAGCTTCAGCCGGGCTGCGCCGTTGGGACGCTCCACCGGCTGCGCTTAGCGGTTCGCCGTGTAAGTGGGGTTCGTATCAGGGCATCGCTTTAGCGATGCCGCAAATTCTTCGAAATCAGAAGCCTCTTTAGAGTGTGCGCGAGAACTCGGTCGTCCCTCCGGGACTTGAATCATTTCTTCTACTTTCCCAGCGCTGAAGCGCTGGGCTAAGCTGGTTCGCCCCTCCGGGGCTGGATTCCAGGACATTTCATTCCACTGGATTGCCCTAAAACGATTTCTCACGCACACACCTTTAGGGGCTGGGCATCGAGACTCGGCCTTGTCCCGCAGCGGCTGAAGCCGAGTCCATTTCAGCGATTTGCGGTATGCCTGAAGGCATACCCTGATACGAATCACGCTTCCCACTTCCAATCCTGGAAGCGCCGCCTCAGTTCTGCTTTCAGCAGTTTCCCCGTGGAAGTATGCGGTAGCTCCTCCACAAACACAAATGCATCCGGCAACTGCCACTTGGCGAACTTCGGCGCCAGGAAGTCACGCAGCGCTTCCGGTGACAACGTCGCACCGTCCTGCGCCACGATCACGGCCACAGGCCGCTCCTGCCACTTGGGATGGGCAACCGCGATTACCGCCGCTTCGCGAATTTCCGGATGTGCGACCAGAGCATTTTCTAGGTCGACGGAACTGATCCACTCGCCGCCCGACTTAATCAGGTCTTTTGTCCGGTCCACGATTCTTAGATAGCCTTCGGCATTAACCGTTCCTACATCGCTGGTGCGGAACCATCCGTCTTGCGTCCATTTGTCGTTTTCCGCGGGCAGGTTGTAGTAGCTGGCGGCTACCCACGGCCCGCGCAGTTGCACTTCTCCCATGGTTTCTCCGTCCCAAGGAACTTCGTCCCCTCGACCTTCGCCCCGTTCGCTGACGACTCTTCTCTCCACGAACGGAACCGGGATTCCCGCCTGCGCCTTGATTTCGCATTTCGTTTCCTCGGGCCAATTCTTCATGTGCGCTTTGAGTTGGCTCGTCGTCGCTTGTGGACTGCTCTCGGTCAGCCCCCAGCCTTGCTCCAGACTCCATCCATGCTGTCGCAGTCTCCGGACAAGCGAGAGTGACGGCGCCGCGCCGCCAACGAGAACTCGCATGGGCGGCAGCTTCCATCTGCCGGGATTGTGGTCCAGGCAGTCCAGAACGCTGTGCCAGACCGTGGGCACGCCCGCGGCAACGGTGACACCCTCCTTTTCGCAAAGCTCCAACAGGCTCTCCGCCTTGAGGTGCGGACCGGGCAGAACCTGTTTCGATCCCACCAGCGTTGCGGCATACGACAGCCCCCAACCGTTGACGTGAAACATGGAAACAATCGGCAACACGGTGTCGGCGTTACAGATGCCGAAGTTGTCCACGGTGGTGAGCAGAAACGAGTGCAGCATCACGGAGCGATGCGTGTACACGACTCCCTTCGGAACTCCAGTCGTGCCCGACGTGTAACACACGCAAGCGGCTTCGTTTTCGTCGAGACCGGGATAACGGAAACTGCCGGTGGCAGCGCTCAGAAAATCCTCATAGTCTTCGAGACCTGACGCGAGCCCTAATGCGGTGCCGCGGCCCGACCATCCGACCACGATGACGCGCTCAAATTCGACCCAGCCGCGAAGCTTCTCATACAAGGGGAGCAGAATGTCGTCGACGATCAGGAATCGGTCGTGCGCATGGTTGGCGATGTAAGCGATCTCGGACGGCGCCAGCCTCAGGTTCAGCGTGTGCAACACACCGCCGGCGATCGGGATGCCAAAGTAGGCTTCCAGATGCGCGTGATGGTTCCACATCAGAGTTGCCACACGATCGCCACGCTGCAGGCCCGCTATCTGCAGAGCTTCTGCCAGAGCACGCGCGCGCCGGTACAGGTCGGCATAGGTGTAACGGTGGAGCGCATGATCTGGCCGCCGAGAAACGATCTCGGCATTCGGAAAAAACTTGCCCGCGCGCTCCAGGCTGTGAGAGAGCGTCAACGGATAATACATCATGGTTCCTTGCATGCGACTCCTTCTAAAATCATTAAAGTAGAGACGGGGCTTGCCCCGTCTCTACGGAAAAAACATCATTAGTTAGGGTTCATCGCGTCTGGCAACCAAGGCCTCCGCAACTCCGAGTATAGGTTCTTGCCATGAAGTAAAGACGCTGCGTAAGATGGAGCACGGTATAACGAACGTGCGCTCGAAGATAAATGAGCCCAACATCGCCTACGCCCGACTCCACCGCTGCCAGCTCTGACAGCCGTTACGACCGCCAACTGGCGAAAATCCTCGAACATGCGACCGCGATTTTCTATGAAAAAGGATACGAAGGCGCTTCCATCCGCGACCTGTCCCGAGCGAGCGGGATGTCCTTGGCCGGCCTTTATTACTACTTCGAGTCCAAGGAAAAACTGCTCTATGTCATTCAGAGGCATCTCTTTCTCTCTGTCATGGACCTCGTCCGCGAACGTCTGAGAGAGGAGAGCGATCCCGAGCAACGCATTCGGGTTTTCATCCTCGCACATCTCGAATACTTTCTCGCCAATCCGAAATCGATGAAGGTGCTCTCGCACGAAGACGACGTGCTCAAGGAAGAACTCGGCGCAGACATCGCCAGCCTCAAGCGGCAGTACTACCACTGTTGCGGGGACCTGGTCGATGCTCTGAAGGCTGCCAAGGGTCTGCAGTTCAACTCCCGCATCGCTGTCCTGTCACTGTTCGGGATGATGAACTGGATCTACACGTGGTACAACCCGCACGTCGACGGCGACGCGAGAGTCCTGGCCCGCGAAATCGGAGATGTATTTCTGGGCGGGATTTACGCCGCCTCGGCTCCCCGACCAGTCGATGCCCAGCCCCTAAAGGGGCCCTGATTTCGAGGCGCTTGCGGCGTCGCTAAAGCGATGCCCTGATACGAAACCCGAATTGTTCCGCAACCCGCTAGTTCACCGCTGAAGTGTTCTCGACCAGCAAGGCGATGCCTTGTCCGCCTCCGATGCACGCCGAGGTGACGCCATAGCGCCCGCCCGAGCGCTTCAACTCCCGTGCCACCGTGATTGCCAGCCGGACTCCAGTGGCTCCGAGCGGATGCCCGATGGCGATTGCGCCTCCGTTGACGTTGAGTTTGTTGCGGTCCAGGCCAAGCTCGCGCTGGCACGCGAGAACCTGCGCGCCGAAGGCTTCGTTGATTTCGAAACGATCGATTTGCGGCAGGCTCAGGCCAGCCAAGTCCAGCAGAGCTTGAATTGCCGGTACCGGCGCGATGCCCATGATCTCGGGGCGGACGCCAACCACGGCCCCGGCCACAACTCGCGCCAAGGGGTCTTTCTTGTGCCGCTTCAGGTATTCGCTGGAAGCCACCAGCGTCGCCGCCGCACCGTCCACGATTCCAGAGCTGTTCCCCCCGGTCTGCACTCCGCCAAATACTGGTTTGAGCTTGGACAAAACTTCCAACGACGAGGGCCGGATGTGACTATCCTCACTCAACTTCTCGACACCGCGTGGCAGCCTGATTCCACGCGGTGAATAACCGGGAAGCTCGAAGACCTCACTCGCCAGCGGTGCGATCTCGCCGCTCAGGAAGCAGCTCTTTTGTGCCGCAATTGCGCGCGCGAAGCTCTCGGCGGCGAATTGGTCTACATCTCCGCGAGTGATCCCATACTGTTTCGCCAACTTCTCGGCGGTTCCACCCATGGTTTCATTCGGACAGGGATCGAGAAGCGCCTCCCACAGGAAATCCTTGAACTCCACCTCGCCCATGCGGAATCCGCCGCGGTGAGTGTAGGCGGCGATCGGGTTGCGCGACATGGACTCGGTTCCGACGACCAGCGCCAAGTCGGCTTTCGCCAGCTTGACATTATCGGAGGCCTGAAGAATGGCCTCGACGCCGGTGCCGCACACGCGTTGCACCAGGTGTGCGGGCACCTCGATAGGGACTCCGGAATAGAGCGCGATGTGCCGCGGCAGCAAATAAGCATCGAAGGAGGCCTGGGCCATGTTCCCGGCGACCACGATGCCCACGTCGGCCGGTGGCACACTGCTTCGCCGGAAGACCTCTCGAGCCGCTTTGATTCCGAGGTCGGTGGGAGACACCAGTCCAAGAGCCGTGTTGTACTCCACGAACGGAGTGCGCACGCCGTCGAGCAAGAAGACGCCGTCGTAGCGCGAAAGCAGAGCTTTGGGGCGAGAAATCATGCCGATGCTTTACTGTCCCTGATTTCTTCGCCTGCGACGACGTGGCGCGGAAGGTGCGAATTCAGCGGTGCGCCCGGCACTGTCGTATCCACGGGGTTGCAAGGCATTTCAGGCTTTTGCGGGCGCGCCGTCGTCAATCCATATCGGGCCCGATGCCTGGTTCCCCACGCCGACATCAGCTTCAGAATCGGCTTCAGGCTTTCTCCATGGCGAGTGAGCGAGTACTCTACGCGCGGCGGCACCTCGGCATACACTTTCCGATGAACAATTCCGTCGCGCTCCAGTTCCCTTAGGTGCTGGGTCAGCATCTTCTTGGTCAGCCCAGGGATGAGTCTTTGCAGTTCGCAGAACCGCCGGGTTCGGCCTTCGAGATGGAACAGGAGCGACGGTTTCCACTTCCCGCCAATGATGGAAGCTGTCAGCTTCACCGGGCAATTGGAGTGATCCATAGGATAGTCCCCGCCAGGTATCAGGTTACCGAAACGTGCCTACTAGCCAACAAGTTACTTTTGCCTAGAATTAACGCTCGGTCCCGAAAGGATACCTGATTCGGCGTCGACTTGGAAGTAGTTGTACGCATCAGGCATCAGCTGCGGGGACGATTCCAGCGCGAGGCCACAGAATGAGCGACAAAAAGCCGGTGGTGATCTACGGCGCCAATGGTTTTTCTGGCCGCTTGATAGCGGAATTTCTTCGTGAATACAATGTGCCGTTCATTGCCGCCGGCCGCAACCGCGCGCGGCTTGAAGACGTGATGAAGCACGTGCCCGGCATCGAAACTGCCAACTATGAAATCGTCGAGACCAAAGGCTCGGTCGAAGAACTCACGCAGCTTTTTGCCGGCGCGAAAGTGGTCTGCAATACAGCCGGGCCTTTCATCTACAACGGCCCGCGGGTGATCGAAGCTGCGCTGAATGCAGGCTGCCACTATCTGGACATTGGCGGGGAACAGGCTTGGCTGCGCGAAGTGGCGGGCAAATGGGGCGGCAAGTTTGCGCAGCGCGGTTTGCTCGCCGCTCCCGCCACCGCGTTCATGTCGGCGGTGAGCGATGCCGCGATTCGCATGTGCCTCGAGAGCAACCGCGGCGTTGACACGCTGGAAGTGCTCACCATGTTCAAAGGCAACCCGACCTTTGGCTCGACCCAGACAATCTTCGCCGTCATTCAAACCGACGCTTACTACCTGGAGCAGAACACGTACAAACCCTGGCCGCGCGCCACCCGCTATGAGGTCGTCGTACCCGGCAGCGTCCAAACTCAACTCGCTCTGGTCTGGGGAGGTTTCCCCCATCCAGTTTGGTACAAGGATCATCCGCAGGTCGCCAACGTGCGGTCGTTTGGCGGACTGCTCGACCGGCAGATTATGGAAGGCGTGGCGGCGACGGAGAAAATGTTCGAGGAGCAGATTCGTCCGTTGTCCCCCGCCGAACAAGAACGAAGGCTTGGTGAGATGGCGAATGCTGTGCAGGGTGGCACGCCGCCGCGAGAAAACCCGCGCGAGCATCGCACGATTGATGTGATCGCCGGCCGTGGAAACACAGACTCCGTGCAGTGTGTCGTATTTGGCACGTGCTGCTATCGCCAGACCGCACTCATTCAGGCGTTCGCGGCACACAACCTGGTACACGCCGCTCCGCGCAAGGTGGGCTTCGCGTCAGCGGCGGAAGCCTTTGGCCATCGCGAAATCCTCAGCGTTTTGGAAACGCATGGTCTTTCCAAAGCAAAGCTGTCGTCTTAGTTGTTTAGCAGGTGCAAGTGCGATTCGTATCAGGGTCTCGCTTTAGCGATACGTAGGATCTTCCGCCTGTAGAGACGGGCTCGCCCCGTCTCCGGAGACGCGGCAAGCCGCGTCTCTACGGGAAAACGATGCGAGCAATCGACTATTTCGACAAGAGCGCGGATCTCCACCCCGACCAGATCGCGATCCTCCATGGGGACGCTCGGTATTCCTACGGTGAAACGCGCACCTTCAGCGAGCGCATCGCCCGCGGGATGTGGGCCTGCGGCGTCGAGCGGGAACAGCGCGCGGCCATCTACTCCCACAATCATGCGGCGGTTCTGTTCTGCATGTTGGGCATCGTGCGCGCCGGGGCAGCCTGGGTCCCCATCAACTTTCGCAATGCCGCCGACGCCAACGTGGAATTCCTGAACTACTCCGAGACGGCTTGGCTTTTCTATCACAGCCGTTTTCAGGAGCAGGTCGAAGAGATCCGCAAACGCGTTCCATCCCTGCAGCATCTGATTTGTATCGACGGCGCGGACAGCGGGCATCCTTCACTCGCAGACTTCACGGAACTGGGAAACGCATGCAGCAATCTCGACTGGGCCGATCCCCACGGCAATCTGGATCAGATGATGGGCCTCGTTCCCACCGGCGGGACGACCGGCCCGGCGCGCGGTGTCCGCGTCACCAACCTTGCCTGGGGCGCGATGACCGAGATGGCAATTCACTATTGGAGAGGCGATACCGACAATCCTGTCTGCCTCTGCACCGCTCCGCTCTCGCATGCCGCCGGCGTCGTTGCCTTCACCATGTTCGCTCTGGGCGGGACGAACGTCGTGTTGCCCGGGTTCGACGCGGCGCAGGTGTTGCAGGCGATTGAGCAGTATCGCGTGACTCACCTCTTTCTTCCTCCGACAGCGTTTTACGCACTGCTCGCGCATCCGGACGTGAGTAGGTTCAATTACTCCAGTCTGTGCATTTTTCTGCTGGCGGGTTCTCCCGTCTCGCCGGACAAACTCAAGAAGGGTGTGGAAGTCTTCGGCCCTTGCATGTGCCAGTCCTATGGCCAAACCGAAGCACCCATGCTTCTCACCTGGCTCGATGCGCGCACCGTGGCCGCGGCCGCAGCCGGCGACCATCCGGAACGTCTGCGCAGTTGCGGGAAGCCGACTGCGGCGGTTCGTCTCGCCATCATGGATGATGCCGGCCGCATCCTTCCTCCTCACCAGCCCGGAGAAATCGTAGCGCGCGGTACGCTCGTCACCGCCGGCTACCACAACCTGCCGCAAGCCACCGCCGAAATCCGCAGCCACGGCTGGCATCACACTGGCGATGTCGGATACATCGACGAACATGGCTACGTTTATATCGTGGACCGCAAGAAAGACATGATTATCAGCGGCGGCTTTAACGTCTACTGCGCGGAGGTCGAGGCGGGCATCATGGCCCTGCCGCAGGTGCAGGAGTGTGCCGTCATCGGCGTGCCCGACGACAAGTGGGGAGAGGCAGTCAAGGCGCTCGTCGTTCTGAAGGACGGCGAATCGCTTACGGAGAATGACATCATCGCTCACTGTAAGGTGAAGCTTGGAGGAATGAAGTCTCCGAAGTCAGTGGAATTCCTGCCGGAGATCCCCAAAACTCCAGCCGGGAAGTTCGACCGCAAAGCGATGCGCAAACAGTTTTGGGCAACCGTGGACCGCGAAGTTCATTGACGCAATCGGCAGACTTGGAAGTGGCCACGGCCGGCGAGGCATTGTCATTCTTACGACGTTGAAAGTCCCAAAGACCGGCGGGATTCCCACGACGAAAGCCAGCGTGTTGCGCTGGCACAAGCACGAGGGAGATCTTGTGCAAGTGGGCGAAGCGGTCGTGGAGTTGGAAACGGAGAAGGTGAGCTACGAACTGGAGTCTCCGATTGCGGGCGTCCTGCTCAAAATTGTTGCCGGAGAAAGCGTCCAGGTGCCGGTGGGTGGGCCTCTATGTCATATCGGCCATCCGGCGATCTAGCACCTGCGGAATGCGTCCCTGAGGAAAGGGAGTGATGCGATGACAAACCAGAACGTCCTCGGGAAAGACCGGTTGATCTGGATGTACATCCAGATGACGCGGATTCGCGAATTCGAGGAGCGCGTCAAGCGCACCTTCCTCAAACATCCGGGAGTCATGCGCGGCCACACCCATCTTGCCGACGGCGCGGAAGCTTCGACTGTGGGGGCGCTCGCGACCCGCAACGCCACCGACTTCGCGATGCCAAGCTATCGTTGCCATGCTCAGCCCCTCGTGCTCGCACGTCACCCAAAAAATGATGGCTGAACTTTACAGCCGGAAAGACGGGCTCTGCAAGGGTTTTGGCGGCTCCATGCATCTTGCCGATCCCGAACACTACTTCGCCGGCACTTCGGCCATCGTCGGTCAAAGTATTGCCCATGCCGCGGGTGCCGCGTTGACGGCTCAGGTCAAGAACACCGGACAGATCGTCTACTGCTTCTTCGGAGACGGAGCGAGCAAACAAGGAGCGTTCTTCGAGACGCTCAACCTGGCGGCGGTCTGGAAACTGCCCATCGTGTTCATCCTGGAGAACAACGAATACGAGGCATATACGCACGTCCGCTTGGAAGACGCCTTCAGAACGGGTAGTGCCGTAGTGTCGTCTGAATCGTGATCCAACGCAGTTCGGTGAATTCGGCGACTGCGGCCTTCCCGCCGAATCGCCCGTAGCCGCTGGCTTTGACGCCGCCGAACGGCATCTGCGCCTCATCGTGAACCGTCGGGCCGTTGATGTGGCACATGCCCGCGTCGATCCGCTTGGCGACTTCCACGGCGCGAGCAATGTCGCGGCCGAAGACCGCGGACGAAAGTCCGTACTCGGTATCGTTTGCCAACCGGATCGCTTCGTCCACGGTTTTGAAGCGAGTGATGGAAACCGAGGGTCCGAACGACTCTTCGCGGAAAATCTGCATTTCGGGAGTGACGTAGTCAACGATCACGGCTGGCATGATCGTGCCTTGCGGGTCACCGCTTAGAAGAACTTTCGCGCCGCGAGACACCGCATCTTTCACGAGTGCGCGTACTCGATCTACCGTGGGCATGCCAACGACAGCGCCGAAGACGACATCGCCTTTTCGCGGATCGCCGCAAGGCAGCGCCTTCACTTTGGCGACGAATTTCTCGGCAAACGCGTCCGCCACCTTTTCATCAATGATGATGCGTTCCGTGGACATACAGATCTGCCCCTGGTTCATGAATGCTCCGAATGCAGCGGCATCCACGGCAGCATCAAGGTCAGCGTCGTCGAGAATGATGAGGGGAGCTTTACCTCCGAGCTCGAGGAGAATCGGCTTCAGATGCTTCGCCGCAGTAACGGCAAGAATCTTTCCCACACGCGTGGAACCGGTAAAGTTCACACGACGGACGGCGCGGTGGGCGATGAGCGTTTCGACAATCGTCGAAGCGCTGGCGGCATCGTGAGTCAAAACGTTGACAACTCCATGACCCAGCCCAGCTTCGCGGAGCACCGTTCCAATCAGGCGATGCGTTGCAGGGCAGATTTCCGACGCCTTCAGAACGACGGTATTTCCACAGGCCAGCGGCACAGCAATCGCACGCACGCCCAGAATGACGGGAGCGTTCCAGGGCGCGATCCCAAGGACGACGCCTACCGGTTGCCGGATGGAGAATGCGAGGCTCCCGGGAATCTCGGAGGGGATGACCTCGCCTGAGACTTGGGTGGTCATCGATGCTGCTTCGCGCAGCATTTGGGCCGCGAGGTAAACGTTGAAACCCGCCCATCCGGCGGTGGCGCCGATCTCGTCCATCATGACGGAAATAAAATCGGCGGTGTGGGCTTCGAGCAAGTCGGCGGCGCGCAAGAGCTTCTTGCGCCGTTCGTGAGGACCGAGCGCAGACCAGGCGGGAAAGGCCTCAGCGGCGGCTTCCGCGGCTGCGATCGCATCGTCGGCGCCGGCGGCGGCTGCGCGCGTGGCAACTTCACCCGAGATCGGGTTTTGCCGGACAAATGTTGCCGTACTTGTTGCGGCGGCGTCACGATCGCCAATGAGAAGCTGTACTTCAGTCATGGTCGCTTCCTTTTCTTGGAATTTGTCTTGGTCTTGCCGTCCATCTCTTTGAAAACGTCGGCTGCGATGTGAAAAGCGGAGTTCGCCGCGGGCACGCCGCAATAGATGGCGGATTGCAGCAGGACCTCTTTGATCTGGTCGCGGGTGACGCCGTTGTTGAAGGCGGCCTTCACGTGTATGCGGAATTCATCACCGCGGTTCAAAGCAACCATCATCGCGAGTGTTAGCAAGCTGCGAGTATGGCGGGGAAGGCCGGGGCGCGTCCATATCTCGCCCCAGGCGTTGCGGGTAATGAAGTCCTGAAAATCGCGGTTGAAGTCGGTGGTCGCGGCTACGGCTCGGTCCACGTATTCATCACCGAGGACAACACGCCGGATTTTCATGCCTTGCTGGTAACGCTTGCTGTCATCCATTGGTGTCATAAATAGTCCGTCGCCTCATCTGGAAAGGAAGTCGCTCACTGCCTTCGTGAAGGCGTCGGCCCGCTCGACATTCGAGAGGTGAGCAGCAGCGAGTTCGACCTCTACCGCTCCCCGGATTTGCTCAGTGAGAAAATGAGCCTCAGAAGCGGGTGTTACCGGGTCGCTCGAGCCGTAGATCACGAGCGTCGGGGCCTTGATCCGCGCAACCGTTTCGCGCTGATCCATATCGCGGATAGCAGCGCAACAGGCTGCATAACCCTCGGGCAGCGTGTTCTCGAGCATTTGCTGTGCCCGAGCGACCTTTTCCGCGAACGATGCCCGAAACTCCGGCCTAAACCAGCGCTCGATGACAGCGGCAGCCACGGACTTCATTCCATCCTTGCGTACGGTTGCGATGCGCGCGTTCCACATCTCTTTTGTGCCGATGCGAGCCGCAGTGTTCGAGAGCACCAGGCGATGCAGGCGGCCGGGCGCATGAACTCCCAGCCAAATGCCGATCATGCCGCCCATCGAGAGCCCGCAGAAATCCACACGGTCGAGGCGAAGCGAATCCAGCAGACCGAGGACGTCGCGACCCAACTGCTCGATTGTGTAGTCGGCCGGTGTTACTGAAGACTGTCCGTGCCCACGAGTGTCGTAGCGCAGGATGCGGAAGCGCCGTTGCAGTTCCGCCATCTGTGGATCCCACATGGAAAAATCGGTGCCGAGAGAATTGGAGAACACGAACACGGGCTCCTTGTCACCAGTGAGCGCGTAATGCGTCCGTAGTTCTCCAACATCGACAAACGGCATTGCTTGCCCTTTCTAGCGATGACTATCAATGCTTGCGACTGGCATCGATCACACGATCCACCAGTTCTTCGGCGACGCCCAGGTAGTTCTCCGGAGCGAACAGGCGATCCAGTTCCGCTGAAGTCAGACGCTCGGTTACGGCCCGGTTTTGAGCCAGCACTTCGCGGAGATGCTTTCCCGACTCGCGCGCCTGCCGGCTCGCCGCTTCCAGCAACGTATGAGCGGCGGACTTGCCGATGTGGTTTCCCATGGCCATGGCGACAGCTTCGGCAAAAACCAGACCCTGCGTCGCGTCGAGATTGTGCCTCATGCGCGCCGCGTCGACTTCGAGATGAGGGACAATCGTTGCCATTTGATGAAGCGCTCCCGCGGTCAGACGGAAGATTTCCGGGAGCGTCTCCCATTCTGCGTGCCAATCGCCAAGGCCGCGCTCATCTTCCTGTACCATGGCGCTCAGCATCGTACTGACGAGGCCGGGAACCCGCGTCGCTGCCGACAACACTATTGCGGCACTGACCGGGTTGCGCTTGTGCGGCATCGTCGAGGAACCGCCGCGGCCCTCGCCCGCGGGTTCGAACACCTCAGCGATCTCAGTTTGCATGTGGAGGGAAATGTCGCGCGCAATCTTGCCTAAGGTGCCTGTGCAAAGGCCCAGCGTGGTTGCCGCTTCCGCCACTCGGTCGCGCTGGGTATGCCAGGGCATGGTGGGAAGCGCGAGATGGAGTTCTGCCGCCAACGCCTCGGCCACCTGCAGTCCCTTTTCTCGTAGAGCGGCCAGCGTTCCAACTGCGCCGCCAAACTGCAAAACCAGCACCCGTGCCCTGGTTTCTGCGAAGCGCTCGCGGTGGCGATTCATGGCGTCCAGCCACCCGGCAACCTTGGCGCCGAAAGTCGAAGGCAGAGCATGTTGCATGAGCGTGCGGCCGGCTATGGGCGTAGCACGGTGCTTCTCCGCCAGTTGGATCAATCCACTGCAAAGGGCAGCCAGATCAGCTTCAAGGATGTCGAGAGCTTGCCGGATCTGCAGAACGAGACCGGTATCGTTTGCGTCCTGGCTGGTTGCGCCCCAGTGAACGAACCGCGCTGCCTCAGGATCGTCTTTCGCGACCAGCGCTGTGAGCTGCTTGACCAGGGGTATCGCGGGATTAAGCGAAACGGCGGTCGCAGTGGCGAGTGCGTTGGCGTCGATCAGCTCCGCCCTGCACTTCGAAGCGATCGCTGGGGCTGCGCCAGCGGGGATTGCACCCCAGCGGACCTCAGCTCGCGCAAGCGCGGCCTCGAAGTCCAGCATGTGCTGGAGACGTGCGGCGTCCGAGAAGACTTCGCCCATTGCCGCTGAGCCGAACAGTGGATCTAGCAAGGCCATCCAGGTGGTTACAATCCCAAGTCGAAGAATACCGTTTCGTCCGGTCCTTGCAAAACAACATTCCATTCCAACGTACCGGGACCGCCAGCGGTCTTCCTCGCGATCAAAGTCGAACGCCGCGCCGGTTCCACCAGGTTGAGAATAGAGTCCGCGGCATTGCGCGCATCGTCGGGGAAATAGATCCGCGTGACCAGTCGCCGCTCCAGTCCGCGCATGAAAACCGAGACCACCAGATGCGGCGCCTGCTCGTTGCCGTCGGGACCAGGCACCGGCCCCGGCTTAATCGTGGCAAAGCGAAACAGCCCCTCAGCGCTTACCGGTACGCGACCGTATCCTTTGAACCCAGGCTCCAGCGGCTTGTCCTGCTTGTCTTCTGGATGGTCGTATTTCCCGTGCGCATTGGCCTGCCAGACCTCCAGAATCGCATCCGGCACCGGAACTCCGTCGCCGTCGACAACTCGTCCTTGAATGGTGACGCGCTCGCCGGAGACGCCTTCGCCAACCAAATTGTCACGGTTCAGCCAATGGAGACCAATCTTGAAATACGGACCGACCGTCTGCGACGTAGTCGCCTGCAAACTCATTTATTCCTCCATCGGCGTGGCTTCGCGCCCCCGCAAAATAAGATCGAAACGGTAACCCAGCGCGTATTCCGGCATGGTAGTTTCCCAATCGAACACGGAGATCAACCGGTTGCGGGCTTTTTCATCCGCCGTGCAGTTGAAGATCGGGTCAAACGGAATCAGCGGATCACCGGGAAAATACATCTGCGTCACCAGGCGCGTGGCAAACGCCGGACCGAAGAGGGAAAAGTGAATGTGCGCCGGCCGCCAGGCGTTGTAGTGATTGCGCCAGGGATACTCGCCCGGACGAATCGTGACAAAGCGATAGTGGCCCTCAGCGTCGGTGACGGCTTGTCCACACCCGGTGAAGTTCGGATCCAGCGGCGCTTTGTGTTGATCGACTTCGTGCAGGTATCGGCCCGCCGCATTCGCCTGCCAGATTTCCAC
>Ga0209517_10000425_pt1 | contig 72704 bp, 77 predicted proteins | sample PeaSoiMetSII2010_FD_187695 | JGI IMG/M metagenome (GOLD analysis project Ga0209517, IMG submission 187695) | Peat soil microbial communities from Weissenstadt, Germany - SII-2010 (SPAdes) (version 2) | ecosystem: Environmental > Terrestrial > Soil > Wetlands > Peat | place: Germany... | reverse complement strand
GTTGGAGGTCGCGTTGCGCTGCGCCTTCGGGCAGGGTGATGCGGACTTCGATGAGATGCTGCTCCGGCGAAGCGAGAGAGACTGTGTAGACAACCGTGGCCGACTGGGCAAAGGCGGTGACCGACAGGGCGAATATTGCGGCACAAAGCGCGACTCGTGTGGCCCGGCGGACAGCTCTTGGCAGGAGATTCATTTAGTCCTTGTTGGTTCGCGCAAACGCGCGGGTAGTTTTTCATAAATGCCGCCGAAGCCGCCATTGGAAAGAATCGCGACCACGTCGCCGCTGCGCATCTCCGGGGCGACGGCCTGCACGATTGCGTCGGCATCGGCGAGCAGACGCGCCTGCTTTCCGTGCTGGAGAATTTCTGCGGCGAGTTCTGGCAGTTGCATGCGTTCGTTCTCTGGAATCGCCTCGGAGCGAAAGACGCCGGCCACCACAATTTCGTCGGCCAGAGCAAGGCTGCGGGCCAGATCGCTTTGCAGAACGCGGCGGCGCAGGGTGTTGGATCGCGGTTCAAGAATCACCCACAAGCGCCCTCCGGCATAGCGCGCACGCAGCGCTTTCAACGTGCCGGCGATGGCTGTGGGGTGATGCGCGAAGTCGTCAATGATGGTGATGCCGTTGACCTGCGCCTTCACTTCCAGGCGGCGTTTCACGCTCTTGAAGCTCTTCAGCGCGTCGGCAATGGCTTCCTTGGGAATACCGCAGGAGACCGCGAGCGCGGCCGCCGCGGTTGCGTTGCAGACGTTGTATTCACCGGCCAGAGCGAACTCCAAGTCGGCCCACGGTGCACCGTCGCGGAGCATGGTCCAGCAGGTGCGGCCCGGCTCGAAACGCAGGTTTGTCATCTGCCATTGGGAGCGCGGCCCGGCGCCGTAACGCTCGACGGGACAGAAGGCTTTGGCCAAACAGCGATCGAGGCTCTGGTTTTCGTCGCCACCATCGAAAGCTACGATGCGCCCCCGGCGCGGGATCAGATTCACCAGGCGTTTGAAGGCCGTCTCGACGGCGTCGAGATCTTTGTAGATGTCGGCATGGTCGAATTCTACGGAAGTCAGAATAATGGCGTCGGGAAAGTAGTGCAGAAACTTGGGGCCCTTGTCGAAGAAGGCCGTGTCGTATTCGTCGCCTTCAAGGATGAAGTGCTTGCCCTCTCCGAGATGGAAGCTCGAACCGAAGTTCTCTGCGATGCCGCCGATCAGGAACGAAGGCTGCAAGCCCGCGGAATGAAAGATCCACGAGAGCATAGATGTGGTGGTGGTCTTGCCGTGAGTGCCGGCGACGACCAGGACTTCCTTGCCGCGCAGAAATTCGTCGTGCAGGAGTTGCGGCAAGGAGCAGAACGGGATGCGCTGGTCGAGGAGGTATTCCAGTTCGACATTGCCGCGCGACATGGCGTTGCCGACCACAACCAGATCAGGGCGTGGTTCGAGGTTTCTGGCATCGAAAGGCTGGGCCACGGGAATGTTCAGGTCACGGAGAAACTCCGACATGGGCGGATAGGCAGCGGCATCGGAGCCGGTGACGCGAAATCCGCGCTGCTTCAGCATTCCGGCGAGGGAGGCCATCGCGGTGCCACAGATGCCGATCAAGTGGATGTGCTTTTGGTCGTTCATATCGTCGGTGATTGCGGCACGGCGCTGCCCCCACAATCCAAGGCTAGGTCTTCACGGCTGATTCAGTAATCCGCAGGCCCACCTGCGCGCCCCGCACCGTAAGCGCGGCCTGCACTCCGAACGGAAGCGTGATGTTATCCGAGGTTACGTGTCCGGAACGCACGCCGAACGCGACGGGCACTCCAAGGTCTCCGACAATTCGCCCAACGACTTCCTGCAGCGTGTAGCCCTGGTTTGCCGTTTGCATGCAGTCGAGCATCTCGCCAAAGACAAAACCGCGCACACCCTCGAACTTGCCCGCCAGTTTCAACTGCATGAGCATGCGATCAATCTGGTAGGGCTTGGCGGCGAGATCTTCGAGAAACAGAATCGTGCTGGTAGTTTTGATTTCGTAGGGCGTGCCCAGCGAGGCGACCAGGATGGAAAGGCATCCGCCATACAGGACGCCCTCGGCCTCGCCACTGGTAAGGCCGCTGACTTCCGCTCCCAGGGGCACGTCCCACGCCGTCGCGCCGGTTAGTGCCGACTGCCACGATGTCAGGTTGACGCCGTCTTCGTGCGCCCAGTCCTTGGCCGCCATCGGTCCATGAAAAGTCACGAGGCCGGCAGCATCGGTGAAATAAGTCAGCAGCGCCGTGATGTCGCTGTAGCCGAGGAAAATCTTAGGATGGGCGCGGACTTTCTCGAGGTCGAGTTCTTTGAGCAGGTAGTTCGCGCCATAACCGCCGCGGGCGCACAGGATGGCGCGGATATCTTCGCGGACAAACATCTCCTCCAACTCGCGCACCCGGCGCGCAACGGTGCCGGCGAAATAGAGATCCTGCTCCAGGATGGAATCGAAGTAAAAGGGACGGTAGCCGGCGCGGCGCAAGGCTTCGCAGCCAGCCTCCAGATCACTTTGTTTGACGTTGCTGGCGGGCGCGACGATGCCGACGGTATCGCCGGGGCGAAGGGCGGGCGGCTTAACGCGCTGAAGATTCGAAGTGGACATTTTTTCTTACGCCGGTTGCGACTGCAAACTCGACCGGCTACCGCTCAGCTCAGAAAGAACTCTCCCCGACACAATAAGCGCGCCGGGCCACGCAGAAAAATAACGTTTCCTTCCCGGCGCACAGATTGTGTTCCGCCGGGCGCATGCACTTTCACGGGAGAATCCGCCCGCCCGGTAGCCATGGCGGCCACCGCCGCCGCGCAAGAACCAGTGCCGGAAGATTGCGTTTCCCCCACGCCGCGTTCAAAAAAGCACGCCCTCACATCGTGCTTGCCATCAACCGCTACGAGTTCAACGTTCACCCCTTGCTTGAAGTGAGGGTTGCGCTGGATTTCTGCCGAGCGCGTCGGCCAATCCGCGGGAAATTCGCGCACGAACACCACGTAGTGCGGATTGCCCATGGAGACCGGAATGCCGCGTGTCTCCCCGGTGCTTATCTTCACGGTGAGTTCGTTTTCGACCGCGGCCTGGCCCATCTCGATTTCAAACTCGTACTCGGAATCTCTCCGCGCGGTCAGGGCGCAGATTTTCATCCCCGCCCCGGTCAGAATTGAAATCCGTTCCTTGCTTTGCTGGGCACAAATATACGCGGCGACACAGCGCGTGCCGTTGCCGGAGATTTCCGCTTCGGAACCGTCCGCGTTGATCAGCCGGATTTCCACATCGGCCGAGAAATGCGGCAGCATCCACTCTACGCCGTCGGCGCCCACACCTTGGTGCCGGTCGCAGATACGGCGCGTGAACGACGCGATGTCGTGGGGAGCCAGGGCGCCGTCAATCAGCAGGAAATCATTGCCGCAGGCGCTGGCCTTGACGAAGGGGATGGTGCGGACGGCCGAGCTCACTGGGGCGCCGCCCATTCGCGTGGCCAATTCAAATGTTGCCAATTCATGCGAGTTGCTCGCTGGTGTGTGCGGGTTCCAGATGGCCGGATTTTATCACCGCCGCCCGACGCAGCCGCGTTAACCCGGCTGATTACCGCGCACGGTAGAGGATCGCCGACGCCTGCCCGGTGACGTGAATTTCAACCAGGGACTTCAGATGGTTTTCCTGCTGCCTCCCCCGTACGGCCTGCCAGACACGGTCTCCTTCGAAGGCGACGACATAGTCCGCATACTGATCCGGGTGCGACAGGGCACGCTCCCACAGGCCCTCGGGGTCTTCCGGCTGCTTCCAGACGCGATGATTGCCTTCGTTGATCACGCGCCGCAACGGAATTCCCGCCCGTTGCAGAGCGCCGACGTGGTCGCCCAGGTACATGAGCAGAGTGGAATCGAGGGGGAGCTTCTCGAGCCACGTAGCCAGTTGCACTTCGAGCTGGTTCCGGCTGCGCATGTTGATTTCCGCTTCCTGCAGACAGCTTGGTCCGGCGCGCCATACTGAGGCGTAACTGGCTATGATGAACACGCACAGGCTCAACACGGTGGGCAGACGCAGCCTTCCCTGCCATCGGTCAGATCGCACGGCAAGATAGACCAGGATGGCGAGCGCCGCAGCGAATGCGGGAAGCAACTGCAATCCGTAGCGGACGTTGTAGTGCGTGAACGGCCAGAAGGCCGGGACAAAGATGGGAACGCCTCCATAGGCGACTGACAGCGCGTAGAACGAAACGGGGACGAGCAGGAATGACAGAGGCAGCCAGGGGCAAGCGGCAGAGACGCTGTCGCGTCCCGGTTGCCGAGAACGGTAAGTCGCGACGGCTCCGAACACGCCCGCAGCCACGAGGATTACCCACAGGCGGCCGAGCCACGCGCTCTCTGCCATGTTGGATTCTCCGGACTTCACGAAGTACAGCCCGGCCACCAACAGATTGCCGCTGCCCGGATGACCCGGATTGCCGGAGGCCTGTGTTCTCCGTTCGATCGCTTTCGCGGAATACGGGCCATTCTCGAATTCGAGCGGATTGCGATAGACGATTCCGTTGTAGCCGAGCCACAACGCGGGTGCCGCGGCTGCAATCAAAACGAATTTCACCGCTGCTGCGCGCGAGCGGGCCACCTTGAGCGAATCCTGCCTTGCATTGGCCATGAGAAGAAAGATAAGCAGGATCGCCGCGGCCATCGCCGCCGCCAGGAACCATCCGTCATAACGCGTCAGGCAGGCTCCCGCGAGACAGAGTGCGCACCGCGTTAGGGCATTGGGCTCGCCGCGCTGGAACTCGCTGAAGTGGACAGCCGCCCAAATGAAGAGCGCGAGATACAGCGACTCCCCCATCGCCGTGGTCTGCATGTAGATCAGGTTCGGATTTGCCGCGTAAACCAGTGCGGCGATCCACGCGGCGGTTCGGGCGGCCCCGTCTGGTTCTGCATCGCGTGAGAGCGAGCCGCGAAGCAACCGGAACATGCCGACCACTCCAAGCACATACGCAGTAAGCGAAGGGATCGATCCTCCCACGCCCCGCTGCCACATTTCATTCGAGATCAGGAATGGAATCATCAGCAGGTGCGGCAACGGGAGCCAGACGGTCCCCAACTGCAACAGGCCGGGCGTTTTCGAATCGAAGACGCGGCGGGCAATGTTGACGTGAGCGACGGCATCGCCGTAGAGAAGGACCTCGCCGAGACGGAAATAGAAAAGGAAGGAAAAGACAGACACGCAGGTCGCCAGCCAGGCCAGCAGCCTGACCTCGGAGTCCCAACGGGAACTGGCGGGCGCGTTCTTTGTGAGCTTGGCCATGTGCGGGGGCGCAGGGACGGGCCACCGGCGCCGATTACTCAAGGTGAGTCAATTCGCGAAAGATCTGAAAGCGGGCCTCAATTTCTTCGCGCGTCAGCGACTGCAACCGCTCCGTGCCAAAACGCTCGACGGCGAACGAGCCCATGACGCCTCCGTAGAACAGAGCGCGCTTCAACACCTCGCGGTTCAGTTCTTTCTGCGCCGCGAGGTAGCCCATGAACCCGCCGGCAAAAGAATCGCCCGCGCCCGTCGGATCTTTCACCTCTTCGATGGGCAGCGCGGGAGCGCGAAAAGGATGATGGCCGATACCGAATGCTCCTTCGCGAAAGAAAATGGTCGCACCATATTCGCCGTGCTTGATCACCAGCGCCTGCGGGCCCATGGCCAGCACCTTGTGGGCGGCGCGGGGCAGGTTGGTCTCACTGGCGAGCATCTTGGCTTCCGTGTCATTGATCAGCAGCACGTCCACCAGCTTCAAAGTCTCGGCGAGTTCTTTGGGCGTGCGCTTGATCCAATAGTTCATCGTGTCGCAGCCGGTCAGGCGCACGCCGTTCATTTTGCGGCGAAGGTTTGCCTGCAACGTCGGCTGGATGTTGGCCAGGAAGAGGAACTCTGTGTCTTCGTATTCTTTGGGAACGCGCGGCTGAAAGGTCTCGAAGACGTTGAGGTCGGTGTAGTTTGTCTTGGCTTCGTTGAGATTGTCCGAATAAGACCCGCCCCAACGAAAAGTCTTGCCCTTGGCGCGCTCGATGCCGCGTGTGTCTATGCGGTGCTGACGGAAGACGCTTTCCTGTTCGGGGCCGAAATCCTCGCCCACGACGGCAACGACCCGGACTTCCGTGAAGTAACTGGCCGCGAGCGAAAAATACGTCGCGGCGCCGCCCAGAATGTTTGTCACGCTGCCTGATGGCGAAGCGATGTCGTCGTAGGCAACCGAACCGACTACAAGAATGCTCATGCTTGGAACCCTTCACTCCATGGGGCGGTCATTTCGCGCTCTTCACATACTTCCCAATCAGAAGCTTCAGTTTCTTTTTGGTGGCGGCGGGAATCTTGTTGGGATCGGTCAGGATGGCATGGGCCAGCGCCGATCCGCATTTGCAGGAGCGCTCGCGCGGCATCGCTGCCACGGTTGCGCGGACCACTCGCGCCGCGTTCTCAGCATTCTTGACCAGCACGGCGACGATTTGATCCACGCTGACGGAATCATGATGCGGATGCCAGCAGTCGTAGTCGGTAACCATCGCGACCGTCACGTAGCAGATCTCGGCCTCGCGCGCGAGTTTGGCCTCCTGCAGGTTGGTCATGCCGATCACATCCATGCCCAGGCCGCGATAGACGTTGGATTCGGCTTTAGTCGAAAACTGGGGCCCTTCCATGCAGAGATAGGTTCCCCCGCGCTTGCCCACGACGCCGACCCGCTGGCATGCGGTCTCGACCACGCGCGACAGTTCGGCGCACACGGGATCGGCAAAGCTGATATGCGCCACCACGCCGGCGCCGAAAAATGTATCCACGCGATGGCGGGTGCGATCGAAGAATTGATCGGGGATCACGAAATCGAGAGGCTTGTGCTCCTCTTTGAGCGATCCGACCGCGGAAACAGACACAATGCGCTCAACCCCAAGTTGCTTGAAGCCGTGAATGTTGGCGCGAAAATTCAGTTCGCTGGGCAGGATGCGATGGCCGCGCCCATGACGCGCGAGGAACGCCACTTTCCGCGATTCGAGCACGCCGCACACGTAGGCGTCGGAAGGCGCGCCCAACGGCGTCTTCAGCCGTACCTCCTTGACCCTGGTCAGCCCCGGCATGGAATACAGGCCGCTGCCGCCGATGATTCCGATTTCTGCCTGTGCCACTCAGCCTCCAGAACGGCTGCTCCAGAACGCCTGCGCGTCCGCGAGTCAAACTCGTGATTATACAGGAGGAGAATCGGAGGGTTTAGAAGCCTTTGGCTACGGAGAGCAATTCCGGCGCTACAATTCTTGAGATGAGAATCCTCCTCGCGGGCTGTGCGTTGTGGTTGCTGTTTGGCTTCTGCGGGGCGCAAGAAAAAGCTTCGGCGCCAAATATAGTCACAGTTCCCGCGACCATTGATCACAATCGTGTGGTCATTGATGCCGAGATTCCGCTTGCCGATGGCTCTACGCGGCGGGTTCACGCCTGGGTGGATAACGGTAATCCCGATCTCTATTTGTCCCGCCATTTGGCCACCGTGCTGGGACTGGCGGTTACCTGCGACCAGCACTCCTGCGCCGCGCCGCCGCCGCGTGAAATCCTAATCGGAGGCATGGCGGTCCCATTGGCAGGCATCAAGGAGGCGAAGATTCCCTTGAAGCCCGTGGATGCTGCGCCGGTCCTCGCGCCCGGCCTCAACGCTGAGATCAACATTCCTTCCTCTGTGCTGCGCCATTACGACGTGCTGATTGATTTTCCCGGGCGCAAATTTTCGATCGGTGCGCCGGGCACGGTTCATTTCCGAGGCCCGAGCGGCAAGGTACAGATCAATGCCGAGAATGGCCTGATTCAGGTGCCGACTCAGATCGAGAACAAGAAATACAACCTGGCGCTCGACGTGGGAGCGAACATCAGTTTTCTGTCGGAAGAAGTAGGCGACAAACTTGCCGCCGCCCATCCCGACTGGCCGCACATGACTGGCGCCGTGGGTTCGGCCAACATGTGGGGAATGGACGAGGAGCCAAAATGGAAATTGATGCGACTGGACCGCGTGCAGTACGGTCCGCTGTATCTGACCAGCGTAGCCTTTGTTGCCTTGCCGAAAGCGGCGCAGGATTTCATGGAAAAGCGGGCTGGGATGCCGACTGTGGGATTGCTGGGCTCACAGGCACTGCTCAACTACCGCGTTGGCCTCGACTATGCGCACTCGATGGTTTACTTCGAAGTTGGCCGCACTTTCAACTTTCCTGACTTCGATGTGATCGGACTTATTCTGCGTCCTGAAGACAACGGCCGCTTCACCATCCTCGGAGTCGCGGATGTGTCTGCCAAGGCGTCAGTGCCGCAAGGTCCGGATGGAGTTCAGCCCGGGGATCATCTGGTCGCGGTGGACGACATTCCGGTGCGCGGCTCGACCATGGGGCAAGTGTGGTCCATGCTTGGAGGAATGCCGGGACAGCAGCGCAAGCTGACGATCGAACGGGGAGGCAAGGAATTTGCGGTTGTGGCCGCGGTGCAGCATTTTCTGGGAGAAGCGCCCGAGGAGCAGCCGGTCAAGAAAAAGAAGTAGTACGCGGGCTCACTTCGCGGCTGATGCCGCCCCGAACACTTCCCTTTCGAGCGCAGCTGTGGTGGCCGCATCCAGGCTCTCGCTCACCAGCACGGTGTCGCCTTGCTCTTCAATCACGACCGTGCCTTCTTCCGTGGTCCAGGTATGGCGGCCCTTCAGCAATGCCACCCTGATCTCCGCGCTCTCCGGCGCTTTATCCTGAGAAGCGGGCTGCACCGGTGGAGGGTCTCCCACTTCGTCGGCCTTCTTGTAACGCTGCTTCAGCGACCGCGCGTAGATGTCGGCGAATTCCTCGGCCTTTTCGGTACTCGACCAGCGCGACACGTAGAGCAGGCCCAAAGGAGCGGCTGAGTCGGATCTGGGGCGGGCAGCGTAGTAGTATCCGCCGCGCCACTCTGGATACAGGCGCTGCGCCAGCGGCTTTCCGGCATATTGTTCGACAAGCACGGCCACGTCGAACTCGCCCATCGCGCCAATGTCGAACTTCTGGTAGTCCTTGAAATCGCGCTTGAAATCGGGCACGGGCAGGGGTTCGATCTTCTCGCCCGACAAGTAAGTCTCGGGTTGCATGATTTGCCGCGTGGTGTGCGGAGGATTCTGCAGCACACCGGCAAAGGCCTTCTCCTTGCCGCCCTTCCGGATCAGCTTGATCACGAATTCCATGCCGTAGCTGTAGGGGAAGGTGAGCGACTCCTTCATGAAAATCGGGGCTTCGTTGAACACTTTTGTGCCGGAAGTGCCGGTCAGCGTTTCTTTCTCCATCGCCTCCACTAGGTCGGGTGAATCGGCCAGCGAGCGTCCGGTGGGCGCGATGGCATATTGAAACATCATGGCTTGCGCCTGACCTTCGACGACGGCTTCCCGGGCATTGTCCATTTCGTCGTTCACGATGTCGGTGGGGGTCGGGTCTTTCTTGAGTTCGGCGAGATCCTTCTCGCCGCGCTTCATCCATTTCTGCAGGCCGACCGACTGATCCTGAAGAGCGTGGGTCAACTCGTGAGCCATGACCGGTTCTTGTTCTTCCATCGGCACCCAGTCGAGCAGGTTCACAGTTTTGGTTTTGGGGTCATAGTAGCCGGCGACTTCCTCGCGCAGCAGTGCCACAAGAAATGTTTCCAGATTGAAATCGCGCGGCAGAAGGCCGAATTTTTTCAGCACGAGTTCGGAGCGTCGAAGGCGCTGCGTGTCTTCGTCGTTCACATGTTTGGTGAGGTAGGAGACCACTTCGTAGCGGCTGGTCAGGCGGCGCTTCACTTCTTTGCGAATCGGAAGCCCGGTCTGCTTGCTGTCGAATTCGAGAATCTCGTCCACGGAGTGGAAGAGTTCCTCGGCCTGGCGCGGGGTGATTTTGACTTCGTCCTTCTGCTGGGCATCTTGAGCCCTTGCCGGCAGCGACACCAACGCAATCGTGGCCAGTACAGTTGCGAGAAGCCCCCGCAGATTCGAAAGGCGTCCGTATTTCTGCATTGCCCTTGAGTGTATACGTTTCTCTACACTTCCATGACGGGAACCCGATTCGTAGATCGCAAAGCAGGATGTTCGGCTCAGGATGACAAAAACGGAATGGCAAACCTACGAGTGGCTGACTTGCTGGCCCACCCACTCTCCCGCTTCTCGCGTGCCGAGAGAGCCGCCGATGTCCTGCGTGGTTTTTTTCTGGCGGAGGGCTTCGAGGACGGCGGCTTCGATCTTGTCCGGTTCTTTTGTAAACCCCAGGTGCCGAAGCATCATCGCGGCGGTCAGGATCGCGCCGAAGGGATTCGCCACGTTCTTGCCGGCGATCGGCGGGGCTGAGCCGTGTACCGGCTCGAACATCGAAGTCTGGCCGGGATGAATGTTGCCGCTGGCGGCCATGCCCAGGCCGCCCTGCAGGCCGGCGGCGAGGTCGGTGATGATGTCTCCGAACATATTGTTGGTGACGATGACGTCGAACTGCCGCGGGTCGCGCACCATCTGCATGCAGAGCGCGTCCACATACATGTGCTGCGCGGTGATCTGCGGATTTTCGCCGCCGACTTCCATGAACACGCGCTGCCACAACCCGCCGGCATGCGTCATGGCGTTGGACTTGTCGCACATTAGAACTTTGTTGCGCGGCGAGCCGTCGAGCTTGGTATGGTTCCGGCAGTATTCGAACGCGTAGCGAATGATGCGCTCGACGCCCTTGCGCGTGTTGATGTCTTCCTGGGTGGCAATCTCGTCGGGGGTGCCTTGCTTGAAAACGCCTCCGGCGTCGGTGTAAACGCCTTCGGTGTTCTCGCGGAGTACGACGAAGTCTATGTCTTTGGGCTCGACGCCCTTCAGCGGGCACAGCGCGGCATCGAGCAGGCGCACAGGACGCACGTTGGCATAGAGGTCCATCTTGAAGCGCATGCCGAGGAGGATTTCCTTGGCGTGAATGTTGGTCTTGACCCGGGGATCGCCGAAAGCTCCGACCAGGATCGCGTCGAAGTCGCAGGCGAGCATGGCAAAGCCGTCGGCAGGCACGGTCACGCCGTCGCGCAGATAGCGGTCGGCGCCCCAATCGAAGTCGGTCAGGGCAACGTCTGCCCCCGATGCCTGAATGACCTTGACCGCTTGCGGGATCACTTCCTGGCCGATGCCGTCTCCGGGAATGACGGCGATGCGCTTTCTGCCTGGCTTTTGTTGGTCCACGGCAGGAAAGGTAACACAATCGCTATAATCGAACTACCAGTATGGATCCCACCGCACTCCAGATTCAGGGCGCAGGCTTGGGCGGGGTACGCCTCGGCGAGTATTGCGGTGCAATCACCGCGGTGCGCTTCGGCGATCCGCGGGAGGAGTTTGCGGCGTTGCGCTCCGGTTGCGGGGTGTATGACCTCGGCTTCCGCACCAAGATTTCACTCGCCGGCGGCGATCGCGTCCGCTGGCTCAACGGGATGGTCACCAACAACATCCGCGATCTGGCGGCGGGCCGGGGGGTGTATGCATTCCTGCTGAATCCGCAGGGGCGCATTCTGGGCGATCTCTATGCTTATAACCTCGGGGATTCGATCACGGTTGACACCGATCGCAGGCAGGTGGAAAAGATTCTGGCAACGTTCGATCATTACATCATCATGGACGATGTGGAAGTAGCGAACTTGAGCGAGCAGATAACCGCGCTGGGCGTCGGCGGACCCAGAGTGCGGGCCGTGCTGCAGGCAGCGGGCCTCGAGTTCCCGGAGCTGCAGCCGTTGCAGTTTCACACCGTGCAGTGTGATTGCGATTGCGGCTGCCTTACCTGCACGATCGTCAGGGAAGACGCGGCTGGCGAATCTTACGAGGTGTGGCTGGCGCCTGCGAATGTCAAGCCGCTGTGGGACGCCCTTGTCGCCGCCAGCGCCACGCCCGTGGGTTTTGAAGCGCTCGAGATGCAACGCATTGTGTCGGGGATTCCGCTGTACGGGGTGGACATACGGGAGCGCGACTTGCCGCAGGAAACCGAGCAGGGGCGCGCATTGAACTTCAACAAAGGCTGCTACGTGGGGCAGGAGATCGTGGAGCGGATTCGCTCGCGGGGCGCGGTGCACCGGATGTTCACCGGATTTCTGGCAGAGGGTGCGGCGCAGATCGCGGCGGGCACCAAGATCGTCGCTGGGGACAAAGAAGTTGGTGAGGTGACGAGCGCGGCGTCGCTGGCATGGGCGGGCATGGAAAAGACGGTTGCGCTCGGTTATATCCGGCGGGAAGCGGGAGTTCCCGGACGCGAGGTAAGAATCGGGGCCTTCCCGGCGACTGTGGTCCAGTTGCCGATCGAGGAATTAGAAGCTGTCAACACTCTTGAAGGAAAACTCTATGGCTGAGAAGAAACACGAGCAATCCAGCTTCACCGTGACTGACCGGCGGCTGTTCACTTCTGAGGGCGAGTTGCGCAAAGACGCCGGGGAAGAAACAGAATCGCCCAAGCCTGCGCCCCCGGCAGTGGCGCCCCAGGCGAATGCGGCCGCGCCCATCGCTCCGCCCGGCGCGGCAAAGGGCGATGGAGAAGCGGAAGTGCCTCCTCCGCCCACCGCCGCGGAGCAGCAGGCGCAGGCCGACGCGTACAAGAAATCGTCGAAGGAACTGGATTCGCAGGTCGAGATCAGCGGGCACTCGGCCAAAGATTTCGAGATGACGTTTGAGCGCTTTCTGGCTTCCCTCTACATGACCGCAATGCTCCAACTGGGGCTGATGCGCGAGCAGGGCGGGCAGCCGCGGATTGACATCATCGGCGCGCGGCAGACGATTGACACGCTCACCCTGATCGCCGACAAGACCAAAGGAAACCTCACGCTGACGGAAGAGAACTTTCTGCAGAACAGCCTTTATGAGCTGCGTATGGCGTATGTCGAGGTCACCAACGTACTGGCACGTCCCCCGCAGGCGGGACCTGCAACCGGAACCGGCGGAATCCGAGGAAAATGAAAGCGACGCTTACCGTGCTGGGCAGCGGCACGTCCATGGGCGTGCCCACGCTGGGATGCGATTGCGCGGTCTGCCACTCGAGCGATCCGCATGACCGGCGCACACGGCCGTCGGTGATGATCGAGTACGGCGGCAAGGTCGTGCTCATTGACACGACGCCCGATTTCTACATGCAGGCGATTCGCGAAAACATCACGCGCGTGGACGCCGTTTTTTATACCCATACGCACGCCGACCACATTCTGGGCATTGACGACCTGCGGCCTCTCAGCTACCGGCACAAGCCGGAGAAGTTGCCACTTTATGCGCGGCCGGATGCGGCGGCGTTTCTGCGCAAAATGTTCAGCTACATCTTTGACGGCGACTATAAGTTTGGCGGACTTCCGCTGCTCGAACTGCGGCCGATTGACGACCCGGTGGACTTGTTCGGGGCGAAGTTTGAGCCGGTGACTCTGATTCACGGCGATGCGCAGATTTACGGCTACCGCTTTGGCTCGGCGGCGTACCTGACCGACCATAGCGAGATCCCCGAGTCGTCGTTCTATCAACTGGAAAGGCTGGATATTCTCTTTCTCGACGCCCTGCGGCACAAGCCGCATCCGACACACTCGACGGTGAAGAGTTCGCTGCAGATCGTGGACCGTCTGAAACCGAAGCGGGCCTTCTTTACGCACATTTGCCACGATCTGGCGCACGCCGCTACCAATGCGACGCTGCCCCGGCACGTGCGGCTGGCGCATGACGGAATGAAACTGGAGTTTGAAATCAGTGGTCAGTGAGCAGTGGCCAGTGGTCAGCGAAAGACATCCGCGCACTGGCCACTGATCACTGACCAGTTTTTACTAGCTACTGCATGCTCGTCTTCCACAAACTCGACGACGTTCCAGCCGGCCTTGGGCCGACGCTGGTAAGCGTGGGCAACTTTGACGGAGTGCACCGGGCGCACGCGCACGTGCTGCGGGAAATCGTTGCGCGTGCGAAGGCAAGCGGGGCCAAGGCAGTGGCGGTAACGTTCGAGCCGCATCCGGCGCGGATTCTGCGCCCGGAATCAGGTTTGGAGCTGCTCACTCCAACCCCGGAAAAGCTGCGGCTGCTCGAAGATACCGGGATTGATGCTGTGTTGCTGCTTCCTTTCGGCCGCGATCTTTCGCTGATGACGCCGCGGCAGTTTGCCGAGCGCATTCTCAAAAAGAAACTCCACGCTCGCGAAGTTCACGAGGGATTCAACTTCCGATTTGGGCATAAGGCCACGGGCGACACGGACCTGCTGGCCGAATTTGGCCGGGAGATGGGCTTTGAGGTGAAGGTCTATCCCGAGATGACCTTGCGCGGCGAACGAGTTTCGAGCAGCCAGATTCGCAGGTTGCTGACCGAGGGGCGGGTGAGCCGGGCGCGGCATCTGCTGGCGCGTCCGTTCTGCATTCTGGGGACGCCGGGCCGCGGGCGCGGTTACGGATCGAAATACACCGTGCCGACCATCAACCTTTCGCGCTACGAGGAACTGGTGCCGAAAGACGGGGTGTACATCACGTGCACCCGCGTCGGAGCGGAGCGCTTTGATTCGGTGACGAACGTCGGCAACCGTCCAACGTTTGGAGCCGAACTGTTCGCCATTGAGACTCACCTGCTGAATTTTCATCCCCTCGAGCTGACGCCCGAAACCGAAGTTGAGATCTGCTTCCTCGACTGGCTGCGGGATGAGATCAAGTTTCCTTCGGTGGACGCGCTGCGGGAACAGATTGCGCGCGACGTGAAGAAAGCGAGGCGATATTTTCACTTGCTGCGCACGGGCTAGCCCGGAACTGGTCTGAGTGGTTCTCAGATCTGACAGTCCGGCCCTCAGGGGCTGAAGCCGTGCCCTACCCAAGTCGTTTATGAGACTGGTTCTGGAACTAGAGTCTCGTCTGCATCGCAGAGAACGCCTCATTCGATGGGTTCGACGACCACGGAGTCTTCCCCCACACCCGTACGCCGGCCGGGAAGTTGCACAATGACGATTGCAGCCAGCACTAGCACGATCCCTAACGACTGAATGGGGCGCACGGCTTCTCCCAACAACGCGGCAGCGAGCAGGATGGAAAACACCGGCTCCAGGCAACTGGTGATGATGGCGCGGGTCGGCTCCAGATGCTGCAGGCCGAGGAAATAAAGCGAGAAGGACCCCAGCACCGAGATCATGGAGAAGGTGAAAAGAAACGCCCACTGCGCGGGCGCGTAGTGCGCAGCCAGGACTTTCCACGGAGGATTGACAAACAGCCATAACACCGAAGCCGACGTCAGGGTCCAGAACAGCACGCGCCAGCGATCGTAGCGGGCAAGGATGCGGTGTCCGCCGATGTTGTAGAACGCGAAAGAGAACGAGGCCAGCAGGGCGGCGATGAAACCGTAGGAGTCGAGGCGAATGACCGATTTTCCCCCGACCATGCCGATGGTCAGAGCGATGCCGGCGATGGCGATCCCAACGGCGGCAACTTTCTGAAGAGATGGCTTCTGCTGCCCGCGAGCCACAACGTAGAGCAACACCCAGACCGGCGCCGTGTACTGCACCACGATGGCGATGGCGACGCTGGTTCTTTGAATCGCGACGTAATAAAAGTAGTTCGACGCGGCCACTCCCAGCATTCCGAGCACAAGACATTGGATAAGGTCGGGCGTGGGCAGCTTGACGCGTTGCCAGCCGCGGCGACCGACCAGCAGCACCAGCAGGACCAGCAACGAGAACGAAGTTCTGGTCTGCGAGAGGATGAGCGGACCAACCGGATGCAGTGCTTCTCCGGCGAGGGGCAGCTTTCCGGTGAAGACGGCGCGGCCGAGCGCGGCCGACACTCCCCAGAGAAATGCGGCGGCTGCGATGAAGAAATATCCGCGCAGAGGATGAGGCGCGCGCTGGCTGGACTGAGACGGATTCAGAGTTCGGTCACCGAATCCGATGATGGGGCTGGATCGAGCAACCGGTCAAGGCGCACGGGATCAAAGCCGACAACGACCTGTTGCACTTCGTCCGGGAACTCGCCCGAAAAGACCACCAAGGTTGGGGTTTCATGGCTGCCATGCTGTTCGATCATGGCCCGGCGCGCCTCGACGTCGGCGCTGATGTCGCGCACTTCGAAGGCGATCTCCTTGGCCTCAAGAAACACTTTCATCAGCTCGCAGGAGAGGCAGCCGGGTTGGGTAAAAAAGACTATGCGCGCGTTCATTATTCTTCTCGTCGAACGTCGCTACTCGGCGTATTCGATCGCGGCGCTGATCTTCGCGGTCTTTTCCAGCATGGCTGAAACCGAACAATATTTCTCTTTCGACAAGCGGACCGCGTCTTCCATGGCCTTCGCCGACACTTTACCACTGACGCGATAAACCAGTTTGATTGCCGTGTACACGGCGGGGTAGCCCGAGGCGCGCTCAGCCTCGGCACGCACTTCAAGATGGGTGAACGGCTCGCGTTTCTTGCGCAGGATGCCGACCACATCTGAGGCAGTGCAGCCGCAGAGCGCGATGAGCACAAGTTCCATGGGCGTATTGGCAGTTTTCTCGGCGGCGGTGTCCATAACGATGGCGTGGCGGGAACCGGCTTCACCTAGGTAACGCTCGTTGTCGGTCCAGATGACTTTCGCTGAAATCATGCTTGCTTCCTGTCCAGAATTGTTGATTGTTGATTGTTGAATGAGAACCCTTTGTCGCGGTAGTTCTGGAGGCGTTGAAGATCGCCACGAGCTGGTTAGCCTCGGACTTCAAGTCTTTGAGCTTGCGTTCGGGGATCAATTCAGCGTCGACCAACAATTCCAGCCAGAACGCCGACTCGTCCGCCTCTTCGATCACAATCGCCAGCTTGGCGAGGATTCCGGGCGGGACCGAGCACGACAAACCGCGCGGTAATTCGCCGCCACGGACATTCCTGACCTCAAAAGCTGGTGTCCGATCGCGCGTCCCTCCGGACATGGCGGCAACGAGCGGACCACCTGCACTACGCGCAACGCAAATTTTTTCGTACGCTCTTTCAGTTCCGTCGCCTGGTGCTCCATCACGCGCCTCCATTCGACAATCAACAATCAACAATTCCGTCCGGTCTGTCTGTGACGGATGTCACCTATCTCCTGTTGTCAGTGCTGGGCTCGGGATGAATCAAAACCCGGAAAAGCTGGGGAGAGTCCTGCTTGAAGCGGATCTCCAGTTCGGTCTGGATATCGTGCACGCGAGCCAACGAAAGATCGTCGGGGAGCGTGCAGTGGCAGGAAATGTACAACCGACCGCGGACGCGCTTGATAACGAACTCGTGAACGTCGAGTATTTCGGGAAACTGCTCAGCCACGGCCTTCAGGTGCTGCTCGAGCCGCGCGTCGCTGACCACTTCCTCGGAGGTCTCGATAGTGGCAGGTTCGCTCTCAATGTGCGTGAGGATATCGGAGATTTCGGGAACGTCCCGGCGCATGTCGGCTTCGAGTTCGGTCACCTGATCGTGAGCTTGTTTCAGCGTCATGCGTTCGTCGAGTTCGATGTGCTGCTCCACGTGCAGCCGGCCGGTCAGATCCTGGACGCTGATGTCATGCACGTTCAGATTCTTGAGGGTGGCCACGCCCCGGATGCGGTCGAAAATGTTCTCCGAATGCTGGGCGCGCGGAAGCGGCTGCACAGTCACATCGGCGTCGGGCAGGATGCGGTGAACGGCGTCGCCCACAGCCGTCACCAGTTGGTCCGAGCGCTGGAACGTAACGCTGCGGGCCAAGCCCACGGTGAGATCGGCGAAATAGCGGCTGCCGGCGCGGCGAATGCGCACGCGGTCCACTTCGAGGACTCCGTCCACGCGCGACACGGCGTCCTGAATCTGTGAGCGCACGCCGGGCGGAGCGGCGTCGAGCAACGCGTCCACGGTGCGGCGGGCCAGCCGCCAGCTGACGGAAACGACGACCCCAGCAACGAAAAGGGCTGCGACCGGGTCGGAATCGCGCAGCCATTCCACGTGATAGGTGCGGCCCGCCAGAACCAGCAACAGGCCCACTACCACCACGCCGGCCGACCAGATGTCGGCCGAAAAGTGCAGTGCGTCGGCCTCCAGCGCCTGGCTGTCATACTTGGTGGCGATGCGGCCCAGCACGCGCGAACGCCACCAATCCACTGCCATGGAGACGATCATCACGGCGAAGGCGGCGATGGAGGGTTCGATTTCAATGTGGCGGAAGAACAGGCGCACGGCGGCTTCGTAGATGATCCAGGCGCAGGTCACCAGCAGCAGGCCGGTCTCGACGAAGGCGGAAAAGTTCTCGATTTTGCCGTGGCCGTATTGATGATCAGCGTCGGCTGGCTTATCGGAGACGCCGACCGAGAAAAAGGTGATCAGAGCGGCAATCAGGTCCAGCCCGGAGTGCGCGGCCTCGGAGAGGATGCCCAGGCTGCCCGTGGTGATGCCGACTACGATTTTCAGCCCAGTTATGACAATCGCGGCCAGAACGGAGTTTCCCGCGGCCGCGCGCTTTTCGGCGCGCATGGACTCCGGCGAAAAAAGCGCTGGCGCCTCCCACATGCTGGCATTATCGCCGCTCCGAAGGGCATGCGCCAAGCAATTCGGCGAAGATCCCTCCGTCCCGGCGGGTAACAAGGACGGTAATCGCTGTGTCCTAAGTCACAAGTGAGGAGTACAGCTTGTGCTAGGATCTCATGTTCAGCGTGGTTCGACTTTCTGATGCACCAATCCTGGAGGAAATCGTTTATGCGTAAGAGTTGGCTACTGTGTGTTTTGTTGGGAACGCTGGCTTGGGGACAGGCCGCACCGGGCACGCCTCCGCCCGCGCAGGCTGCCCAGGCGCCAGCTCCGGGCGCTGCCAAACCAGCGGCACCGGCAGATCCGTCGGCGGCGGTTCCAGCCGATGCCCCGGTGATCACCGTGAAAGGCGTGTGCCCGGCCCAGCCCAAGGCGGCTGCGGCCAAGGGCACGGCGGCAAAGCCAGCAGCGGAGGCGAAGACTCCGAGCCCGCCGGCGGATTGCAAGACGGTCATCACCAAGGCTCAGTTTGAGAAGATAGCCAACGGAGTCGCTCCCAATTTGACGCCGCAGATGAAGCGGCAACTGGCCAACGTTCTGCCGCGCCTGATCGCCATGTCAGCCGCGGCCAAGAAGAGAGGGTTAGACAAGACTCCGCAGTTCGAGGAGAAAGTTAAGTTCACCAAAATGCAGATCCTGACCAACGAACTGCAACGGAACATTCAGGAGGAGGCAGGCAAGGTTAAGCCGGAGGAGATCGCCGGCTACTACAAGGAGAATTCGGAAGCGTACGAACAGTACTCTTTGGCACGTTTGTTCGTTCCGCGCACCAAGCAAACGGAGAACGACGCCAAGGAAGACGAGGATCAGAAACCGGAAAAGTTGAGCGAGGAGCAGCAGAAGGCCAAGCAGGCTGAGGAAAAGGCCAAGCAGGCCGAGTCCGAGCAGGAGATGAGCAAACTGGCGGAAAGCCTGCGCGCCCGGGCCGCGGCCGGGGAAGACTTCGCAAAGCTGCAAAAGGAGGCGTTTGACGCCGCCGGCATGAAGGTTGACTCTCCGACTGTGACTTTGCCCAAGGTGCGGCGCACGGGCCTGCCGCCGGCGCACGCCGCGGTATTCGAGCTCAAGCCGGGCGAAGTCTCGCAGGTGATCAACGATGCCAACGGGCACTACATCTACAAAGTCACCGGCAAAGAGCAACTCCCCCTTGACCAGGTCAAGGATGAGATTCACAACGTGCTGCAGAATATTCACTCGCGCGACATGATGGACAAGGTCAATAACTCCTACAAAGCAGAAACCAACGAGGCATATTTTGGTCCGGGTGTAGGCGCCAATACGCAGCCTCCTCCGCGGATGCAAAATCCGCGGATGGTGCCTGGGCCTACTATGCCGGCGGCGAAACCACAGACTCCGCCTGCGAGTCAGGCTCCGGCCCAGTCCCCGGATGCGAAACCGAACTGATGGCAAAACCTGTCGTCGTAATCACGGGCGTGTCGGGCAATCTTGGTACCAGGCTGCTGCCATTGCTCGGGAGTTATTCGGTACTTGGGGTGGACGTAAGTCCGCCGAAGACCGATTCCGAGCTGCGGTTTGAGCGCATGGACCTGGGGGAAGAATCGTCCACCCGCGCCTTCTGCGAACTGCTGCGGGAGACGCACGCCCACGCCGTGGTCCACCTGGCGTTTGTGATTGACCCCGTCCGCACCGGAGTGCTCGACGTGGAGCGCATGTGGCAGATCAATGTGGCCGGGACGGCGCGCGTGATGGAGGCTGTAACTGAGGCCAACCGCACCACCGACGACGGGGTCAAGCAGTTCATTTTTCCCAGCAGCGTCTCGGCGTACGGACCGAACCTGGCAGCGCCGGCGATGGAAGAGTCCGTTCTGGGGGCGCACACCCTACCCTATGCGGTTCACAAGAAGCAATCGGACGAGGTGGTGCAGCAGCGCGCTCCGGCGCTGCGGGGATGCAGCATCTATATCCTGCGGCCGCATATTTTTACCGGCGCCAGTGTGGAGAACTACCTGATGGGGGCGTTTCACGGATCTCCCAACGGGAAGAGTCCACGGGCGCAGAAGATGCGCCGCGAGGGCAAGCGCCTGCCCTGCATGCTGCCACGGGGCCAGCAGTATCTTGATAACAAGATTCAATTCATCCATGTGGACGACATGGCGCGGCTGATTCAGCATATTCTTCAACGTGAACCCGAAACCCAGCGCCTGACCGTTTTGAATGTCGCCGGGCGTGGCGAACCGCTGACCTTTGGCCGCTGCGTCCAGATGTCGCAGGCGAAACTGGTCCGCGTTCCGGGAAGATGGGCGATGCGGCAGGTTCTGAAGTTCCTGTGGCGGCATAAAATCTCAGCGATTCCACCCGAGGCCGTGCCCTACATGACCGGGCAATACATCATGAACACGGACCGGTTGCAGCGCTTCCTGGGCCCGGAGTATGAGCACGTGATCCGCTACACGATTGCGGATGCGTTCGCGGATTCTTTCCGCCGCGATGCCGTGGCGAGCTGAACGCCGCGAGCTTCTTCCCTTTTCCTGCCCAGGACCGCGTCCAGCGACCATCTGCCGGGACCGTTGATCAACAGGAAGGCGGCCGTCAACAACTGCGCGTATTCGGAACGAACCTCATGCAGCACAGCCCAGATTCCCACCTTGGGCGGGGCGGGCGGCAGCGGCAAAGGAAAGGTACCCAGGTAGAGGCTGATCTTGGTGGAAAGAATGGCGACGATCATCTCAATGATGAATGGGACGGAGATCAGCCGCGTCAGCCAGCCGGTGAGCAAAAGCAGACCCCCGGCAATTTCAAGACAGGCTACGAAGTCAGCGGTGAAGTGGGGAAACGGCATTCCCAGCTTGGTGAAGCGCCCGACGCCCTGGTTTTCATAGACGAACTTCAGAATTCCTTCCCAGAAGAACACTCCTCCTGCCATCACTCGCAGGAGAATCGTTGACTTGGGCCCCTCGACCGGCGGATTAGTCAGCCATTGCAGAATTTTTCTCATATCCGTTTCCTCGCGTTGGTCGTATTTGCTGCATCGGAGCTACGCTCCTCGATGCAGAGAACTGGCCCGCGGCGGTTTTATTCCATGAAAATATTTCCGTTGCAGATGGAATAAAAGTGGGGCTGCGGGAGTTTATGCTATAGAGGTGCCAGACCAGCGCTTGCCCGCCGCGACGTTCGAAGATCTGGCCCTGCCCTTGTTCGATCAGCTTTACAACTTCGCTCGCTGGCTGACGCAGGATACGACCGAGGCCGAAGACCTAGTGCAGGAGACTTATGCCAAAGCGCTGCGCGGATTCTCGTCGTTTCAGGCCGGGACAAATTTTCGCGCCTGGATGTACCGCATTCTGCGCAATTCGTTCCTGAGTTCGCGCACCGGGCTCAAGACCACGGTTCCATTCGATGAAGAGGAACATGAGACGGCGGACCCTGATCGCTCAACCCCCGAGCGCCTTCTGATCGCGCAGGCCAGTCGCGAGATGGTGCAGCAGGCTCTCGCGGAACTGCCCGTGCCTTTTCGGGAGATCCTGCTGTTATGTGAGGTCGAAGAGATGTCGTACCAGGAGATTGCGGAGGCACTGTCTATTCCGCTGGGCACCGTAATGTCGCGGCTGTTTCGGGCGCGGAAGGCGCTGCGCGAGTTGCTTCAACCCAGGCTTCAGAGAGGCCCGGCATGACCTGTGAGCCATGGCGCGGAAAGCTCGACGCTTACCTGGACGGAGAACTCTCGCCCGCGGAAGCCCGCGAAGTCGGCGCCCACTTGCAGGGGTGCGCGTCCTGTTCTGCGGACGCGCTGGGGCGCGTGCAAATCAAGCGCTCGGTGGCTTCGGCGGGCCGGCGTTTTGAACCGAGCGCGCAGTTGCGGGCGCAGGTTACAAGGGGCGTGGCCGCGAAGCGACCCCGGCAAATTGGCTGGCAGTGGAAGATTCTGGCGGTACCCGCCGTGCTGGTGCTGATCCTCTCGGTCGCTGTGGACGTTTACGTGAGCCGCGAGCGCGCGCGCCGGCAGGGGGTTTTCAGCGAACTAGCGGACCTCCACGTTGCGGCTCTCGCCACCTCCACACCGGTGGATGTGGTCTCGTCTGACCGGCACACCGTGAAACCGTGGTTTCAAGGCAAGATTCCGTTCACTTTTAACCTGCCGGAACTGCAGGGGTCGGAGTTCACGCTGCTGGGCGGGCGCGTCACTTATCTGGCACAAACGCCCGGAGCGCAACTGATCTACCAGCTGCGGAAGCACGAGATCTCGGTTTTCATCTTTCAGGATCGCGGTGAGGAGACGGCCAGCCTTGCATCCGGACCAACCAAGGCGTTGTCGTTCAACATCGAGAACTGGACGCAAGATGGGCTGCGATATTTCGTTGTCGGAGACGTGGGCCCTGACGATCTCCACGCGTTGGCGAAATTACTGCGCGGCACCCAGTAGCAGCGGCAACTTATCTCTTCCCGCGATACAGCCCCGCAATGCCGAAGGTGTAGGGCGTCCAGGTCGCTTCGGCAAAGCCGGCAGCCTTCATTCGCCCGAGCATTTCTTCCGGCGCAGGAAAGCGCTGGACCGAGGCAGGCAAATAAGCATAGGGGCCGCGCACGCCGGAGATCACGGTTCCGATACGCGGCAGCACTTGCCTGAAATAAATGCGGTAGAGCGAGCCGATGGCCCCGGTGGGCTCGCCAAAATCGAGGATGCCGCACTCGCCTCCCGGGCGGAGCACGCGGAAGATTTCGCGCAGTCCGGCATCATAGTCGGTGAGATTTCGAAAGCCGAAGGCGGACGTCACCAGATCGAAGTGCGCGCTGGGAAACGGAAGGTTCAAAGCGTCGGCTTCGATCCAGCCCGGCGTTGATCCATTTTGCTCTGCTGCCGCGGACTTGGCGGTGGCGCGCTGCAGCATGGCATGGGAAAAATCGGCGCCCAGAATCTGCGGCCTGGACTTCCCTGCCTGGCGGCGCAGCGCGAATGCCATGTCGCCGGTGCCGCAGCACAGATCAAGCACTCGCGCGCCCGGCCGGGTCAGGATGTGGCGGAAAGCTAGAGCCGTGCTCCGCCACCACATGCGGTCCACATTGAACGACAAGACGTGGTTCAGCAGATCGTAGCGGGGCGCAATGGAGGTAAACATTTCCCGCACGGCGCGCGCGGCAGAGCTCTGATCGCTCGCACCTTCCGGCGCCGCGCCCACAACGGCGGATTTGGTGATTTCTGCCACGCTGACAGTCTGGCGTGCTACTTGCGGCGCTTCTTCTGTTTCGGCTGCGTCTTTTTCAGTTGCGCCACGATGCGCTCGATTTGCAGCACGTGGTTCGTGTCGTGCCCGGCGAACATGCGCGCCAGGTGCGAGATGGTTTCCTTGCCGCGTTCCTGATGCATGCCATAGTTGTCCCAGGCTTCCCGGGGAAGCGCTTTCAGCATCGCCAGATTGTTTTCCCGCAGCACGCGGAAGACTTCCAGGGACCGCCCAGCATCCCGCGCGTTGTATTGGAACACCGACGCCCAGATGTTCTGATCGAAGGGCTGGATCGTGCTGCCATTCGCTCCGAGCACCGAGCGCATCCGCCAACTAGCGACTATCTCAGCATCCGCGAGGTGGGCGAGGATTTCTGCCATGGACCACTTCCCCGGCTCGGGCTTCCATTTGAGTTGCTTTGGGCTTAATCCGCGCGTCAGCTTCTTTAGCTTCGGCGCCGTCTGCCGTTGCACTTTGAGCGCATCCTTGCCTTCGACGTGGCCCAGAATTCGCTGGATATATTGCTGTGCCGTCTCTGCCATATTTCCCTCGATGCGTTCTGATTATTTTCCCCAAACCCCTCCGCCGCGCGACAGGCGGCGCACTTCTTCCACCGAATCCAGAATGGCGCTGTCGGGCACGTCGCTGGCGACTTCCACCTTGCCGATTTCGCGCGGCAGGATAAAGTGCACCACACCGTTTTGCGTCTTCTTGTCGTTCTGCATGCGGGCCAGAATCTTGCGCGGGCCGACATTCAGTTCGGGCAGACGGCCCAGGCTCAGCACGGCGTCAGCGATGCGGCCGGCGGTCACGCTGTCGGTGCGGCCCACGCTGAGCGCAATGTTGGTAGCGGCAATCATTCCCCAGGCAACCGCTTCGCCATGCAGCAAGCGGCGGTAGCCGGTCTCGGCCTCGAGCGCGTGGCCGATGGTGTGTCCCAGGTTGAGCACGCGCCGCAGTCCGCCCTCGCGTTCGTCGGCGGAAACCACCTCGGCCTTCAATTTCACCGACTGGGCGATCAGCCACTCCAACTCCACCGGATCGCGCTTCAGAATGCGGGCGCGATTCTGTTCGAAGCGCAGAAACAGTTCGATGTTCCCGATGATGCCGCACTTCAGGGCTTCGTAAAGCCCGGCGCGAAATTCGCGGTCCGGGAGCGTTTTCAGGACGTCCGGATCAATCAGCACCACGCGGGGATGATAAAACGTTCCCACCAGGTTCTTGCCGGCAATGAGATTGACTCCGGTCTTACCGCCGATCGCAGCATCCACCTGAGCCAAAACAGTCGTGGGAATCTGCACCAGTTCGACGCCGCGCATATAGAGGGAAGCCAGCAGTCCGCTGACGTCGCCCACAACTCCGCCGCCCAGGGCAACGATGACGGCCTTGCGGTCGGCGCCCAGGCGGGCAAGTTTTTCGGCGAGGGCCTCGACGGTGGCCAGGCGTTTCGACAGTTCGCCATCCGGCATGGCAATGATCTGCGGCGCGAAACCCTCAGCCTTGAGAGATGCGACCAACTTCGCTCCCCAGCGTTTTCGGACGGGAGGAACGGTCACCACAAAAACGCGGCTGGCATGGGGCAGATGATCGCTGAGAACGGAACCCGCGCGCGCCAGCAGCCCGTTTTCAATCCAGGCCTGGTAGGGCCGGGGCAGCACATGGATGGTCACCTGCGGCATGACGCTCCATCATAGCGTATGCCATTTGTCACTGGCCTTCACTGGCCGCCGGGAAAGCCGCCGAGGCGAGAACGCAGAGCAACAACACCCCGGCCACCACGCCCAGAGTGGTTGCTATGGGAACGTGGAGGTAGTCCGCCGCGAGCATTTTCAGCCCGACCAGAACCAGCACCACTGCCAGCCCGTAATGCAGAAAGCGAAAAGATTTCATCAATCCGGAAACCGCGAAATAGAGCGAGCGCAGCCCCAGAATGGCGAACACGTTCGAGGTATAGACGATGAAGGCGTTCAGCGTAACCGCCAGAACCGCGGGAATCGAATCGATCGCGAACAACACATCCGTGGTCTCGATCACCAAAAGCACCACGAGCAAGGGAGTGGCGTAGAGGCGCGAATTGTCGGCAAGGTTGCGCACGAAGAAACGGTTCCCCTGATAGGCGGCGGTCACGGGAATCCACCGGCGGAGCGTTTTCACCACTGGATTGCCGGCGGGATCAATCTGGTGTTCTCCCATGACGCAGACGCGGATGCCGCTGTACACCAGCAGGGCCCCCAGAATGTAGAGCAGCCAATGGAAGCGGTGAATCAGTCCGACTCCCGTACCAATGAAAACGCCGCGCATGGCAAGGGCGCCGAGGATGCCCCAGAAGAGGACGCGGCGCTGCTGTTCCTGGGAAACAGCAAAATAATTAAAGATCACGAGGAAGAGGAACAAGTTGTCCACGCTGAGCGAAAGCTCAAGCACATAGCCGGTGACGAACTCCAGCGCTGCCTGATGCCCTTGCCAGAAATACACCACCACCGCGAAAGCCGCGGCCAACAAGACATACAGGGCGCTCCAGGCCAGAGCTTCCCGAGGACGCGCCACACGACCGGGGCGGTGAAACACGCGCAGGTCCAGTACCAGCATGCCCAGCGCGAAAAGGTTGAAGAGGATCCAGTAGTAGGGCAATCGAAGTCCCTGGCGATGTTAGGAATTCTTAATTGTTGATTGTTGATTTCTGATTCAACCCCAAGACGATCAGCGCATGTGGAGTTCTCAATCAACAATCAGAAATCAACAATCGAAAATTCCCTATTTCTGTCTTCCCCGCTTGCCGCTGACCCAATCGTCCCACAGACCCATGGCCTTGAACATCTGGTCGCTGTGGGTCTCGATCATGGTCTGCTCGATCTGAGCGTGGGTGAGTCGGGGGCCGATTCTTTCGGGCAGGTTTGCCAAGCCCACGCTGAGCGCCGCAGCCTCGGCCACATGCTTCTTCAGTTGGGCAAAATCCACCTTGTCGTAAGTGTCGGAGACGGCATGATAGTTTTCGAGATAGTTTGCTTCTTCCTGATCGGCCACGAAAGTCGGCACGCCTTCCATCATGAAATCGAAGTGGTCGGTGCCCCATTCCATTTCCGGCGTCAACTCTTTGGCGCCAAACTGGGCGAGGGACGCGATGAGCGCTCTGGCGGTGTCGAGCACGTCTTTTCGCCCGCCGACGGAAAAGCCTGTCGTCTTGCCTGTGCCGCTGTCGTAGACGACCACCCCTGCGGCTTTGTCGAGTTCGGATCGGTGGGCGACGGCGTAGGCGCGGGAGCCGAGCAGGCCCTGCTCTTCGCCGGAGAAAAGAATGAAGCGAATGCTCCGCCGCGGCTTCACGCCGGAGGCTTTGATGGCACGCAGAGCGTCCACCACCAGGGCGGCGTTGCATCCGTTGTCGAGCGCGCCGGTGCCCAGTTCCCAGGAATCGAGGTGCGCCCCAAGAATCACAAATTCCTCGGGCTTCTCGCTGCCCTTGATCTCGGCGATTACGTTGGAGGTCTTGATCGGGCCTCCGATCTGATTGGGAATCGCAAGATCGGCCCACACCGGATTGCCCGCCGCCAACAGGCGCGCCATCCGCTCACCATCTTCGCGCGCAATCAGAACCATAGGCAGTTTATCTATCTCGCCTTCGCCCGAGTTTGTGTGACGGTAAAGGATGTCGTGCTCCCGTGTAGCCATGAAGACAACCGCCTTGGCCTTGCCTTTCACCGCGAGATCTATGATGGGCGGAGCCTTGGCGTATTCAGCAAAGAGATCGTCCCAGGTCTTGAGCACGACGGTGTGCACCAGAACGATCTTGCCCGCCACGTCGCCCGCCTTCTTGAAATCGGCTTCTGCGCCCTCGCCCACGTCCACGACAGGAACGTGCTTCACCGGAGCGAGCGCCGGAGCCCAGGCTATGGAAACAAGGTGGACGCGGAATGTTTCCAGCACAGTTCCGCCTCCGACTTTGGTCGCACTGACCTCGTGCGCGGTGCTCACCGTCATCTCGGTGGCACCTTCGGACCAGGAGGTCTGAATCGTGAATCCCTCAGTGTGGACACTGTCGGCTCCGGCGGCGGTGAAAGCCTGCACTCCCCACTGCACAGCATGCTGCATGGCAGGTGTTCCGGGGACGCGCCCGCCGATTTCGTCCGTCAAATGGCGAAGATTGTTTTCCAAGGCCGATGGCTGCAGGGCCGCCTGAATGACTTGGTTGGCTTCGCTGTTGTCGGGGGAAGCAGTTGCGGCGAGAAAGTAGAAAGCAGAAACACAAACTAGGCCCAGGGCCCTGAGAGTTCGCATAATGGGGTGCATTAGAAATCAAATTGTGAAAAAGCGCAAAATTTGGCTCGATGTCACAACGTGGAGATCGGAAACGCTGACGCCACCAACGGCGTCACCTCGGCGGGAGTGGATCCATCTTGTCGAGGATCCGGACCGTCTCCAGCACCACGCTGCCGACGATTTCCAGGCTCTTGGCACTAAGCTTGTCCACCGTGTCCTGCGGAGTGTGCCAGAAGACGTTGTTGTAGCCGTAAGAGAAGTCTATGAGGTCGGCGCTGGGCACACCGATGCGCATGAAAGGAAGATGGTCGTCTATCATTGGGACCGTGCGGGCGAAGAAATGTGACTGATACCCGAGCCGTGTGGCCGCTTCGAAAACAACGTTCTCCACCCACGGGGTGGAATTGGCGTCGCGGTCAATGTTGAGGTCGGCGTCGCCCACCATATCCGCCAGCAGAAAGGCTTTGATCTTCTTGGCGGTTCCGTCGGCTTGCCATTTCTGCGCCAGGTGGCTGATCCCGTAGAGGCTGTCTTTCTCGAAAGGGATCTCGGTGTCGGGCTTGATCGCCTCTTCCGCATCGTCCCAGACCAGCCAGACGCTGTAGCCTTCACGCGCTTTGCCGCGGAGTTGGTTGGCGATTTCCAGCAGCAGCGCGCTGGAGGAACCGCCGTCATTCGCGCCGACGAAGGAAGTATCGCGCAGCGGGTAGTTCGTGTCGTAGTGACTGGCCATCACGATGATGCCGTCTTTGGTGCCGGGATATTTCGCGATGAGGTTGTGTACGGGGAATTTGCCTTCGGGGGTGTCCGCCGTGAAGATGTCGTCTTCGACTACGTCGCCTTTCAGACGCGAAGCCAAGTATTCCTCGACCTTCTTGTGATTCGTGCTGCCCACTGGACGCGGGCCGAACTTTACGATGTCTTTCACATACTGCAGGGCGCGGTCGCCGTCCAATTCGGGTGGAGGGCCGGTGTCAGGCGGAAGGTTCAGCGGCGGGGCGGCGGTGTCGGCCGGAGGGGCAAATGGCGGTGCGCTCTGGGCAGCATCCTTGTCATGGTCGCAAGCGAAACCCGTCAACGTGAATGCCAGCAGCAGCAGCGAGCAAACAGATTTCGAACTGATCATTGTCACTGTCATTGCGCCTGCTTCTCTTTGCGCGCCTGCCGCTGCGTCGGATGCACCAGCCACGCCACGCCGACGCTCACGCCGTACAAAGCGACCATCGGCGCGGCAAACACGCACATGCTCACTAGGTCCGGCGGAGCCACAATCGCCGCAAGGATGAAAATAAGCAAGATCGCGTAGCGGAAGTTCTGCAGCATGAAGCCCGGGCTGAGCACTCCCAGAAACGCTAGAAAGAACACGATCACGGGCATTTCGAAGATCAGCCCCATGCCCAAGATGATGGTCAGAAACAGCTGCGTGTACTCGCTGATGGTAATCATCGGCTGAAACTGCCTGCCGAAGCTGATCAGTACGTCCAGTGCCCGCGGGTAGGCGATCTTGTAGCCGAAATATCCGCCCAGCGCGAATAGGGTGATGGTCGAGAACATGAACGGGAAAACGTAGCGCTTTTCTTGCCGGTAGAGGCCGGGCGCAATGAACATCCACACCTGGTACAGCACGTACGGCGACGTAAGAAAGAGGCCGCCCATGGCGGCAATCTTCATGTAGAGACTGAAAGGCTCGGTGGGGTTGAGATACACCAGCTTATCGGGCAGGTGATGCGCGGCCAGCACCTGCATGATCGGCCGCTGCATGAAGTCGTAAATCTTTTCCACCTTCCACCAGCAGATTCCCAGACCGATGACGACGGCGATGATCGAATTGACGAGGCGTTTGCGCAGTTCCTCGAGGTGATCGAGGAAGCCCATGGTGGGCATGGGTTCTTTTTCACTATCGCCGCTGGAGGCCGCGGCCGCGACTTCAGCCATGAGACTCCTGCGAGGGGGAAATCACTGTCGGGGGGGAAGTGGGTGGCACTTCCGTGCCCGCAGTGGCCGGCTCGGTTGTGCGCACGGCGGCGAAGAGGGGTTCGTCCTCCACAACAGCCGGAGCCGCGGGCGATTCGGCCGGACTGATCTGGTTCGTTGCGACCGTCAGGGTCCGGCTGGCCGTGCCTTCCGGCGGCGGACTGGGCGGCAGGATTGTCTGCTTCTTGTTCTCCAGTTCAAGATTGGAGATCTCCTGTTCGATCTGCGCCTTGAACTCGTTCGACGCCCGCCGGAACTCGTTCATGTACTTCCCCACCTGGCGGGCGATCTCCGGCAACTTCTTGGGCCCGAAGATGATGAGCGCCAAAAAGAACAGGAAGATCGTTTCGGAAAAACTCATGGGCTTCATCATACTGCCGGAGAAGGAAGGGCGGCAACGCGCTTGCCGGCGCAGCAGAGGAGTTGGCCGGCTTCCTTGGCGGGCGGGCTCAGCTTATGATGTTGCCGCCATGCAACTCTGGTTTGCCCGGGGCAGTGAGGTTTCGATTCGTGAGCAACTGGTTACGCAAGTCGTGCTCGGAATTTTGAGCGATGACCTGGCTCCGGGCCAGCGGCTGCCCAGCACGCGCGAACTGGCGCGGCGGTTTCACCTGCATCCCAACACGATCAGCGCAGGCTACCGCCAGCTGGCGCGTGAACGCTGGGTCGAGTTTCGCCGCGGCAGCGGGGTCTACGTGCGGGCCAGCAAGCCGGACATGCCGCCCTCGCCGGCCCTGACTTTGGATCAGATGATCGCCCGGCTCTTCCGTTCGGCGCGAAAACTCGGTATGTCGTTGCCCGCCTTGCGCTCTCGGCTGCGGCAATGGCTGGAACTACAGCCACCCGATCATTTTCTGCTGATCGAACCGGACGAAGAACTGCGCCGGATTCTTGCCGCAGAGATCGCTCGCGTGGTCAGCTTCCCGGTCAAGACCTGCGGAATCGAGGATTGCCCAAAGACGCCGGGGGACGGCGTACCGGTGCTGTTGCCGAATCGCGTCCCGGCGGTGCGCCAGTTGCTGCCGGCGGGAACGGAGTTGCTTACGCTGCAAATCCGCTCAGTGCCGGCTTCGCTCGCGGGTTATCTTCCCGCGCCTGCGGGCGCGCTGGTGGGCGTGGCCTCCCGCTGGCCGGAGTTTCTGAAAGTAGCGCGAGCGGTCCTGAACGCCGCCGGATTTCATCCTGACAGCCTGGTCTTTCGTGACGCGCGGGAGGCCGGCTGGCAGCGCGGCCTGAAGCAGACGGCGGCGGTCGTGTGTGATTCCCTCAGCGCATCAGAGCTGCCCGCGGGCTGCCGGGCCATTCCCTTCCCTCTGCTCTCCGAATCTTCGACCGAGGAACTCCGGCGCTATGAGGAGTTCATCCGCCGGCCGATGGAATTGTTGTGAACTCTTCCAGATGGAAGCAACCCCTGTTGTGACACTCGAGAAACCGTCCCAGAACTGCCGGTTCGGCAGGCGGATATCCCTTACGCTGCCCTCAGTAACACCTGAGGAGGTCCAGTGTGAAGAGATTGGGCATGAAGAGATTGGTGATGTTCGGTTTGCTCTTGCTTTTGTCTTTGCCGGCTGCGGCGGAGGAAGGACAGGTGAAGTACGCAGGAGGGACGGCCCCGGGTTTGAATGCAGGATCTGTCGGCAGGCTCGATACGACGCCGGAGACATCGCTGCTATTCCAGTACGGCGGAGTGAAATTGATGATCCCCTACGCGTCCATCGAGTCGTTTGACCACTCCATGGAAGTAGCGCGGCATCTGGGAGTTGTACCCGCAATGGCGGTCGGCCTGGTCAAGATGCGCCAGCGCCGGCATTTCTTCCGCATTGCATACCGCGACTCGAACCAGGTGGCGCAGGTCGCCGTCTTCGAGGTGCCGAAGCAGATGGCACGCGCGCTGCAGGCGACCCTAGAGACTCGTGCTCCGCTTGCCTACAAGCCCTGTCCTGCGTCCTCGCCGCGGAAATGCCCATGATCGGGGCGTCGGTTCAGGCGCGGCACTGCTGTGACACCCCAGAATGTGACACTCCAGAAACTGTCCCGGAGTGCGAACCGCTATCACCGCGCCGGAACTACGATCCGCCCATGAAAACTCCACGAATCCTCCCACTGCTCCTGACAATGCTGCTGATGGTCTCGGCCTCTGTGGCGCAAACCAAAGACACGCCAGACGCAACCGGTCTTACTTCTGAAAACGCCTCCGAGATCGCGGCCCGCTGCCAGTACACGCCGGCGGACGACGCATGCATCGGCCGGAGAGCCTCTGGTCCGGCTGGCAGTGCGAATCTTGACCTCAATCTGGCTCAGGCTCAGCGACGGTTCCCCGGCCCGCCGGTCCGCGGACGCCGGCCGATGGCGTATCCCGGCTACCCCTCTCCGTGGGCCGAGCCGGGCGATGGCCGGTCCGCCCTGATCGGGGCTGCGATCGGCTTCGGCCTGGGAGCAACCGCCGGTGCCCAGGTCAACACGGACGCGCGAGGCCGCGTCGCGGGCGCCCTGATCGTGGGCTCCATCGGAGCGCTAATGGGCGCAGCCATCGGCCAGGGGATTCCGTCGTTCCACGTGCGGAGGGCCTACCCGCCCAATTCCCTGCCCGAGGAGGATGAGATAGCGTCTCGCGCCAGTGCCGTCAATCCCGAAACCGCCAAGACCTCATCGGGTCAAAGCGGTCCACCGGAGATTAGCCCGGCCGCATCACCGTCCGGCGCCGAAAACCCCAATGTGCCCGCCCCTACGGTGCCCTGAGCCGATTTCGCCATGCGGCAGGAACCCCGCCGGGCTTCCGCCGCATCTTAGAAACAGGTCCGTTCCGGGTGGTTACCAATGGTGACTATCCCGGTCCGGGGGCGTCTAAGCTGGTGATATACTGCGGTTATTCAGTGCGGTAGCTGGGGTGGAAGTAAGCCCTCAACCGAAGGAAATTTCAAGATGGCTCGTAGTTCTCGCCGATCACTCTTCCTGGTAGTTTTTTTTCTGGTCGCCTGCGGTTTCCTGGGCATTCTGTTTGCCCAGCGCTCCGGCCAGCAGCCGTCCATGGCGACCGACTCTGAGGTCAAGGACAGCCTCAAACAGTTCACTGATGTGTACTCGGTGGTCGAAGAAAACTACGCCGAGCCGGTGAACGCCGACAAGGCGATTTACAACGGGGCCATCCCGGGGATGCTGCACGCGCTCGATCCCCACTCGAATTTCTTCGATCCCAAGTCGTACGCGCTCATGCGGGAAGATCAGCGCGGCAAATACTACGGCGTGGGCATGACGGTGGGACCGCGCAACAACAAGGTGATTGTCATTTACCCGTTCACCGGCACTCCGGCTTACAAAGCCGGTATTCACCCCGGCGACGTGATCATTGCGGTGGACGGGAAGTCCACGGAGAACATGAGCACGGGCGACGTGGCCGATCTGCTCAAGGGGCCCAAGGGAACGACGGTCCATATCACGATTTCCCGCGAAGGCGTGACGGAACCGATGGAGTTCACGCTGGTACGCGACGAAATTCCTCGTTATAGCGTGGATGTGCATTTCCTGATTCGCCCGGGCGTGGGTTACATGCACGTCAACGGGTTCAACGAGACCACCGAGCATGAAGTTTCCGAAGCGCTCGATCAATTCGGCGATTTGAAAGGCCTGATTCTTGACCTGCGCGGAAATCCGGGCGGGCTGTTGAGCGAGGGCGTGGGCGTAGCCGACAAGTTTCTCAAGAAGGGACAACTCATCGTCTCGCACCACGGGCGAGCTTCCGCCGAGAAACGCTATATCGCTCAGCACGGCAACGGAGGCAAGGATTATCCAATCGTCGTGCTGGTGAACCGGCTGACGGCCTCGGCGGCGGAAATTGTCTCCGGCGCGATTCAAGATCACGATCGCGGCCTGATCGTGGGCGAAGTCACGTTCGGCAAGGGATTGGTGCAGACGGTATATCCGCTGTCGGAAAACACTGGACTGGCCTTGACCACGGCGCACTATTACACCCCGAGCGGACGCCTGATCCAGCGCGACTACAGCAATATTTCGCTCTACGATTACTACTACAACCGCGACAGCTCCGAGACTTCCGGCACGGCCAATCGGGAGGTGAAGCTTACCGACAGCGGGCGCACGGTATACGGCGGCGGCGGCATCACGCCCGATGTGAGCATCCCCCCGATCAAGAGCAATCATTTCCAGGACACTCTTCTGCAGCATTACGCGTTCTTCAATTTCGCCAAGCGCTATGTGGTCACCCATCATCCCGCGAAGAGTTTCGACGTGGACGACGCCACAATGCTGGAGTTCCGCAAGTCGCTGGACGAGGCCAACATTCCCTACACCCAGGCGGATCTGATTGACAACAACGACTGGCTGCGGTCGAACATCAAGGCCGAGATCTTTGTGGACGCTTTCGGGCAGGACGAAGGCATGAAGGTCCGCGCCGAGACCGACCCGGAGGTGGTCAAAGGACTTGATCTTTTGCCTCAGGCCAAGGCGCTGGCCGAGAATGCGAGAAAGATCATCGCGGAGCATAACGCGGCCCCGGCGTTCAACCGCTAGACTGGGATGGTTCCTCGAAAGGCCCGGACGCGTTCCGGGCTTTTCGACTTTTCTTCGCACGCTGTCTGATCCGGGTGGCGAAGGTGTTCGGCACTTAGTAGTGGACACGGAAAGGCATCTGAACTGGCCGAAAGCTTCATTGACTTCGCCCCGCTGCCATGTGAAAATCCGCGCTATGGGCTGCTTTTGCAGGCATCTGAGCGCGAGCAGCGGGAATCAGGTGTCCCTCCCCTTGGACGATTCGCGAACCGTCACAACATGGATCTTTTTCAATATCTTTTCCCATATCATGGGAAGTACGGGCAGGCAGCCCCGGTCGCTGGGCCCGGCTTAGGGCGGAAGTGAAGCCCATCGTTCTCGCCGGGGCAGTCCTGTTGGCCGTGATCGCGGGCTGGACCGACCTGCGCAGTCGGCGTATTCCGAACTGGCTGACGGTTCCGGGACTGCTGGCCGGAGTGGCGGCGAATGCCTTCTTGGGCGGCTGGGGCGGGCTGAAGACTTCCCTGCTTGGGGTGGCACTGGGGCTGGCGTTGTTGCTGCCGTTCGTGCTGCTGAAGAGCCTGGGCGCGGGCGACTGGAAACTGGCGGGAGCCCTGGGGGCGTTCGCTGGCCCGGCAGTGCTCATCACGCTTCTCATGGGATCGGTATTCGTGGCGGGAATCATGGCAGCGGCTCTGGTGGTTTATAGGGGCCGGGTCCGTCAGACGATGAGAAATATTGGCCACATCCTGGTTTCGCTGGTGACGTTCCGATTGCCGGGAGATCAGGTTTCGCTCGACAATCCGGCGTCGCTGAAAGTGCCGTACGGCGTGGCGCTGGCGTTCACGGTGGTGCTTTATGGCGCTGCCCGGGTCTGGGGAGTTGCGTGAGATGACGATGACGACGGCGAACTTGGCGCGGAGATTCTCTGGACTGGCCCGCAGCCTGGCCCGTGAGACCGATGGCACCGAGATCGCGGAAGCGGCCGCCGTCCTGCCCCTGCTGTTCATGATTATTCTGGGCATCTTCTGGTTCGGGCAGGCTTTCAGCATCTACGGCACCATCACGCGCGCCGCGCAGGAAGGCGCGCGCGCCGGAGCCGCGCCTTACTGCACGACCTGCAACGCCACGAACACGACTGCGCAGTACGCAACCAACGCGGTCAACGCCGTGAAAAGCGTGATGACCTTGAGCAAACTGGATCCCAACCTGGCCCAGTACCCGTCGCCGCAGCCGTCTTTTAACGCGTGCGGAGGGGGCGTGGGCGGCACGAGCTGCATCGGCTCCGCCAGCGGGAAAATCTGCGTGCAAACTCCGGTTCAGTTCTCAAACCCTGGACCCAGCGGAGCGACTGGAGTCTGCGGTATTTCCGTGTCGTTTCGCTATCCGTTTGCGTTCAAGCTGCCTTTCACTAACCTGAACAACCGGCAAATCTGGCTGACGGCACAGGCGCGCGTGCACATGGAGACCCAGTGATTCGTTGGCTCTATCCCGGGAGTTGGCGCGCGCGGTTGGTCCGGCTCGGATGGCTGGATGATCGTGCCGCGCAACTGGTGGAGTTCGCCGTGTCCCTGCCCGTGCTGGTCCTGTTCGTGGTGGGCATCTTCGATTTCAGCAGCGCCTTCACCCTCAAGCAAAAGCTCACCAACATCGCGCGGGATGCGGCCCGGGTCGCTGCCGCTGACCCGGCCAACGATTTGACGCAGCCCCAAACGCCCCTCCCGGCGTCAGTCGCCGATGCTTTGCAGGTGGTGGACAACTATCTGCAGGCCAACAAGATCAACGATTGCGGGATCGGTGGCACGCCTACTCCGGCTGGTTTGACCTGGACGTTCACCGCCAACGGAAATGGCTGCCCTGCCGGCGGCATCACCTTGCTCATCAACCGCGGATACTATTTTCCCCAGACCGGCGCCGTTCTACCCACCGTGAGTTGCACCTCGCAGCCGGTTCCGAACAACCAGATTACGATCGTCGCCACCTGCGTCAGCATTCAATACACTTACCAGTGGCGGTTCGGACGCGTGGCCAGCCTCTTTGGAACGACGACGCTGCCCTCGGCGCTGACGGCAATCGGTGTGGCGATGAACGAGAACTGAATATGCTTATGGAATCGCTATGAAGCCGGCTTTTGTCCAACGCGCCCGTCATCATCATCACCGTTCGCGGGAACGCGGAGTCACCATGGTTTTGGTCGCGCTGTCTATGTTCGCGGTTATCGCCATGGCAGCGTTGTCTATTGATCTGGTTGCTCTTTATCTGGCTCGGGAAGAGGCGCAGCGGTCGGCGGACGCCGCCGCCCTTGCCGGCGCCCGGGTGCTGTCCCTCACCGGGGTAACAGGTGACCCGGACAATGCGCAGGATCTATTGCCGGCGCCTCCATGGCCAACCGCGTGCGCTCTCGCTACGCAAGTGGCCCAGGCGGTTGCCAACCAGAACTCAGTCGGCTCGACAGTGGCGACGAGCGCGACCGTCAGTTTCCTCTATAACGGCACCGCCAACGACTGCACGGCTCCGGCGGGCGGTTTTTCGCTGAATCCGCAGGTCCAGGTGAAAGTCGTCCGGCAGAGCCTTCCTGCATTTTTTGCCCGTATGTGGGGCCAGACGACCAACAGCGTGAGCGCAACCGCTATTGCCGAGGCCTACAATTCTTCCAACTCCGGTCTGATCGCGCCGAATGGGATCGTGCCCGTGAATCCGCGCTGCGTCAAGCCCTGGATTATCCCGAACATTGACCCCAGCGGCGGCGGTGCATTGATTAATGTGAACCCCGCGGGCTCAAGCTCGATAGCATCTCCTGGTATACGTTTGAGCTTTGCTCCCCCCGGTCTTGTGATCGGCGAAGAGATACTGCTGATGAATAGGTGCGGCGCCGGTCCAGGCTGCGGGACCACTCCATTAGGTGCAATAGCGGCTAACTATGTCCCTGCACTCATCGCGGGCAACTCCGTGGCCTACCCCAGCTGTGCGAACGGCTCGCCGTTTGAACAAGCGGTTGGAGGTTGCGACGTGGGCACTCAGTACGCGTGCGGAATTCAGGGCGGAGGAATGCAGGCGGACCTCTCAGCGAGTTACAACGCCGATACCGTGGCCGCCGCTCAGTGCCTCATTCGCTGGCCAGCTCAGGACACCCTCAACACCTCGCAGTACCCCTACCAGATCCAGCCCGGAGCAAGCAACCCGGTCTCCACCACCGGATACCTCAGCTCCAGCACCAGCATCGTCACTTTGCCCATCTACGACAATTCCCAGGCACCGGGAACCCTTACACCCCCTAGCCCGGCGGTTACGATAGTGGGATTTCTGCAGGTGTTTATCAATCAATCTTTTCCCAGCGGGAACCTTGACGTAACCGTCCTCAACATCGCCGGCTGTGGCAACGGCTCGGGCCCAGTCACCAATGGGGTGGGCGGCATTTCTCCTGTGCCGATTCGGCTCATCACGCCGTAATAGGCTCGCGGGCACGAGTCTTCACCTCTTGTGTGGCTGATCCTGCGCGTGTAGTGCTGCAGAAAAACTACTGCGGTGCGTTTTCGTCGGGCGGTGTCTTAGGTTCCTGCGGTATTGCAGAAACCGGAGGCGGATTGTTGGTCGGCGGGGCTTTCACCTGCGCGGGCGGTGGTGTGGGCGGCTCATCGTCATCGTCATCGTTGTTCCGCGCTGCAGCCGTGGCCGCGGACGGCACAATCGGGCCCTCGGTGCGCGGGCTGAGGATCACGCGCTCCAGTTGCTGCGGATTATTCACCGCACTCAGAATCATGAAATTAAACTTCGATCCATTCAGCAACTGAGACAGAACTTCAGGCGCAGGCGCAGGCCCGAGGTCGGCGACAACTTTCTCCTGATCCGCTCCGGCGGCAATGGCGACTTCGGCGCCAGTGCGCTGCTGCACCGCGAACAGAACCTCCGCCAGCGTGGCCTTGTTAGCCTTGATCGCCAGCATTCCGCCGCGGAAGGTTACATCGAGCACGGACTTGGCCGGACCGTCCGCGTGAATGCGTTCCGCGCTCCTCGTGTAGTTGGCCACCACCAGTCCTGGGCGCGAAGTCGGCGCGGGAGAAGAATCCTCCGCCTCTTCCTGCGCCACACCCTGCGCCACAACGGAATCATCCTGCGCGCCGCCCGCGATCTTGATCATCACCGTGCGGCCGTAGGGAAATACCTGATACGATTGCGCGCTTTTCAGATCGAGCACCACGCGGGTCACGGGAGGATTGGCCTGGAACAGGCCGATACGCACATCCTTCACTTCTCCCCGGTACACAGACTGGCTGCGCAAGCGGGCGCCGGGAACGGAATTGGGAAAATCAATGACCAGGCGGTCGGGGCCGGTTAACACTTGCGTCTCGGGAACCACGCGACCGCTGGTTTCAACTTCAATTTCGACGGCGCCCCGGCTGTCGAGCACTCGGATGCCGCGAACCGCGATCTGGTCAAGCGAGGCCTGACCCTGCGAAGTCTGCCCCTGCAACCCCGGCGCACAGAGCGCCAACGGGAGCAGCAAACCCACAACGATTCCCGCTAACTTAGGCATGGACAGCTGCATGAACACCTGCGCCGGGCGCGGCTTTGAATGGCTTCGAGACGATTGTAGCAGTCAATGTTTGGGCAGGGGCTTACTTTGGGATTACGCCTTTAGTATTTAGGACCGTTCTGGCACGAGACCATCCATTCGCTCGATCGGATCGCGGGATTAGGTTCTGGCGAAGATCAGATTCTGGCGAACCTGTGGCGGGTCTTCCAGTAAATCAAGGCCAGGCCCGAGGCGACGAGCAGCCACGTGCCGGGTTCGGGAACCTCGCCGCCCGCGCCACCGCAGGGATTTCCCTTCCCTTTCTTACCTCCGCCACCGCCAGTTGGCTTCTTCCCCACGCCGCACACACTGGGTAATTCGGGCGGCGAGAACGGAACCAAGGGGTTGCCGCTGAACGGATCATACACACTCAAGGGCGGAGCCGGTCCCAGGCCGGGCATCCCCGGGCGGGTCAGGAGAGCGGACTCGAACGGAACGGGAGGACTCGCGACGGCTGTCCCCGTGGCGGGATGGACCGGTTCTTCAAACTTGGCTGCGGGAGGCTCGGACGAAGAGGTCGCCTGCTGCGGAACTTCTTCCACGCGATTGGCGCAGCGCGTTCGCGCCGTGATTTTGCCGTCGGTGATGACTTCCTCGCCCTTCTTCAGCGAAACCCGGTGACGGGTCCAGTAGACCTTGTTGCCGATGCGGTAGGAAACGTAGGCCGTCCGCGCCAGAACCAGGCGAACCACGCGCGCGTGATCGTAATCGAATCCGGCGTAGTGAGCCGCAACGACCGGATCATGCTGCGCCGCCCACTTCAGTTCCGCCACGTCCTTTACTCCGCCGGGAACCACCGAGTAGGGGTACACCGTGCGGTTCTCCAGCGATCGCAAGGCCTCTTGCTGGACTTGCACCAACCGCTCCCGGCTGGCCTCTGCCGATTGCCGGTTGGGTTCGACCGAGACGGAGGCGCGGAACAGGGATGGAACGAGGTAGCGGAGGGCCACCGCGGAAATACCGAAGCCGCAAGCAAGCAGAGTTGTGGCCAGCAAGGCACGCCGAATCAGACGATTGCGGCGATGACGGCTGGTCCGGCGACGCCGGACTACCGTCTGAACACTCCCTGCTTCCGGTTGTACAGACAAAATCTACCTACCTTTAGCGGCCAGGCCGTCCTGGGGCTCGGGACCGAAAGACACTTTGCTGCAAAATTTCGTGCAGTTGCAGTGCCATTGCCGGACGCTCAATCGCCTGAAAACGCAGGAGATTGGGGGCTCTTAATGGCAACATGCTAACAGACAGCGCAGAGATTTGCACAAAATATGTCGCAAAACGGCTCGGCGTACTCGAGTGGAAACCGTAAAGGCTCGCGGGCAACAAGCCTGAATTCTCAACGGACCCTGCTCCTTGCACCTAAGTGACTGGGGTAATGCCACGCAAGGGCCATTCCGTCGCCCGCTTTTCCGCTGGTACCATCCATGATGTTACGGGAGTCATTCCCGTACACGAGTTCCTCGCCGTCACCTTCGCGGCGCTACCAAAAGCGGGACCAAACCCCCAGGGTCTTCCGCGGAATCTCCCCCCGGTAGAAGCAAGCGCAACATGCTGCGGCAGGTGAGGAAGACAGCAGCGTAGTTTTGCTGGGAGACAAACATAATGCGTTTCAGTCGTTCTTATTCCTTCCTTTTCGTGGCGCTCATCGCGCTGGTTCTGGCAAGCCCCGTGTCCGCGACCTCGGTGAAAATGACCTACGAAGGTCATCAAGGAGCCACGGCTCAGGGCGGTTCACCCTACATCGGTTATCCCTACTACTTCTCGATTAACGGCAGTTCGACCTACACGCCGCTGATGTGCGACAGCTTTGACAACAACGTCTATCTGGGAGAGACCTGGACGGCAACCGTCTCACCCTTTCTGCAAGGTATCGCCACCAGCATGTTTGGTCCTTCCATGACGCTGGACTACAAGGCAGCGGGATTGATCTTCAAGAGCATGCTGGCGGGAAACCTCACCCGCACTCAGGCACAGTGGGCGATCTGGGGACTGTTCTCAAGCAACGCGAAGGGCAACGCCTTCTTCGGCACCATCAAGGGCGCGACGATTGACGCGACTTATCTGGCACTGGCCCAGACCGCGCCCAACAGCGCCTACAACGGGCTGCTGCTCTACACTCCGCTCGGCGCCTCGCCCGGCATGGGACCGCAGGAGTACATCGGCTATAGCGCGGTTCCCGAACCCGGCACGCTGACCCTGTTGGGTACGGGCCTGATCGGTCTGGCGCTGGCAATGCGGCGCAGGTTCGCGAAAGTTTAAGGTTTTTGTCCGGCTTCACCCTTCTGAACGCAACTCACTCTGCCGCACAGCTCACGCTGTGCGGCTTTTTTCTTTCCGCATCGGCTCGCAAGGCGCATCCAGGTCCAAGCAGCATCGGGATCCTGCGTTTCATTCGATCGCATAGTTGATCTTGATGCCGCGCTTTTCTATCTCGTCGAGAAAAAGATCGGCGGGAACGTCACACTCCTGCAGGACTCCACCGCGCTTGCTGATCGCGCCCGAGGCCAGCATCTGCACCACGATGGACGCGGGGTATGCCGTCGTGCGCATCATGGCGCTGGTGTCGGTCTTGGCGTCGTAGTGGTCCACCATGGTGAAGGAGGCCACGCGCCCTTTCAGCCGCCCGCCCAGCAGTCCCCTGACCCCGGCCCGGTTCACCGATTCGTGGGCTTCGATGCGCATCAGACAGACATCCGGTCCCTTGGAGGCAAACTTGCCCTCGAAGATTTTCGACATCACTGCGCGGGGTGCGATCTCGGCCTTGCCGATTTTCATTTTTTCGCTGGAAAACAATCCCAGTTCTTTTAATTCGCACAGCAGGTCATAGTGGCCGGGATAACGCAGGGTCTTCTCAAAACACTCCCCGACGCGCCCTTCGAAGGTCTCGGGCAAAGTCGAAGTGCCGCCGGAAGTGTGGAAGGCCACCAGCGGCGGAAATCCCGGGAGATAGAAGTCTTCGGGCTCGGTCAGCGGATCAATCGTGGTCAGCTTGCCTTTGCGCAGGATGCGCGCCGGCTCGACGTATTCGTTGATGAGTCCCTCAACGGAAAACACCAGTTGATAGTGGAACGGCGGCGTGGGTTGTTCGGGCAATCCTCCCACATAGATGCGCAGCGCGTCGGCACGGCCGCCCAGGCGGCGCACGAGTTCACCGCCCAGGATGGAGGCCATGCCGGGAGAGAGGCCGCAGTCCGGGGCCAGGGCCACACCGCGTTTCTCGGCTTTTTTCGAGAGCGCCAGTTCCTGGCGCACCACCGTGTTGTTGCCGCCCAGGTCGGCGAAGTGGCAGCGCGCCTCGACTGCGGCGCGCGCCAGTCCGAGATTCAGAAAGTACGGGACAGCGGAAAGCGCCGCGTCGTGCCCGCGCATCAGCCGGGCCGCCGCTTTTTCGTCGGCAGCATCGAGCGCAACGGCCCGAACTTTCTTTTGAGCCGTAATTCGATTCACCCGCGCCGCCACTTCGCGGGCGCGCTGGAGGTTGCTGTCGGCCAGTGTGACCGAATCTACCTGATGCGTGCGGGCCATATCGAACGCGGCCGCCGAGCCCATCATGCCGGAACCAATGACTAGGAGTTTCATAACAATTCCTTTCTTAAGCTGTTCGTGAGGAAAGCTCGCCTCAGAACAATCTCGTGCGCGAGGCACAGGAGACGTCCTGATCTGAGAAGCTGCGATGTGCCAGTAACGCCGGAGCGCGGAACCAGCAGATCTGAATGCGTGAGATTGAGCGAGAAGCGGCCTTAGAGGCCGGAGGGAGCGAGCCGCTCACAGACGTAGCGGCGAAGATCAAGCCGAAGCAGGTTCACAGAAAATGATACCACTCTTGGGCCCCTGGATTATCCTCCTAAGGTGCGCTCGCGCCTCCCGGCATCGAAGGCTCAGAAGAAGGTTCAGAAAAGCGATCAGAAGCTAATCCAGATCGTAGACGCCGCGCTGGCCGACGTGACTCGCCGGAGTGGAGAGTGGCTGGTCTGCCGCCCCGGATGCACGCAATGCTGTATCGGCGTGTTCGCCATCAATCAGCTCGATGCCTTGCGACTGCGCCGGGGGCTGGACGATCTGGAACGAAGCACCCCGGAGCGGGCGGCTCACGTGCGGCAACGCGCTCGCGACGCGGTGGCGCGCCTGTCCGCTGGGTTTCCGGGAGATCGCGCGAGCGGGGTGCTGGCCGAAGGAGAAGAAGCGGCTGAGCAGTTTGCCGGCTTTGCCAATGACGAACCGTGCCCGGCCCTCGATCCAGACACTGGGTACTGTGACCTCTACGAATCCCGCCCCATGACCTGCCGCGTCTTTGGCCCTCCGGTCCGTGCCGAGATTGGCCGAGGCGGGGATGGCTTAGGTGGCGATGGCCTCGGTGTCTGCGAACTCTGTTTTCAGGGCGCCTCGAACGAGGAAATCGCTGCCTGCGAGCTGAAGCCGGATCCGGACGACTTGGAATCCACCTTGTTGAACGAACTGGAAAAAAGCACGGGCGCGCGCGGCAATACCATCATCGCGTTTTGTCTGGCACAGTAATTCGCTCGATTCGGTCTGGTGCCTGTTCGCCGTCGTATTTGTACCGATGGCCGCGTTTTATCAGCGGCTTCTCCAGATACTCCCAACTGATCGCGGCCACCGCCGTCGCGAGGGCAAGACCGCAGACGGACCCGGCCATCGTGATCCATCCGGATTGTGCAGGGTGAATCCACGCCGCCACGTTATGCGCCACCACCAGGCAGGCGGGATGAAGCAGGTACAGTCCGTACGCGATCGTTCCCATGTAGCGGAGAAACCGCACGGAAAACACGGCCTCGAACTTGCTGCTGATCAACACGCTCAGCAAGAGCAAGAAATAGAGGAATCCCAGCAGTGAGTACTCAAGGCCGAAGACATTGTTGGTGAAAGCAGTGAATCCGCTCAGCAGCAAAACGACCACCCCGAGAAAAGTTGCGCCGAGGGCGACGTATAGGTAGCTTCTCCAACGAAGTACCCACCCCCATATATTGGGTGTTCTCTTCATCAGCGCGGCGGCCAAGCCGAAACCCAACGCATCTGCCCGGCAAGGCATCAAGACGTAGCTGGCCATGGCGCCCTGCGGGATCGAGTGAATCAACAGCATGCGCAGCAAGGGTGCTCCTGCGATCATGCCGCCGAGAACCCACCACAACCGTGATCGGGATACGTAGCGAATCGTCAGCGGCAGCGTGAGATAAAACTGCTCTTCAATGGCCAGCGACCAGGTCATACCCAGCATGTTCGAGCCGAAGCTGTCATGCTTGGCCATCCAAAAGTTCTGCAGAAAGCCGCTGTATTGCCACAGGGGAATGCCGTTCGTGACCCAGCCCGCTGCGAAGCTCCGGAATAAGTACCGGCTCAGAAACACAAATGCGACAACCGCTGCGTACAACGGCACAATTCTGTGTGCTCTGCGGATGTAGAACGGGGCAAAGTAATGTTTCGAATCAGCCGCGTCCAGCAGAATTCCACCAATCAGAAAGCCGGAGAGAACGAAGAACAGGTCCACTCCGCTCCAGCTAAGGCGGCCAAGACCGATGATGCGAGCTGCGAGCGGGTGGTTGGGAAGGTTCGACAACGGAGCGAAAAGACCATGCCACAACAGGACCAGTCCGATCGCCAGCCCTCGAACACCGTCCAGGGATGGAACTCTATTAGTCTTCTGCGCCACGCCGGGATTCTCTCATACGCTCGAAGCGGCTTGCTTATTCGATGTATTTCTTCGCGTCGCGATACCCCCGGCTGACGCCGTCCTCTATCCGGCATCGCCTGCGGCCCCGGCCCCAGCGGGCGCAGCACGCCCGCCGCTTTAGCCTTTGCCGTTTTTTCTAAAGCTGCAGCGCCGTACCCGACAGTCCAATTCACGGCTCGTGACGGTGGCAAGACGGGAGTTTCAAAGGTCCCTGGTGACTGTTCAAATCGGCAAGTGACTGAGAAGATTGGTGGAGCTAGTCGGGCTCGAACCGACGACCTCATCGTTGCGAACGATGTAGTCCGCCGTAATCATCTTGCTGATTCTTCTCGACTTCTCTCCAGCTTCAATCACTTTTCAGCCCCGTTTATTGGACCAGCAGTGGGACAGACTTTGGGACAGAGCTTTTCGCAAACTCTGTGAGCTTCTCCAGTGCGCGGCGCTGCGCTGCCGGCACGATCTGCGCATAGATGTCCATGGTGGTCGAGATGCGCGTGTGTCGCATCTGACCTTGCACCGATTTCGGGTCGGCTCCCGCCTGAACCAGCCAGGTTGCATGCGAAGTTCGCAGGCAACGCCAGTTCACCCGCAGGCCCAGCTTTTTCGCCGCGGGCTTGATGAAGCGCTTGAGAATGTTCCCGTCGCTCATCGGCTTTCCGTCTTTCACGGACTGGAATACCAGATCGTCGGGACCTTCTGCCTTGACGACTTTGAAGTGACGGACCCCACGCCCTGCCCGGACGTCCACCGTCAAGGATTTCAACCGGTGAATCCGCGCCAGGACCTGAGGCTCGACGGCAATCGGCGCCGCGCTTGCTTCCGTCTTTGGTGCTGCCCAGTCGCCGCGGCAATAGCGCTGCTCCACGCTGAGCGAGTCGGCATGGATGCAGCGCCACTTCAGGCCGAGCAGTTCACTTACCCGCAGTCCTGTCCAAACGCATACGTACACTGCGGTCGCGTAGGGTTCTGGGATCAACTCAATCAGCGAACTGAATTGCTCGGGTGAGATGAAGGGCTTGGCCCTGCGCGGCCGTTTGTCCGGCGGGAGTCTCAAGCCTTCCATTGGGTTTTTGATCAGCAGTTCATCTTCAATCGCAGCCCGCAAGATGCTCGACAGCGCATCCCGCGTCTTCACGATGCTGGGATAAGCAACTCCGTCGCCGGCCATCCCTGCGAAAAACTGCTTGAGTGTCCGGGGAGTAAGATCGCGCAGACACAGCAACCCAAAACTCGGTTCAAGGCGCTTCCGGATGGCACCCTGATAACAAGCCCGGGTCGTGCTGGCCAAGAGCGGTAGACTTCCCGTGATGTACTCGCTTTCCACGTAATCCCTGAAATTCACGGCTGAGCCGACAGTGATGAGGCCCTGATTTAGGGGCCTCAATATCTCATCGGCGATTTTCATTACCTCCCGCTGATTCATCGTTGCAGGAGCGATTTTGATGCGCTGGCGTTTTCTTGTTCTCACGCCTCCGGCGAAAACATCCTGCCAGACGCGCACGTACCAGAAATTCCCCTCCCTTTTTGGCTTCGGACGTTGATGTCTCCGCTTGGCCATAGCTTCGAAATCTCCTCGAAGCCTGCCGGCGGTGTTTGCCTCGGGCGAAACAATATCACAGTTTCCAGCCGAGACAATCGACTTATGGGGCACGGTCATTTCGCTTTCACGAAAATCCTTCGCGCGGGATCGAACACGAAGCCCTGACTTAACTTCCAGTGGAAATAGCAAACCAGTTGACGCCACGGAGCAAATTTGCAGCCCGGTTGCTTGCAGTGACTCACTATTCTCGCCTCCAGGCCTTCGGGATTACGTCGATGCCATAGCGTTCCTTCGCTTCCTGAATTTCCGATTCATGCGCATATGTCTTTATCGAGATGCTGAGGCCAGCCGCCCCCAGTAATTCGCGCATCATGGGCAATCGTTTCAAGGCGGCGCTTTGGATTCGAGTATTCGGCGGCAGCGCTGCCAGAAAATGCTTTTGATTGTTGCCGACGGATAGCGGCCGTTCCAATTTCATTGGGCGCACCCAGAGATCCCATTCTTCGGCTGGCAGCTCGCCGCGTAACTGTTCCTTGAAAGCATCAAAGGTGGGTAGTAAATTCAGCGCGGCGTCGCCGTGCTGAATCTCTATAGGGCTTGAATTATGTTTAGATCTTGAATCGGGTGCACACTGTGCACCGGTCAGACGCAAACCGTGCACCGGTACGGGTGCACACTGTGCACCGGTCTTACAGATTCCAGGGAGCCAAAGTTGATCGGTGCGGTAGGGTGTCATCCTCGGGTCTTCTGACATGCCCGGTTCATTGATCCGGTAGATCGCTGGCCGGCGTTTATTCCAACTGTTCGCCGGCGCAAGCTGACTCAGAATGCCGCGATTGCAGAGGTCGCGAAGAACGTATTGCACTTTACGCTCGCTCAGCTTGGAATAGGCTGCAAGGCGCGGGATGCCCGCCCAGATCGTTGACCCATCACTGCAGTGCTCGCACATTGCGGTCAGGACCGCAAACTCCGCAACATCGAGCAGATACCAGTGGAGGCGCGCACGCAGAGGCGGAGTCATTCGCTATACGTCCGACCTGGCGAGAGCTCGCCGAACAATGACTCCGGCTCGGCTGGGGGATCTGGCGGTCGCTGATCGACCGCGGGGGTGGAGTTGGCCGCTTGTGAGGTTGAGTGAGTGACCAGGCGAAACCAACTTCCGCCCGGTTTGTTCTCGATTCGATGCCCCAGGCCCCGCAACTCGTGGATTCGTGCCCCGTACTGCGAGCCACCTACAGCGAGGATTTGACCAAGGGGAACCCAATCCGGCGCGTGGCCCTTTAGGAGCGCGAGTAGGCGATCGCGTTTGCCGATGTGCTGGTTTTGTTGCATGCCCAAGGATAGGGGCATGCGGCGACGCGAGGCTTGCGCTGTCCGGTATCCTGTCCGGTGATTTGTCCGGTGATTTGTCCTGTGATTTACGCTAAAACCCGCTTAAATGGCGGGTTTCTAATCTGAAGCTGTCCTGTGAATTGTCCGCAGATTCCTTGCCTACTGTCCCTTGGTTGTCCGTTGACCCCATCGGGCTTTTGCAGCCTTGCGGTTCAATTCTTGACGTGTGAGTGTCGTCATTCGGTACGAGACCGGTTCCGATTGCGGAGTCTGCGAGGTGTCGGCTCGCTTACCGTATGGGCCCAAGGGCCTTCCGACCCATTCCCTTATGCGCTGAATCGTCTTCAAGCTCGGGAAGTCCTGGCCGCTGGCGAGCACCCGAGCCTTTAGGTCTGCGTTGCCGATGAAATCGCAGGAAAGAAGTTGGTCGCCTAAAGCATGCCAGTGAGGCCTTTTCTCCCAATCCGCGGGCCGCGAATTGGCTTTCACAATCTGATCCGCTTTCAGCAGTCTGGGCTCAACTGTTTTCAGGAAGGCACTGACTCTGCGGTTAAAATCCCGCGATGCCTTTCGGCCGCGTTCTTGTTTCACCTCTTCGGCGGTTGCGAGCTTTGCCTTGGCCTGCTCTATCCATTCTTCCGGCTTAATCCCAGACGACACATACTTTTCTATCCACCGGTAGGCGGTGTTTCTCGGTATCCCTACGGCTTCGTAGATGACCTGGAAACTCTTTCCCTTGCGCCCTTGATTCCGAAACTTTGCCCTCGCCGCCTGAAGCGCCCGACCCAATTTCAAGCCAAGTCCATGCCTCTGGATATATCCGCCGTTCGTCTTTCGAAATTCCCTCCACGCCAGAATCAGCACCTTCTCTTCGCGTGTCATTTACCGTCCTCTTGCGTCCTACGGGTTTGGATTTCCGCGCGGAGTTCATATTTTGCTTCTTCGTCCGACTCAGCGAGCTTCTTCAACGTATGGACAACCGATCGCAAGAACTTCTCGCGCTCGCTTCCGTCACTCACCCAGATCGTTTGGCAATTACTGCACATTGCAGGAGACTGCATCCACGTGTCGAATGGGCGCCTTACGGATGAGCCGCACGCCTTGCACCGAAACTCCAAGGCTATCAAGTCGCTGAAGATGATGAATAATTTCTGCTCAGCGGTCACGGCTTGGCCTTCTTCTGCTTCCCCCACCGGGCCTTGGCGGCCTTGCGAGCTGATGCCTTGCGCTGTTCGGGGGTAAGGTTCTTGGCGGTCGCCTTGCCACCCTTTCGGCCAAGCTGTACGGCTGCTTTGTTTTTTGCCATGACACCCTATTACAGCCTTCCGCAGCGGTGCGCAAGTAACTAGTCAGTACATGCCTTGACACATGCGCAGCGATGCGCATATAGTAGAACAATAGAACGGGCTGAGCAAGTGCGGAAACACTCACTCAGCCCTAACCAAGTTGCCTGGATTGGAGGCAAACATGGCTGACACGAACCTAGCAGTTCTGCCCTTCCCCTTTCAACGCATTCGACGGCGGACCAAGCCCGTTGCGGAACGCCGACAGATCACAGAAGCCCGCATTCGGCTCTACGAGAGATCGCAGGGCCTTTGCGAGATGCGAATCAGCCCGAAATGCTGGGGGCAAATCACCTGGCGCACGATGCACACCTGTCACGTAGTCAGCCGCGGGCGAGGCGGCCAATGGGATCTAGAAAACCTGGAAGCCGCCTGCCCCGAGTGTCATATCGGCTGGGAACACAATGGCGGGAAACCCTGCCCGCCGAAGAATGGAGGCGGCCTATGAGTCACTTCCAATTTGCGCTGAGCGTTAAGTGTCCCAAGTGCTACGCTGGCGCGGGCCGCTGGTGCCGCGAAAAAGGCAAATGTGTCCCGCCCCATCGTGAACGCGCGAAAGAGGCTCTCCGCCTTTCGTGCGCAGTGCTAACACATCTTCGCTTCGGCTCACGCAGTGAGGTGCCAAATGGAGACTAGCAACAATGATTTGATCGTTCGTTACTGCTCCTACCTGAAATCCGAACTCAACCTTGCCGGAAATACGCTGGCCAGCTACGAGCACGATGTCCGCGACTTTTCGGGTTGGCTGGAAAAGTCATTTTTGCAGACCACGCGAATTGATCTACAGAAGTACGCCAGCGATTCACTGGGCGAGGGCCTCGCCCCGAAAACAGTTGCGCGCCGTCTTTCCTGTCTGCGCCACTTCTACCGCTTCCTGATTGACGAAGAGGAGACGCAAATCGATCCGACACGCAACCTTCCCGCACCGAAGGCTTGGAACAGAATCCCCAAATCCTTGAGTCTCGCCGACCTAGAGACGATGGTTGGCTCGCTCGGTTCTTCATGGATCGGTATTCGCGACAAAGCCATACTGCTCACATTCTTCGCTTCCGGTCTGCGCGAAAGCGAGCTCGCCGCTCTAAGACTCCAAGACCTCGACCTCGACGCAGGTGCCGCAAAAGTCTGGAATGGGAAAGGCGGTAGGGATGGAATTGTGCCGCTAAGCCTGCCAGCCGTGGCTGCCTTACGTCTTTATCTCGAAGCCGTCCGCCCAAAGTTGGAGGCAGCGACAAATGAGCCAACGGATCACGTATTCATCGGAAAGCGCGGGCGCCCGCTCACGCGACAACAAATCTACTACCGCGTGCGCGCCATCGCCCTGGCCGCGCTTGGCAAGCATATCTCCCCGCATTTTCTGCGACACGGGTTTGCCACGGCTCTGGTCGAGGGGGGCGCGGACATTCGCGACGTGCAGGTCCTGATGCGGCATTCTTCGGTGGACACTACAGCGATCTACGTCCATATCGATTTGAACTCTTTAAGGAGAATGTACTATGACAGTCACCCCCGAGCCCGTATTGCTGAAGCCCAGAATTGACGAGTTCTTGACGTACTGCAAGGCCAGAAATCTAAGCCCGAACAGTGTACGTGCCTATCGCTCAGACCTGATTCAGTTCGTTGCGCTCTGCGGGAGGAGCGAGATCCTCGCCAGTCATATCAGCCGCAAACTGATTCGCCGATTTGTCCTTCAGCTCAACGAAAGCGGCGGCGCCGAGCCCTCCTCAGTGAAGAGAAAACTTGCAGCAGTCAAGAACTTCTGTAAGTGGCTGGGAGCCGAAGGTCTGATCGAGGCCGGTTTAATTGAATCCATTCCCGGACCCCGGCGCCGGGATCGCCTTCCCGACGTCCCGAAAGAAGAACAAGTAAAGAAGCTGCTCGACGGCGAGATTCCGAGCGTCAGTCCAGAGCGTGACCGCATCGTTTTGGAGTTGCTCTACGGGAGCGGGTTGCGCGCGTCCGAATTGGTCGGCATCAACCTGGACGACTTTCGGGATCGCGATGTTTTGCTGGTGCGAGGCAAGAGCAAGAAGGAACGCCTTGTGATCGTCAGCGAATACGCTCAGGCGGCAATCAAAGTATGGCTGCCGCTTCGGGCCAAATTGCTGGCAAAGTTCAAACTTGAAACCCCGGCACTCCTGTTCAGCGTAGGCCCCAATCGTTCGGTTGAGCGGCTTGAGGTGCGCTCGGTCGGTCGTATCGTCAAAGCGGTCGCCAAGGCGAAGGGCATGGACCCCGAGGTTTGGCATCCCCACTTATTGAGGCACTGCTTCGGGACCCATATGCACGATCACGGTGCGCCGCTTCAGGGAGTTGCAACGCTGTTGGGACATGCTAAACTTTCCACCGCTCAAATCTACACGCGGGTTTCCGTGGGCCGCATGATGCAAACCTACCGGGCGGCGCATCCCCATGCGCTGAGGAGCTAACTTTATGTGGAAGATTGTTGCAGCCATCGTCATCGGCGGTCTGATTCTGGCAGCGCTGCCATCCGTATTCGCTGGACTGGTGTGGATCATCACCGCGATCGCAGACCGCCGCACGAGTCGGAAGACGAGCGTATAATTCGCCGCGCTATGACAGATCACTTCATGCACGATCTCAACGATTTCATTGGCCCCAATTCTAACTCTCTGGCTTCGGCGCCGCTGTGACCTGTGCGCGCATACGCTCCTCAACCTTCGCCGTAGTCACACGATCGAGCAGGTCTAAGATGCGTTGGCGCTGTGCCGACCTCTCCTTATCGTCTATCTTCAGTTCCGCCTCGATGTCCCTCTTCTCGATGTAGTACCCGCCCAACTTGGCCGCCAGAATCAAGTATTCCCGCCGTTCCCGATAATAGGGCTCCTCTACCTCGCCTCGTTTTCCGTCCTGATGTACCCACGTTGCGTCCAAGCCTTCACGCAACCGCTTCACGATCTTTGCCGCCGGCACGGCCTTACGAGTCAATTGCTGAAAGGCCCGCCGCACGTCCTTGCTTTCAATCTTGGCTGCGGCATTCTCCGCCATCGATTCCGAGTACCCCGCCTCAATCGCGCTGGCCTTTTTCGATTTCCCCGACAGTCGTCCGGCTACGTACTTTTGCTTTCGAATATCGAGCGAGCGGAGGGAGTCCTTCGGTGCCCTTTTCCGCCGCTTCTTGGGCGATTTCGCCATTCTTAGAGCCGCCCGTTAAGTCGGTCCATCGTGTCTTCGTCAAAAATGTCCGAATTGGTTTCGAACCTGTTCTTACGTGGAAGGGGAGAAGGGGCAACAGGAACGGGGCTTCTGAATGGAGGCTGCCCCGGTGTCATCATGCGCTGATTGAATGCCGGCGACGTTGTGAGGCCAGCGGCGGCCGCCTTAGGCGCCAAACTGCGGATGGGTTTCTGTATGTCCGACATCGCACCCATGACTGCGCTGGTCCCGCTGGGATTCGTGTTGAGTCCAACCGAGCGCGCGATCGCACCCGTCTTATACAGCGCGGAAAGTTCTTGCGGGCTGAATACGGACTGAAGGAAAGCGTCCGAGTATCCCCCAAGCGTCTTCCCGCCCGACAGCCCGAAGTTTTTCTGCAGGAGATCGCCCGCAATCGTCCACTTGATCGGTCCTTTGTCGATCCCGTAGCGGTCGAGCAGTTGTGCGTTGTACGGAGAGCCACCGATTTGCCCCCGCTGGACGAGCTTCTGGGGAACCTTCGAAGGGTCCGGCTCCTGGAGGATCTGGGCGAGCGGCGACCGCGGACTATTGAAGTCCTCCTGCAATTTTGTCCAGTGATCGTTCGCCAGGCGAAAGACTGGGGTTAGACCAGGTTTAGAGTTCGCCGCATTCATCATTTCGCCATCTACGGACCCGGTAAGTTGTTTGATCCAGCCTTGCGCTTGGTTCGAGATAGCCAGATCCGGACTGCGCGAGGCATCCAGCAGCGCAGATCGAACTTGTTGTGCATCGCTGAACGTTCCGGCGTCGGGCAAATTCCCGATGTCTTGCAGAATGCTGGCCGCTCGGCGCTGATCCAGCGCAGAAGCTTTCCGGACAAAGCTCGTATCATTTAGGATTTTCGCCGCCGTTTGCTTGAGCGGCGTAAGGTCTACCTGAGTGCCCGCTGCCCGCTGATCCACGTCGGCATAATCCTGACGCGAAGCCGCAATTTCCCGGTCCAGTGCTGCGCTCACGTTTTGTTTGATGGCGCTCCCGGCTGTGGCCAGGTCAGGCGTGTTCGGCGAGAACGAATCCATGAGGTCCTGGGCGTGCTGTGTAACCGCCGCCTGCGAGGCCTTGATCTGCTGCTTTACCGCCGTACCCCCGACCGTCGCACGTTCTCCCGCCGATTGGAGGTTCCGCGGCAGATTGTGCTCTGTGGCTTGGGCTGCGTTCAGCGGGATGCTGTTCTGATCGGCGTAGGCCTGCAATTCCGCCGGGCTGGCAGATTCGGCCGGGATCGTTCCGCGCGGCTGGCTTACGGTATCCCCCAAGGGGGCCCTGAGCTTATTCAGGGCTGCGCTGCCTCTCTCCGCCAGAAATGGCAGCGCCGCCTGGGCAGTGACACCGGTAAGGCCGCCGGCCGCGCCTCTGTAGTTGCCCGCTGTCACGTCTTCGCCTGCAGTGTTGATTGCGGGCCCAAGGAACGGGATAGCGTTGATTCCGGCTCGGACTCCAGCCCCGAAGCCCTTGCCGATGAGGTTCGGTAGCACCGGTTGGCCCTCTGCGATGTTCTGTCCCCCTTCTTTCACATCTTGGTAGGCGTCCTGGAAGCCCTTGACTGTGTTCTTGCCGTAGTTCCAGAGCATCTTCCCCGCAGTGACCGCGGGGCCGCCAAGCCCCTCCGCCAGACTCGGCTGCGCAGCCTGTAATTCCTGCATCGAGGTCGGCACGCCAAGGGACTGCCCCAGCCGCTTGAAAAACCCCGGAGGCTGCTGGGCTTGCTGATCCAGAGGCTGCAGGGTTGCACCCTGCGGAATCGGCACAGTCCCGCCTTGCGGCTGGTTGAGGGGTACTAGCTGCGCGCCTTGCGGGATCGGGACTGGAGTCTGCGGAGGCAATTTACCGGCCCGCTTGGACTGGGGTCATGGTCCTTCCGTCGGACGTGTAGCCGACCGTTTGGCCGTTAATTACTACGGCATGAGAAGCGCCCGGAGGCGGTCCGCCCTGGCCGCCCAGCCTATTGAATGCCTGCTCCGCTTCGGGCGAGATGATCTTGAAGTCTGCGGGCTTGCCCATGCCGTTCTCGTATTTGAACTGCAGGGCCTTGAGGCGCCCCTGCACCAGCCCGACGTCCGCCCCAATCACATCTTTCGTGATGCCCTTACCGAGAGAGTCGCTGATGGTCGAGCCGATCGAGGCAATCTCGGGATCCGTCGCGCCGCTCTTTTTGAAAACTGAGCCCAGCTCGCCGCTCACCGCGTTCTTGATGGCGTTGAATACGACCGGCGCCGACTGTCCTGCCACTTTGACGTTGTAGGCGTTGCCGATCTGGTTGAGAAGTTGCAAGTTGCCATTCCCGAGGGCATCGTTGGCCTGGTCCAGCAGGTTCAAATGATGCGCAACCGTGTTGAGCGCTTGAACGTTCTGCGCATCTGAGCCGGACGTGAAGCTCTTGCGGAGAGCGGACTTCGTTCCGTACTGCGTCTGGTCGTAGTTCGGGTCATAGGCCGACACTGCCGAGAGCAAATCCGCGTAGGATTTCGGGTTGCGGTTGGTGCGGAACTGGGTCGGGTCAATGTCGTAGTTCGCAATCTTCTTGACCAGCGTCTGCTGCTGGGGCGTCATGCCCTTCAATGCTTCGTCTCCCGTGCCGATCGGGAAATTCATCCCGCCAAAGGGATTAGTCGCGTTGATCACAGCCATGGGAGTCGCCTGCCCCATGTCCTTGATCGTGTTTCCCTTGTTGTCCACGAGCAGCGAGCGACCGCCAGCCTGTACGGTACGAATCCCCCGATTGACCATTTCGTTGGCTGTGTTCTTGAGTTTCAGTGGAACTGTGTCGCCCGGCTGCTTCCCGAGAATCGCCGCCTCCTCAGCCGAGAGTGGCGCCATGCCCCCGGTGGTAACCGGCTGCTTGGTGCGTAGGTCAATCAACCCCAGATTCGGGTCGTCTTTGTAGAACGCGGCTTCTGTCTGCGCCTGCTCCAGTCCCGTCTTGGTCGGGATCGCTCCCGCTTCCGCCGTCGCCTTGCCCGCCTCGGCTGTGGTTCTCCCGATATCGGCCGACGTCTTCATGATCCCCAAGCGCTGCAGCAGCGGCGCGTATTGCACCTGATTTGCCAGCATCTGATTCTCCAGGCCGCCGCGTTCCACTTGCTGCTCTTGGGATGCCCTTAGGAACGGTAAACTGTATCCCGCCTGAAAGCCGGTACCGATTCCGCCCGCACGGCGGCCGCCGGTCTGGGCGATGGTCTGCTCCTGCGCCGCACGCCCGGCCAAAGCTCCCTGCAGGCCAGCCGACAGGAATGCAAGCAGCTTTCCTCCCTTGGACAGCCCAGGGGAAAGGGCGTTAGGCATTCCAGCCGGTCCAGTGCTGACCGCTTGCGCAAAAGATGGCGTGCCGATCTTCGGTAAATTCTGCCCGGCCCCGGTATCTTGCGGATTCATCACGTCGCTGCCCAGCATGGCTGTGGGGGAGGGGATCTGCTGATTGGCCCGACTCATCACCTGTGAGGGCGAACCCATAAACGTGGGCTGGCCTTGGGGAGACATCAGCGCCGAATTGGGGGTAGTTAGACCACCGCCGCTGCCGACAAGTTGTCCCATATCAAGCTCGATCTCGAATTTTCATAATCGCCGCGCCCGCGATTTGGTACTCCGCTGTCTGTTCCAATTGCGTTTCCAGTTCATCCATTGCGACGATCGCCTCCGCGGCACTCCTGAGCGCCTGGAGTTTGTGCTCCCTCGAGACTGCAAACCCGTCCAGCGCTATCAAGAGCGCCGTAGTCACCGGGTCCGCTTCGTCCCAGCTCATGGGCGGTACCTCGTTGAGCCGAAGATGCCCGGATATTGCGCACGCTGCTTCGCGCTCGGACCTTTCGCCCAATTTGCCGAGGGCTGATTGCCGCCGCCCACCGCGCGCGTCACGCCTCGCGTTGGAAAGCCCGAAATGATCGGGTTGTATCCCTTCGGCAGGCGCGGCTCACCCACCGCGGCGAGGTTTACGGTGGGCGGGTTGCGCACGCTGACACTGCGCCCCTTGGCGCCGTATTTAAGCAAATCCTTGCTGAACTGGGAATTTGCTCGGAACGATGGATGAGTAGGCGCGGGAACGTCGACCGTCCCGTTTCGACTTTGGAACGGTGTCGGAGAAGCCTTCACCAATTTCTGGCCGTCACGGGAGGTGTCGGCCGCATTCGAGAGCACATTGGGAGTCGGCCGGAACTGCCCGGCGCCCCCACTGATTGGCATTCTGTTCTTCTTGATCAAGTTTTGTCTCCCTTCATAACCGCGAGGGCATGTGTCCTTGCCACTCCGCTGGATCCTTCCAGAATCTTTCGTCGTCCGCCCGCGCTTGCTGTAACCGCGCATCCTCTTCGGGCGAGGTGTCCCGCCCTGCCAGTGAACCCCGTATCCCGTCCTCCAGCCTCTTGGTCGCGACCGGGTCAGTCCAAACGTAGTGGTACGGCAAGGCTCGACGCAGCGCTCGAATCAGCCCCTCCGGCCCATCGTCATCCATCCCAGCCGCGGTTCGCTGAGAAAAATCAACCGAGTTGTGGCTCGGGTCTCTCACAAGCGTCCATGCTCGCGCTGGTAAAGGTTCATGGTGTCGTCGTCAAAAATGTCGCCGTTGGTCTGGAACTGAGCGCTCGAGCGCTTCCCCCCTCGCGCCTGCCTTGGGCTCGCGCTTGCCGATCGGCGAGCGGGGTGTTGCGCGGGCTGGAGTTGCTGCAGCTTCTGCAGAATGCCGAGGATGTATTTCCCGCCTGCGTCCGCCAGGTGCAGCGCATATTCGCGGCTCACCGCTCGGTCGTCTCCGAAGCACTGGTGCAGCTCCTTAGCAAACCCCTCCGCCGCTTCCGGAGAGTTCAGCCGGTCCATCGTGGCATTGAGTCCATAAGTCTTCGCCGCAGAAATGAAGCTCAGCGTGCCGCCAAGGATGAGCTGCGAAAAGCGCTGAGGATCAACCTGTGCCGTGCGTGGATCAAGGCCGAAACTGCGGAGGAAGTCACTCGTAAACTGTTGTGCAGCTTCGCGCGGGACGGGCGCCAGGTTCTCCAGCTTCCCGCCAACGCTGTCGAAGATTTGCGCGGCGCTGAGTACCGCCTTCGCCATCGTTCCGCCCAGGGCCTTCGCGTCCACACTGCCCGGGTCCCCACCGAACGGTGCGGTCAGATCGTAGGCCAGTTGCTGGGCAGCGCTAGAGTCATTCAACTGATACTGTTCGACCGCCTGACTGAGGCCCTCGACTCCTTCCTGCACTTGCTGGGGCGTCGGCTCTGCTGGCGTCTGCGTCTCGTTTTGCGACTGGGACTGGTGGCGACCCTGCTCTTGCCCTTCCTGCTGAGGGCGCTGCTGCTCAAACTCGGACAGAATCTCCTGGCCCGGATCGGTCCAAGTCTCCGGGTCATGCTCCCCTCCTTCGCCCTCCTCAGCAAGGGCACCGTCTGCCCACGACCCGACAATGGGAGCGTCAAGGATGCTGTCCGCGATGTCCGCCTGCTCTACCGCTTGCGAAATGTCTGCCACGTTCGCTCTCCCTTACGTCCAGCAGTCCGGCCCACTCGCATGGGTGTGCTCGTCAATTACAACGGTGCCCCCAGGGGCGCCAGTTCCCGCTCCCATTGCCGACAAAATTGATGCGAGGTTGTTTGACACTGCGGTTTTGATCGAGGCCGCCGTATTTACGGTCTGCTGATCTCCGCGCGATCCGCCCGAGATGCCGATGAACGTGCTGTAAGGACCGCTGGTCACCCTGCCCGCCGACGCCTCCAAATGAAATTTCACGTGCCAAACTGAAATTTGACTCATGCTAATTCGCTCCCTTCGCCGACTTCAGCTCGGCCACGAGCTTTGCCAGCTCTTCCGTTTCAATCTGCCCATGTAACTGCTCCCACAGCCGGCGCCGCACCTCGGCCTCAAAGTCTGGCCGGATTGACGCGGTATACGCGGCAACGTCCTTCTCCGTCTGCTCCCGTACTTGCGCCTCATAGTTGGGCAGCAAATCCTCGACCTTGGCGCGGAGTTCACCCTTACGCTTTTCAAGTAACGCGCGCGCCTGCAATTCCTGCTCTTCCTCGGCTCCGCACTGCTCACATCGACCGGTCCAAACAGCTAGCGTCTTGATGTAGGTTCGCAGGTACCAGCAGCCATGCTTCGCACAGCGCAATTCCTCGGAACGCATGCCGCTGGCTTCGTCTACGATGTAGCGACTTCCGCCCGGGGGAACGGCTTCGCTTGTTTGCTCGAGAGTTGGGCATCCCTCTGTCTTCTTCACGACCTGGCCCTCTTCATCACGACCTCAAGCAGCACGTCATCCAATGCGCTGCTCATCAGCCCGAGCGCATCGTGGCTCAATAGGTCAATCAATCCAAGGCCGAGGTCCCGCCGCGGAGCATTCAGCGAGACCTCGACAAACCAAGCCAGGTCTGGGTCCTGTTCTCGAATCCGGCCCACGTAACGCCGCGCAAATTCGCGTTCCGAGACTCCGTACCGCTTCTTTGCGGTTCGACCTTTGCGCGCCTGCCGGGCGATTGCGCTTCGCCGTTCCGCCGAGATACGCCGCGCACGCGACAGACCGCCCATCCTTCCGGCTTCGGAGGCCAGAACCGCGTGACCATTTGCCATGGGCTTAACTTAGCGCTTTGCTAGACGGGATACGAGCGGAGAAAGTGGAACAAACTGGAACAAATTAGGGCGCGCCCCTGCCTCTGTTTCTCCTCCGCGCCATGCGCTTGATGGACTCCTTCGAATACCTAGGCAGCAGGCCTTCCATGATTGCCAGTGCCGCCTCTCGCGCCGTGCGATCCCAGCAGCCCTGGGCATTTGGCTGCACGTACCGCACAACCTCCTCGCGAATGCACAGCCTCCGGATCTCTGGGAATTGTTCGCCGATTAGATCAGGCGTCGGCTGTTCGGTGCTGACCCATACGGTGCGCGCCGCCTCGATCTCCAAGCCCAGAACCCCGCTGTGCAGCAGCACAAAAGTCCCGGTTGCACACGATCCCCAGTCGCCGCCGGTAAAGATCGCTCTTTTGCCCCGGCCGCAACGAATGATCCTGAACGGCTCCTCTGCCATCGGCCTCCCTCACGAGGGGAAATTTCCGACCTTTTCCTACCCGGTGCCAGTCACTAAGGTAACAAACCTGAAGGCACGGGAATCGTACATCGACCGTAATCAATCTATGTGGCATACTGACCCGGTGAAGCGGATGACGCCACAGGACCTCGACCAAGCAGCCGCCAGGCTGGAAGAAATCAGGATCGAGGAAGAACGGCTCCGCCAGAACTTACTCCAGCAAGTCGAGGCATTCGGGTCCAGCCCTCCCCGGGCGGAGAAATCGCGGCGCCTCACCGGCAACCTGTACGAGATGACGGTCACGCGCTCGGTTACCACTGAAATCAAGGATGCAGAAGTGGAGCGAATCCGGCAGGTCTGCCGGACTGAGCTGTTTGACTCACTGTTTCGGCCTGTCACAAAATTCAAATTGGCCGATCACGCGACACTGATCCTCGCCGGCCGCCTGCCCGCCGATGCACCGCGCAACCTTCGCGCGATGTTTAGCCGAGCCGTCACCACAAAGGAGACTTCTCCTCGTCTGCGAATCGACAAGATCGAGGCCCGAGCAAGCTAATGCCGCAATCTCAACCGACGCCCCGCTCTACCTCGAAAAGCGCGGGGATTGCTTGGTACCTCAGGAAACCAGCGGAGTTAACCCTCGCGGACTGGCTGGAAGACCTTGCGGTTTACGGCACAGGGCGCAATCCCATAGATCTGGAAATTGGTTACCAGCTCAGCCTAGCAATCAAGAACCGGTACTTAGTGCGCGAGGCACTTCGAGGCAAACACCCCACGGCAAGCTAAAGTTTTGGGACAGAGTGGGACAAAAATGATCCAAGCGCGGCCTGTAAGTGATTGAAAGATTGGTGGAGCTAGTCGGGCTCGAACCGACGACCTCATCGTTGCGAACGATGCGCTCTCCCAGCTGAGCTATAGCCCCGGGCACAAGTTGATGGTGAACTGCCCGCTTATTTTATCAGCGTTCGGAGTCCAGCTCCAAGCCCGGCGGGTCCAGTCCGGCGCCCGATCTAGAAAATGGATCGAGTACCAGATCGAGAAACCTGGGCGCGAAATTGCTTGACGAATCTCTTGCTGCGGGGCGTTTCACGTCCTGCCCAGCCGCTATAATGAAACAGTGAATAATAACGCAGTCCAACAAGTCGCGTCTGCCGACTTCCCCACTCGCTGGGGCCATTTCCGCATTTACGGGTTCCGCGCCGAGTCTGGATCCAACGGCGCCGGCTCCGCGGAAGAAGCCGTCGCCCTCGTCATGGGCAACGTTCACGCGGCGCCGCCGCTGGTGCGGATTCATTCCCAGTGCCTGACCGGAGACGTCTTTCACTCCCTGCGCTGCGATTGCCGCCAGCAACTGGAGCTTTCGCTGGGCATGATCGGGGAAGAAGGCGCCGGCATCCTGATCTACGAACAGCAGGAAGGACGCGGCATCGGCCTGATGGCCAAGCTGCAGGCATACGAGTTGCAGGACGCGGGACTCGACACCGTGGAGGCCAACGAGCGCCTCGGCTTTAAGGCCGACCAACGCGACTTCGCGCTTCCCGCTGAGATTCTCAAGGCGTTGAAGGTCACGAGTGTACGGCTGCTTTCGAACAATCCCGAGAAGGTCGAAGCTCTGGAAAACGCGGGCGTGTGCGTGGTGGAGCGTGTGCCCTGTGAAGTCAAGCCCAGCCCGCATGCGGAAGAATACCTGAAGACCAAGAAAGAGAAGCTCGGCCACATCTTCACGTCGAGCTAGGCCGGAGTGCTTGAGTGCGATTCCGCAAGCGCGTGCGTCTGCCCTCGCAACATCCTCCCCGCAAAGAACGATAATAACGCCAGAAGGACAAACGGCAACGGCGCGGCCATGCGCGCAGGAAAAACGACCACTGCGGGACTGCGCGCCCAGAGCGGCGAAACCAGCGACCCGAGAGCGACCGCACACGCCATGAACCATTGCCAGGAAATAGTCACCAGCGCCGCCAGCGCCAGCACGCGTATGGGACGGCTCGCACTGAGGATTTCGCCTCGGCGGGAACCCAGCCAGAAAATCGCTGGGAGTAAAACGACTTGATCGTAGACAGCCCCACCGGTGGGCATCAGGATGACTGTCACTGCCAGGACAAAGCTCACGGCCAGCGAAAAGGCGGCAGACGCAGCGAGCCGGTGGCGCGTACGCCAGCAGATCGCGACGGCCAGCGCCAGCATCGCCACCCCAAGTAGAATCCCCAGGAATCTGCCCAGCACCAATTGTGTGAGCGGAGGCAAGGTGTAGCGTGAATAGCCGACCAGCGAGCGCCACCAGCCAGAGAACCATCCCGGCAGGACGAACTGGCTCACGAGACACAGCAGGGCCATGCTGAGCAGAAAGCTGATGGCAAATCTTTTCCGGCGCTTCCAGTCGCTGAGCGCCCATAGCAACAGCCACAGCGCGAGCAGCCATACCATCTGCGGTTTCACCGAGGCTGCCGCGAGCAGCATCCCCGCGAGAAAGAGCCGCCCTCGGGCCATCGCGTACACCGCCAGGGCCAGCGCCGCCCCTGCCAACAGACCCGCCTGCTGCGCATAAAGCCCTTCCAGCACGGGATAACTGACCAGCGTCAGAATGATCACGACCGCCAGTGTCGTGGGCGCAACCTGCAATCGAAAGGCTCGCAGCCAGGCCACCAAGCTGGTTGCGGTGAGCACAGGAAGAACGATGGTGAGCGCGATTCGCACGCCATTGAAACTCAGGGGCAACAGCGGCGCCGCCAGCAGATCGGTATAAAGCGGGTAGGCAAACGCGCGGAACTCGGCCGGCGGGTCAGAAGGGCGGTGCGGGTCCATGGGCCGACCGAAGAGTCCAATCTGAATCTGCCGGGTCGTCTCCCGCGTGTAGGGATCGGAGCGGTGAGCCAGCAGGGCGCGCCCGGTCAGCCAGATGGGATAAAAGTCGCCGCCATAAGCGTAGCCGCCGGCCATTTGGTTGACTGCGCTCTGCCAGTGTGCTCGAGGAATGAGCAGGGCGAAATAGTAGTAGCTGGTCCCCACCGCCAGGAGGACCGCCAGAGTCAACGTGCGTTTTGGTGGAAAGCGCATGCGCGGCTTGGTCCTCAGTCTCCTCGAGAATCGATAACCTGCTTGAGCAACCTCTTGTTTCTTGCTGGCAATCGGCTAAGGGCGGCCAGGGCCAGCGACAGATAGACCTCGTGAGCTGCAGGAACTTTCCGGAGCACGCGCAGATGCCGCTTCACCGTGTCCACGTCACCGCGAATGATCGGTCCGCTGAATGATCCCGGTGCGCCGAAGGCGGCGTAGTTTGCCAGGGTCTGCAGCAGGATGGGAATCATCCGCTGCCTCGCCTCCTTGGGCTTCACTCCGGCAACCGCCGCAACCTGCTCCATGGTGGCGAGAAGAGCGGTGAACAGCGGGGAAGCAAATGTTCCCCAGGCGTGATAAGCGGCTTTGTCCGCTTTGCGAATCGAATAAGCGCTGCCGCCCACATCTCGCACGATGCGCCGCGCCACCCGTACGGCAGTGGAATCGCCTTCGATGGCAAAGGGCACGCCCGCCAGCAAAGGCCGGGACCCCGGCACAAAAGTCATCAGCGGGTGCACCGACGCGACCGCCGCTCCTCTCGCGCGCAGCGGGGTCAGTTCGTCGCTGGCCAGAGCGCCGCTGGAATGCAATGCCACTTTCCCTTTCCATTCAACACCGGCCGCGAGTGTGCGCGCAGCACGGGCGATTTCACCATCCGGCACGCAGAGCCAGAACACTTCGGCTTGCCCGGCGTCCGACGGATCAGTGGAGACCGAGGCGCCGGCTGCTTTCGCCAGTTTCCGGGCGTTCCGCCAAGATGCGCCGCGACGCGCAATCACCGCGGCGATCTTGTACCCAGCCTGGCGCAACGACACGGCAAGCGCCGACCCGAGATTTCCAGCCCCGACAATCGCAATCCGCGGCCTGGCAACCATGGCGGGAAGCATAGCAGAAGCGGGGAACCCGACCTCAGGCGTCGGACCTCGGCCCGTTCTCCTCGGGATCAAGGAGCCGAGGTCCGAGGTCTGCTTTATATTGTCTCCATGCCCAAATCCTCTTTTCCTAAGAAAGCTCGCGTCGCCAAACGCCCCAAGGCTCGCCTCGTTTCATCCCGCATTGTGTATCGCGGGCCGGTGTTCTGGGTGAGCAGCGACCGCGTCGAGGAGCCGGGTGGCGTGCGGGCGCGACGCGACGTCATCCATCACACGGGTTCCGTGGTCGTGCTGGCCGTGGACGATTCCGGCCCGACGCCTCGCGTTCTTCTGGAGCGTCAGTACCGTCATGCGGCCAACGATTATCTGTGGGAATTGCCCGCCGGCCGCATAGATCCCGGCGAGGCGGAACTGAAAGCCGCCCAGCGCGAACTGCTCGAGGAAACCGGATACACCGCCGCCCGCTGGCGGCGCATTCTGAAGTTCTATGCCAGCCCCGGGTTTGTCGCCGAGACCATGTCGGTGTATCTGGCCACGGGTCTGCGTGCCGGCGAGGCGCAGCCGGAAGAAGATGAGGTTATCTACAAGCGCCTGGTTCCCTTGCCCGCAGCAGTGAATATGGTGATGAAGGGCACTATCCGTGACGCGAAAACAATTTCTTCCGTGCTGTGGCTGGATCACGCCTCGCGCGCCCGCCCCGCCCGGGCCAAGAAACACTGACTTCTGTTCTGTCTGGAGAAGGCAGACCAGGCCTCCACCTTTTACTTTCTTTTGACGCTGTCAAGGTATAGATTCCCTTGACAGCCCTCCCCCGGCGCTCCAAAATGCATCGTATTGACTGCGGTGCACGTCCTGGGCCCCCCATAAAAGGACGTGCAGAAAGAGGGGCCTTGCGTGGAACGTCTGAAAGGAACCGTCAAGTGGTTCAATAACGCCAAGGGGTACGGGTTTATCGGCCGCGCGGATGGGCCGGACGTTTTCGTTCACTACAGCGCGATCACCTCCGAGGGATACAAGAGCCTGCAGGAGGGCGACCCGGTGGAGTTCGAGATCACCGAGGGTCAGAAGGGGCCGCAGGCGGCAAACGTGACCAAGGCGACATGAGATTGGCTGCTAGTCCCTGATCGCCCGGCCACAAAGGGCTGAGTGTCTTTCGCCCAAATGTCGTCGTTCACGCTCACTCTGGCTCTCTCCTTCCAACTCGTTTAACCTTGTTCCAGGTCCATGGACAACAAGGCCATCGCCAACGTTCTCTACGAAACCGCTGACCTGCTCGAAATTGACGGGCAGGACTCGTTCCGCATCCGCTCCTACCGCAACGCGGCGCAGGCCATCGAGAATCACTCCGCGCAGATCAAAGACATCATCGCCGAGCCCAAGCAGGTGCTCGCTATTCCAGGCATCGGCAAAGGCATGCTCGCGAACCTGAACGAACTCTTCGAAACCGGAAAGCTCACCGTTCTCACCGAACTGCTCCAAAAGTATCACCCGTCCATGCTGCAGTTGCTGAAGATTCAGGGCCTGGGACCAAAGACGATCGCCCTGATCTGGAGCGCCTACAAGGTCAGCGATGTGGACGGCGTGGAGAAGCTGGCGCGCGAGGGCAAAATCCGCATCCTGCCGCGCATGGGCGAGAAGCACGAAGCCAAGCTGCTCAAGGCAATCGAAGACTACCGCCGCATCGGCGGACGCTTTCTGATTGACGCCGCCCAAGCCGAGGCAGAAAAACTTACTGAGTATCTCGAGAAGTTCCCCGGCTTCGACAAGATCACGCCTGCCGGATCGCTGCGCCGTGGGCGCGAAACCGTGGGTGATCTCGACATTCTGGTCACCGGAAAGGCCTGCACTTCGGAAGAAGGCCGCCAGAAAGCCATCGCCTACGTGGCGAAATATCCGCCCCTGATGGACGTGATCGCCAGCGGCGACAACAAGATCAGCTTCCGCCTGCGCAGCGGCATGCAAGTGGACGTGCGCCTGCTGCCACCTGAATCTTTCGGCGCGGCCATGCAGTACTTCACCGGATCGAAGGCGCACAACGTGGCCCTGCGACAACGCGCGCTCAAGATGGGCTACACCCTCAACGAATACAGCCTGGCCACGCTCGAAGGCGAGAAGCCGGTCGCCGGAAAAACCGAAGAGGAGATCTACGCCAAGCTCAAGCTTGACTATATACCGCCGGAACTGCGCGAGAATCTCGGCGAAATTGATCTGGCCGAAAAGCACGCCTTGCCCGATTTGATCACGCAAGAAGACATCAAGGGCGATGTGCACATGCACACCGTCGAAACCGATGGGAAGAACACGATCGAGGAAATGGCCGAGGCCGCGCAGTCGCGCGGCTACAAATACATCGCCATCACCGATCATTCGAAGAACCTGGCCTTTGCCAACGGCCTCGACGATAAGCGCGCCGTGGCACACATCCAGCGCATTCGCGACGCCAGCGAGCACATGGACGGCATCGCGATTTTCGCCGGAATCGAAGTGGACATCCTGGCCGACGGCGACCTGGATCTTTCTGACGACGTGCTGGCGCAAATGGACATCGTCATCGCCAGCGTGCACTCCGTCTTCAATCAGGAGCCGGGTAAGATGACCGAGCGCCTGCTCAAGGCCATCGAAAATCCGAACACCTCGCTCATCGGACATCCCACTGGACGCATCCAGCTCCGCCGCGACGCCTACCACTTCGACATGCAGGCCGTGCTGACCGCGGCGGCCAAACGCAAAGTCGCAATGGAGTTGAATTCCTATCCCGACCGGCTCGATCTCAACGACATCCACCTCCGCCAGGCCAAGCAGCAGGGCGTGAAGATCGTGATCAACACCGACTCCCACCACACCTCGCACATGGAGAAGATCCGGTATGGAATCCTGCAAGCCCGCCGCGCCGGCCTCACCAAAGACGACGTGCTGAACACCCTACCAGCGCAGAAATTCGCCAAAGCCATGAAGCACGTGTGGTAAATGCCCGTGGGTTTTCCACAGGCCACCGGCATTTTCCTGTTCACATAACCTTGCTCCTCATTTTGCCAACTCCAATACTGGCAAAAACGAACGAGGAGACTGGATCTTGGACTCAGAAGAAGACTGCAAACAAGCGCCCACGGGCGACATCAACGCATTCGCCTGGACCTACGCGCAAAAGACGGGCGAACTACTGCAGGACGGCAAGCATGTGGCCACCGGCTACTCCGGATTTGACGACGGCAAGAACAATCCTTCCATGGAGGCCGTTCCCAACTGCGGGCCGATTCCTCACGGGGAATGGACCATCACCGGACCGCCGGTCAATACGCGGGACCATGGACCATACGTCCTGCGGCTGGAGCCATCCCCACAAACGAGGACTTTCGGCCGCAGCGGTTTTCTGATGCACGGCGACTCCAAGGAGTCGCCGGGATGCGCCTCCCACGGCTGCATCATCCTGCCACGGACTGCGCGCGAGCAAGTCTGGAACAGCGGCGACAGAAACCTGGAGGTGGTCCCCGCACTGCCCGCGCGCGATCCCGACGAAGGAGTGGACGTCTAGCGGGCCGCGAAGCGTAGAATCGGCGAGAGTCAATCCTATGCCCGATAAGCCTTCCGTCCCACCGGCTGTGCCACCCGCACCGCCGGCCCCTCCCGCCGGGCCCACCATCAACATCGGCGAAGAGTATGGTACGGCGAAGAAAAACTTGCCGCCGGCCAAGATGGTGTTGATCGCCATCGCCGCCGTTCTGGTCGTAGTCCTGGTCGCCTCGTTTTTCAAGCGGGCCAAGCCGCAGGCTTCGGGCTCTCTCGATAATGTGGTCGCCGTCGAGATTCCCGGACAAGGCCAGACCATGGCAGCCCTGACCTTCACTCTGACCAACACCAGCGACAAGATTCTCTACGTCCGCACGCTGCAGGGCAAAATCAAGAGGCCCACCGGAGATTCCGCCGCCGATGCGGTCTCAGCCATTGATTTCGACCGTTACTTCCAGGCGTTCCCAGCACTGAAGAACGGCGCGCAGCCGGCCCTTCCTCCCGAGACCAAAATTCAGCCCGGTGAAACCGTGGCGCGCACGATTATCGTCGTGTTTCCCCTGACCTTGGACGCCTTCAACCAGCGCCAGTCCACCAGCGTGGTCATCCAGCCTTACGACCAGCAGGCGCCTGTGGTGTTAGGCAAGTAAACCGGGCCTTGCGCAAATCGCCTCACATGCGCTTCCATAGCTGGATGAAGTTCACGCCAAGTTCCCTAAGCGTCGCGACCCTCCTGCTGGTTGCGTTGCTTATGAATGTTCCCGGGGCTGGGTCCCCGGCCGCGCCCAAGGGCCAGTACTTCTTCTACGTTGGCACTTATACCGAACCAGACGGCAAGGGCAAAGGCATCTACGCTTATCGCTACGACGCCAACACGCACCAAGTCACGCCGCTCGGCCTCGCGGCGGAAACAACCAATCCATCGTGGCTCGCGCTCCATCCCAATGGCCGGTTTCTCTATGCGGTGAATGAGGTCGGCAACTACAAAGGCCCGAACAGCGGAGGCGTAAGTGCGTTTTCCATTGACCGAACTACCGGCAAGCTCACTTTCTTGAATGAAGTCCGTTCCAAAGGCGCCGATCCCTGCTACATAACGATTGATAAGACGGGAAAATGGGCTCTTGTCGCCAACTACACCGGAGGCAGTGTTGCCGTTTCCCCGATTCTCGGAGACGGCAAGCTAGGCGAGGTGTCAGATTTCGTACAGCATACGGGTCACGGCGCAAATCCCAAGCGGCAGGAAGGCCCGCATGCGCACTCCATCAATCTTTCGCCCGACAATCGTTTCGCCATGGTTGACGATCTCGGGCTTGACAAACTTCTCGTCTACAAGTTCGACAGCGCCAAGGGAACGCTCATTCCGAACGACCCTCCCTTTGCCAAACTCAATGCCGGCGCCGGGCCGCGACACTTCGCGCTTCGCCCTGATGGCAAATTCGCCTATGTGATCAACGAAATGGGTCACACCGTGACGGTGTTTTCGAATGACGCGGCAAGCGGAAGACTGCAACCCCTACAAACGATCACGACTCTGCCCAAGGATTTCAGCGGCCGCAACGACGACGCAGAAATCCGGGTGCATCCCTCCGGCAAGTTTCTGTACGCCTCCAATCGCGGCGACGATAGCATCGCCATCTATGCGATTGACAAAAGTAAGGGAACGCTGGCACAAGTAGGTGGTATCAATACCAAAGGCAAGGAGCCGCGCAGCTTCGAGATTGATCCCACCGGCACGCTGCTCTTCGCGGCCAATCAGAAGTCGGACACTCTCGTGGTTTTCCGGATCGACCCGAAGACAGGCCGCTTGACGCCTACCGGCCAGATGCTGGAAGTAGGTTCGCCAGTGTGTGTGAAGTTTGTAGCGGTGGAGTAATCGTAGAGACGTAGCTTGCTACGTCTCTGCTGGCGGCATTCCGGGAGTGGTGAGAGAGACGTTGCAAGCAACGTCTCTACGATTTTTTCTGGATGAATCTCCGCCGTGCCAAATGCGTGCTGGCATTGGGTGTGATCTCGTCGTACTTCAGGCAACTGATGGACCCATCCACTTCCAGCACGGCCAGCGCGACCTGATCACAGCTGTTGATACCGTGTTCGCGCAGCGCGCGGTGTAGTTCGTCCATGCTGACGCGTTCCCGGGCCATGTGGGCCTCGACGATTTTTCCATCATGGACCAGCAAAGTGGGCTCGCCTTCGATCAGCCGCCGCAAGTGCCGGTTCGAGCCGGAAACCCCGGCCACCAGATAATTCAACACCAGTAATGTGCTGGCGGCCACGGCGCCGCCCAGCAGCGATGTATCGGGCCCGGTCATCGCATTCTGCACGGAGTTCGAGAGCAGGAGCAGCAGCGTAAGGTCAAACGGCGTCATCTGCCCGACTTCACGCTTGCCGCTTAAGCGAACGCCGATCAGCACCAGCAGATAGATCACGCCCGTGCGCAGCATGATCTGCAACAGCACGTGACTGCCCGGGAAAAACGCTCCGGTCATTGTTATAGTTCGCCTTGTTTAGTTCGCCGTCGCCGTCACCGGCACGGGCGCATTCTTCGGCGTGCTCAGATATCCTGTGGCCTTGTTCTTGTCCACGGTCCACACCACCAGTTCAAACAGCAGGTGATCGCGTCCGGAGTAGAACTGAATGGGCTCGGCGATGTTGCGATCTTTCTTCTCGATGGTCTTGTCGTCGGCCGTCACGTTGAGCGTGAACTTGCCCCTCTTGGCGTCGGCTTTTTTCAACTGCAGGCTCACGGTGGCGACCGGTTGCGGCTTGGCGCCTTTCAGCAGCGTGAATTCGTAATAGTTGCGGTCGCCCTTGTGCTTCAGAACCTCCAGGTCGCCGGCCGTGTGAGCGATCAATCCGCTCTGCACGCCCAGGTCGCCAATCGTACTCTGCAGCTTGGCTTTGGTGGCTTCCAGATCGGCCTTGGTTGAGGCAACGTCGGTCTTTACCCCGCCCACGTCGGTCTTCACGCCCGCGATTTCTCCGCTCACCTGGCCGATCTGTTCCTTCTGCTCCTTTTCCAGGCGGCTTTCCGCGGCGTGTTGCTGGGCCTGCAACTCGGCGGTGCGCTGCGCCAGTTCCTTTTTGGTCATGCCGGCCTGCCGGGCCAGCGTCTCCTGCTGCTCCTCCGCAGTCTGCATGCGGTTCTGCAGTTCCTTCACCTGAGCCTGGCTGGCGCTCAAGTCTTGCGTCAGCTTCGCCACCGCCTCATGCATCACGTAGTGCGTATACCCGGAAACCGCCACAAAAGCCACGGCCAGCAGGGTCAGGATCCACTTGCCCGCGTTCGACTGATGTTCGATATGTATCTGTTCGCCTTCATCGGCCATACACTCTTCCTCCTCGGGAAGGAACACAAAAGATTTACTGGGATGTCTTCATTGTTCAGCAGGACCACGAACGGTGTCAATTGGCTCATAGGATGCCGAACACAGGCAGGAACGATGGGCCGCGGTGCAGCGCGCGGGATCCGGGGGCAGTCACCTCAAATCAAGGAGGGGGGCGGAACTACCGAGCAACCCTCAAGGTAGATTCTAGCTTCGACCCACCTGCAGATAGGTCTGACGTGCGTACCAGAGAGCGGACAACGCAAACGCCACGGTGATTGCCACCTTGATCACCCAGGGCATGCAGGTCTTGCTGGTGCAATACGCAAGTGGGTGCCGCACGATTGCCGGTAGCTCGGAAAGCATTCCCGGAAACAGCGTGATGGTCCACACCGCAGAGTAGAGCAGCAACAACCGGGTGCCGATGGTGCGCCGTGTCAGCAGCAGAATCAAGCCGGCAATCCCCACCAGGATGCTGGGGACCGTGACCCACAGGCCAGCCAGCCCTTGCGTTCGAACAAGGCCCAGACCCAGCTGAAACGCCGGGTCGTTGAATATCATCGCCGTAATCACTCCCAGCCAGACCACGGTGAATGCCGTCCAAAACACAGCAAGAGCAAGAAATATGCGATCCCTAACCGGCATGGTGAGCCTCCGGTCGTCCGTCTTTCTTGCGTGGTTAACGCATGCCTGCGTAGAACAGGTGCTCGCGCTCTTCCCTCTTCGCCTCCGGCCACTTCTTCTTGAAGGTCATCAACTCGAGGGCCTTGTGGGCGATATGCTCGGCGCTCACTTCAAATTTCTTGATCAGTTCCCAGGGAGCGCCTGAGTCGCCGAAGCGATCCTTCACGCCAATGGCTCCAGTGATCACCGGCACGCCGTAGAGCTGCGAGCTCTCGGTCATGATGCCGCTCACGCGCCAGGCCAGAGCGCCGATCTGGTGCTCTTCGGCGGTCACGACCACTCCTGTTTCCCGCGCGGCGCGAACGATCGCCTCAGCGTCAATCGGTTTCAGCGTGTGCAGGTTGACCACGCGGGTCTCGTAGCCAAACTCTTTCTTCAGAATGAAGGCAGCTCGCATGGCCTCAGGAACCATGGGACCGCAAGCGATGATGCTCAGGTCTTCGCCTTCGTCCTTATAGGTTGCTGCTAATCCCGTCTCAAACGCTTCCGCAAAGTTCGGACCTTCACGCCGCAGGCGGATCACATTAGCCTGACCAAAGACGAAAGGCGTTTTCTCATCCGTGACAATCGGCGTCGCCTCGCGGGCGAAGCGGATGTACTTCGGCCCCTGGTGCTGCAGCAGCAAGTAGTTAGTCGCTTTGCGCGTCTCCACCGCGTCACACGGCACCACGACTGCCATGTTCGGCAACCCCTGCATGGCGAAGAGATCTTCCAGCGCCTGGTGCGTGGCTCCGTCCGGACCAACCGAAACTCCACCGTGCGCCCCGGCGATCATCACGTTGAAATTGCCGTAGCAGACCGACGTCCGAATCTGGTCCAGATTGCGCGCCGCCGCAAACGTCGCATAAGTACCCAGCACCGGCAGCTTCCCTTCCCGCGCCAGACCCGCGGCCGCCGACGTCGCCGACTGCTCGGCGATGCCCATGCTGATCCAGCGCTTCTTGCGGTTCGGCTTGCCAGCATAGAAATCGCTGATCGTGATGGAGCCGGAAATGTCGAGGCCAAGGCAGACCACGCGCTCGTCGTCGCCATTGTCCGCCAGCGACTTGCCGAAGCCCTTGCGCGTAGGCTCCATCTTCACCTTCATTGTGTCCCTGGCGTTCCACCAGTAGTCACGCGTGAATTTCGGCATTTTGTCATCGAGCTTGCGGTCCACTTCGGCTTGGTAGGATTTCGCCTTGTCCAACAAATGCTGCACTGGAATTCGATCGCTCAGCGCAAGTTCCTCCAAAGCTTTCGTCAGCTCCTCATAGTTCGGAGTCTTGCCGTGCCAACCCGCCTGGTCTTCCATGAAGCTGACGCCCTTGCCCTTCACCGTGTCCGCCAGAATCACGACCGGGCGGCCGGTGACGGTTTTGGCCAGCTCCAGCGCGTCCACCACCTGGTTCATATCGTGGCCGTCAATGCGCATCACGTCCCAGCCGAAACTGGCGTATTTCGCGCACAGCGGCTCCACTCCCATCACGTCTTTGACCCAGCCGTCAATCTGCAGGCGGTTGCAATCAATGATGCCGATGAGATTATCGAGTTGGTAATGCCCGGCCTCCATGGCCGCTTCCCAGATCTGGCCCTCCTGCTGTTCGCCATCGCCCATGATGCAGAAAATCTTGTGCTTCTGGTTGTTCAACCGGGCGGCCAGCGCCAAACCCACCGCAATGCTCAAACCCTGCCCCAGCGATCCCGTCGAAGCCTCGACCCCCGGCAGCTTCAGCCAGTGGGGATGGCCCTGATATGGAGAACTCAGCTTGCGCAGCGTGACCACGTCGTCGAGCGGACAGAATCCGGCAAAGGCAAGGCCCAGATACAGGCTGGGAGCCTTGTGACCGGTGGACCAAATAATGCGGTCGCGTCCAGCCCAGTTGGGATTCTTTGGATCGTGGTTGGCGACCTTCAGGTAGAGCGCCGCGGCGATGTCCATGATGGAAAGCGTGCCGCCGGCATGTCCCGAACCGGCCGCGCAGAGCGCGACCAGGTCGTAGCCCCGCATCAGGTTGGCGGTATCTTTGAGTTCTGCGATGGAGTATTCCTTCAGGACGGTTCCAGTGGAGGAATCAGTCAGGGCCATGGCTTCCCCTTTCGCGCCCGACAGAAAGGCGTTACGTACGCTGCATTTGAGGGTAAACGGGAGTTGGGGCGCGGGCCGTGATTCTAATCACATCGGGCGGTGAGGCAGAGTCGTGGGGACTCAGCCCTCCTAAGCGCTCACT
>Ga0209517_10000424_pt1 | contig 72743 bp, 73 predicted proteins | sample PeaSoiMetSII2010_FD_187695 | JGI IMG/M metagenome (GOLD analysis project Ga0209517, IMG submission 187695) | Peat soil microbial communities from Weissenstadt, Germany - SII-2010 (SPAdes) (version 2) | ecosystem: Environmental > Terrestrial > Soil > Wetlands > Peat | place: Germany... | reverse complement strand
TTCCTGGCTTCCCTGCTCGCTTCCGTTCATGCCCTGCTCCACAAACGTGATTCCCGCGCCGCCACGCTCTGGCTTGGTGTCATCTGGTTGATGCCGGTGTTCGGTCCATTGCTATATCTCGCGCTCGGGGTCAATCGCATCCGCCGCCGCGCCCTTCAACTCGGCGTGCATAAAACTCTCACCCGCCCGGTTCCGGAAAATCTCGGCGAAGCGGAACATGAAGGCGCCGAACATCTGAAAATGCTCGCACGAGTGGTGAACAGTGTCGTCACCCGGCCGTTGCTGCCGGGCAATCAAATCCAGCCATTGGTCAATGGCGATGAAGCATTCCCCGCCATGCTGGCGGCCATCGAATCCGCGCAAAAAACCATCTCGCTCTCGACCTACATTTTCGACAACGACCCCGCCGGGAAAAAATTCGTGGAAGCGCTGGCGGGCGCCGTCAAACGCCACGTCGAAGTGCGCGTGTTGATTGACGCCGCCGGCACGCGCTATTCATGGCCGCCCGTGACGCGGAGATTGCATCGTGCAAAAATTCCTTTCGCCCGATTTCTGCCGGCGTCGTTGCTGACACCGTGGCGCGTGGCCACCATTAATCTCCGCAATCATCGCAAAATACTCATCGTGGATGGAAAAACCGCTTTCACCGGCGGCATGAATATCCGGCAGGGAAACATTCTTGGCACCCGGGGGGGCGAGGCGACTGACGAGCCGGGTCTGGCAAACCCAAAAAAAATGACGGCTCGCGAGGACGCTCGCCCTGCCAAAAATGCGGTGCAGGATTTGCAGTTCCGCGTCGAAGGCCCGGTGGTCACCCAGTTGCAGGAAGCCTTCGTCAATGATTGGGCGTTTTGCACCAGAGAAATTCTTAAAGGCAGCGAATGGCTGCCCGAATTGGCCGATGCCGACGGCGTCATCGCCCGGGTCATCACGGACGGACCGGATGCGGATTTTGAAAAGGCCCGCCTGACGTTGCTGGCGGCGCTGACGGAGGCGCAAACGTCCATCCAGATTGTCACGCCGTACTTTCTGCCGGACCCGGCGTTGATAACGGCATTGAATCTCGCCGCGCTGCGCGGGGTGCGGGTGGACATCGTTCTGCCGGGCAAAAACAATCTGCCGTTCGTTCACTGGGCATCGCGCGCGTTGTGGTGGCAGGTGCTCGAACACGGCTGCCACATCTGGCTCACGCCGCCGCCGTTCGACCATTCCAAGTTGATGATTGTGGATGGCCATTGGGTCCTGTTCGGCTCAGCCAACTGGGACGCGCGCAGTCTGCGGCTGAATTTCGAGTTGAACGTCGAGTGCTACGGGCGCGAGTTTGCCCAGCGCATGAAATTGGTGTTTGAACAAAAACTCCGCCGCGCCCGTGAAGTTACCCTGGCCGAAGCCGATGGCCGGCCGTTGCTGCCCAAATTACGCGATGCCGTCGCCCGGCTATTTTCACCTTATTTATGAAGTTAGCTCGCAATCAACGTAGCGCAGAATGGCAATCTGCTGTATCGCCGACTGGTAGTCGGCAGATCGTTGTAATGCCAGCGCTCGCATGGATCGCAGGTTGCCAACCTGCGACACAGCAGACTGACAGTCTGCGTTACAACATCATTTTATGAAAACGTTCGACAGTCTGACCGAACAGGAAATCCTCGCCCTGGCCATTTCGCTGGAAGAGGAGGACGCCCACGTCTACGAAGATTTCGCCGACGGCCTGCAAACCAATTATCCCGAACAAGCCGAAAAATTCCGCACGATGCGCCGCGAGGAGGACGGCCATCGTCACCGCTTGCTGGAACTGTACAAAAGCCGTTTCGGCGACCATGTCCCGCACATCCGGCGGCAGGACGTGCGCGGGTTTGTGGACCGAAAACCCGTCTGGCTCGTGCGGCCACTCGGCTTGAAGACCGTCCAGAAGACCGCCGAGACCATGGAAGTGGAAACCCGGCGCTTTTACGAGGCCGCCGGCCGCCGCGCCACCGACACCGGCATCCGCCAACTCCTCGGTGACCTCGCGGAAGAGGAACGCAATCACGCCCACACGGCGGAACAAATTACCCTGACCAAACTCAGCGAAACAGAATCAGCACAGGCGAAACGGCTGTTCCTCCTGCAAGTCATCCAACCGGGTCTGGTCGGCTTAATGGACGGTTCGGTTTCAACGCTGGCGCCGCTGTTTGCCGCCGCGTTCGCCACCCACAGCAGTTTTCAAACTTTTCTCGTGGGCCTGGCCGCGAGCGTCGGCGCGGGAATCAGCATGGGATTTGCCGAAGCCCTGTCCGACGATGGCAGCCTGACCGGACGCGGACATCCATGGGTACGCGGGCTTGTGTGCGGCTTGATGACTGCGTTGGGCGGCATCGGCCATACCCTGCCCTACCTGATACCCAGCTTCAGAACTGCTACCAGTGTTGCCGTGTGTGTGGTGCTGGTGGAACTGGGTCTCATCTCCTGGATTCGGCACCGGTTCATGGACACGCCGCTCGTATCGGCCGTGCTGCAAATTGCATTGGGCGGGGCATTGGTTTTCCTGGCGGGCATTTTGATTGGCAATTCGTGAATCATCCGCGACGCCTGGCAACGGGCCTCTTTCGTTTAGAGTTCCGCGTTTACGCGGCCGCCTGAAGGCGGAACTCCGAACATTTGTTCCGGTTACACGAATATCCGAGGTTTGCGAAGTTGTGAATCTCCGGTAATGTAATGCCGAATGTATTACATTCCCATCATTGCCGGCAGCACGCGCCGCGACCGGCAAAGCATCAAGGTCGCGCGCTTCGTCCTGGCGCGATTGCAACAACGTAAAGACGTAACCACGGAATTGCTCGACCTGCTGGAATATAATTTTCCGATCATGGAAGAACGCCTGCATCGCCGCGACGACCCGCCACCGCGCTTGCAGGAGTTCGGCGACAAAATCGGCCGCGCCGATTCATTCATCATCGTCTCGCCGGAATACAATAACGGCTATCCCGGCGTGCTCAAAAACGCGCTCGATTATCTGTTGCCCGAATACGAGCGCAAACCGGTCGGCATTGTGACGGTTTCCGCGGGCGGCTTTGGCGGCATCAATTGTCTGGCGCAACTGCGCCTGGTGACGATCGGCATGGGCGCCTTTCCCATCCCGGAAAATCTGTCCGTTTCGCGGGTGCACGACAGTTTTCAGGAGGACGGGACGCCCAACGAGGCCGCTTACGAAAAACGGGCGGCCACCTTTCTGGATGAGGTCCTCTGGTTCACCGAAGCCATTGCCGCCCAGAAAGCCAGGAAACCATCACCCTGACCAATATTTTGATGAAAAAGAAAACTACGACTGCATCAGAACCGGAAGGCCTCCGGCAACGCCTGACGGAACTGCGCCCGGCCTTGCTCAAGTTGCACAAGGCGCTGTTGGATTCGGAACGGGTGGGTTACGAAAAAACCATCGGCAAAATCCAATCGCCGGGTCATTTTCTCCAGCTCGTCACCAATGACCCGTGGTTCGCCTGGCTGCACCCGCTTTCGCAGCTCATCGTCGCCATGGACGAAGCCCTGGACGCGGAAGAACCGCTGACGGCGACCAAGGTTGATGCTCTGGCGCACCAATCGAAGCTGTTGCTGGTGGCGTCGGAAAACAGCGACGGCTTTTCCGGGCATTACCACGAAGCCTTGCAACGCGACCCGGACGTGGTTTTTGCGCACGCGGACGTGGTCAAACTGCGCAAACCGCCGAAAAGTTAAGTGGAGCCAATAAGGAACACAGGAAATCAGGATAAACCAATTCCTTGGTTCCTGCCTTCCTTATTCAATGAACCAAAACCAGCACCGTCGCCTTCGTAGGAGTCGAGGTAACGAGACTCAATTCAGTCAGAGACTCTTCACGTCTTCTCCTACTATTTTTGAATCCGCGAATGACGCGAATTTGCGCGAAAGTTGTTTGGACACAGATTTCATGGATTAACACCAATCAAATTCCCCTTCGTGAAAATTCGTGCAATTCGTGTATCAACAAACCAAAACCAGCACCGTGGCCGCCTGCGCCGATTTCACCACGTCCTCAAACTTCTCCTCTTTCGTGTTGGGCGCTTTGAGCTTGTTTGCCACGCCCGGCACCGATTCCAGGATACTCGAAAGAAAACTGCTCTTGATGGCGTAACAATCGGAAGCCAATCACCATGCCCCGCACTAAAATCTTTCTTGTATCAATCAATTCGCTTCACTTTTTGCATTGACGTATTAGGCCACCTTTTATAAAGTCAAAAGTGCATTGAAAACTTCGCCCTCAACAAAACGGCACGGCTCCGAATATTTCTCAGAGTAGTAAATTCTGGGGCTGGCAAAGAGGAACTCGAAAGAAAGGAGTCCAATGAAACAGTCCAGATTACCACATGCAGGGGCGGGCGGCTCAGTTGTCGGTTGCCTTGCTTCGCTCCTCTCTATCGGTACTGTTCTTCTCGCTGGCTCCTTGGCACAAGGAGCCATTTGGACCACAAATACTCCAATGCCCAGCCCGTGCTATTGGCATTCAGCCACTTTGTTGCCTTCCGGCCAGTTTTTAATTGCTGGCGGCTATGACGGTCCGGACTCAACGACGAACGCAGAACTGTATAATCCGGCCACAAAGAGTTGGACGATGACAGGAGGCATGAACGACGGGCGGGCAGTTTTCACAACGACTCTGCTTACAAACGGGCAGGTGCTCGCCGCCGGAGGCTTTTTCTACGAACCAGGTAATCAGTTCGGGAGTCTTGCCAGCGCGGAATTGTACAATCCCGCAACGGGAGCCTGGACGAGAACCGGATCCATGGCCAACGCGCGCTCCGGGCACACGGCGACGCTGCTGCCCAACGGGCAGGTCTTGGTCGCCGGAGGCAATGGCGACGCTAGTACTCTCACAAATTGTGAATTGTATAACCCTTCAACCGGAACATGGTCCGCGACGGGCGGCATGAATGTGTCTCGCGCATTCCATATTGCGACCCTGCTGCCCAACGGGCTGGTGCTCGCTGCCGATGGAGACGTAAGCAATCCTTCCACTTCCGAACTTTATAACCCTGCAACAAGGACTTGGACAATCACTACAAATCTAATGATCACCAACTGTTTCCTTTCTACGGCTACCTTGCTACCCGCCGGCCAAGTGCTAGTCGCCGGAGGATCTGGCCCTGATGGTCACGCTATTTCGAGTGCGGAACTGTTCGACCCGGCTACACAGACATGGACAGCAACCGCGACACCACTCAACATGGCGCGTGGAGAGCATACCGCAATCCTGCTGCCGGATGGACTGGTACTTGTTGCAGGAGGATACAGCAATTCTGAATACGTTGGCGCAGTGTCCAGTGCCGAGACCTACAATCCCGCCACGGGCATTTGGACGCTGACCAACCAAATGAGTTCTCCTCGTGGTGATTTCACCGCGACAACTCTCACCAATGGCGACGTTCTGGTCGCTGGCGGTTATGCCGACGTGGGCACCTTTCTTGCCGCCACGGAATTGTATGGGCCCAATTCAACCACATTGAACTTAAATGGTACAATGTTGGAGCCGTCTGGAGCTTTTCAACTTGGTTTTGCCGCTTTTCCCCACAGCGTAAACACGCTTTTGTCTTCCACCAGCCTGGCCCAGCCGCCGCCGGACTGGGTCGAGCTCGGCACACCTAGCGAGCTCTCGCCTGGTTTGTTTTTCTTCACGGACACGGAGGCGACCAATTCCCCCGCCCGCTACTACCGCGTTCGCTCGCCTTGAGTACCATAAAGGGTCCCGCTATCGGCTAATCTCCTTTCAGGCGTGACGCCTGAGATCCCCATTTCCATTTCGGATTTGCAACCCTGGCTGCGCGGTGTGTCGCGCTGCTGTGCTTGCGCCCAGCGCCCCTGCGCTCCAGCCCGTGCGCTGTCTTCGTGAGCAGAGTTTCGTTTGGCAGCAGTCCCGCAAGGCTGGATCAGTTCGCTCCATCTCCACGATGCCGAACAGAAGAAACGAGCCGATTCACATCGGCTGCTACGAAAGCACTTCCCGACAGGCTGCCTGAAGCTTCTTCAAATTCGCCCTGGACTTCGCCTCAATGTAGCAGCGGATAAGCGGTTCGGTGCCGCTGGCGCGGAAGGCCACCCACTCGCGATTCGGGAGCAGGAATTTGTAGCCGTCGGTCGTGATAAATTTCTCCACCTTGAAGGCACCGATGCTCTTCAGGCCGCTGCCGAGTTTTGCCAGCAAGGCGTCCTTTTTCTCCGCCGCGAATGAGACGTTAATTCGGTCGGTGTAAAATTCGCCAATCTTTTTGGAAAGTTCCTTTAAAATCTGCCCAAGCGGTTTCTTTTCCGTCGCCACGAGTTCCGCCATGAGCAGGCAGGCGAGGATGCCGTCCTTTTCCGGCACGTGGCCCTTGACGCTCAGGCCGCCGGATTCCTCGCCACCGACAATGATGGGTTCGCTTTCCATCAAAGCACCGATGTATTTGAAGCCGACGGGTGTTTCGTGGACTTTCACGCCGAGCAGTTCCGCCACCGCATCCACCTGATGGCTCGTCGGCACGGTGCGCACGACCGCGCCCGTCCAGCCACGGTTCTTTTTCAAATGATACAGCGTCAACGCCAAAATCTGGTTTGGTGTCAGCCAGGTGCCGTCCTGGTCCACGATGCCGAATCGGTCGGCGTCGCCATCAAGGCCGAGGCCAAGTTGCGCCTTGCCGCTGCGGACGAATTTGCTGACGTCGGCCATGCCGGCGGCGTTCGGCTCAGGATGATGCCCGCCGAACAGCGGATTAATCTCGCCATGAAAAACCGTGACCTTCGCGCCGACGCCTTCGAGTAATTTATCGAGGTAACCGCGCCCGGTGCCGTATTCGAGTTCGACGGCAACTTTGAGCTTCGCCTTCCTAAGCGCGGCAAAGTCAATGAGTTTGCGGAGTTGTTTGAAATAATCCGGCTGCGGATCAAACGTCGGGCATTGATACGTGCCGATGACCGCGCCATTGAACGACCAATTCTGCGCCTGCAGCCTTGCAATGTTCGCCTCAATTTGCCGGGTCACGTCAGGCGTGGCCGGCGCGCCGTTACTCGTGGAAAATTTCAGCCCTTGATACTCCGCCGGATTATGGCTGGCAGTCATGTTGATGCCGCCCGCCGCTTTCCGATGCCGGATGGTGTGAGCGATAACGGGTGTGGGCGTATTGCGATTGCACAGGAGCGGTTTGAGTCCGTTGGCGGCGAGCACCTCGGCGGCGGCCAGCGAGAATTCGCGCCCCAGAAACCGCGTGTCGTGGCCCAATATGAGAGTTGAATGTTGAGAGTTGAATGTTGAGAGTTGTTTTAGATAGTCGGCAATTCCCTGCGTGGCGAGGCGGACGTTGTCGAAGGTGAAATCGCGGGCGATGATGCCGCGCCATCCGCTGGTGCCGAATTTGATCATATCGTGAAACTTAAAACGTGAAACGTGAAATGCTTTGCCGCCGATGCCCGTTCACGTTTCACGTTTCACGCATCACATCAACTTTTCCAATCAAACGCCTTTTTCTTGAGGGCGTAAATATAACCGGCGAACAAAACCAACAGGAAGGAAACCATTGAAGCCAGAATCAAATTCCGCGTGGCATGGTCGGCCAGCATCTGGCGATAAACCACCGCCCACGGATACATGAAGACTACTTCGATATCGAACAGGATAAAGAGCATGGCCACGAGATAAAATTTCACCGAGAACCGCGCATTGCCTTCGCCGATGGGGTCCTTGCCGCATTCGTAAGCGGCGTCCTTGGCTTTGGTGCGCTTGCCGGATTTGCCGAGCAGGACGGAAATCATGAGCGTGCCCGCGGCAAAGCCGATGGCGGCGACCAGCAGCATGAGCACCGGAATGTACTGGGCCAATTGCGACGGTTGCGTCTGTTCCATGGGCGAAAATGTAAATTAACGCGCTGGAAATTCAATGAAGAAAAGAATTGGGGCGCGCGAACATTGTGCCATGGCCGGGCGCGGCCTCCACTCCACGCTGTGGCTCGCGTGGAGAGCGAGCCCTGCCTTATTGCACTCCAACGCGGTAGAAATAGGAACCGCCGTTCGTGGCCGTCGTATCAATATAGCTCGTCGTGCCGGCCTGGCCGACGATGTTGCTTTGAATGGTTGAGAACGCTGGCCGCGTTGAAAGATTGGTGCTGCTTTGCAGGAAATAGGTGATGTTGCTCACGCTTTCCCAGCTTACGAGGAGGCCCGCCGGATTGTTCGTGGGCGCAGGCGGCAGCATCGCCAAATCCGAAAGGGCATTGGTGGGGTTCAAGCCGGCAATCCAATCCTGATAGGCATTCATTCCGGTGCCGTCCAAATCCGCGTAATCCACCGAGCCGTCGGTGGGCAGGCCATATTGCTGGAGCCAGGCGTAAGAGATAATCGAGGTGGGAGTTTGATATTCGTAGGCACCGATGTCCACCGTGCCACCGACAATGCGCGCGTTGCCGTCGAGATCGTTGGTGACGGCAGCGTAGGCATTGTTGCCGGAGTTGATACAGGGAGAGTTGGACCGCAAATGAAAATCTCCAGTCGTCAAATTCATAAAACCGGGTTCGTTAGTGATGTCGTTGGCTCCGCCGGGGTCCGGGGTGGTGCAGCAATGATTCAGGGAAATTCCACTCCAATCGGCACTGCAATTGGGGCCGTTATTGTAGTAGACGATGCAATTGTTCAAACTCCCGTCGAACACTCCGGCGCCGCCGTAGGTTCCCGGACCGGAAAACACCGTGTTACTGACGACCGTGCAATTGTTGAGCGTGCTCCAGATCGCAGCGCCGCCGCCATAATTGGCCACGTTGCCTATCAGCAGGCTGTTGTTGACAGCGCAATTTTCCACACCAGCGCCCCAGGCTGCCGCGTTGCTGGAAACGAGGCAATTGTTCAGCGTGCTGGAGTCTGCCCCGCCACCGTAAGCGGGCCGCGCGTTGTTCGAGATAACACAGAAATTCAGCGTGGCGTTGACCGCCCCGCCACCGAGATAACTCGCGGTATTCCCCGCGAGCACGCAACGATTCAAAATACCGCCGTAAGCGCCGCCGCCCGACGACCAGTCCGCCGGCGACGAGTTGTTGGTCAGCACACAATCATTCAACACGTCGTCCGCCGATTGGCAGTACACGCCGGCGCCGTTGATTTCCATCCCGTTTTGCAAGGCGAAGCCGGTGATCGAATCGCCGTTGGTCAGGTAGAGACAGCGCATCACATTTCCGCCGTCAATGAAGGTGGCGGCCGCGCCGTTGACGCTTCGCATGGTCAGCGGCCGGGTCACGGCGACGCGATTGGTCATGCTGCCGTAAAGGACGCGCACTCCGGTCTGGTAATAGCCATTGCTCACCACGACCGTTCCGCCCGCGTACGCAGCGTCAATGGCGTCTTGAATGTTGGTCGCCGCGGTGGCCCAGGAAAGATACGGCGGCACGGGACTCGGGCTGCCGGGCGATACATAATGCACCGGATTTTGCAGGACGAAAATCGTGACGGATGCGGTGACACCCACGGGATGGTCAGGATTAAACGCGGTGAATGTGACCGTGTAATTGCCCGGCACACTCCAACTGTGCGAGAAGGTCAATTGATTGCTGACGATCGTGCCGTCACCGAAATCCCAGCGGTTCGCAGTAGCATGCCCGGAAATTTGCCCGGCAAAATCCACGGTAAATCCCGTGGTGATATTCGTGAAGGTTACGGCAATCGCCACCGCCAGCGCGCCGGTTGCCGAACTGGAATAAAACTCGTCGCAGCCGATGGAGGGCGGGTTGAGCCACGCGTCGCCGTCAATATCCACACCCGTCGTGGCCGCCGCGGTGCCCGCGCCGCGGCAGGGTGAAATGGCGCTGATGTGCTCTAGGTCAGCCAGCAGCGGATCGGCAGTGATGTTATTCGCTCCATTGGTCGGCAGCGGCATGGTGTCGCAATAATACAGGCTGCTATCGTCCGAATAATTGGTCCCGTTCGGCGCCGTATTGAAGTACACAATGGAGTTGGTCAGCGCGCAGGACAGCACGCCGCCGCCACCGGCATTGACGGAGGTGTTGCCGATCACGGTGCAATTGACCAGCGTACTGCCGCTGGCGCCGCCGCCGCCACCGAAATAGACGCCATCGGACACGTTGCCGGACAGCACACAGTTGACGAGCGTGCACCCGGAAGCGCCACCACCGTTATTCGATGAATTCCGGGTAATCACGCAATCGGTCAGCAGGCAGCCGGAAGCACCGCCGCCGTTGGCGGTGTAATCGCTGTCAGTGTAGGTGAAATTACCAGTGAGTGTGCAACCGGTCAGAGTCGAATTGCACGCCCCGCCGCCATAATAACTCAGGTTGTTCAGGAGAGTGCAGTGATCCAGGCTGCTGGACATCGCCGCGCCGCCGCTGTAGCCATAGTTGTTGGTGAACGCGCAATTGATCAGCGTGCCGCCAAATGCACCGCCCCCGGAATTTCCGGCCGAGTTGGCGGCCAGGACACAATTCGACACCACGACGCGGGAGGACACGCACAACACGCCACCACCGTTTCCGGGAATGGCTCCATTGTTCAGGGCGAAACCGGCCAGCGCCGCCCCGTCAGTCAAATAAACGCAGCGCATGGCGCCGTCACCATCAATCACCGTCGTATCCGGACCATTGACACTTTGCACCGTCAACGGTTTCGATACCGCCACCCGGTTGGTTTCCGAGTTATCAAGGGCGCGACCACCAGTCTGGTAAACTCCGTTGGTCACCCAAACCGTGCCGCCGGCATAAACCACGTCCACGGCATCCTGAATGTTGGTCGCCGCTGTGTCCCACGTAACATATGGCGGGACCGGATTCGGGTTGTTGACGGACACGTAGGCCACCGGTTGCTCCAATACATGGATGAAAACTGTTGAGCTGACTCCAGCCGGATTGTCGTCGTTAAAGACGGTCAACACCACCGGGTAGGTTCCTGCCGAAGTCCAATTGTGCGAAGCGGACAATTGGTTGCTGACCACGGTGCCATCACCAAAATTCCAGCCGTCACTGCCGGCGTGTCCTGTGATTAACCCGGTAAAATTCACCATAAAACCGGTCGCCACATTCGTAAAACCGGCCAGGATTGCCACATTCAACGTACCACTGGGTACACCGGCATAGTATTCATCGCAACCGATGGATGGCGGATTCAACCAGGGCTCGCCATCAATATCCATGCCGGTCGAATAGTTCGCGCTGCCGGCGCCGATACAGGGCGAATGGGCGCTGATATGTGCGGCGTCGGTCAACTGCGGTTCGTTGGTGATGTTGTTCGCGCCGTTGGCGGGAAGCGGCGTGGTGCAGCAATAATTCAATGTGCTGCTGGAATAGTTGTCCGTGCCGGGCGCGATATTGTAAAAAACGATGCAATTGTTCAGCGTGCTGGAATCAGCGCCGCCACCATTCAACGCCAGGTTGCCGGTCAACGTGCAGTTGTTGAGCGTGCTGCTTTCGACTCCTCCGCCGGCGTAGCCGGATGAATTGCCGGTCAAGGCACAATTATCCAGCGTGCCGTTGTTGACACCACCGCCGGCATTGGCGGCCGAATTGCCGGTCAGCGTGCAGTTGTTCAGCGCACCGCCATCGGCTCCGCCGCCATTGCCCGTGGCCGTATTGTCCAAGAGCCGGCACTGGCTGAGAACACAGCTTTCAACCCCGCCGCCATTGGCGGAAGCGTTGCTGGAAATGATGCAATTGTTCAGTGTGCCGGCATAAACTCCGCCGCCGCTGTTGGCCGACGAGTTGCCGACCAGGGAGCAATTGTCCAATTCGCCGCCGTTCGCGCCGCCACCGTAATTGTAGGCAAGGTTGTTCGACAGCGTGCAAAAGCTCAACGTGCTGCCTTCGGCCCCGCTTCCCTGGTTCGCCGAGTTGCCGGTCAATGTGCAGTTGTTCAGCGTGCCGCCTTCGGCGCCGCCCCCGCCATTGGCTGACACGTTGCCTGCCAGCGCGCAGTTGGTGGCCAGGCACACGTTCAGTCCGCCACCCGCATTGCCGGCCGTGTTCCCGGTGATGGTGCAACCATTCAGCGTACCGGAATCCGCAGCGCCGCCATTCGCTGCCGAATTGCCGGTCAGGGCGCAGCCGTACAAGGTACCCGATTCAACTCCACCCCCGGCTCCGCCCGACGCGGAGTTGGTGGTGAAAATGCAGTTGGTGAACGTGCCGCTGTAGGCACCGCCACCGGATGAGACGGCCGCGTTGCCAGTCAGAACGCAATCGGCCACGCTCGCACTGGTGGATTCGCACCATAAACCCCCGCCGCTTTGCTCCTGGATGGCATCACCGTCAGACCGCGTTGCCCCGTTGGTCAACGTGAATCCCGCCAGGGTTGCGCCATTGGTCAGATAAACGCATCGCACCGCATCATCGCCACTGATCGTGCCCGGATCTTGATACCCTTGAATGACCGTCACCGCCGGACCATTGATGCTTTGCACCGTGACCGCTTTGCTGATGGCCACACGATTGGTCAATGCGCCGTAAACCACACGCCCTCCGGTTTGATAAATTCCGTTCGTCACGAGAATCAGATCGCCGGCCGAAGCGGCATCTACCGCGTCCTGAATGTTCGTGGCGGCGTTGCTCCAGTCAGCGTAGGGCGATACCGGATTGGTGCCGGTCACATCCACGTAAAGTACCGCGGCCGAAGTTTTGAGAACGAGGAACGCCAGGCAGAACAGCCCCCGTCGGAGGCAAAAGAGTTTCATAACCGTTGTCTGAGACACCTTATACTCATCATTAAGCTCGTTAAAATCAAGCCGAAAATGATGTTCCCCAACAAGGAGTTGTCCGAAAAAATCCTTCTCCTGTTTCCAGAACCACCGGAGCAACAAGGTCAGGAGTCCGCTCAGCAGCAGTCAGGTGACGACGGGAAAATGAAAACTGAAATCGCCCTTAGAATATGTTTTGGAATCGTTTCAGGCTGCCGTCCATTTGCAGATTGATTAATTACGCGTGCGGGTTGAATGCCAAACAATTGGCCGCCGTCATGCGCCGCTTGCCTTCAAAATGGCCAGGGAGTAATTTGTTGCCATGACCGATAAACAAACTGTAATGGACGCCCTACAGCAGCTTCCGGAAAAAGCTTCGCTGGATGAGATTACAGAGGAATTGCGTCTCATGGCCGCGATCCGGCGCGGACGCGCCGATGTCGCTGCCGGCCGCACCAAAAGCCATGCCGAGGCTGAACAGTTGCTCAAATCCTGGGCCAGCGCATAGCTGGTTCGTGTTTCCGCCTTTGCAAAACCGGGTTTCATCGTTTAGCTTGCAGGCATGAGCACGGTGCAAGAAATTGAAAAGGCCATCGGCCAGTTGGACGATCATTCGTTGGAGCGGTTGTCCGGCTGGTTTGAAGACTTTTTGGCGGAGAGATGGGAAAAAAGGTTTGCCGCGGACGTGCAGGCGGGCAAACTGGATAAGCTGGGCGAGGCCGCTGACCGCGCATTTGAGCAGGGCAAATGCCGCCCGCTATGAGGCATTTTACCACCCCGGAGTTCTGGCAACATTACGACCGTCTCCCGCCGGAAATCCAGCGGCTGGCTCAAAAAGATTTCGAATTGCTTAAACAAAACCCGCGTCATTCCTCGTTGCGATTGAAAAAAGCGGGGGCCTATTGGACGGCACGGGTGGGGATCCATTATCGGGTAGTTGCCAAAGAACGCGCAGAGGGATTGGTCTGGTTCTGGATCGGTCACCATTCGGAATATGACCGGCTTCTGTCATAATGCTAACTTTCTGATTTTAACGCCATGTCGCGCGAATACGTGCTCGAACCGTTTCATGCTGCCGTTCATCTGCAGATTGATTACGCGCGCGAGTTGAATCCGCAGCAGCTCGCCGCGGTCACCGCGCCGCCCGGCCCGGCGCTCGTCATCGCCGGGGCCGGCTCGGGCAAGACGCGCACGCTCACCTACCGCGTCGCCTACCTGCTCGAACAGGGCATTCCCGCCGACCGTATCCTGCTGCTGACGTTCACCAACAAGGCCGCTGGCGAAATGATGCGCCGCGTGGCGGATTTGCTGGGGCAGGAACTGCCGTCGCTCTGGGGCGGGACGTTCCATTCCATCGGCGCGCGGATCCTGCGTTCGCACGCTGATGTGCTCGGCTACCGCCGCGATTTCACGATTCTCGACCGCGACGACTCGAAGGATTTGATCAAAACCTGCATCGCCGATGCGGGGATTGAAACGAAAGGCACGCATTTTCCCAAACCAGAGGTGCTGAACGAAGTTTTTTCGCTCGCCGCCAACACCCACCGGACGACCGACGACATTCTTGAATCGCAATACGATTATTTTTCACAATTTTCAGCGCAAATTGCGGATCTGGCACAACGTTACCCCAAACGCAAGCGCGCGACGAATGCGATGGATTTTGACGACCTGCTCGCGCTTTGGCTCAAGCTGTTACAGGAGCACGCCGACGTGCGCGAACATTATCAGCGCCGGTTCCAATTCATCCTAGTGGACGAGTACCAGGACACGAACAAGCTCCAGAGTGATCTCGTGGACCTGCTGGCCGGGCGGCATCACAACGTCACCGTCGTCGGCGATGACGCGCAGAGCATTTACGCCTGGCGCGGCGCGAATTTTGCCAATATTCTGGAATTTCCCAAACGGTATCCCGGCGCGAAGGTGTTCAAGATTGAAACCAATTACCGCAGCACGCCGGAAATTCTCAAGGTGGCCAACGCCGCCATCGCCGCCAACCGGAACCAGTTCACCAAACAACTCGCGCCGGCGCGCAAATCCGGTTTGAAACCGGCGCTGGTCGCCTGCATGGACGCCGCACAGCAATCGGCGTTCATCGCCCAGCGCGTGCTCGAATTGCACGACGAAGGCACGAGCCTGAACCAGATTGCCGTGCTTTACCGCTCGCATTTTCACGCGCTCGAATTGCAGCTTGAACTCACGAAACGTAACATCCCCTTCTCCATCACCAGTGGCATCCGCTTTTTTGAACAGGCGCACATCAAGGACGCGACGGCGTATTTGAAACTGGTCGTGAATCCGCAGGACGAAATCGCCTTCAAACGGCTGGCGCAATTGCTGCCCGGTATTGCGGCGAAAGGCGCGGAAAAAATCTGGAAGATTTTTTCCGCGAAGCTGGTGAACGTAGCGCAGGCGTCCTCGCCTGCGGGTTCACCCGGTGTCGCACCGGGTAACCCAACCGGCGACGAGACGTCGCCTCAACCCGCAGTCGAGACGACCGCGCTACCAGCGGTCGCTGTCCAATCTTTGGCGGCTGCCCTCCAATCCTGCGCCAAATCCGTTCCGGCCAGGGCGGCGACCGCCTGGGCCCAATTCGTTGCCACCATTTCCCAGCTGGAAGACAAGGCCGTCCGCCAGAGCGCGGCCAAGATGCTGCGGCTGGTGATTGACGCGGGTTACGACGATTATCTCAAGGAAAACTTCGCCAACTATCGGAACCGCCTGGAGGATTTGGAACAACTCGCCATCTTCGCCTACCAGTTCAATTCGGTTGAGGATTTCCTGACCCAGCTCGCCCTGCTCACCAATGTCGAAGCCGAGGATGATAAAACTGCGGACCGCGACACCGAGCAGCTCCGGCTTTCCACGATTCACCAGGCCAAGGGCCTGGAGTTCGACGCCGTGTTCGTCATCATGCTTTGTGACGGCTTGTTTCCGTCCGAACGTTCACTCAACTCCGAAGACGGCGAAGAGGAGGAACGCCGGTTGTTTTATGTGGCCATCACCCGCGCGCGGAACGAACTTTACCTGATTTACCCGCTGGTTCGCGCCAGCTTTGGCAGTTCCGGCGGCGACGCCATGCAGCATCCCTCGCGGTTTTTGTCGGAAATTTCCGGCGACCTGTTGAACGAATGGAATTTGCGGGCCCACTACTGAATCGCTTCAATCGGTCCGCTGCGGCCGTTGCCGTTTGGTTTCCCGCGCATATCCTCCGACCTGGAAGCCAATTCCCAAAACCAGCAACACGATGAAAAGTACCGTCCTCGCCGACGGCTCGAGTGGGACGTTTTGCGTAACCGCCGTTGCACCGGCGAGCGATGACAGAATAATCAGCGCCGGATCCAATAACGCGATGGACAAAATCGCCCCGAGCAATCCGCCCACGGCAAATGAAATCCACAGAATCGCGTCACCCTGCATATGGAGCGCCGTCGGCGCCAGGGTGGACAGGCAGTAGCCGCCGGCGAAAAATCCGGCGACCACGACGAAAATCCGCTGCAGAAAAACAGAGGCAATGGCGCCAAGCACACCCACACCCAAGGCGATGACCAGAATTACCCACGCCGGCTGGCCTTGCAACATATCGCCGGCGAGTTCAAACCCGACGATGAAGCCGACGCAGCCCACAAACAGCCAGAACAACCGGCGTCCAAAAAACAGGACGGCCAGACCGGCAAGGATATTAAGCCACTCCATGGTTTAATTTTAGCGTAAAACGGCTAATCAGCAAACATCCAGATGCCGAAATTATTTTGAAGCGGGAACGATTTTCTCCCACTCACGTACTTCACCAGGCACAATCCTGAACAGCGGAAGCGGCGCGGGAATCTTCACGGTTGCCAATTCCCGAAGCCGTTTCGGATCACGCTTTTTCAACTTTTGTTTCAAGTGCTGCCATTCGTAAAGCAACTGTCCGCGCGTCTCCTTTGACCTTCCGCGGAACTGTCGCCGGCCGATTTTCGAAGTGTTGAATTTATAACCACGGCGCACGGCTTCGTCGTGAACGGCCTTCAAATAGGCTGCCAGCGCGGCAGGCGGATTTTTCATTTTAGCAAAGCGGAGCAGTTGCGGATGATGTTTGTAGCCGCGCGTTTCGCCACGCAAAACCTCTTGCGCCAGCAAGGCTTCACGCCAGAGCGCGACCAGTCCCTTGGCGTCCAGATACTTCGGGTGCAGCGTCCACAATCGCATAATTCCGTTTACTTCGGCAGCCCGCGCCACTGCTGCCGGGCCACATAAGGGTCAATCCGGTCCAGCAAAAAATACGCCCAGCGTTGCTTCATGCTTTGCCAGAACGTGCGTGACTGGCGCCATTCTTCGCGCGTGATACGGCGACAACGTTGGAGGGTTTCTGCAAAAATTTCACGCGCCGGCCCCGCGATTTCGCCGCCGGCAAAACGGATCATCAGTTCGTAATTGATCTGCAAACTGCGCGTGTCGAGGTTGCTGGAACCGGTGTAAATCGCATTGTCCACCATGAACAGCTTTGCGTGCAGAATCTGCGGCTGATACTCGTAAATCTCCACGCCGGCCCGCAACAGACGCCGGTACAGGCTCTGCGCGGCCAGCTTGGAAAGCTGCACATCCGACTGGCCGGCCAGAATCAATTGCACCCGCCCGCCGCGCCGGACGACACGCATCAAATCATGCCGCAACCGCCATGACGGCAGGAAATAGGCGACCATGAGTTGCACATCTTTTGCGCCCGCCAAATCCTTTCGTAAGGCGCGTGTGAACGGGCTTTGTCCCCGCCCCGGCCCGCTGAACAGAATCTGTTCCGGCGGCAATGTCACGGCCTGTTTGGCGCTGAATTCGCGCCAGCGCGTGAAATGCCGGTGGCGGAATTCGGCGCGCGCGAACATGTCCTCGAAGGACGCCGCCAGGCGCACCGCCAGCGGACCTTCGATTTTCAATCCGACGTCGCACCAACCATCGTTCACGCCGTCGCCTTCGTATTCCGGCGAGACATTGAACCCGCCGACGAATGCCACCCGCTCGTCGCACACGAGCAGTTTGCGATGATTCCGAATCGTCACCCGTTTCAAGGTGATGGGATTGAACCAGCGAACCTCCCCGCCCGCCTTCCGCAACGGCTCCCAGAAATGGTCCGGCAACAGGAGCGAACCCATCGAATCCACCAGCACTTGTAAACGAACTCCGCGCCCGCAGGCCCGCACCAGTGCCTCGCGAAAATCGCGCCCCAGCGGGCATTCCTCAAAAATGTAAATCTCCAGGCGGACCGATTGGGCTGCGGCATCAATGGCCGCGAGCATCGCCGGAAAAATCTCGTCACCCGCGCGCAACCACTGGTAAATGGGGCCGGTTCCAGTCTGCATCAATGGATTCAGGTTATGGTATCAGACGGGATTTACAACCCGGATGAGACCGTCCGGGTATTTCCGGAGCGATGTTGGCCGGTGGAAAGGAATTAAGTTTTTTGCCCCTCCCTCACCCCGCCTCTCTCCCCAAGGAGAGGGAGAATTATCGCCAGCCGGTTGGCAAAAAGCGCGCCGTCAAAATTAGCACGTCGGACACGTTGCTATTCTTTCTCCTGGGGATAAGGCCAGGATGAGGGCGAGCGTTGTCCAATGAAAATAGCTTCAAACGCTTCTTCAAATCTGGCATCTAATCGGTGTGCGACGCATCGGAATCATCTTGTCGGGCTGGTTTTGCCTCATGGCCCTCACTGCCAACGCCGCGCACACGCAAGTGCAGTTGTTGTTGTCCGCGGACACCGCCCGACCCGGCGACACCATCTGGGCCGGGGTGGACATGAAGATGGATCCGGACTGGCACACCTACTGGAAAAATCCAGGTGAAGCCGGCATGGCGACTAAAATCCAGTGGCAACTGCCGCCGGGCGTCACCGCCGGTGACATTCAATGGCCGTTGCCGGAAAAACTGCCGCCTGCTGAAGTCACCACTTACGGTTACAACAACGAAGTTGTCCTGCTCATACCCCTCAAGGTCGCCGCCGATTTGAAACCCGGCATGGCGCTCGATTTGAAAGCGAATGTCTCCTGGCTGGAATGCAAAGAAGAATGCATCCCCGGCAAAGCGGCGGTGGAAGTGCAACTCCAGACCGGCTACACCAATAATGTTTCTCCCCACGCCGCAACGATTGAATTGTGGCGGAAAAAAGTACCGAAGCCGTTTGATTTATCACTCACGGCCTGGTGGGAAAAGCCGGCCAACGGCGATACGCGGCCGTTGATCATCAATTTTCCAACAAAGCTCATATCCGTTCAGATTGAATCTGGAGATTTTTTCCCGAATGCCTATGACCAGTTTGAAATTCAAGCGGCGACAGAAACTATCTCCAGCCCGGGCGAAATCCGACTGCGTAAGTTCGTAAAAAAATATTCTGGCGACTGGCCCAAGGAAATTTCCGGGGTGTTTCTGTATGAGGCACCTCACTACGGCACCAATGCTTTTGAAGTCAAATTTTCCGTCAGCGACCAGGCACCGGTAGGTGAAACAATTTCCGCGTCACCGGAAAGTAACGCAGGTGTCCCGCCTGCCTCGCCAAACCTTTCCAAAACGCAGGCAGCCGGGACAGCGGCGCTCCCTTTGATGCTGCTCTACGCTTTCATCGGCGGGTTGATTTTGAACATCATGCCGTGCGTGTTGCCGGTTATTGCGCTGAAAATACTTGGCTTTATCAATCACTCGCAACACGAGCCGGGCCGCGTCCGAATGCTCGGATTGATTTATGCCGCCGGCGTGTTGGTATCATTCCTCGTGCTCGCGGCCGTTGTCATAGGCGTTAAAGCCGCCGGACATCACGCCGGCTGGGGTATGCAATTCGGCAGCCCGGTTTTCATTGTCTGCCTCACAACCCTCATCACGCTGGTCGCCCTGAATTTGTTTGGCGTCTTTGAGGTGACACTTGGCGGACGTGCCTTGAGTGCGGCCGGACAACTTGCTTCCCAACAGGGCGCGCCGGGCGCCTTTTTGAACGGCTTGCTGGCGACGGCACTGGCCACACCCTGCACCGCACCGTTTCTGGCGCCGGCGCTCGGTTTTGCCTTTGCCCAAAGTTCGTCGCTGATTGTTTTGGTTTTCCTGTTTGTGGGACTGGGCCTCGCCGCGCCGTATGTTGTGTTGAGCTGGAACCCGGTGTGGTTGAGGTTTCTGCCCAAGCCGGGCGTCTGGATGGAGAAGTTCAAAATCGCCATGGGTTTCCCGATGCTGTTGACGGCCGTGTGGCTCTTCAACCTCGCCGCCGATGATTACGGCACAAATGTTCTCTGGCTCGGAGTTTTTCTTGTGCTGCTGGCATTGGCGGCGTGGATATTCGGCGAATTCGTCCAACGCGGTCGTACCGGCAAAGGTGTCGCCGCAATCATCGTATTGATACTGTTGATTGGCGGCTATGCCTTCGCCCTGGAAAACCAGTTGCATTGGCGTGAACCGATTGCGATCGCGAATTCGATCGCCACCTCACCAGCATCGCCGGACGCCATCAACTGGCAGCCGTGGAGTCCCGAGGCCGTGACCAAGGCGCAAAGCGAAGGTCACCCGGTATTGGTGGACTTCACCGCCAATTGGTGTTTGACCTGCCAGGTAAACAAGAAGATTGCCATCGAAATTCCGTCGGTCCGCAAAAAATTGAAGGCAATCAGCGCCGTTACCCTGGTCGGCGATTACACACATTTCCCCGATAACATTACCGAGGAACTGAACCGTTACAGTCGCGCCGGTGTGCCGTTGGTTCTGGTCTATGCCAAAGACGTTAATGCGCAACCGATTGTGCTGCCGGAGGTTCTAACGCCAGGTATTGTGCTGGACGCGCTTGACCGGGCCGCCAAATAGTCAAAAATGTTTGAACCAAACGTCCACGAGATGCGTCTGGTATTCTGACAATCTAAAATCTAAGATTAAAATAATGATTATGAAAACTGCATCGGCTTTGGTGGCCGCCCTGACTTTGGCCTCGGCGGCGCTGGCGGTGGAAATCGGCAAACCCGCGCCGGACTTCACAGCCACGGACATCAACGGCAAAACGATTCACCTCAGCGATTACAAAGGTAAAATCGTCGTGCTCGAATCGTACAACTCCGACTGCCCGTATTGTCACAACCAGTACAAGACCGGCGCGATGCAGGCCATGCAACGCGACCTCGCGGCCAAGGGCGTGGTCTGGCTGCTGGTGAATTCGGTGAACCCGAAAAATTTCAGCCATCGCACCCCGGAACAGGCCCGGGCGGAAATCGCAGCGGAAAAAATGGACGTGACGGCATGGATTGACGACAGTTCCGGCGCCGTCGGGCATCTTTACGACATGAAGACCACGCCGGACATGTATGTCATCAATCAGGACGGCATCCTGGCTTATGAGGGCGCGATTGACAACCAGCCCGATCCATTCCATGACCCCACCAAGGCGCAGAACTACGTCAGTCAGGCCATTGACTCGCTGCTCGCCGACAAACCGGTAGCCGTGACCGAAACCAAACCGTACGGTTGCAGCGTGAAATACGCGGATTAATTTCTGGAACCGTAGGAAACGAGGTAACGAGTTTCAAACCAAAGGACTCCTTACGTCGTCTCCCACTTTCCAAAACCAAACTCATTCAAAAATTCTTCCGTGGGCGCGTGGATTTCCACGCGCTCTTTGGTGAACGGATCGAAATAGGCCAGCCGCACCGCGCGCAAACCGAGCGGGAAATTTTTCTCCGGTTTTGCGTAAAGCTCATCGCCGACAACCGGCAAGCCGGATTCGGCCAAATGCACACGGATCTGATGCGTGCGGCCGGTAACCGGTTTTGCCTCGATCAATGAAAATCGCCCGCGCGTTTCCAAAAGTTTGAAATGGGTTTCGGATTCCTTGCCAAAACGCCCATCCACTTTCATTTTTCTGAATCGCTTTTTATCCGGCGCGAGCTTGAGCCGGCAGGTCCATGCTTTTTGCTCCGGCGCGCCCGCGACGACGGCCAGATACGTCTTCTCCATTTTCCGGCCCTCGAACAAATTAAAAAACATTTTGACCGCGCCGGGACTTTTGGCCAAAAGCAAAACGCCGCTTGTGTCCGCGTCGAGGCGGTGGACATGGCGGAGAAATTTCAGGCCGCGTGCGCGCGCCCAAAAATCCCGCCCGGCGATGGAGGATTCCAGGGCCGCCTGCAAATTGCGCGAGGTATTCTGCCACGCCACCGGCGCGAGCATCCAGCCGCGCGGTTTGTCCACGGCAATGACCGAACGGTCCTCGTACAAAATCGGGATCGGCGCGCAGTCCGGCAATTCAATAAAATCAGGCTTGGCCATGCGTTGGATAGAATCCACAGATTACGCCAATTGCACAAATTTTTATCTGCGTCATCGGCCAGGCAGGGTCGTCTCGCCAGGATGACCGAAGGGGAAGCGGAACTTTCGCGGAGGTGAACCTGGCTCACCAAACCGGTGGCCATTGAATTTCATTTTTGGCTGGTTTGACGCCATGGTGGAATCCGGTTTCGTCTTGATAGCCGGTCCGCACCTCAATCCGGACGGCTTTGCGCAATTTCGAGAAGACGCGATGAAACACCGCCCTCCACGCGGTCGCGTCCGGTAACAGCTCGTGCATGGTGAGCGCCGGCTCATGCAGGATGCGTTCGCTGGAACGTGAGCAATCCCAGCCGGACCGGGTCTTGCGGGTCATAAGTTGGCCATGCTCGAGCCGACGGTTTTTTACGCAAATAAAAGTTATTCCTTTTTATCCGCCGGATGTTCACAGGCAGCGTCGTCTTACTGAAACGACCGAAATGGAGGCGAGACCTCCGCAAACGGCTCACAATGGCCGTTACGGCATATATCATCGGAGCGATCCTGAAAGAATTTTTAAGGGTTTGCTCCCAGACGACTTCCGCAAGACCCGCGGAGCGCAGTACTTCGTTCGGTGGCTTGGTTTTTCGGCGATTCCGTCCTCCGACTAAACTGCGACCCGAAATCTTCGATTTACCGGAGCGTGCCGGGCCCGTGCTGAGGCCCGCTTCTTTGCCAGTCCCGGCAGGCGATTGGCATGCTTCCAGGCATAGACGCCAATCGCCACGCCGAACGCCAGCACAGAACCCCACAGGCACAACAGGACGTCAAGTCCGCTCGCCATAGTTGATGCCTTGATGACGCCGACCATGCCGGCCATCAGACAGCCGCAGACAGCCAGAAGCATCATCCGGTCCCGGCCGCCATTATGTGCCGACAACTCTGTTGCCAGAGTAAACGCGATCACTTCATTGGCAGCGCTGGTGCCATCAGCGCCGCAGACCGGGCAAGCTACTGGAAAAGGCATCCGGCCGCAGAAAGGTTCGATATCGAATGCGTACCGTTGACCACAACCACATTGAATCTTTACCGGCATCATAAACTTCAAGAGGTTGATTTTGACAAATGAAACGCTCGCATCGGTTATGCCAAATGGAATTTCCTTGGAAAACCCGATGTTTCATCCGAATGACACCAAGAGTGCGCGTGCTTTTCACGCAAAACGCGTGACCTCCACGCACCGGAAAATCGGATGCAATAAGTGCCTGGAAAAAATCGGAACCGCCCGACTAACAGGCTAACGCTTGCGCCATTCGGTTTTCGGCGGCTCGGGCAAGCCTTGTGCACGGAAGGCCGTGCGGAAATGAACTTTGGCAATCTTCGGCAAATTGTCCGCGCCCTGTTCTGCGACAAATTTCTTCGCCGCTTCGTCCACGGCGCTGGAGGCGCCTTTCGGCAGTTCCACGTTGAATTCCTTTTCCAGTTTCGCCAGGCCTTTTACAAATCCGTCCCGCGCCAGAATGGAAGCCGCCGCCACTGCCAGGTCTTCTTCCGCCTTGTGACGTTGCACCAGTTCAATTTCCCGGCCCAACGCCATCAACGCCTTGGCCACCACTTCCTTTTTCCCTGCGAACTGGTCGCTGATGGCCTTCACCGGTACGGGATTCATCTGGTGCCGCTGGCCCATCAAATTTTCAATCACGCGCGCATGGCCCCACGCCAGAATCGCATTGACGCTCTTCATCTTCGCGTAAAGCCGGTTGTAGGCTTCGTTGCCAATCACAACGGTGTTCACCACACAACCGGGTGTTTTGCGGATTTTTTCCGCCAGTTCGGCAATTTTCCTGTCGCTGGAGATGTTCTTGGAATCGCGGATGCCGGCATCCTGCCACGCCTTGATGACGCTCTCATTGATGTACGCACCGGCGATGCAAAGTGGTCCGAAGAAATCGCCCTTGCCGCTTTCGTCCACGCCGATGCGCGGCAGGAGCAATTCGGGATTCAGAACGGTTTCGTAGCCCAGCCGCGCCTGTTTCAGGATTTCCGGTTCCAGGACGAACTCGATGAACTCCTGTGTTCCCCTTCCCTGCACCACCAGCTTGCCGCTCTCGTAAAAAACAATGTTGGTCTTGTCGGATTCAAAGGCAAACCGCGCATAAGGCACCGTGCGCGGTTTCCAGTTCCGCGCACGCAAGGCGGCATCCAGCGCCAACGCCTGTTCGTCGGTCAGCTTGCATGTGTAGGATGTCAGCGGTTGCACGGAAAAATAAATAGCCGCAAAAAGGCGCAAAAGACACAAAAAGTTTTAACCGCGGATTTCGCGGATTCCGCAGATGCCAGAATTAAATCCGTGCCATCCGTGTCATCCGTGGTCGGAATATGAATAAATTTTGTGCTCTTTGCGCCTCTTTGCGGCAATAATTCCGCTGGATGGCGAGCCGAACTCCGAAATCCGAATTCCGAACTCCGAACTTGAATCGGATTACCGGCCTTTTGCTCCGTTGGTTTTCTGCCAACGCCCGCGAACTGCCATGGCGCCGGACGCGTGATCCCTACGCCATCTGGGTTTCCGAAATCATGCTCCAGCAAACGCAGGTCAAAACGGTGATCCCGTATTGGACGGCTTGGATGGCCGAATTGCCGACCGTCGCGGCGGTGGCCAAGGCCAGCCCGGACAAAATCCACAAGCTTTGGGAAGGGCTCGGCTACTATAGTCGCGCCCGGAACCTGCAACAGGCTGCGCGGCAGATTGTGGAAAAGCACGGAGGGAAATTCCCGGCACACTTTGATGACGTCCTCGCGTTGCCGGGCATTGGTCGTTATACCGCCGGCGCGATTTGCAGCATCGCGTTCAACCAGCCAACGCCCATTCTTGACGGCAACGTCATTCGCGTCCTGACGCGGGTTTTCGGCACTTCAAAAAATCCGAAGGAAAAGGAGACAAATGCGCAGCTCTGGAAACTGGCGGAAGCGTTGGTGGCAAGTGCGGCGAAGTATCGTACCACCCGTAGCAGCCAACGTAAGGAGGCTCATTCCAAAACTGGAAATAGTCAGAGCCTCCTTACGTCGGCTGCTACCAGAGCACGAAATTATTCCGCTCTGAACCAATCGCTCATGGAACTCGGCGCGCTGGTCTGCACGCCGCGAAACCCGCAATGCGGGATTTGCCCGGCTCAGAAACTCTGTGTCGCCTTCCGCGAAAATCGCGTTGCCGAACTGCCGAATCTTGGCAAACGCGACGCCGCCACCGCCCGCCACTTTGTCGCCTTTGTCGCCGAACGAAACGGGCATTTTCTGGTGCGCCAACGGCCCGCTGACGTCGTGAACGCGCATCTTTGGGAGTTTCCAAACATGGAAATTCTCAACGGAAAGTTCAACCCGAACCTCGCGGCGAAAAGCGCCCTGGGCGTTGAACCTTCGAGTCTTCAACCACTTTGCACCGTAAAACATTCCATCACGCGCTATCGCATCACGTTGGAAGCTTTTCGTGTAAATCTGAAGAGGACTCGTAAAATTCGTCTCTCCGAAATCGGCGTCTGGAGGACGCCGGCGCAACTGCAACAACTGGCCTTCACCGCCGCCCATGGGAAAATCCTGAGATCCACCTCTCACCACGGGCCCGTGCCCAAATCGGCCGGCCGGTAATAATCAAAGTAGGTGCCGGCCGGACCGTTGCCGGTTGACCCGACATCAATGCTTCCGGCAGGGTTGGCTTCGTTAAATCTTTTCCATTCGACGCGGGCGTCTTCAAACAGAAAATTCCCGCCGACCGGAACATTGTGCGCGCCCGGATGGGCTGAATCCGGGTACAACTTTCCGTTGTATATGTTCACATCCGACCAACCTTTGACCTGGGTACGCTGTAATCGGTCGATCATCACGGGCGCCTTGCGATAGGGACCGTCCAGCTTGGGCCGTTTCAGGCACCACGCTCCCACTCCGTTCGCGTCGTAATTCCAGGAAACACCCCATAAATTCGTCGTCTGGGCGCGGCGCGGAAGATAGTTGTAGCCGATCACGTTTGGAAGATTTCCCCGGGACTCGGATTGGCGAACCGCGACATCCGTCGGACAAAAGAACACGTCGCTTTTGCTGCGCAGACCGGAAACGCTGGTGCCGGGCTTGTTACGGTATAAATACACGGGATAGAAAACATTTGAGAAATCATACGCCATCCACGCCAGATCGGCGGCACCGGGTTGGGTGTTGTCGGGGAAATACCCGGAGTTATCACCGGCAAACATGGTGATGGCGGTACCCCATTGCCGGAGGTTGCCGGCGCATTGAACCCGGTAAGCCTTCGCTTTGGCGTTTGCCAGCACGGGCAGCAATATCGCTACCAGAATGGCGATAATGGCAATGACCACCAGTATTTCGACCAGGGTAAGACCGCCAGTACCAAATACTTTGCGAGATGGGCTTTTCATCGGAATGTCTGTTTTTAACTCCAACAGACGGCGCCGTAAATCAATTTTGGCAGTTGCCCATTCTGCCTTCCGACCTGTCAAAAAGCGGCCTGCGCTATCCACAAAAAACTGGCCAGCGCGGCGTTCAATTGTATCTTATCCGACCGATGATTTATTTTGACCATAATGCCACCGCGCCGGTCATGGGCGAGGCGCGCGAGGCCTGGCTGAACGCCACGGAGCATATCGCCGGCAACCCGTCCAGTCCGCACCAGTTCGGGGCGGCGGCCAACAAGGCCATGACCGACGCTCGCGAAAAACTTGCCGCCTTCCTGGGTTGCCACCCGGCCGAAATCATCTGGACGAGCGGCGCCACCGAGGCGAACAACATGGCGCTGCACCATTTCGCGCAGACGCTGGACCCAAAGGCCGAGATCTGGGTTTCCCCCATCGAGCATCCCTGCGTGATGGAATCATCGAAGCTTTATTTCGGCAAGCGCGCGAAACCCATTCACACCACACACGCCGGCGTGATTGACCTGGACTGGCTGACCACCGAACTCGCGGACGTGCGTCCGGGGCTTGTGACCGTGATGGCGGCGAACAACGAAACCGGTGTGATTCAGCCGTGGCGCGAGATCCTGGCCATCTGCCAGCAGTACGAGGTGCCGTTCTTCTGCGATGCCGTGCAATGGATCGGCAAGATGCCGGCGAAAGGCCTGGGTGACTGCGATTTTCTCAGCGGCGCAGCGCACAAATTCGGCGGACCGCGCGGCGTCGGTTTCCTGAAGGTTTCCGGGCGAGGTCACGTCACACCGTTGATTGTCGGCGGCAAACAGGAACGCGGACAACGTGCGGGAACGGAAAATGTCCCCATCATCGTCTCGATGCTGGCGGCATTGGAAGCGCGCGAAAAACAGCTTGCGCGCAGCGAATACATTCTGCGCGGTGTCTGGCGCGAGAATTTTGAGCGGCAGCTTTTGCACAAGCTGCCGGGCGCGGTGCTCGTCGGCGCGGGTTCGCCGCGGTTGTGGAACACCGTTTCCGCGTTGGTACCGGAAGGCAACCAGCTCCGCTGGGTTTCCAAACTCGACAAGGCCGGCTTCGCGGTTTCGACCGGTTCGGCTTGCACGACCGGCAAGGAGGAGCCATCGCACGTCCTCGCCGCGATGCATTTCAAGGCGGCGGACGCGCATCGCGTGCTGCGGTTCAGCAGCGGCTGGGAAACCACGGAGGCGGATTGGGACGCGCTAGCCGGTGCCTTGGGTAAAATCCACGAGGAAATGCACCACGCCAAGGCGCACGCCGACGGGTGATTGAACCGTATGTCACTTTTGGCGAAAATCCTTCGCATAGTTCCGAAGTCGGAGCGTGATGGAATATGCATTAAAAGTGATACGGTGTGGGAAGTGGCTGGCATCAAAGATAAAAAGCTCGCTGATTTCTTCCGCGCTTTGCCATCTCTTTTACCTCAAGATTCAATTCTTTATTTGGAGAGCACCTATTCCAAAAGGATTGTCGATTTTTTAATGGCAAATGCAGCGAAAGAAACGCGCAAAGTAGCGATTGGCACGATTTGGCCGAGACCAAATTTTTTTCACATTGTTATTTCTGAATCAAATATGACCGAACTGGCAAGGCTTTCAGAACGCTGCGCCACGCCAGAAGTTTGTATTCATGTTCATGCCTACAAAAATGCTAATGTGCTTTTGGAATGGTATGATGCTTTCGCGCAGCCGCTTTGGCTTTCACCTGAAATTTCTGAAGCAAAGGTCGCAGAATTTTGCGGGCACTTAGAATGTCATTTTGAAAAGAAGAATGTAAAAAACCTCTGACGCGCTTGCCAATGCGCTGACTAAAATCCACGCTGCTGCTTAATTGCTGTTGAGCAGCCGCACTTCGCGTTGCGGGAATGGAATGGAGATGTTGGCGGCGCGCAGTTCTTCCGCAACGGCCTGATTGATTTCCACCTGTGCCGGGATGAAATCCTCCACCTTTACCCACGGGCGGATGGCGATGTTGATGGAGGAATCCGCGAGCAGGGTGACGCCGACGATGGGCGCAGGTTCCTTGAGCACGCGCGGGTTGGTGTTTAACACGCGGCGGACGATGGCCGTGACATCGTTCAAATTTGTCCCGTAGGCCACGCCAACGGAAAGGTTGAGCTGCCGGACGCTGCCGTAGTTGTGCAGAACTTCGCCGATGATTTTGCGATTGGGGATGACGACGCGTGACAGGTCGGTGTGCAACAGTATCGTGGAAAAGAGTTCAATGGTCTTGACCTGTCCCGAGACGCCGGCGATTTCAATCCATTCGCCCACCCGGAAAGGCTTGGTGAAAATGATGCTCAGGCCGGCGACCAGGTTTCCAAGCACACTTTGCAAGGCCAGGCCAATGCCGACACCGGCCACGCCGATGCCTGCCAGCGCCGGACCGATGGGCACGCTTAATTTTTCCAATGCCTGCAACAGGGCAACGAGGAAGATGAGCAGCCGCACGACGCGCACGGCCAGCATGACGATGGGCGGCTCGACATGTTTCTTGTCCAGCCATTGCCGGAGTGCGCGCCCAATCCACCACGCGATGACCAGGCCGATGGCAAGGATGATGAGCGCGCCGATGATTTGAAAACCGTAGTCGGTGAGGAAATCCACGACTTTCCCCTCTATCCGGGTAAGGGCGTCAATGGTCTGGCCGGCTGTATTTCCCATGAATAATCTTAAATCTCTCCACTGGTTAAACGGATTTGCCGCGCTGCGTCAACATTTGAATGATTGACGCCGACGGACTTTGTGCGAGTCTGCCGACAGCATGACCGTCAGAACCCGCAACCGGCTGATTGCACTCTCCATTGTCGCGGCCCCGTTTATTTTCCTGCTCTGTCTGCTGCTTTTCTGGGACGCCGAACCGCTGCCCCCCGTCCCGCCCCTGCCCAGTCCCAACGGCTACAATGATTTGGTAAAGGCGGGACAAATGATTACCGGTGACGTCTGGAATTATGACGAGATGGGGCAGTCGGAACTTCGCGCAACGGCACAAAGTAATTCAAACGCCATTCAACTGGCCCGCACCGGGTTGCAAGAAAAATGCCGTGTGACCTTGGATTATTCCGTCACTTCGACGGCACACCTGGATCAGCTAACCGCACTTAAACGACTCGCTCAGGCCTTTGCTGCCCAAGGCAGGCTCGCTGAAATGGAAAAACGCCCGGCTGATGCCGTGCAATCTGATTTGGACATGATTCGTTTGGCCAACGACTCGGCGAGCGGTGGCGTCATCATTGACCAATTGGTTGGCATAGCCATCGAAGCAATCGGCGTCGCCAATCTGCAAAAGGTCATTGACCAATTGGACACAAAGACTTGTCGTGATACCGCCGCAACGCTGGAAACGCTGGATTCACAAAGGCAAACCTGGCCCGAAGTCATGCAGCAGGAACGCGATTGGTCGCGGCGGACATTTCCGGGAATCCGTAATGAACTCGGCAGACTAATGTCTCGCAATACGTTGAACAAGGTTTATCAAAATGCCGAGCAAAGGTTTGAAGAACAGCAAAGCAAAACGCGCCAATTGATAATTGAATTTGCCGCGCGCGCCTACGAACTGGACAAAGGCCATCGCCCCGGGAACATTACTGATCTGGTGCCGGATTATCTCAAGGCTATTCCGCAGGACCCGCTCACCGGCACGAACATGGTTTATTTGCCGAAATGATTTTGTAGCAGCCGACGTGAGTCGGCTCTAATTTCAATAATGAGCGGACTGATCCCGCTTTGCGGAACTGCTACATATTTCATTCTCCACGATAAACGCACCGGGCCGTACAGGTTTCGGCCACGACAACTTCCGTGAGCAACGACAGTTTCGGCTTTAGTCTTTTCCAGATCCAGACGGCAATTTCCTCGCTCGTTGGATTTTTCAGGCCGGGTATCTCGTTCAAATAACGGTGGTCCAGCTTCTTCCAAACCGGCTTGAAGGCTGCCGTGATGTCGGCGTAATCCATGAGCCAGCCGAGTTTCGGATCGCATTCGCCCGCGACGACAATGTCCACCTTGAAGCTGTGCCCATGCAATCGCCGGCATTTGTGTGACTTCGGCAAATGCGGCAGCAGATGCGCTGCCTCAAACTGAAACGTCTTTCGCAATTCCATTTTCATTTTTTCAAAAGTTAGTGGTCAGTAGTTAGTAGTCAGTAGCCGGCAACTAGACGACTCCACAGCACAAGACTACTGACCACTGACTACGAACTACTGACTATTGCATTTCAAAATCCGTCCAAGTCACCAAATCGCCGAGGGCCGGCCGGCCATCGTGCCGCCACGTCAACGGCGGATTCTGCATCCGGCCGAGGGGGCAGACCCGCGTCGCACCCCAGCGCGCCAGTTGTGCGGCCAGTTCCTCCGCCTGATGCTCCGGCGACGCGATGCCGACGGTTGAAACCTTTCCGCGCACGACTTCGGCGTGTTGCAGCAGCTCGGTCAAATCCTTCACCGGCTTGACGTAAATGAACCGGTTCAGGCACGAGACTTGAAAACGAGGGTCTGCCTCAAATACCACCGTCCAAGCGGTGGACTCCTGGCTGTGCCACATCAGCGTCTCGGGTGAATGCGCCGCGCGCACTTCGTAAATCCCCCGACGCGAGGCAATGCCGGCCGCATGCGAGGCCGGCAGTTCACCGCGTGGCTCGGTCTGTTCGCGCCGTTCCAGTTCCTCCGCCAGGAGTTCTGCAAATTTGTCCGGCGACAGTTCACCGCCGGATTGTACGTAAATCACATGGGGCGAAAGGCAGCCGAGCTGATTCCACGCCACCACGTCGTCCGCCACGCGGGCAGTAATCCGTGGCGCGTTCGAACGGGACAAAACTTCCCTTGCCACAAAACCAAAACTCACCCGATGGCCATAGCCGAGAAAACGCGCGTGCGCCGGCAACCGCGAGCGAATGGCCGCCAACGTTTGATCACTACCGGTGGCTGTGACACAGTCGGCCTCGCCAAACAGGATGTCCTCCAATGCCACGCTCCCCCCGCGCCATTCGGCAATTTCCAGGCATGCACCCAGCTTCGGATCGGCCTCGTAGAGCGAATGCGCGAACAGCCGCGGCAGGAACGCCGAGCCGCTGGCGCATTTCACGAACTGCGCCGAACGTGCCAGCAAGCCGAGGATAATGCTCATCCAGGTCGGATTCGGAATATTACCCGCTGCGATGTGGACGAGGAATTCCGGTCCGACCGCCATGGCTGCGCGCGACAATTTTTGTTCCACTTCCGTCGCGGTCACAGCGTCGAGCCGGCGGGCGTTACCGAATTCCTGAACCAACAACGCATGTAGATTCTCCGGTGTAACTTGTCGGAAGAAATCGTCCAGACCGCGCTTAAGCGTTTCACACGAAAAGCCGGTCTCGGCCGGGCCGCGTTCCAGAACCAGTTTCCGAAAGGCATTGTCAGGTTTCATCCAGGCTTCCGCCACATCGCTCAACACTTTCACAAGCTGATGTGTCGAACGCCCGGCCAGGTAACGCTCGCGGTTGCGCTTCAGTGTCTGACACGCCTCCGACAGCATGACCGGCGACAAGGTCGCCTCCGGCGGCAGGTCGGCGAGGAAATAGTTAGGCAAATTCATTTCTTTGGAGGGCATTGCTTCGTCAATGCCCCAATCAGTCAGGGAAGTGACAAAGCACTTCCCTCCATCATCAACGAACAGCCGCGCGGTTCGGCGAATAGCGCGCGGCCAGTGAATTCAAATCCGTCGCCGCGCCGAACACCCAAATCCTCCGTTTGAACCGTCATCACGGAAAAAACGTTCGCCAGATCAAAAACACGGATCAAGCCCGTTTCGCGGGCGGCGACCTCTTGCCCCGTCTCCGGCGAAACAATTTGCACCCGCACCCAGGGCGGAAAACGGAAGTGACGGGTGACGGGTGACGGGTGGCACGAAACGGCTTTCCCCGTCACTCGCCACTCGTCACCTGCCACGCTGTCATAAGCTTGCGAACTCAATTCGCTCATGCCGTATTCGCAGACAATGTTTTCGCGCGAAATACCGAGTCTTTCCGTGATGACCATGTGTAATTCTTCCTTCGGCATCGCGCGGGAACGGTTTTTGTAACCGCCGGTTTCCATCACGCGCGAACCGGGCGGAAGCCGGAACCGCAGGTCGCGTTCGCGCAGAAAATCCAGCAGATGCACGAAGGAAAAGGCAGTGCCCAGAACCAGTGACGGGGGACGAGGGACGAGGGACGAGTTCAAAGCAGCGAGCACGGCGTCAAAGTCGAGGCTCCACGAACCGTCAGAGGCAACGGTTCCAAAAAATGACCGGTCCGCACTTTCACAAGCGCGGCTACGAACCGTTTCAAACATGTGGACGAGCGACGAATGCGGCACCTGCTCCGGCGGCGGCGACAGACAGATCAATCGTAAATCGTAAATCGTAAATCGTAAATCGGGCAGAACATTTTGAGCAAACCATGACCACAACGATGCCTCATAAACCGCCAGTGATTCCACGCTGTGAAAGTGCCGGCTGGGCTTTTGCTCCGCCGTGCCACTGGAATGGAAGACGGCGGTGCGTTCTTCCGGCGGAATGCAAGAAAGCTCCAGCTCCTTGAATGCCGTGGTTGGCATGGCGGGAATTTGCTTCCAATGTTCAATGATACCCGGCGTCACGCCTTGCGCTTCACATAATTTTCGGTAGGCAGCGTTGTATCGGAACTGGAGCGCGAACAGTTCGAGGGCCAGAGCATCAAAATTCCGAAGGGACGAGCTACAGGAGTCCCCATCTTCATCTTTCAAGTCAGGGCCTCGTATAACCCGGCCTTCCGAAAGCATGGTTTCGCGCAGACGCGCGGCGAAGTCTGAAAGTTCCAGGTTCATGCGGTTTTTACTGGCTGGTTTTCCGCCACAGCCGGAATGCATTATATCGTAAAACTCCCTTGCGGCAAGCTGATTACCACAGGCACATCGTCACAGGATTGCCAATGGCGCGTTTGTCCGTCACACTGGTTTTTCGATGAACAAACGGTTTTTCATCACCACCGCGATTGATTACGTGAACGGCCAGCCGCACCTCGGCCACGCTTACGAAAAAATCGTTGCCGACGTGATCGCGCGGTCGCGGCGGAGTCTGGGTCAGGAGGTTTTCTTCCTGACCGGCCTGGATGAACACGGCCAGAAGGTCCAGCAAACCGCGCAGGCGGAAGGCAAGCCGCCGCAAGCCTATTGCGACGAACTGGCGGCCGATTGGAAGGCATTCGCAAAAAAACTGGAACTGACGAATGACGATTTTGTCCGCACCACCGAGCCCCGGCACAAGGAATTTGTCCAGGCGATTCTGGCCAGGCTGAATGCCGCCGGACAATTTTACCGGGCTACTTACGAAGGATTTTATTCGACCAGGGAAGAAACGTTTCTGACCGATAAGGACCGGCTTCCCGATGGCACCTTCGACCCGTCCTATGGCGAAGTCATCAAATTAAAGGAGGACAATTACTGGTTCAATTTGCGCGATCATCAGCAATGGCTGATAGATTATCTCGAAGCGAACCCGTCGTTTGTGCAGCCCGATTACCGGCGCAACGAGGTGCTCGGTTTTCTCAAAAACAACACGCTGGAAGACCTCTGCATCTCGCGTCCGGCAGCGCGTTTGAACTGGGGCATACCCCTGCCCTTTGACAAAGATTTCGTCACCTACGTCTGGTTCGACGCGCTCGTCAATTATATCTCCATCCCCGCCGCCCACGGCGATCCGACCGTTTTGTCCGCTTTGCCCTCGCCACTCGTCACTCGCCACTCGTCACTCGCGTTGTGGCCTGCCGACCTCCACGTCATTGGCAAGGACATTTTGAAATTTCACGCCGTGTTCTGGCCAATCATGCTCAAGGCCATGGGCCTGCCACTGCCGAAACAACTTCTGGTTCATGGCTGGTGGCAAAAGGACGGCGCGAAAATCAGCAAGAGCACCGGCAACATCGTTGATCCCATTGTAGTCATTGACGAATGGGGCCTGGACGCCTTCCGGTTTTATGTTCTGCGCGAACTCGACATCGGGCCGGACGGCAACTGGACCGATGCCGGCTTCAAGGCGCGCTATCAAGCCGAACTGGCGAACGGCCTTGGCAATCTGATCAACCGTTCGCTCTCGATGCTCAAGCGTTATCGCAACGGCGTCGTCCCGGCAAAACACGAGGAACTCGCTGCCAGTGCCACGAAAGCGACCGACGAAACCTGCGCCTTGCTGAAACAGAACCGGCTGCAGGATGTATTGCACAGCATCTGGTCGCTTATCTCGCGAGCGAATCAGTATGTTGACCAAACTGCGCCGTTCAAACTGGCGAAAGACCCGGCGCAAGCCAAACGGCTCGACGAGGTGCTCTACAACCTTGCCGAAACCTGTCGCGTGCTGGCGGTTTTGCTCTGGCCATTCCTCCCCGGCACGGCGACAAAGATTTACGCGCAACTCGGTTTGACCGGCGCGCCGGACAAATTTTCCGAGGCCGTTTGGGGCGGATTGAAACCCGGCCACAAAATCGGCGAACCAGCACCGCTATTTCCACGCAAAGACGCCGCTTAGCCATGAACCCAACCACCAACCATTCGCCTTGGAAAATTGCCGCCGTAATCGGCATCAGCCTCGCGTCGGTCTGTTGTCTTGATTACCTCACTGGTTACCAACTCACCATTTCGCTTTTCTATCTGATCCCGGTTTTTATATGCGGATGGCATTGTCGGCGATTCGCCGTGGTAAGCACCACTGTTTTAATTGGAATTGGCTATTGGTTTACCGACAAGCTTTCCGGCCACATCTACAGCCACGAGTCTTTTCGTATCTGGAACAGTTTTAACCGTTTCGCCGTTTTTTTAATCGTCGGATTGGTCGTCCATCGCCTGAGACAGACATTGGACGAAAAGGAGCGAATTAACAGGGAGTTGAAGAAATCATTGGAAGAATTATCCCAGTCAACAGAAGAGATTCGAAAATTGCAGAGCGGGTTGCAGACCGTTTGCGCGTGGACGAAGCGGATCAAAGTCGGGGAACAGTGGGTCACGACGGAGGAATTTTTAAGAGATCAACTCCACTTGAAGCTCACGCATACCATTTCGCCTGAAGCCACCCACGCGTTTATCAACGAACTCAAAGAAAAGCAAAACTCACCGGATCCTTCCTGAGGAATGATGAGCTTCAGGAACATTTCACGGATGCAAACGCCTTTTTGCGGCGAAACGACGACTCGGATGAACGGAGAGAGATGCATACAAGAGAAATCATCGCCCTCGGGATTTTTGCGCTGACATATCTGCTGCTCAGCGGACGGCAACTGCACATTCTGCCGTTGAATCGCCCCGCCGCCGCGCTGCTCGGCACGGTCCTGATGGTCGCGTGCGGCATCCTCACGCCCGAACAAGCCTACCGCGCCGTGGACTACGACACGCTGGTGCTGCTGCTCGGCATGAGCCTTATTTCGGCTTACCTTTATCTCGCGGGATTTTTTGAATGGACGGCGGACCGGGTGCTGCGCGTCGCCAAAACCCCGCAGCGTCTGCTCCTGTATCTGACACTCACGGCCAGCGTTTTGTCCGCGCTGCTGGTGAACGACACCATTTGCCTGATGCTGACGCCACTGGTCGTCGCCGTCGTGGTGCGCGGGCGATTGCCGTTATTGCCTTACCTCCTGGCACTGGCGATGAGCGCCAACATCGGCAGCACCTGCACGCTCGTCGGCAACCCGCAAAACATGATTATCGGCCATCTGTCCAAAATCCCTTTTACAAACTTTTGCCTGTCGCTCCTGCCGGTTTCCATCGCGGGACTGGCGGTTGAATTCGCCATCCTGAGTTTCGCTTTTCGCAAGACCCTCCGCGCCGTTTCAATTCAACCCGCCTGCGTGGCCGGAGCCAATTCGGACATAACCAACCAATCCACAGTCGAGTCAGACGCCAGAACGTTGGAGACAAGTACTTCGGCGCGGCGAAGGCCCGCCGAAGTTCCTCAACGTCCGCTGGACCGGCGGCTGATTGCCCTGACTCTCGGCGTGCTCGCGTTGGTGTTCGCGGGATTCGTGGCCGGATTCAATCTCTCCTGGACGGCGCTGGCAGGCGCGACACTGGTCATGGTGATTGCCCGCCAGGACACGCACGCAGTCTTCAAGCTTGTGGATTGGAACCTGCTCTTTTTCTTCGCCGGCCTTTTTGTTGTCGTCGAAGGACTCAACAGCACCGGGCTGCCGGAACAGATTTACAATCATCTGCGCGGGCTTTTCGGTTCCAGCGCCGGCGCGCAGGCGTGGAACCTCGCCTGGTTCTCGGTCGCCGGCACTAATGTTTTTTCCAACGTGCCGTTCGTACTGGTTGCGGGAAAGTGGATTCCGGGTTTTGCCAATCCCGGACTCATGTGGAAGGTCATGGCGCTGGCCACCACCTTCGCCGGCAACCTTACCATTCTCGGTTCGGTCGCCAACATTATCGTCCTCGAATCCGCGCGGCAGCACATCAAGATCGGTTTTTGGGATTACGCAAAAATCGGCATCCCGGTAACGTTGCTGACCACCGTCATCGGCGTGGCCATTCTGCTGTTGGTGGGATAAACGTCGTTGCACTTCGCCGGTGCGGAGTTAAATTGGGTCCATGAAAACAGGCTGTGCCGCAACCTTTTCATCGCTCGTGGCTTTGATACTGGTCACCCTGGTTATCGCCGGCTGTGCCACCACCCGGCCGGTTGATTGGAACAGCCGCGTCGGCGGCTACACCTTTGACCAGGCCGTGACCGAGCTGGGTCCGCCGGACAAGCAGGCCAAACTGAGCGACGGTAAAACGGTGGCTGAATGGATTACGCGCCGCTCAGGCGGCACCAGTTTCAGCGTTGGCACGGGATTCTATGGCGGCAACACCGGCGTCGGTGTCGGTCAGACCGTCGGGACGGGTTACAGCGACCGGGTATTGACCCTGACCTTCGGCACGAACAATGTGCTCACCGCGTGGTCAAAGAATTACTGACATGAAACCTCCGCGAAGCATTCGTAGCGGTTTTCGGACGAAAGTCGGACTCTTTCCGTTTCTGAGATTTGCGGCGTGCTGCCGAGACGCCGCTACGATAAAACAAAGTTTTTTTTGGGGAGGTGCATTTCTGCTGGCCGTCATTTCGGGATTTCTCTTTCTGGTTTCCGGCTGCGCGTCCACCGGTCCTTTAACCGCCCAGCAGGCAAATTATCCGGCCGACAAAGTGGATGCCCGCGGCCTGTTTGCCGAAAATTGCGTCACCTGCCATGGCCAAAACGGACGCGCCCACACTTTCCACGGCTGGCTGGTTGGCGCGCAGAATTTCGCCAACCTGGAATGGCAGGTAGCCACCACGGATGACCAGATTGTCAATGCGATCAAAGCCGGGCCGGGCTTGATGCCGGCTTTCGCAAATCAATTGTCCCCGTCCGAAATTGAAGCGCTGGCAAAGTATGTACGCACCTTCAGGACAACGGAATAAGGTCTAACGCGTCGGAAACCGAAAAATCAAACGTCGTTGGCAGGAAAAATGCATTCTATTAAATTAGTCCAATGAAAATGAAATTCGTTGCGAAAGGTTCCCTGCTGGCCGTTCTGTTTCTTGCCGTTGCTTTTTTCTCCGGCTGCGCCACGGCTCCGCCTGTGGATTGGAACAGTCGTGTCGGCAACTACACCTACGCTCAAGCCGTCCATGAACTTGGACCTCCGAACCGGCAAAGCCGGCTCAGCAACGGCGGGACGGTGTTTAAATGGTTCCCCCAGCCGGTCGGCGCCACTGGTATGCCCAATACCGGCATGAACAACGGCTTCAGTGTGGGTCAGAACATCAGCCCGGGTTTCGACGACCGTTGCCTGCAACTGACGTTCGATCGCAACGGCGTGCTGACCGCCTGGTCGAAGAATTATTAGGTCAATTCCACATGCCATCAGAGAAATGCCGTTAACACCCTTGCAGGCGCTGAACTTTCTCGCAAAGGCCAGCACTGCGCGCTATCACCGCACTGAATCCGACACCTGTGGTGGTGCCACTACGGGCGCAACCATCTCCGTCGTCGTCAGCTCGATGGGTATCACTCCAGCGGGGAGAGTAACGGATATCTTCGCCTTGCCGGCCACTACGCCTTTCGGCACCTCAAACTCAGTCGTATAAAACTCCCAATAACAACAACGCTGGGTCAGTTCGTACGAGGTCCGCAGCGGCGCACCGCCGCCGGCAGTCGGCCATTCGATATTCAACTCTGGCACCACAAAACGGGGCAAGGCATCGATGCTGAGCAATGACTCCGCGCCTGCGCCTGATCCGGGATTAAGGAAACACAAGCTCAACCGCCGGTGCGTCTCACCTATCGTGAAATCGGTCCTCCGCAGCAGCTTCGGCGTGAAAGGCCCGCCGAAGTGCATGACCGGAGCCGTTTCGCGATTCGTTGACCAGAACGTGCCGAACCAGCCGGCATACATGGGCATGCGACCGTCAACGGAAAGCGACAATCCGTAGCTGTCTTCTTTATCGCCGTAGTTCCAGCGTCGCAAGACAAAGCGGGTGTGTCGCGATCCATTGGTTGGCGTGATGGCATCAAGCACGTATTCGAAGTCCCAACGGTTTGCGCCCAGGTCCCGGACGTTGCTTGGCTCGATGGGCGGCCCGTCATCGGTCAAGTCCCCATTTGCATTCTTATCGACGAATAATCGCTTGCCATCCTCGACGATCCACACTTTCACATCACCGCTGTTGCCCAGGGTGATCAAACTGTACTTCGGCGTAGATTGGTACGTTGGCTCTTTGATGATGGTCCGGTCAAAATGACTCACCCCATTTGTAGAAGCGTGTGCTTTGTCGGTGAAGAACATGACACAACCCAAGGTGGTTGCTATGACAAAAAGTAAACGGGGCATATTCGTTACCTTTGGATTTAATTGTCGCCATGACGTTCCAAATCCCGCAGTGCGGGACAATCTGGAATCTCAAATTTTACGGCTCAACCGTAATCCCTCCGCCGCCTTCTGTCTTCCGTTTTCTGTCCTCTGTCCTCCGTCATCCGTCCTCGATTTCCCCGGTTCCAGCGCGTCAGGCGGCAGCTCGTTGCTTTTGGATGCAGGTTTTGAGTTGAGTATCAATCTTCAGTATGTGTTCCATGATCCATGTTCGGATGGTCTCATGCAGGTTCCGGAGCAGTTCCACTCTGAAGCCTTCGACCTCGCACTGCCTTTTGTAATCATGGATAAATCCCCGGAACCGCTGGTGCTCCTGCTGATTGAGCGCATGAACCGGACACCGGTAACTTTCCATGCACAACTCCTCGCCCTTGAAATGAATGTTGGCATAGGCTTCCAGATACTCTACCAGAAAAACTGCGAATTCCGCCTCCTGCCGGCTGGCATTGGGGGTGTCCAATAAGTCTTTCAGAAGATTGATGTTATCAATTAATAACCGGTGTTGCCGGTCCAGCTTTGCAGAACCAGTCTCAAACTCTTTTGTCCACATGATCATAACAGAAAGTTGTGTGATTTCGATGTCTAGCGGTCTGACGTTCCAAATCCCGCAGTGCGGGACACGGGCTTGCAAATCCCGCCACAGCCAGGCTCTCCCGCACTGCCGGACAATTTGAACTCTCAAATTTCATCTTGCAATTTATTTTAGCCTTCAGCCTTCTGCATTTCCTTCCATGACCCGGCGCGATGCTATTCTGATAAAACCCTATCCCATTTTCCGGCGACCACAAGACGGACAGTCAAAAATATCCACCAGGGCTGTCATAGCTCCAATAACAAACGTTTGTACCATCCCAACAAAAATGGGCAGGAATCCCGCACCTTAAAGCTGGCCAGCGCGCTCCGTCTGATATACTTTAGGTCGGGGAGGCCGGATGAAACGGGTTCCGTTCATTTTATTGTTGATGGTGGCGGTCAAGCTGCACGCGCTGGACCGGTTTGCCGCACTCTCCATGATTGAGAGCGGCGATAATGACCGCGCCCACGGCCGGGATGGCGAGCTTTCGCGTTACCAATTTTCACCGGGTCTAATTGCTGAATTCCAGATTGATGCCGCCCGATTGGATGACCCGGCTTATGCGCGCCAGCAGGCAATCAAGGTGATGAATCTTCGCTGTTCAGGCTTTGAACATCAATTCCACCGGGCGCCTACCGATGTGGAATTCTATCTGCTCTGGCACCGGCCCAATCATGTGGAACATCCGACCGGGCTCGAGCTTGAGCGGGCGCAGCGGTTCGCCAACCTGGTTAACCGTCCAGACGCCAAAGACGCCAGGCCATAGTTTTGATACGGCGTAAGGCCACGCCGCTATACGTGGATTTTTTTGACACGAATTCCAAAGCCGGTCAGGGCTGGCATCGTTGTAGAAAACTGAAAAATCAGAATTGCAGCAGAGCCTCCTGACGTCGGCTGCTACAATTGGTGGCGCGAATTTTCGAGTGCACTTCCAGTTCGGCGAGCCGCAAATCCGCAATTCAATTCAACGCTACGCCGCGTCGGATGTAGGTCGGGATGTCGAGGTCTTCGCCCTTGTGGATGGTCGGCTCGCTCTTGTCGAACCGGCCTTTGGAAATAATCGCCAGCGGCAATTGGGCCTGGCGCATTTTGGCAACCGCCTTCCGGGCGCGCCCGCTGTTATGCCGCGCCAAGGCTTGCTCGCGTTGTTCCAGGCTGAACCCGGATTGCGACGCACCGTCGCCATGGTCTGCGGCGACACGCCGCCCTCGCACCATGCGGGACGCGGACGTATCCGCGCATTCCACGAATTCAGACTTATTATCCAGCGATTCAACCGCCGGCAGGGCGCCGGTTTGTTTCGCCGCGATGACGGTGACGGAGAGATGGGCTTTCATCGCTTCGTCCACGGTCGCGCCCATGATGACTTTGGCGTGTTCGCAGTGACGGTTGATTTGCTCCATCACCCGGTTCACCTCGGCCATGGTCAATTCCTTGCCGCCCACCATGCTCACCAGCACGGCATCGGATTCCGCCAGCACACGGCCTTCCTCCAGCAACGGATGGTTGAGCAATTTTTCCACCACCTCGCGCGAACGCGCCGGGCCGGAGGCTTCCACGGAGGCAAACGCGCTTTCGGAATGGCGGCTGCGCACCAACGCGCACAAATCGTCAAAGTGAATCTGAATCAAGCCGGGCCGCGTGAGCAACCGCCACACGCCGCGCACGCCTTCGACCAGCAATTCGCCGGTAATCCGAAATGTGTCGAGCACGCTGGTGTTTTCGTCAATCAACTTGAACGTCTTCTGGCACGGGAGGCAAATCACGCCGTCGGCAACCGCCCGGAGTTGTTCCAGGCTTTGCTGGGCCTGTTGCTGGCGGCGGTTGCCTTCGCACACAAACGGCAGCGTCACAAAGGCCAGCACCAGCGCGCCGGTTTCCCGGGCCGCCCGCGCCAGCACGGGCGTAATGCCGCTGCCCGCGCCACCACCCAGACCGGCGACAATAAAAATCACGTCCGTGCCTTCGCACGCGGTTTTGAGCGTGGCGAATTGTTCCTCGGCAATCGCGCGACCGCGTTCGGGGTCGCCGCCAGTGCCCAGACCGCGCAGCAGCTTCGTTTCGAGATGAATTTTCAGGGCGACGGTCGAGCCGGCAAGCGACGTCGCATCCGTATTGACCGCCACGAAACTCGCGCCGGTGAATTCCTCCCGGTTCATCACCTCGAGCAGGCTGACGCCGGCGCTGCCAACGCCGATGATTCGGGCGGCGCGCATTCCGGTGGGTTCGAGCATGGCCGCGGGGGATTGAGTTTTGGTTTTCATGGAGGTGGAATTCACGGTCGTTGCATGAAACGGCGCAGCGTGTTCTTGAAGCCCGACGCCAACGACGGTTTGCCGGCGCGTTTGCCGGTCTTGAACGAACCAAATTTGACCAGGCCGATGGCGGTGAAAAATTCCGGCTGGTCGAGCGCGGATTTGAGGCCGCTGATGGAATTGGTCTGGCCGATGGAAACGGGCATTTGCAGGACGTGCTCGGCGAGTTTGGCAATGTGCGGAATCCGCGTGCCGCCGCCGCCCAGAAAAACGCCTGCGCGCAAAAAATCATACAACCCGGCCTGTTCCAAATCCTGCGCGATCAACTGGAAGATTTCCTCCAACCGCAGCGACATGATGCGCTGGAGATGCTCGACGTTGACGGTCTTGAGCGGCAGGCCGAGTTCGTTGGTAATGGTGACGGTCTGGCCCTTGATTTTCTCGTCCAGCAACGCGGAGCCGTGTTCGAGCTTCAGTTTTTCCGCGCGGCTCAGCGGCACTTTCAAACCGTAAGCCAAATCATTGGAAACGTGGTCGCCGCCCACCGCGAGCACGCCGGTATGGCGAATCACGCCGCCCGCATACACGACGTAATCGGTCGTGCCACCACCGATGTCAATGACCAGCGCGCCCAGCTCTTTTTGCTCACCCGTCAGCAGCGCGAGCGACGAGGCGAGACCGTTGAAGACGATTTCGTCCACCTCCAGTTGCAGCCCTTTCACGAGCCGGATGGCGTTTTGCAGGCGATTGGTGTTGCCGTGGACCACATGAACGTCCACTTCCAGGCGCGACCCGAGCATGCCGACCGGGTTGGTCACCCCGTCCTGGCCGTCCACGAAAAAGTGCTGGCGGATGGCATGCACGACGTTGTTTTCCGTGGGCAGATTGATCGCTTTCGCGTTCTTAATAACGTCCTGCACGTCGTCCTCGGAAATTTCGCGGTCGGCGGAGACCACCGGATGCACGCCGCGATTATTGAAGCCGCGAATGTGGCCGCCGGTCACGCCGAGATAAACGTTGCGGATTTCCACGTCGGCCATCTGTTCGGCCTCGACGATGGCGTTGCGCACGTCTTCCTCGGCCTGGGCCGTGTCCGCCACCTCGCCCTTGCGCACGCCGCGCGAGCGCGCCTGGCCAAGGCCGATGATATTCAGCACGCCGTCGGCGCCCTGCTCGCCCACAACGGCGCAGACTTTCGACGTGCCGATTTCCAAACCGACGATAATGGATGAATCGTCAAACATTTTTCCTCCGGACGGATGTTGGGTTGTTCTGCCCCGGCAAGCTGGCCGGCACGGCCACGGCTTCCATCCAACGAACCGGCACGTTGTTGGAAACCGCCAGATTGAGCGCCGCAATCGCCTTGTTCATGCGTTGTCCCAAATCGTAAATCTCGCGCCAGCGTCCCAATTGTTGATCCAGATTGTCGAGGCCAAAAGTAATTTCGCCGCCCTCCTCGGTGGTCGCCACGACCACCCCCGGCGACGACACGTCAATGCGCCGCAGGTTCACCAGCCCCGTCATCACCGAGCGGTTGAACTTGCCGAGCAACTGCAAGGCCGCCAGCACCTGCGGCGATTCCACCCGCTGGCCCGGCTGCAACTGATAGGTGTTCAAACCCGTAATCACCGGCAATTGGTCCCGGATTTGCGCCAGCGGGATGACGCACAATCGGGGGTCGAGCGGCTGCATGACGTAACCATCCGTGTCGAGTTGAAACACCGCCACCTCGATGCCGCCGGCCGGGCCGGCCCGCGGCACGTCCACTTGCGCGACCGGCTGGCGCTCGGTCACCCGGATGCGCAACTGGCCGGGCAGCACGCGCTCGACCGAGACGGAACCAATGGTCGAAACCAGCTCCAGATTCCGTTTCACCGCCGCCAGATCCAGCGCCATCAAATTGTCGCCCGGCTTTACGCCCGACCACCGGCGCAATTGGTCCGGCGAAATCACGCCGTCCGTTTGCACGTCCACGCGCCGGATGGCAAATTCGGAATTTTCATAGACCAATTTGTCGAGCGTCCACTCGCCGGCACGCCAGAATAAGTAGAGACCGAACACCGTGCCGAACGTGACGGCCAGAGCCACCGCCCCGAGCCGCATGCGCGTTGCGCGCACCTGTCGCGAGCGCAGTTTCACGTCGAGCACATACCTATGGCTCAATCGCCGGTTTTTTTGTTCGCGCCGGAACCACCACATAGGTCATTAAAAGTTCAAAAGGGCCAAATTCATTTACTCCACATGCGTGTGTAATCTTGCGTTTCTTTCCAGGGCCAGATCCACCATGCACTGGCACAGCTGCGCGTAATTCAATCCCGCCGCCGCAGCCGCTTTCGGCAGCAAGCTGGTTTCCGTCATGCCCGGCAATGTGTTGACCTCGAGCACCACCGGTTCGCCGTCGGTCCGCACCATCACGTCCACCCGCGCATAATCGCGACCGCCCAAGGCCCGGAACGCACCGAGCGCGGCATCCTGAATCCGCCGGGTCGTCACGTCATCGAAGGACGCCGGGCAGAAATACTCCGTGCAACCGGCCGTGTATTTGTTGTGGTAATCATAGCTGCCCACCTTGGGCCGGACTTCCACCACCGGCAACGCTTCGTCCGCCAGAATCCCGACCGTGCACTCGCGGCCCGCAATTTTTTCCTCGACCAAGACTTCCGAATCAAACTTCAGCGCCTCGGCCAGCGCATTCTGCCAATCCTCGACCCGTTCCACAAATTGTAAGCCAACGCTGGAGCCTTGCCGCACCGGCTTGACCACCAACGGCGGTTGCCAGCCCTGCGGCCAGGGCGTTTTGACCGAATTCACGACCAAAAATTTCGGCGTCGGAATACCCGCTTCGAGGCAGCGCTGCTTCGTCAAAACCTTGTCGAAGGCGATCCGGCTCGCCTCGGCATCGCAACCCGTATAAATCTCGCCAAGCTCGTCCAGGCGCCGCTGGACGGTGCCGTCCTCGCCATACGTACCGTGCAACGCCAGCAGCACCACGTCCATTTCCGGCGGCAAATCGAAGGCGCCGTGGAGCGGATCCACTTCATAAACTTCGTGGCCGAGCGAGCGCAACGCCTTCGCCACCGCCATTCCGGAACGCAGCGACACCTCGCGTTCGGCACTGGGGCCGCCCAACATGACCGCAATTTTAAGTTTGATGCTCATTCCTCACCGATAATTTCAACTTCCGTTTCCAATTCGATCCCGCGCTCAGTTTTCGCGCGCCGCTTGAGCAAGTCAATCAAATCCAATACGTTGCGCGCCGTGGCCGAACCGTCGTTCACAATGAAATTGCCGTGTTCGGCGGAAACCACCGCGCCGCCGACGCGCGCGCCTTTCAAGCCCAGTTCGTCCACCAGTTTTCCCGCCGGAATTTGAGCGGGATTTTTGAACATGCAACCGGCGCTGGGCGCGGCCGGCTGCGATGCCCAACGCTGTTCGCTGAACGTTTTCATGCGCGCTTCAACCTCTGCGCGCGGCGCGAATTTGCATTTGAACACCGCACCCAGCGCGATGTGATCTGTCAACGTGGCGCAACTGCGATAGGCCACCGTCATTTCCTTCGGCGCGAGTTCGCGGACGTGGCCGTCAAAATCCATCAGCCGGACCGACTCGACGACATCGAACGTCTGGCCGCCCATCGCGCCGGCGTTCATCCGCAGCGCGCCGCCGACACTGCCCGGAATGCCTTCGAGAAATTCCACGCCACGCAAACCCTTTCGCTTTGCCTCCACGGCCACGTTCTTTAGTTTCGCGCCCGCACCACAACGCAGGCATTCGCCGTCCACCTCAATCCGGCCGAAATTCGCGTGTGCCAGGCAAAGGATCACGCCGCGAAAGCCGCCGTCGCGCACCAGCAAATTTGAGCCGCGGCCCATCACAAAAAATGGCACGCCGTGCGCGCCGCAAAACTTCAAGACGCCGGCCAAATCCGCCTCCGTAGCCGGTTCCACATACATATCGGCCGGCCCGCCGACGCGCAGGGTGGTGTGCCGGGCCATTGGTTCATCGCGCCGAATCACGGCCGCGCGCGAAACGGACCCGGCCAGTTCGCCGGTCAAATCGTTTTTTTGTTGCGCAGGCATTTCCAGAATGGTTCCGGTCGCGTTCATGCGGCGCAAACATGGTCCTGCTTCGGCTCGCCGGAGCGCGGCGGTTGGAGTTCAGGCTTCAGCCCGTTTTCTTTCGGCAGGCTAAAGCTTGAACTCCAGCACGCACTCAAAATGTTTTCGGCGATTTGTTCCGCGGCCCGGGGCGCGTGCCAGGGCGCGAGTGCGGACTGCATGGCCGTGCGGACGGTTTCATTTTCGGCCAATTCGCGCAGGATGGCCGCCACTCTTTCCGGCGTTGCGTTTTTCTGTTCGAGCAGCCGCGCCGCGCCGGTGGTCTCGAAGGCGCGCGCATTGTGGAATTGATGATTGTCCGCCGCGGCGGGAAACGGCACGAGCAGCGCCGGCAGGCGCATTGCCGCAATTTCGGCCAGCGACGAAGCGCCGGCCCGGCTCACGGCCACGGTGGCCGCGCCCAGCGCCAGATTCATTTCCGCAAGAAACGGTTGAACGACGGCCTTTAAACTGCGCCCGGCATAGCCGCGGCTTACCTTTTCAAAATCAGTTGTACCGGTGAGATGAAGAAATTGGAGCGCGGGCAGCCTGTCCGCGTGTTCCACGACCGACGGGGACTCGCGGACAAGCTGTCCGCGCTCCTGCAAATACGGCAGGGTGGCCAAAATGATTTGGTTAATGCCGCTCGCGCCCTGGCTGCCGCCCATGATCAGAACGGTCGGACGGTTTGGATCAAGTCCAAGGGCGGTGCGGCATTGCTGGAGTTTGGACTCGACGGAGTCTCGCCCCGCCGAAAACTGCGGACGCACCGGCGTGCCCGTGTGAGTGACTTTTCCAACGCGCAACCGCGAAGCCGTTTCGGGAAAGCCGACGAACGCTTCATCCACGAAACGCGCCAGGAACCGGTTCGCACGGCCGGGAATGGTGTTGGATTCGTGCAAAAAGGTTCTGGCGCCGGACATTCTCGCTGCCAGGACCGGCGGCGCGCTGGTAAACCCGCCCATCGCCAGGACCGCATCGGGTTGGCAACGACCGAAGATTTTCCGCGCGGCGAACAGCGATTTTACAAAGCTGCGGGCGAAGGAAAAATAATTCCGATTTTGCAGGCCGACCGCCGGCAGCGTCAAAATCTCCGCGTCGCGCGCGGTTTTCACGGCCTGCTGGTCAATGTCCTTGGGCGAAATGAGCAACGCCGTTTTACAGCCGCGCTTTTTCAATTCGCCGGCGACGGCCAGGCCCGGAAAGAGATGCCCGCCCGTGCCGCCGCACGCGATGGCGACGAAGGGCGTTTTGGCTCCGGACCGGGTCATGTGGGTTGGGCGGAGGGAAGTTCTTCGTTTTTGATGGCCGAGCCGGGGATTTTCTCACGCGCCTGGGCGTGCCGGGCGATGCTGAATAAAATTCCCACACACGTCAGCATGGCCATCAGGTTCGAGCCGCCGTAGCTGATGAACGGCAGCGGCAGGCCCTTGTTCGGCAGCGCGCTGGTGACGACGCCGATGTTAATCGCCGCCTGCAGACCGATTAACAGCGTGATACCGGACCCCAGCAAAAAGCCGAACGGGTCGCGCGCGTTGAGCGCAATGTAAATTCCACAAATCACGATGATGACGAAGGCGAGCAAAATGAACAGGGTCGCCATCAGTCCCAATTCTTCACCGATGATGGAGAGGATGAAATCGGTATGGTCTTCGGGCACAAAGCCGAGTTTTTGACGGCCATTACCGAGGCCGAGGCCGGTCCAGCCGCCGGAACCGAGCGCAATCATGGCCTGATAAGCTTGATAGCCCACGCCGTCCTTGTGCTGCTCCAAATCCCACCAACTGAAAATGCGTTTCAGGCGCATGGGATCAAACAAAATGGAAATCCCCAGCGCGAGGACCCCCAGGATGACGGGCGGGACGATATATTTCCAACGGGCGCCGGCCAGCAGCAACAAGGCGCCACTGACGGCCGCCAGCAGGATGGTCGTGCCGCGATCCGGTTCAACGAAAACCAGGCCGAGGACCGAGGCAATGATCAGACCCGGCAGAACCACGCCGCGATTCCAGGTGTGCATGTGTCGCTGGCTGCGCTCGCAATACCACGCGAGCACGATGACCAGTGCGAGCTTGGCGAACTCGGACGGTTGCAGGCGCATCCCGGGCAGGATGAACCAGCGATGTGCGCCGTTGATTCTTTTGGTGATGCCATGCGGCAGCGGCAGCAATACCAGCACGAGCAAGGCCAGGGCGATGAGGAACAGCGGCCACGCGGCTTTTTTAAGCCATTGATAGTCGAGGGTCGTCGCCGCCACGCAGAAAACAAAGCCGAACGCGCACCAGATGAGTTGCAACATCAGATAGTGCGCGCCGACCTGGCTCATGCTTGAGCTGTAAAGCATCACCAGCCCCAGCGCCAGCAGGGCGGCGACGCAAAACGCCAAGGTCGTGACGGCGAACTTCATTTCAACGTTTCAACCAACGCCGGAAACCATCCGTTCCGGCTATTGAGCGCCGGTCGTACTGTTGTCTGATGCCGGCGTCGTGCTCGTGGCCGGTGGAGCGGCAACCGGCGGCGCGGTGGCGGGCGCCGCGGCCGGCTCGGGAGCCGGAGCCGCTTCGGCCTTCGCCGGAATCTTCAGTTTCTCACCAACTTTAATGTGGGTCGTGGACAGGCCGTTTTCAGATTCAATCGCCTTGACGGTCGTGCCGTGACGCTTGGCGATCTTTGACAGCGTATCCCCTGACTTGACGATGTAGATCTCCCCGCCACCGCCCGAACTGGAGGAAGCGGTCATGTCGGTTGCCGGGCTGGCGGCGCTGGTGGCGCCCGGGATGGAAAGTTTCTGGCCCACCTTTATTCTGGCCGGATCAATGCCCGGGTTGGCTGCTTCAATCGCCTTGACCGTTACGCCGTTCTTTTTGGCGATTTTCCAGAGCGAATCACCCTTGACCACGACGTACTCCGTTCCGGAGGTTTCCGGCGCAACCGCGGGCACTACAGCGGGCGGCTGGACCGGCGGATTGGACGCTTCCACCGGCGGCGGATTGGTGTTCATCATCGCCGTCTGGTTGGTGTCGATGGTGGGCTGATTTTCCGCCTCGGTCTGTTCGCGTTTGCAACCTTGCATGAGCAGGGCCATGAGGCCGACCACGTTGACCGCGAGCACGCAGTACACGGCGATCTTCACACGTGACCGGCGTTTGCTTTGCAACTCCAACAGGGAGCCTTGGGGTACGAATGGGTTGGGACTATTCATTGATTTGGCGCTGATTGCGTCCTTTCGTGATGAGGATGGGTTGTTGAGTTTCCCGCCACGAAGTCTTCCTCTCAAAAACTTCATGACGTTTTAAAGCATTTGTGTTCATCATTTTACGCTTGAAGCCGTTGCGGTGCAGGTTGCTTAAATCCAACTGTTTTTCAAGCCGTCGGCTGGAAAAAAGCACCTTTTGGGCCACCGCGCGCCCCACCGCTACCGACAATGGTTTTAACAACAGACCGTCATCGGCGCAAGAAACAAAGCGTCCCGGTCGCATTTCTTTTTCAGTCAAGTCAAACATTTGTCTTCATCTCAATTTCAGCGTGGCCAGCGCGACGACCGCAAAGAGCACGCACAAAATGTAAAAGCGCATCACCACCTGCGATTCGTACCAGCCCTTCTTCTCGAAATGATGATGCAACGGCGCCATCAAAAAAATCCGCCGGCCGACGCCATAACGTTTTCGGGTGAAACGAAACCAGCCGGTTTGCAAAATGACCGAAACGGCCTCCATCACGAACACGCCACCCGCAATGACCAGGATAAACGGCTGATGGATGAGCACGGCGATGATGCCGAACGCGCCGCCGAGCGGCAGCGAACCGGTGTCGCCCATAAACACTTGTGCCGGGTGGCAGTTGAACCATAAAAAACCCAGCCCCGCGCCAATCAACGCCGCACAAAAGACGGTCAATTCGCCGGCGCCGTTCACATACGGAATCTGCAAATAGCCGGCGGCCCTGATGTTGCCTGCCAGATAAGTGAAGAATAAAAACACAAACCCCACGATGAGCGTGCAGCCAATCGCCAGGCCATCGAGTCCATCCGTCAAATTCACCGCATTCGAACTCCCGACAATCGCCAGCACCACAATCAGCAGGCCGAGCCAGCCCGCGTCCAGCGCCACCGGATATTTGTAAAACGGCACGGTAATTTCCGTCACCAGTTTGCCGGTCGAGGGCGTCAGCCACAAATAGACGCCGATGAAAGTGGCCAGTAAAATTTGCACCCAGAGCTTCAGCCGTGGCGGCGTGCCGCCACCGCTCTGTTGAATGATTTTTGCGTAATCGTCGTAAAACCCCAGGCCCGCCAACACCAGCACGGAGAGCAGGGTCAACTCGACCTGCGCATTCCATTGCGCCCACAGCATCGTCGAAAACACCAGCACGGCCACAATCAAAATGCCCCCCATGGTCGGCGTGCCCTTTTTGCTGAGCACCCGCGCCCCCAAACCGCCGGCTTCCTCGGCCTTGTCCGCGTAATCCTGGCCAAACTTCAACTGCTTGAGCCAGCGGATGATGTGCGGGCCGAGCCACCAGCTTAAAATCAACGCCGTGATCGCCGCCCCGGCGCTGCGCACGGTGATGTAGCGAAAGAGCCGCAAGGCCGAGAGGTGATCCGCCCAATGCGTTCCTGCCGACCAATCGAGCAACTTCTGGCTCAAATAATAGAGCATTGCCTTGATTCACGACTGCTCCGACTTCAATGTTTCCGCGAGGCGTTCCAGGCGCGAGGCGCGCGACGCCTTCAACAAAACCACATCGCCTGACTTCAAAAAAGCTTTCACCGCATTCTTCGCCGCCTCAACATCCGCAAATTCAATCACCCGGCTCAACCCGGCTTTGCGCGCCGCCGCTGCCATCACCGGCGCCATTTTGCCGATGGCGAACAACTGGCCGATGCCCAATTCCGCCGCGCGCCGGCCGATTTCCGCATGGGCCGCCTCGCTCTGCGCGCCGAGTTCGGCCATGTCGCCCAGCACCGCCACGCGCCGGCCTTGCAACGGCAGGGCGCAAAGGGTTTCGAGCGCCGCGATCATCGAGTCCGCGTTGGCGTTGTACGCGTCGTCGAGCACGCGCACGCCGCCGGCTTCCCAGAATTGCATCCGCATTTTCGCCGGTTTGCATTCGGCCAGGCCGTCCCGCACCGCGGGACGGCCCAGGCCCAGTTCCTCACTGACCGCGACCGCAAAAAGTGCATTGACGACCTGATGGCGGCCCAACAGATTCACCCGGTATTCACCGTCAAATTCAGCCTTCGGCGCTTCCACCCGGAACGTCGCACCGCTTTTATCCAACCGGATTCCCTTCGCGCGCCAGTCATTCTTTTCACCGAGGCCTGCGCGCACGACGGTTGCCCGGGTGCGCCGAACAATCTGTTCCGTCCATTCACTGTCACCGTTGACCAGGAGCCTGCCGTCGGCCGGCAAAAGTTCCGCCAGCCAGCCTTCTTCGCGCACGACACCGGCGACATCGCCAAAAAATTCCAAATGCTCGCGGCCGACGTTGGTCACCACGCCATATTTCGGTTGAATCATTTTCACGAGCGGCGCGAGTTCGCCTGGATGATTCGTGCCCGCTTCCAGCACCGCGGCCTGATGCGTCTTTTCCAGCCGCAACAACGTCAGCGGCACACCGATGTCGTTGTTGAAGCTGGCTTCGCTCCACAACGTGGCCAGTTTTTGCCGAAGCACCGCCGCCATCAATTCTTTTACGGTAGTCTTGCCGTTCGAGCCGCTCACGGCAATCATCGGCAGGTCAAACTCCCGCCGATAGGCCGTCGCCAGCCTGCCCAGCGCTGCGCGCGTATCATCCACGGTCAACACCCCACACTCCGGCAATAGCACGGGAGCTTTTTTTTGTTCCACCACAATGGCAGCAACACCCCTGGCGGCGACCTCGTTTAAAAAATCATGGCCGTCAAACCGCTCGCCCTTGATGGCGAAGAACAAGTCACCGGCCCGCGCCTGCCGCGAATCGGTGCAGACCCGCCGAATGGAGATCTCACCGGAGCCGCGCCCAAGTGTGGCAGCGCAGGCTTCGGCCGCAAATTTCAAAGAACGCGTTTCCACTGCAAATTTTCAAAGCCGGTCACGGATTCCGCGCGGCCGGCGGTTTCAAACCGCCTGCGGCCACCAGCGGCGGCGGTGAACCGGGTTCTGGCGCATTTTCATCCGCCGGCAGGTTCAAATAGCTCGCACAACGTTCGGCAATTTCCTTGAAAATCGGGCCGCAGACCTGGCCGCCGTAATATCCTTCCTTGGGATCGTCCATCACCACGGAAATACAAAGTTGCGGATTGTCCGCCGGGAAAAATCCGATGAACGACGCGAAATATTTCCCCTGGAGGTAACCACCCGGCCCGGCCTTCTGCGCCGTGCCGGTCTTGCCCGCCACCACATAATCTTTCAACGCGGCATCCGGCGCCGTGCCTTGCGGCGAAACCACGGTTTTGAGCGCTTCGACCATCAATTTGTCCGTGGCCGGATTGATGACCTGCCGGATCACCTGCGGCGCATATTGCGCTACGACATTGCCGTTGCGATCCGCCAGGCGGCTGACCAGCATCGGTTGCATCAATTTGCCACCGTTGGCAATGGCGCACATAGCCATCGCCATTTGCAATCGCGTCACCGCCACACCCTGCCCCATCGGAATTTGTGCGATGGACACCTTGCTCCAATCTTTGACCGGATGCAGGATGCCCGCGACCTCGCCGGGCAGCGGGATTCCCGTGCGTTGGCCGAAGCCGAAATCCCACGCGTAATCGTACAGCCGGTCTTCCCCGAGCCGGATGCCGATTTTGGCCGCGCCGATGTTCGACGACTTGGTGATAATACTTTCCGTCGTGAGAATGTCGAACGGCTCATGGTCGTGTAACACCCGGCCCGCATAGGCAAAATGGCCATGGTCGCAATCAATGGTGTCGGCCAGTTGCACCACGCCATCGTTCAATGCGCCCGAGACCACCACGATTTTGAAGGTCGAGCCGGGCTCCATGATGTCACTGATGACCCGATCGCGGCGGGCGTCGGCGGATGAGGCGCCGGGATTGTTCGGATCAAAATCGGGCAAGGTCGCCAGGGCCAGAATTTCACCCGTTTGCGGACGGATGACGATGCCGGTGATGCTGATCGGGGTGTGCTTTTCCATCGCGTTGGTCAGCGCAGTTTCGACAATGTGCTGGATGACGCCATCAATGGTGAGCACCACATTATAGCCGTCGCGCGGCGTCACATCCTGATCGCGCAACGACGCCAGTTCCTGGCGGCGGCGGTCCATTTCCGTCACCCGCCAGCCGGGCACGCCGCTCAGCGCGGAATTCAAGGACAATTCAACGCCATCCCGGCCCGAGGTTTCCAAAACCGGCTGGCCGTCCACTGACAATTCATCCGTGCTGACAAAACCCAGCGCATGCGCGGCCAGCGAACCGTTGGGATACACGCGCAACTGGTCATCCATGGGACTGGTGAAAATCGCATGCGCCCGCAGGTTGCGGCAGAAGGCGCGCTGGCTCCGGGAGAATCCGGCTTCATCCGGTCCGAATGACAATCGGCTCATCGCCGCTTGAACCTCCTCCCAGGTTTCATCCCGAACCTTGTGCCGCAAGACCACGTACCGGTTCGTGACGGTTTCACCTTTTTCGTTCTGCCGCGCCCGGGGAAGCAACCGCTCATACAAATCGGCTTCGCTCATCTGCAACAGCGGGGCCAGCGTGTGCGCCACGCTGGCCTGTTGGTTGCCAATCAAAACCGGGTCGGCACAAACCGTTTTCACAAAAATGCTGGTCGCCAGCAGATTGCCATGCGCATCCAGAATGCTGCCCCGGCGCGGCTCGCGGAAATATTGCAGCTCCGTGTTTTGCTGCGCCAAGGCCGCCAATTCGTCATGGCGCAACAACTGCAAATCCACCAGCCGGTACCCCAGACCGGCAAACGCCAGGCCCAGCAATCCCAGCAACAGCAGCATCCGTCTTAATTGCAGTCGTTTGATCATTACCCAATGGCCAACCGCCCGCGGCGATCGGTTCCTCACCCGACGGCGTCACGGGCGGCGGCCAAAATTTTCGTATTATTGCGTCAAGCCGTTTTCCTGGCGCGCCGCAAACCGGCGATTTGAATCATTCCCCGGTACCGCCTCAATCAACCGGTAAACCTGGGTGGGCTGTGCCGGCACCAGGCCCAGGTTTAATTCGTGCACGCGCTGATCCAGCATCACCGGCGAGTTCAGCACCGCGAGTTGATCGCTTAACTTTTGATTCTCATCGCGCAATTGCGCCAGACGGCTCTCACAGGCGGTAATTTGCCGGCCGAGCTGGAAAATCTGGCCTTTCTGCCAGACATAACCCACCGCCAGCCCGGCAATCACCAGGCACAAAAACAACGCCTTCAGCGCCGGACCGAACCGGATCGCTGCCGACTGACTTCTTCGATTTTTTGCCATTTTTCACAATGGCGGTCACCGACCGCCGTCACAATTTTTCAAATACCCGCAACTGCGCGCTGCGGCTGCGCGGATTTTCCGCCAGCTCAACCTCGCCCGGCTTGATGGCTTTGCGCGTCACCCATTTCAACTCTGGTGCGCGCGGCGCGCGCAACTCCGGAACGTCCACCCTGCCGACGAACGCGTAATCCCGCGCCCGGGCGCGCCCGAAATCCTTCACCACCCGGTCTTCCAGCGAATGAAACGTGATGACGGCCAGCCGTCCGCCGGGTTTCAAAATCTTCAACGCTGCCGCCAGCCCCGGTTTCAAAGATCCCATTTCGTCATTCACCGCAATCCGCAGCGCCTGAAAAACCTTCGTGGCCGGATGCGTCTTTTTTCCACGCCGCGGCATGATCCGTTCCAGCAAATCCGCCAATTGCCCTGTCGTTTCAAATTTTCGCCGCTGGCGGTCATGGACGATGACTTTGGCCAGCCGCCGCGAATCGCGTTCGCCGCCGAATTCCCAAAAAATTCCCGCCAGTTCGCCTTCGCTCGCGCCGTTCACCAAATCTGCCGCGGTCAGCAACTGCCGGGTGTCCATCCGCATGTCCAGCGGGCCTTCCTGCTGGAAACTGAACCCCCGCCCGGGCAAATCCAGTTGTGGCGAACTCACGCCCAGATCCAGCAACACGCCATCACAACTCGCCGCCGGAATCCACCCGGCTAATTCTGCAAAATTGCCCTGGCGGATCTCACATCGTCCGGCAAATTCCGCCAGCCGCGCGCGCGCCGCTTCAACCGCGGCGCCATCGCGATCGCACCCATACAGCCATCCAGTCGGCGAACTCGCGTTCAAAATGCTCGCCGCGTGTCCAGCCCCACCGACCGTGCCGTCGGCGTAACGGCCGCCCGGCCTGGGCTTCAGCGCGTCCAGCACCTCCGCCACCATCACCGGTCTGTGAACGAAATCGGGCACTGCGCATTGGATTTAGAAATTCAGGCTGCTTTTGCTCCAAAAATTTTCGCGCTCAACCGGCTCCAGGAATCTCCGTTATGGGCCGGTGGCACAACCGGCGTCCCCGGTTCCGGCATCGTGCGTGATTTGATTGGAACGATCTCCACATCGGCATCGGTCAGATCGTTGTGCACCACTTTCACGCGGTCCAGGGAAAGCTCAGCCTGCATCGGACGTTGCGCTTTTTGTGGCGCCGTGGTACGTGACCTGCACCAGACGGAAATGGGATTGAATTTGCTGACCCAGGATTTTTTCTGGATTCGGGCGGCCGGGAAAGTGGGTAGTTTTTGGGTTTTGGTTCCGTCCGACGCCACTCCCGGTTTGACCGGCGCCTCGTCTGCCTTCGGCGCCGGCTCCTCCTTGATGGCCGGGGCAAATGGATTTTTCGGCGAAATGAACTTTGGCAAATAACCACGATCGCTGATGCGATAGGCAATCTCCCCGCGTCCACCGATGATGCTTTTTCCCGCCACCAATAATTTTCCAAGATTCATAGTTTTTATTCCATCAGTTTGAAGGCATCGGGCGCCAACGCGGCGTCGGCCGCCTGAACCTTTTCATAACGTTCCGGATTCCAAATCTCAAAGCGGTCGAGCAATCCGACCAGCACCGCGTCGTTCTTAATGCCCGCGCCGCGCGCCATTTCATCGGGCAGGCAAATCCTGCCGGCCTTGTCCACGCTCGCCTGCGCCGAATCACTGCCAATGATGCGCTTGAGAACGACCTTTTTGGGATCGCTGTTCGGCATTTCGTCAATGGATTGCATCAACTTCGCCATCTGCGACGGCGGCAGGACGCGCACGCACGCTCCAACTCCTTCCCGCGGCCAGAGGATAAGGGTCAGCTCCACCGCCGCCTTTTGGGGCCGCCATTTGGCCGGGATCTGCACACGCCTTTTCTCATCCACGCCATGACGAAAGCGCGAATTGTAATAAGACGGCTCTATGTTTTTTGCGTTACCCATTTATTCGCAACAAAAACCCAAACGGCCATTTCTTCCCACAACGACCCATTTTTAACCACTTTACCCCACCCAAGTCAACACAAATTCACCTAAAATTTTCGGGGTTATTCAGAAGTTATTCACAACCCGATTTTGACCAAACCAAAACGAAAATTGTCGTCCTGTTTTCCTTGTCCTCGTCTTGTTATGCTGTGATCGCGATGCGGACCGCTGATTTTGATTTTGCCCTGCCACCTGAACGAATCGCGCAATATCCCGCGCCCCGGCGCGATGAATCCCGATTATTGGTGTTGCACCGCGGGAATGGGCAGGTCGAACACCGGCAATTTCGTGATGTATTGGAATTCTTTCGCGCGGGTGACCTGTTGGTATTGAACAATTCGCGCGTCATTCCGGCGCGGCTGCACGGCAGGAATGCACGTTCCGGAGGCCAATTTGAAATCCTGTTGCTGGAGGAGAATACCCGCAATGATTGGTGGGCGATGTTGCGTCCCGCCAAACGCGCCCGCCTCGGCACACAGATCGTTCTGCGCGACGCAACCGGCGCCGCCGCCAACATCCACGCTGCAGTTCTCGAAACCAACGCGGAAGGGCATCGGCGGCTGCGATTTTCCGGAACGCCGGACATCGGCCGCGAACTCGAACGGTTCGGCGAAGTTCCCCTGCCGCCTTACATCCGGCGGAGGAGCGCCGGCGAACGGCGGGAAGACCGGGAACGTTATCAAACCGTCTATGCCCGGGCCGATGGCTCGGTGGCCGCACCCACCGCGGGACTTCACTTCACGCCGGAATTGCTGCAACAAATCCGTGACCGGGGCGTGCAGGTTTGTTTCGTCACGCTGCACGTTGGCGCCGGAACATTTCTGCCGGTCATTACCGAGGATCTTGCCTCACATCGAATGCACGAGGAACGCTTTACCCTGGATGAAGAAACCGCAGGTGCGGTGAACGAAGCGAAGGCCGCCGGACGGCGCGTCATTGCCGTGGGCACGACCACCGTGCGTGTGCTGGAAAGTGCTGCGGCGCAAAATGGCGGAAAACTCGCAAAAAACGCCGCAAAAACGGGTATTTTCATCCATCCGCCATTCCGATTTCAAATCGTGGACTGGTTGCTGACCAACTTTCATCTGCCGCGTTCAACCCTGCTGATGCTGGTCAGCGCCTTTGCCGCGCCCAATGAAATGCGGGGACGGGAAATGGTTTTGTCTGCGTATGCCGAAGCCGTTCGTGAACGTTACCGTTTCTACAGTTATGGTGATGCCATGCTTATTCTTTGAATTTTTAGTTTTGAATGCTTAGCCTTAAGTTGAAACGTCTGTGAACTCAAAACGGAAAACCAACAGGTCAAAGCCGCCCTTTGTACTGGTGAATATGGCGATGACGGCGGACGGGAAAATCGCGACGGCCAACCGTGCGGTGTCCTCGTTCACCAGTGCATGCGATCACGAACACCTGCTTGCCTTGCGCGCGACGGCAAACGCGGTGATGGCCGGCGCCCGGACAGTGGATTCCGCGCCCATCAACCTCGGCCCCGGCCCGGCCAGGTTCCGGTGGCAACGGCTCAAGCGCGGGTTGACGGAGTATAACTTGCGAATCATTGTCAGCCGTTCCGGTTCAGTCAATCCCCGCGCGAAGGTGTTCCAGTATCGGTTCTCACCCATCATCATTCTTACCACGCGCCGGGCCACGGCAGCCCGGCTCAAGCAGTTGCGCGCATTGGCCGACGCAGTGCAGATTTGCGGCCGGAAAGAAATCAATTTCAGCGCCGCGCTTCGCTGGTTGCGGGACCGATGGCGGGTGAAACGATTGCTCTGTGAAGGGGGTGGCGAATTAAATGATGCCCTGTTCCGCGCGGGTCTGGTGGACGAACTTCACCTCACCATCTCCCCGAAACTGTTTGGCGGCCGCCGTGCACCGACGATTGCCGACGGTCGCGGAATCAAGCGTCTGGCCAACGCCAAACGGTTTCAACTTAAATCCATCCACCAGAACAGCGGCGAGTTGTTCACCGTCTTCCTCAGGGGGTGAAACTCAGCTTTTTGCCGGATTTCCCTTTGTTTCAGCCCAACGAGCCGTCAGCCACAACAGGTCGGAAAGGCGGTTCAGGTAAACGACGATTTCAGGGTTTTTTAATTCGCCCGATTCCTGCAACGTACACACGCGCCGCTCCGCCCGGCGACAAACCGTTCGCGCCACGTCCAACACCGCGGAAGTCAGTGTTGCACCTGGCGTGGCCCAACCTTTGAAGCTGACGTTTTGCGCCTCGACCTCCCGGACCAGCACATCGAGTTTTGCGGTCATTGTCGGCGCAACCACCGAATAACCATCCTTCACATAACGCGACAAATCCTCCGGCAACACCGCCAGTTCACCCATCAACCCCACGAGATTTTTCTGAATCGCCAGCAGATTTTCGCGGACAAAATCCTCCCCGGCCGTCGCACGGGCCAGGCCCAGCGCCGCGTTCAGTTCGTCCACCGCACCATAAGCTTCGACGCGCGGATGGTTTTTAGGAACCCGCCGGCCATACATCAACGCCGTCGTGCCGCCGTCGCCGGTTTTGGTCACAATGCTCATTCAAATCTTCAACTTAATTCCTGCCCAAATCTTAATCCGGCTCTTAATCGTAATTTTGATCCCGCGCTCATTCTCGAAGGTCAGGAAGGTTTCACCGTCGCAACTTTGTCCGCGTTTGCCAAGCAGAACCCGCCACATTTTATCTCTCCTGGCAGAGTGAAAAGATTCCTATATCCGGGATAGCTCGGTTTTATTTGCTCCGGGCGGGTCTCTTTCAAAAACTGGCATCGGCAGCGGAATTCCTGGATGGCGGTTGTTTCTTCTCCTGCGGATATTTTGCGGAAGATTTGCCACCGGGCTCTGCCGGATGATGATTCATCGCCGGGGAAACGACCGGCGGTGGAGGTGAAGTCAGCTTTCGGTAAGCCAGGATGCCTTTGACAATGGCCTGCGCCATCTGTCGGCGATAGGCGGAACTGTAAATTTTTCTGCTCTCGTACGGATGGGTCATGTAACCGCCCTCGATTAAAATCGCCGGCATCCGGGCGTCGCGCAGCACCGCAAACCGGGCGCGCCGCACACCGCGATCATTTGCCTCCAGATTTTCCACGAGGGATTTCTGAATTTGATACGCGAGCAGCAGGCTTTCATCCTCATGCCGGTTCGCCGAAGTCGGGCCGTGATTACTTCCCTCGCCCTGGGCATCGGTTGAACTGGCTCCGACGGGCGTGATACAATATGTTTGCGGCCCTTCGACTTCGTTCTTCCCGGTCGGCGTTGCGTTGAAATGCAGGCTCACAAACAGATCTGCGCCACGCTGGTTCGCCAACGCGGGACGGTCGGGTAATTCGACGTAGGTATCCCTCGTGCGGGTCAGGATGACGTTGAAGCCGGCCTTTTTCAGTTGGTCACGCAATTCCCCGGCCAGCGCCAGGGTGTAGATTTTTTCGTAATGCCAACTGACACGATTGCCAGTGTCTCTGCCACCGTGGCCGGGATCGAGACAGATGGTTCGGATGGCAGACGGTTTGGCATACCGCGACGGAAACAGCAACGGGCGGATGGCCGCGTCGAGATCGAACTGAGCAACCAGCGCCACGCCCTTTTGATTCGCGACGGGAAACGACAGCGCGACTTGGACACCGTTGAGTTCCACGTAGTGCGAATCCACGTCAAAAACCAGGCGGGTGGTGAGGTTTGTGGCGACCAGTTCATCGCCGTGCTTGAGCCAGGCGCAATGCAAACCGTTCGCGCGCGCCCAGTCGCCGATCGGCACATAATCCTGGCCGTTGAAGCGAAAGGCTTCGAACTTGTGCGGCGCGGCATCGATCAGCATCAACCCACACCCTAAAAAAAGCGATACGAGAACAAATCTCACGGTGACGCAATCTGCAATCCAGCGTCTCCCGGCTCAAGAGAAATATAATTTTGACAAATGCCTGGCCGCCCCGTCACATTCGCGCATCGGCTGACGGATCAACGTGAAACGGATTTTATTTTCATTCCCGGGAGTCCTGAGCCTGACGCTGGGTCTGCTCCCGCTCACCGCCCCGGGCGCAAAGGCGCAAACGGAACTGGTCGTGGCTGCCGACGGCAGCGGACAGTTCACCAATGTGCAGGCGGCGGTGAATGCTGTGCCGCAAAACACCAGTCCGACCAACTGGTGCGTGATTCTCATCAAACCCGGCATTTATAAAGAAATGGTTTATGTCCAGCACGAAAAGCACTTCGTCTGTTTGCGGGGTGAAACCCCGGAGAAAACGGTGTTGACCTATGATTTGCATGCAGGGCTTCTCGGCCCGGACGGCAAGCCCATCAGCACTTTTCGCACGCCTTCGACGGTGATTGATGCGGACGATTTTGTGGCCGAAAATCTTACGTTCCAAAATTCCGCCGGCCCCAAGGGTCAGGCCCTGGCCGTGCGGCTGGACGGTGATCGGCTTATTTTTCGCAACTGCCGGTTTCTGGGATGGCAGGACACCATTCTGGGCAACCGGGGACGGCATTATTACGGGCATTGTTATGTTGCCGGAGCGGTGGATTTTATTTTTGGTGGCGCCACGGAATTTTACGAGCATTGCCACATCCATTGTCTGGGGAACGGTTACATCACCGCCGCCTCAACACCCGCGGATCATCCCTTCGGTTATGTTTTTTCACATTGCCAGATCACTGGTGAAAATCGCGACGTCAAGACCTGTCTAGGCCGCCCCTGGCGGGCGTACGCGAGCGTGACCTTTCTGAACACGGAGATGTCCGGCGTGGTTCGTCCCACCGGCTGGGACAATTGGCGGGACCCGGCGCGGGAACAGACGGCGCGTTATGCCGAATTCAACAGCACCGGCCCCGGCGCGAATCCACCGGCGCGTGTAAAATGGGCGCGTCAACTCAGTGAACGCGAGGCCGAAGCCATCACCGTGGAGAAAGTCCTTGGCGATTCCGACCAATGGAATCCCCTGGCCGTTCTGGCACAACTCCCCGCCGTTGATTTTACCTCCGCTGCCACCAACAGTTTCCCTGCCGTCAAACCATGAAACCAGCCTTGGTTACGTTTCTGGCGTCGACCTTGTTCGCAAATGTCGTCTGCGCCGAACTTGAAACCAACATCGAATACGGCAAGGCCGGGAACCAGGCTTTGCTGCTCGACGCGAATGTGCCCGACGGTACCGGACCTTTTCCCGTGGTCATTGCCGTTCACGGCGGTGGCTGGAGTCGTGGCGATAAAACAGGAAACGGAGATTTCGTACCCGCTCTGAAAGCGTTGACCGTAAATCAATTTACCTGGTTTTCGATTGATTACCGCCTCGCACCCACCAACCACTGGCCCGACTGCTTCGACGACGTGCAGACTGCCATCCGCTGGGCGAAAGCCCACGCTGCGGAATACAAAGGCGACCCTAATCGGATCGCCCTCCTGGGTTACTCGGCTGGAGGACATCTGGTTTGCCTGGCCGCCACCCTGGCCTAGCCGGACACGCGCGTCCAGGCCGTGGTTGGTCTCGCGCCACCGACGGATTTGGTGGCCGACGCAGAACACCGCGGCGGCGTGGGCAAATGGTCTTCCATGCGGAACCTTTTGGGCCGCGATTCAATGGATGACGAAACCCTGAAGCGGTTGCGGCAAATGTCGCCGACCGCCCACATTCAGCCCGGCCTGCCGCCGTTTTTACTCATGCAAGGTGACTCGGACAAAACCATTCTGCCGCTTTTTACACGGAATTTTGCAGCCGAACTCAAGGAAAAAAAGGTGCCGTGTGAACTCTATTCCCTCAAAGGCGCGGGCCACCGCATTGCGGACTGGGAAGAATTTGACCCTGCCTGGCAGCAAAAAATGGCGGACTGGCTGCATCAGACCCTCGTTGTCAAATAAGAACATCCCGGGACTTTGAATTTTCCGCCCGGCTTTCAATCGCCTGGCCGGTTGCAAGCCCACCTCCAACTATTTGCTTAATAGTTTGATTTCCGGCGCCAATCCCATTTCAATGCGCCGGGTTTAATCAGGACATGAATATTCACGAGTACCAGGCCAAACAGTTGCTCGCCCAAAACGGCGTCGCCGTTCCGCTGGAGATCCCGGCCAAAAACCTCGAGGACGCCCGCGCGGCTGCGGAGAAGATTTTTTCCAGCGGCAGCGCGCGGGTGGTCGTCAAATCGCAGATTCACGCCGGCGGGCGCGGCAAAGGCATCTTCACCAGCGGTTTTCAAGGCGGCGTCAAGGCGGCGGCGACGGTGGACGAGGCGGTTTCGCTCGCCGGGAAAATGCTGGGCAACGTCCTGATTACCAAACAAACAGGTCCGGACGGCCGCCGGGTGCAGACGTTGTTGCTCGCCGGCGGCGCAAAAATCAAAAAGGAATTTTACCTGGCCGTGCTGCTGGATCGCGCCGTGGGCCGCCCGCTGGTCATGGCCAGCACCGAAGGCGGCATGGACATCGAGGAGGTCGCCGCCAAAACGCCGGAGAAAATTTTCAAGGAATGGATTGATCCGGCGGTCGGCATCATGCCGTTTCAGGCGCGCAAAATCGCCGCCGCGCTGGGACTCAAGGGCGACGTATTCAACGCCGGAGTCAAATTCATCACCGGTGTTTTCCGAACGTGGTGGGAATGCGACGCGTCGCTCGTGGAAATCAATCCCATGTGCATTGTGGAAACACCCGACGGCAAGGAAGCGGTGGTAGCGCTCGACGCCAAGATTTCGCTCGATGACAACGCGCTATACCGGCACAAGGACATCCAGGAAATGCGTGATTTGAACGAGGAAGCACCGCTGGAAATCGAGGCCAGCAAGTTCAACCTGAATTACATCAAGCTCGACGGCAACATTGCCTGCCTCGTCAACGGCGCCGGCCTCGCGATGGCGACGATGGACATTATCCAGCATTTCGGCGGCCGGCCGGCAAATTTCCTCGACGTGGGCGGCGGCGCGAGCAAGGAACAGGTGACGGCGGCGTTCAAAATCATCCTGCAGGACCCGAACGTGAAGGGCATTCTGGTGAACATTTTCGGCGGTATCATGGATTGCAACGTCATCGCCACCGGCATCGTCGCGGCGGTGAAGGAAACGCACTTGAACATCCCGCTCGTCGTGCGGCTGGAAGGCAACAATGTCGTCGCCGGCAAGAAAACGCTGGCCGAATCCGGCCTGAAACTCATCACCGGCGATTCGATGGCTGAGGCCGCCCAAAAGGTGGTACACGCGTTGACCGGCAACCAATAATTCCGGGGAATCAAAGCATGATGTCTCAAGGCAAAGTGAAAATTCAAACCGCAAAATCGCTTGCCGATGATTTGGAACCGTACCGGCGACTGATTGAATTGCAGAAGCAAATGATCGAACTGGTTCAACAACACGAAAAAACGAAAAGCGAATGCGTCGCACTGCGTACGCAATTGCTGGACGAAATGGCCGGGTCGCGGCGTCTCCGGCGGAGATGGGGCCAGGGAATCGGCTGGTTGGCCGCCAGCCGGCTGAAAGGCATCGCCGCCACCTGGAAGGTTCGTGTGAAAAACCCCCTCCGGCCGACTGGACCGTCCGTCCGCACCTTTCCGTTCTGAAACCCAACGTCGCACCAATCCGGTTATGATTAAAATCGTTGAAATTGCCTTCAGTTGTTATCCGGTCAAGGACATGGCGCGGGCGCGCAAGTTTTATGAGAGTGTCCTCGGATTGAAACCCGGCATGGTCTTCGGCGAACCCGGGGGAATGCAATGGACGGAGTACGACATCGCCGGCGGCACGCTCGCGCTCGGCTGCGGTGCGCCGGATTGGACGCCACGACCAGATGGTTGCTCCGTCGGCCTCGAAGTCGAGGACTTTGATGCTGCCATCAGTCATCTGAAGGCGAACGGCGTGAAATTTCAAGTGGAGCCGATGACCACGCCGGTTTGCCGAATGGCTTTCATTTTTGACACCGAAGGCAACTTGATTTGCATCCACAAGCGGAACAAATCGTAAATCGTAAATCATAAATCGTAAATTTTTACCATGTCCATTCTGGTTAAACCCGACGCCAAAGTTCTTATCCAGGGCATCACGGGCAGCTTCGGCGCGAAACACGCGCAACTCTCGATGGATTACGGCACGCAAGTCGTCGCCGGCGTCACCCCCGGCAAGGGTGGGCAATGGTTCGAGCATGGCGGCAAAAAAATTCCGGTGTTCGACACGGTGGCCGACGCGGTGAAACAAACCGGCGCGATGGCCTCCGCCATCTTCGTCCCGGCGGCGTTTGCCGCGGACGCCGTTCTGGAAGGTGTGGATGCGGGACTTGAACTGGTGGTCTGCATCACCGAAGGCATCCCGGCGCGCGATATGATCCGCGTCAAACGGGCGATGCAGGGAAACCCTCGATCGCGTCTGGTCGGGCCGAATTGTCCCGGCGTCGTCACGCCCGGTGAAGGCAAGGATTCGTCTGGCGGTTGCCGCATCGGCATCGCCCCCGGTTACATTCACAAAAAAGGCCACGTCGGCGTGGTCTCCCGTAGCGGCACCCTCACTTATGAGGCCGTCTGGCAATTGACTTGCCGCGGCGCGGGCCAAAGCACCTGCGTCGGCATCGGCGGTGATCCCGTCCCCGGCCTGTCACATCTGGACGTCATCAAACTGTTCAATGACGACCCGGACACGCACGGCATCATTATGATTGGCGAAATCGGCGGCAGTGCCGAGGAAGAAGCGGCGGAGTGGATCAAACGGAATTGCCGGAAACCGGTCGCCGGCTTCATCGCGGGGGCCACCGCGCCGCCGGGACGCCGCATGGGCCACGCGGGCGCCATTATCAGCGGCGGCAAAGGCACGGCGGCGGCCAAGATGGCGGCGTTCCGGGAAGCGGGCATCGGCGTCGCCGCGACGCCGAGTGAAATGGCGGACACGCTGTTGCGGATGATGTGACGCGTGACACGTGACACGTGACGAAAAAAACGGCGGCTTGACATTCCCTTCTTGTCACCCGACACCTGTCACTTGTCACTTTCATGGGCATCATTGATTTCATCCTGAACCTTGCCGGTCTGCTGCTGTGGCTCAACTGGCGCTCGCTTCGCTTCGACCCACTCGGCCAGCGCACGCCGGCGACGTTGATTGGCACGTTGCGGCGCGCCGAGCCGCGCCGTTTGCGGCGGTGGCATTTGCCGGCAGTGCTGGGCGGGATGCTGTTTCTGCGCGCGGTACTCTACTGGCAAATCGGTTCGGGAGTCGGTTGGGCGGCGGGTAAACTGAATCTGGGCGTCATCGAACTCTCGTTCCGCAGTGATTACTTCGGGCGCATTCTGTTGTTTTCCCTTTGCAGCTTTGGTCTGACTTTGGGCGTGTTTTACCTTTGGCTGTTGCTGTTTTCCATTTTGGCCGGACCGGAACCGATTCACCGTTTGGTGCGGATGCAATTAGGACCGGTTGATCGCCTGCCGCGCGGGGTAAAATTCATTTTGCCGCTCGTGTTGGTGGCGCCGCTATGGTGGCTGGCCAGCTGGCTGCTGGCGTGGCTGGCCATCGTGCCACCACCGGCCTCGGCCATGCATCGTGTGGAAGCATCGCTGGTCATCGGCCTGGGAAGCTATCTGGCGTGGAAATTTGCCGCGGGCGCGCTGCTGGTCCTGCATTTGCTCAACAGCTACATCTATTTTGGCAGGTATCCGTTCTGGAATTATGTCACCGCTGAAGCGCAGACGTTGTTGCGGCCGTTACAAGCCATGCCGCTCCGCGCCGGCAAGGTGGACTTTGCGCCGGTGGTGGGAATTGCCCTGGTCTTTTTGCTGGCGGAACTTGCCGAACGCGGCCTGACCGCTCTTTATCTGAAACTTCCTCTTTAGAGCTTTTTCAAAAAACATGTAGCCGACGACGTAAGTCGGCGCAAATTGAATACAATCGAATAATATGGCGCGAACTGACGTTCGCGGCTACGTGAGTAATTAAATTGCCCTAAAGGCTGCCATTTTGATCCACCGGTTTCGTTTTGGGCAGTTTGGCGATGATGGTGGCACCGTTATCCTTGGTGCTTTCGATGGACAGCGTGCCGCCATGCAGGGCCACCAGCCGTTTGGCAATCGTCAACCCCAGCCCCAGTCCCTGCTGTTCATGCATTCGGCGGTCAAACTGCATGTAGGCGCCAATGCGGGCGATTTGTTCGGTAGAAAATCCGCTGCCTTGATCGCTGACGGACAGCACCGCGACATTGAAGCTCTCTTCCAATTGGACGCGCACCGGTGTGCCGGGCTTTGAAAATTTGAAGGCATTTTGGACCAGTTCATCCACAATTTTGGCGAGATATTCCTCGGCCATCGGCACGGGGACATCCGACAATTCAAGCGTCAAATCCTGCGGGCGGTTGGCCTGCGCCGCCTGCGCCTGGACGTGCTTTTCGATCAGCGAAGCCGGATGTTCCGTTTGCCCCATGCGCAGGGCGTTGATATTTTTGGGGTCACTGGCGACCAGCTCGAGTTGCGCGTAAATCAGAAAGTTCTCGATGAGCCGCTCCAGGCGCCGGCCGGATTGATGAATGACGTGGCCCATTTCCGCGACTTCGGCGGCCTTGAGCGTGGCGGTGTCGGTCGCGAGCATTTCACCATAGGCCAGAATGCCGTTGAGCGGCGTGCGCAGCTCGTGGGGCAGCATCAGGCTGATGTTGTCGCGCAGGCTGGCCAGTTTGCGTTCGGCTTCGTCGCGCACGGTCTGGGCCTTTTTCAGGCGCGCGTCCACGGCGGCGTAAAGCGCATCGGTGGTGAACGGCTTTGGCAGGTAATCGTCGGCGCCCAGTTCCATGCCGTGCCTCATGCCGGCGTTGTCTGCCAGACCGGTCATGAGGATAAACGGGATGGCGGCGGTGGGCGCCTCGTTGCGCAACGAAGCGAGTGTCAAATATCCGTCCACCTTTTCCATGTTGATGTCGCAAAGGATAAGGTCGGGCAGGTCCCGGCGCGCTCGTTCGATCCCATCGGCGCCATTGGCCGCCTCGATGACATCAAAGCCCTTTTGTTTCAGCGCCAGGCGAATCATCTCGCGCAGCCATTCTTCGTCGTCAATTACCAGGATTTTTTTCACGGCAAGTGCACTCTCGATTCAGCACGAATCATGCCTTCGACCTGTCCCAAACTGCGACGCATTCTCCCAATTCTGCCAATGAAATCGCCGGCTTATTTCCGCTCTTCCAGGGGCACGTAATGATTCAGCGTCCGGCCGGCGTAGATCTGCCGCGGCCGGGCAATGCGGTTCTTGGCATCTTCCATGATTTCCTTGTAATTCGCAATCCAGCCGGGCATCCGGCCAATCGCAAAAATCACGGGGAACATCTCCACCGGAATGCCGATGGCACGCATGATAATGCCGCTGTAAAAATCCACGTTGGGATACAACTTGCGCTCCACAAAATACGCGTCGCGCAGCGCAGCTTCCTCCAGACGCTTGGCAATGTCCAACAACGGGTCGGAGACGTGCAGCTTGGCCAGGACTTCGTCGCACGCCTTTTTGATAATTTTGGCGCGCGGGTCGTAATTTTTATAAACACGATGACCAAAGCCCATGAGACGCCGGCCGCTGTTTTTGTCCTTGGCAGCCATAATGAACTTGGAACCGTCGTCGCCTTCCCGGTGAATTTCCACGAGCATTTCAATCACCGCCTGATTCGCGCCACCGTGCAACGGTCCCCATAGCGCGCATACGCCCGCCGCCGCGCTGGCAAACAAATTGGCCTGGCTCGACGCCACCATGCGCACGGTCGAAGTCGAGCAATTCTGCTCGTGATCGGCGTGCAGCAGGAAAATCAAATCGAGCGCCTTCACCACCTCCGGTTTCAACTCGAAATCCTCATACGGCGTGGAAAACAGCATGTGCAGGAAGTTGGCCGTGTACTTGTAGGCCTTCTTGGGATAAATCAGCGGCAGGCCCCGGGATTTGCGGTACGCGTACGCCGCGATGGTACGCACCTGGGAAATCAGCTTCGCCGCGTAAACGTCAAACTGGTTTGACTTGCCCCAACGCCAGTTCATGAGTTCCTCGTCGAAACAACTCGTCGCGTTGATCATCGCCGAGAGAATCGCCATCGGATGCGCCCCCATGGGAAAACTCTCAAAATGATACTTCATGTCCTCGTGGAGGAATTGATATTCGGTAAACAGGTCGGAGAACTTCCGCAGTTGCGCGCGCGTCGGCAAATTGCCGTAAATAATCAGGTAGGCCGTCTCAATGAAGGTGGATTTCTCCGCCAGCTCCTCAATCGGAATGCCGCGATAGCGCAAAATGCCCGTTTCTCCGTCAATAAAGGTGATTTTGCTGATGCACGAACCGGTGTTGCCATAGCCTTCGTCCAGCGTGATGTAGCCCGTGTTCGCGCGCAGCGACGAAATGTCCACCGCTTTTTCCCCTTCACTGCCTTCAATCGTCGGCAGCGAATAGGCTTTCCCATCCAATTCCAGTTTTGCCTCTTTGCTCATGTGCTCTGCTTGTTTCAGACAATTTGTGGTGAAATGGGCTGATTGGCAAGGCGTGAAAGTGAAATTCTGAAAAATCCGGCGAAGATTCGCTGAACCGCCCGGATGCGAACAAAAGGCAGGGACGACCGGCCCAGCCGCCCAACTTTCATTCTCTAGTTTAAATCTTTCTTCGGCGCCAGATCGGGATACAGCCCGGCCATGGCCAGCTTGGGTTTCCGATCAATGGTAAAAATGCCCCAGTGCTTTTCGGCGCCATCCGGATTGGGATCGTTATTGTTTCCCTTCCAGTCTTCGTCGAAAGCTTCAAAGAAAAATGTGGTGATGTTTTCCCTGGCCGTCCAGGCATACAACTCATCGAAATACCGCTTTTGATTGGCTTCGCTGGCCTGGCTGCGGAATTCGCTTGCGACCGTGGCCCAGCCGGCTTCGGTCACCACCATCCGGCTGTGGGGCAACACGTTTCGAACCGCCTGCAGTTCGGCGATGGTGGCCGGCAGCGCCTCGTCAATTCCCTTGCCTTCCCACGCGGGATACGAATGCACGGAAATAAAATCCAGCTCCCCGGCGAGGGCGGAGCCGTGTCTGACCCAGAAATCGAAATTATCACACACGGTCACCGGCTGTTTGACGGCGCTCTTGACCTGGCGAACGTACGCGATGACGGATTCCAACGGAACCTTATGGTCGGTCCAACTGACCATCGCTTCATTGCCGACGGCCACGGCGACCACAATCCTGGGATATTCGTTGGCCAGCCGGATGGCTCGTTCAATTTGCTTCTGGTTTTTGATTCTATTCGCATCCAGATCCTTTTGCGGGTACGGCTCCTTGTGCCAGGGACAATCCGGATTGCTGACTTCGGCGTCCAGCCAGGCCCCGAGCAGGACCTCCAAGTGGACATGGTTCGCCTTAATCACCCGCAAAACGTCTTCGGAGTTTTCGTCGGAATCATAGAGGCGAATCAGGCCGAAATTGCCATTGCGGGACAGGAGTTGAAGGTCTTCCAGCATTTGCGAATCGGTGGGATTGACGGCACCGGCGCCACGGTCGGGATGTTGTCCGTGACGAAATCCGGAATAGCAACTCCCCCTTTGAACACCAACGAGGAGGGCACTCTTTTTCTGTTGAAGCGGCACGACGGCCGGCTTGCCGGCGTCCGGGGCGTTGCTGGCAAAACCCGGCCCGGTCAAAAAGGAGAGAAACAAGAAAATAATGATGCCGGACCACGATCTGCGGCACATCAATGGAACGTTTTTTGTCATCGAGCGGCCTTCATTTCAGAGATTCACGTTTGGTAAACAAAACCGGAAACAGTTTGAGCAAAGGTAATAATCCCGGTGCAAAATTGTCAACTCGTTTTGGCGTTGGGCAAAGGCATTCTGTTCTGCCGCGAGCCAATGGAACGGCGCGCCGATTTCGCTGGCGCAGTTTTCAACTTTCTGACTCAATCCCCACAACCATGAAACGCTGGGCCGTCCTGACCGTTCTGCTTTACACCCTGGCCCTCATCGTATTGACCGCGCCGGTCATGTTGGTCGCCTTCGGCGGTTGGGCCAGAAGCAGCATCAGCCTGCGGAGTATTCTCCAGACCTATTCGGCCTGGGGCTACTGGCTCTGGCTCGTTGTGCTCGTCGGCGGACAGGCTCTGCTTCTGTTGTTGCCGTTAAAAATTGCCGAACGAAGGCTTCCGGCCCGGCGACCGCTGAAAATCCCCGTAATCGTCAGCGCGTTCTTCCTGGCCAATCTTTTTATCGCCGGAATTTTTGCCATCCTTTGCGCCGCTTTTCGGGACCATGCTTTCGACTGGCTGAGTTTGTTCGATCTCTCAACCGCGTTCAACGCCCAACCTGTCAATGCCAACAATCCGGGTTGGGGTGCTTTCTGGGGTCTCGTTTTTACCATGGTTTGTTTTTGGATTATTTGGGCCATCGTATTTCGGAATTTCGCCAGTTCAGACGAACCGGACGCGCTCCTTAAGCGCATCACCCGCTGGCTCCTGCGCGGCAGCATCCTCGAACTGCTCATCGCCGTGCCCAGTCACGTCATCGTCCGCCGCCGCGACGATTGCTGCGCGCCCGCCGGCACGTTCTGGGGCATCGCCACCGGCATTTCCATCATGCTGCTTTGCTTCGGTCCCGGCGTTTTCTTCCTGTTCGTCGAACGTTTCAACCGGTTAAAACCGAAACAAGCGGATACCGCCGGCGCGACGGCAAAATAGCGTTCGTTGGAATTCAGCCGGCAATTTTGTATGCGAAGCCGACACTGACAATCATGGAAAGAATGAACATGCCGGCCACATCGCCAAACATGAGGTAAAGCGTTCCGGCTGTCGAAACGAGCGCTATGCCCCCGGCGACGGCGCCCAGTGTCGTATCCGTTCCCTTCGCCAGCATCCGCGCGCCCAAACCGGTGAGCGCCCCGATGCAGGTGCCCATCAGCGGAAACCGGAAATCGGCCCAAAGAAAGAACGCATACATCAATCCCGCACCCAAGGCCGCTCCCAGCACGGCTCCCAAAATCCCCATTACCAGGTTGTATTCCCCCGCTTCCTTCGGCTTTCGCGCCGTTGCCGCGACCGGCCTTACTGCGGAAATGGCGGCTGGCGCAGGTGTGACTGGAAGCGGCGGCGGGGCCGGCGCAGCCGGTGCGGGCGCAGGCCGGTTGAGACGAAGGCTGCCACCCGGAGCAGGAGCGGTGGCAACCGGCGGCGGTGCCGAATCGGGAAACGTCCGGGACAAGATCGCGTTGGCGGCACCGGTTCCGTCGGCATTACAGACCGGGCAATTGACTTGAAACGGCATCTGGCCGTTTACCGGTTCGACGTCAAATTTGTATTTCTGACCGCAATCGCAAACAACTTTCAGTTCCATAAGGGTTCCTTTCCGGTTCCATCAGTTGTCAACGGGGAAATTTGCGCGGAGATTAATCCCGGCCCCAAAGGGTGTCCACAGATTTTTGCGTTGGGCGACTGTGCGCTGGCCGCCTTTGCCAAAGGCTCATCGGCAACATTTTTTGGAATCAAAAACCTGCTGGACAGAAACTTAAACGCGAAATAACGTCAAAAATATGAAACCGGATAGGCTGCAAACCCAGCCGCCGATTGTCTGTTAGGTCTCACTACGCGCTATGAAAAAACTGACATTCATTGGTTTGCTTATCGGCACTTTAGCTGTTGGCATGATTATTGGCGGATACATTGGCGCTCGGTTGGTGAGCCGAGTGTTTGGCACGATGGCATACTCCAAGCCGGAGGTTGACATGGCATTCAATGCCGCACAGGAAGCCGAGTGGCTCGCAGAGCTTCGGCTTGGTGAGACCAATACCGCGATTAGCGAGATGGAAAACACCATGAACATACAGATGGAGACATTGGCACAGTGGGATTCAGTTGGACTGGCATCAGATGAGAAGACACGCCAAGCTCGTGATAAGTGGTTGGTTCCGGTGAAGGTTTATCGTGAGAGTTATCCGGCCAGCGGTAGTGATATGGCGGGCGCGAACCAGTTGTTGAGCACAATTCCTGGTCGGAATCCGAAGAGCACTTGCAAGAGTGGCGTCTGCCAGTTGGATGATTTGCGTCTCTCCAAGTTGCAGTCGGTTACAAATTCACCGTGAGACCTATTGAGATTCGCATAATATAGTGACAAGTGCAATTCCTCGTGTTAGTCTTCGGGCATGGGCAATCCAAAAGGTGTCGAACGCGATTTTGATCAACTCGAACGGCGACGGCTCAAAGCCGCCCGGC
>Ga0209517_10000422_pt1 | contig 73001 bp, 54 predicted proteins | sample PeaSoiMetSII2010_FD_187695 | JGI IMG/M metagenome (GOLD analysis project Ga0209517, IMG submission 187695) | Peat soil microbial communities from Weissenstadt, Germany - SII-2010 (SPAdes) (version 2) | ecosystem: Environmental > Terrestrial > Soil > Wetlands > Peat | place: Germany... | reverse complement strand
CAATCGCCGGAAGCCCATCAGCAGTTCGCGCCAGGGCGGCAGGTTCGATTCCCGCGCCAGTAAATCGCGGATGACGATGCCGTACCGCCGCAACAGCATCCAGCAGGCAGCTTCCAGGGCTCGCGGTTTTTCCACGACGTCGGCGGTCTGCAGCAGCGCCCACCGCCCCGTGCTGTGCCGCGGACGCGTCGTGCGCCCGCTTCCCTGCCCTGCACGGCGCTTAGGATCAATCAGCGAGCGTAAATTATCGAAGCCATCCGCCGTAACCAGTCCGGCGGCAACCAGTTCCCACAGCGCTGTCTCGATCTCCGACTTCAGCTTCCCCGTGCCGCGAACCATGTCCGCGAAAAACGACGCACCACGCTGCCGCAGAAAATCCAGCACAATGTGGGCACCGTGGCTCAGGCCGCTGCTGGCGCCAGCTTCCGTAGCGGGTTGCCGCGGCGTCATCCAGTCGGCATCTTCCCGCACGAAAAACGAAATCGGCGCCACGCTGGTGGGGATCACTCGACGCTGGCGCGGCGAGACCGCCGTCGCTTCCGCCGAGCCCTCATTCTGCTTTGCGGCATTGGGATAATCCAGCGTGGCCGGATGCGGCGACAATCGTCCCCAACCCACCGCTCCGGTCAGGCAAAGCTGATCGAGCCATTTGGGATCGTAGTCTGCCACCCGCCGCGCGAGCACCTGCCGCTCCCAGGCATTCGCTGGAACCTCGAAGCCCTGCAGCTGGCGCAACACTTCCAGCGTGCCCCGCTCACCCACGACCTGTGTTCCCGTCGCCACGTGCTGCCACTGCAACAACCACTGCATGAACTGCGCGGCGGTGACGGGCTCAACCTGCTTGCGCAGCGTGGCAACCGTCAGCCGGTGAATGCGCGCCAGCAGCCGGCGCTCGCACCATTCGGTTTCTGGCGCTCGTGTGGGGACAGCCGCCCCCGGCTGTCCAGTCGAGCGCAGCTCGACAGTTTCGTGTGGCGCGGGCGCCCCCGCCCGCGCTGCAGTCCCAGTGAAGTTCCCACGAAGGACGGTGCCGCTGGCCTCCATCCGCAACAGAGCCTTTTCGATGTCGGAGGCCTCCAGACTCAATGTATGAGCGAGCTGCGACGCGGTTACCGGCCCCAGATGCGACATCCACCCGGTAACAAGCGTGAGCAGAGCATCGTCGCGAGTTGGTGTGGTGGATTCAACTTCGGAGAGCACGGGGGTGAAGTCGGCCCCGGGAAACAACGCAGAGAAACTTCTTGCTCGCTCGGCAGCAACCCAGTAGCGCCGGCGACCCGCAGGCTGTCCCGAGGGCGTCCCGCCCTCGGCGATGCTCGCAACCCCAGCGCGTCTTTCATCCACAAGCCTTTCGAAATGACCCAGCCACTCGTTCCCGGCAGAACTCATGTGGGGGCAGCCGCCCTCGGCTGTCCAGCCCAGGAAAGCAGGTGGAGTTTCCAGAGCTGATGCACTCTCAACAAAACCCTGTCGAGCTTCGCTCGACCGGACAGCCGAGGGCGGCTGTCCCCACATAACCTTCTTCTGTGCAGTCAAACAAACATCTTCCGGCAGCGCCAGCAAAGTGTGCAGCACGTCATGCAACTCATCCGCATCACGGACATCCGGCCACGCCTCCTCGCGCACCTGCGCAATCGCCGCGGGATCCAGTTTGCCGACTTCTTCCAAAACCGACTGCGGCAGCACCCGCCGCATCTCGACTGCCCGCGCCCGCCGCTCCTCAAGCGGCGCGTCGTCCAGGTACGCATAAGGGTTGGCATTCAGAATCTCGTGCGAGAACTGCGAAGGCACTGGCGTATCCACGTCAAGGACGCGAATCTGACCGGAAGCCATCCCGCGCAGCAGGGTCTTCAGTCCCTCGACGTCCATCGCCTCGGTGAGCACATCTTTCATCACCTCACCCACCAGGGGATGGTCGGGAATCTGGCGCTCGCCTTCGATGTTTTCGAAACACGCGGCCGCATCGGGAAAAACCGAGGCCAGCAGATCATCGGCGCGCATGCGCTGAATCTGCGGCGGAACTTTCTTGCCGTTCTGAAAGCGCAGCAGCGCCAGCGCGCGGTTCGCGTCCCAGCGCCAGCGCGTCCCGAAGATAGGGGAATCGAGCGCGGCCTGCTCCAGAATCGGCTGCACGGTTTCCGCCTGCAGAAAGTGAAAGACGTCGCCCAGGGGAAAACTGTGCTGCTCAGCCAGCGCGATGTTCAGCCCGTTGTCAGTGGCAGCCGCCTGCAACTCGAAGTTGAAGCCGACGCAGAAGCGCTTGCGCAGTGCGAGACCCCAAGCCTTATTGATGCGTCCTCCAAAGGGCGCATGGATCACCAATTGCATCCCGCCGCCTTCGTCGAAGAAGCGTTCGGCAATCACCGTTGTCTGAGTGGGTACGGCGCCCAGCACGGCACGGCCCTGCAAAATGTATTCAATCGACTGCTCCGCGCCGGAGTCATCGAGCCCGCATTCGTCCTTGAGCCACGAAACTGCCGCCGCGACTTCCGGTTGTGTGGCCGAGAATCCCACCGGCGACGTGTGCGGCAACATCTCGCTGATCTTTTCCCGCAGCGTTCCTACATGAGCGGAAAGTTCCTCGGTGCGGGCGGGCGCCTCACCGCGCCAGAAGGGAACGCTCGGCGGCGCTCCATGCGCATCCTGCACCAGCATGCGCCCGGCGTTGGTTTCGATGCGGTGGATAATCCACGAAGTGTTGCCCAGCAGCATGATGTCGCCGCGATTGCTCTCGACGGCAAAGTCCTCATCGACCGTCCCGATCACAACGCCGTCCGGCTCGGCCACCACGTTGTATAGAGAGTTGTCGGGAATCGCGCCGCCGCTGGTAATTGCCGCGAGCCGAGCCCCACGCCGGGCGCGCAGTTTGCCGTTCACGCGATCCCGGTGCAGATACGCGCCATAGCGTCCGCGGCGGGCCGCAATGCCTTCGGACAGCATCTCAAGAATCGCATCGAAGGTTTCGCGCTTCAGCTTGCGGTAGGGATACGCACGGCGTGCCAGCGCGAACATATCATCTTCCCGCCATTCCTCGGCCGAACACGCCGCCACAATCTGCTGCGCCAACACATCCAGCGGAGATTCCGGAATCATCAGCCGGTCGAGATCACCCAGGCGAATCGCCCGCACCAAAGCCGCGCACTCTAACAGGTCGTCGCGCGTGGTAGCAAAGACTCGCCCTTTGGGAACCGCACCACGCCAGTGTCCCGACCGCCCCACGCGCTGTAGCGCCACCGCAATGGCGCGGCACGAGTTGATCTGCACGACCAGATCCACCGTGCCCACATCGATGCCAAGTTCGAGCGACGCAGTAGCCACCAGCACCCGCACCTGGCCTTCCTTCAGCTTTTTCTCCGCCGCCAGCCGGAGCTTGCGTGACAAGCTTCCGTGGTGGGCAGCAACGTTTTCCTCGCCCATGCGCTCGCCCAGTTGATGCGCGATGCGCTCCGCCATGCGCCGCGTGTTCACAAAAACCAGCGTCGACCGGTGCTGCTCAACCAGCGTCACCAGCCGGTTGTAGATCTCGTCCCACATTTCGTTCGAAGCGATCGGCCCCAGCGGCATGGGCGGCACTTCCACGGCCAGGTCGAGCTTGCGCTTGTGCCCGATGTTGACGATGACGGGATCTGGGCGCGAGCCTCCAGTCAGGAAGTGCGCGACTTCCTCAATCGGCTTCTGCGTTGCGGAAAGCCCGATGCGAACGGGGGGCCTGTGAGCCAAAGCGTCCAACCGCTCCAGTGATAGCGCGAGGTGGGCGCCACGCTTGTCGTCGGCGACAGCGTGGATTTCGTCCACAATCAGCGTCTCGACATCGCGCAGAATGGCGCGGCTCTTGTCGGCGGTAAGCAAAATATAGAGCGACTCCGGCGTGGTAACCAGAATGTGCGGAGGGCGCTTCAGCATCGCGCGACGCTCGTGCGCAAGCGTGTCGCCGGTGCGGACTGCGGTGCGAATCTCCGGCATCAGCAGGCCGCGTTCGCCCGCCATGGCAAGAATTTCGCCCAGCGGCACTTCCAGGTTCTTTTGAATGTCGTTGCCCAGCGCCTTGAGCGGGGAAACGTAGAGCACTTCAGTCCGGTCGGAAAGATCCCCTGCCAGCGCCTTGCGCACCAGCCGATCGATGCACGCGAGAAAGGCGGCCAGCGTTTTGCCCGACCCGGTGGGCGCGGAAATCAGCGTGGTGTGGCCGGCGAGGATATGCGGCCAGCCCTGCTCCTGCGGCTCGGTGGGCGTGCCAAATCGCTGGACAAACCACTCCGCCACCAGAGGATGGGCCCAGGCCAGCGAGGCAGGAAGAGACGGCATTGGGGTATTGTAGCCGGAGACTGCAGTTTCGTAAAATCTTCGCCTAGCCAGGGTTCTATGGTTGTGGCAATGCTAGAATCCCGCCAATGCCCAGGTCACATTCCGCGCAAGCTCGCGCCCGCAAGATCAAGCTCCTTCTCTTCGATGTAGACGGCGTCCTCACCGACGGCAAGCTGTTTTTCCTTCCATCTTCCGCGGAATCGCAGCCGGGCCAGGTCGAGGCCAAGGGTTTCCACGCCCACGACGGCACTTCGATTTCACTCGCCCGGCTCGGCGGTATCAAGACCGGACTGATCACCAAACGCATTTCGGAAACGGTGGCGCTCCGCGCCCGCGAGTTGAAACTCGAATTTGTCTATCAAGGTGTGGATAACAAAAGCACCTGCTTCAACGAAATTGTGCACAAGGCAGGGCTGAAACCGGAGGAAGCTGCCTTCGTCGGCGACGACGTGATCGATCTCCCCGCCATGCGCGCCGGTGGACTGGCCATCGCAGTGAAAAATGCGCGCGCCGAAGTGAAGAAAGAAGCGCACTACATCACGCCTCACGCGGGGGGCGAAGGAGCACTACGCGACGCGGTGGAGTTCGTCCTCAAGGCGCAGGGAAAATGGAAGCGCGTGGTGGACGATTACATCGGCGAGAGAAGTCCGGGAAGAAGCCATCAGCCATCAGCCATCAGCCAAGACTAAAATCCCGCGGACCATGACGATGTTTCCAGGAACCTTCTCAGACCTGGATTCGAGAGCACCCGAACGAGAATCATTTGGAGGATTGTTTTTGGCTGACCGCTGCAAGAAAAAACCCACCGGATGCTTGCTTGGGGCGTGCTCGGGTCAGCATCCGGTGGGCTACCGTTTCTCCTTACTCACCCTGTTGTTTTCAGGAGTAATTGAAGACATTAAACCGCAGGCGGGAGTGAAGTTCCGTCTTTTTTTGTAAAGGTTTGTAATTTCTCGCCAGGGCGCGCCAAATCGAGAGCAATTTCTACAGTGAAACCTGTAGGAGGTCTACGATGTTCTCTGTAGATTTCGGCGCCGCCAGTCTAGTTCTCAATCACGGGTGTTCTTGACGCCATCAGTTCCGTGAAGCGCGGATCCTTGCGCAGGTCGGTGAACTCCGCATCCTTGTAGACGTTTTTCAGATCCTTGTAACCTTGCTCCATTGCGCGCCTCAGGTACTCGAGCGAGCGTTCGGGGAGTCCCATCTTGGCGTACAGCTTCGCGACTGTGTAGTTGTAATGGGCGCGATCCTCGGGGCTCGGCAGTTGTGCCTGCACGCCGGCTCGCGAGGTTCGCTCGAAAACTTCAGGATCCAACTCCAGCGCGTGCTGATAAGCAGCCAGCGCGGGTTCGAACTCCTTCTTGGAAAAGTATGCGGCGCCCAGATTGCTGAAGAACGAAGCCGAACTGCTGTCCTTCTCGATGGCACGTCGATACTCCTTCACAGCGGCGCCGTAACGTTTCGCCTCGTAGAACACGACACCCAGATTGTTGTAGGCGTCGGCAAACTCGCGGTCCGTCCGGATCGAGTGCTCGAAAGATTTTCTTGCTTCCTTGTAGCGCTGCATCATCAGTTCTGTGATGCCGATCTTATTCAGGAGCCGCGCGTCATTCGGCTTCTTGGCTAACGCAGCGCTGTAGTAGTCGAGTGCGTCGAGATACAGCTTCGACGATCGCAGGTCGTCGGCCTGCTGCTCCAGCGCAGCAGCGGTAGCATCCGGCGCCGGGGGATCGATGGCGCGCAGCAACGGCGGGGCAATTTGCACCTGCTCCGAATGGGAAACTTGCGCCAGCGCCGCAAGGGAGAAGATCATCAGGATGCTGAGGAAAAACCCGAGACAACTGAGAAAGGACCTCTGGCAGGACATACGCACCCCCAGACGCGCAGTTCCAGCAGCCCTATTCTGACACAGTTCTGCCGCACCGGCGAGAAATTCCGGCCCGGCCATCGTCTCGGATCACCGAAGCAGGAATCCCCTCAGTGCGGCGGATTTTGGCTGCCATCTGCCGGTTTCGACACCGGAGGAGCCGACTTGTCGTCCCGGAAAATGTCGGCGATCTTGCCGAAAATTCCCTTTTTCTTCTTGGGGTCCTGCGCCGTGCCGTCCCCGTTTGCCGCCTCGGCAGAGTTCGGTGGCGGAAGCACTTTGTCGCTTCCGTGGAAGATCCGGGAGAAAATTCCGGCCACCCCGCTTTGCTGGTCGCAGGTCTCCCGCGGTTCCGTGCCTGCCACGAAGGCAGAGACATAGTCGTCAGGACAAGTCGGCGTCGCCAGGCGGTTCGTGGCCTTGTCCAGCTGCACGTCCACCACGCCCGTCGGCTGCGAAAATTCTTTCATGTCCGAATACTGCGGCAGCGCCGCCGCCTTCTTCATGAACTCAGTCCAGATCGGCGCAGCGGTTTGCGCCCCGCTCAGCCGCAGATCGCTGTAATCGTCGTAACCCACCCACACGATGCATAACAAGTTCGAGGTGTATCCCGCGAACCACCCGTCGTGCGAACTGCCGGTCTTGCCCGCGGCTGGCGGAGTAAACCCGCGCAGGCGAACCGCTGTATAGCCCAGACCGTTGTTGATCACTCCCTCCATCATGGAGGTCATGACATAGGAAATGCGCGGGTCCATCACCGGCCTCTGATCGGTGTTGAAGTTCGCCATCACGTCGCCCTTCGCGTTGCGCACCGAACTCACCAGAATCGGCGAGAGCCGCACTCCTTCGTTTGCAAACACCGTGTACGCCCCCGCCATATCCAAGGGCGCAGCTTCGTAGGAACCCAGCGCCATCGCCGGCGTCGCTTTCACCGAAGTGATTCCCGCCGACTTCGCCAGCTCCGCCACTTTGTCGTAGCCCACTTCCTCGGCCACCTTCACGGTCGCGTTATTCAGAGACATGGCCAGTGCGTAGCGCAGCGTCACATCTCCGTGGTATTCCTCCTTGTAGTTCCGCGGCTCATAGATCTGATCGCCATACGCGAAGCTGGTCGGCGCATCCGTTACCGTCGAGGCCGGCGTGATCACGGCTTGCGAGCCATCGAGCGCGGTGTTCATCGCCGCGGCGTAAACAAATGGTTTGAAGATCGATCCCGTGGGACGCTTGGCCAGCGCGTGATTGAGCTGGCTCCAGCCGTAATCTCGTCCACCCACTAACGCCAGAACCGCCCCCGTGTGCGGGTCCAGCGCCACCAGCGCCACCTGCGCCTGCGGACCCGGCGTAACCTGAGTCTCGACTTTCTTGCCCACCTTCACCCGCTTGGTGCGCATCTTGGTGACCTGCTCGTCCACCAGCTTGATGCCCATCTCCACCGCCTGTGCCGCAGCCTTCTGCAGGTCGGGGTCAAGCGTCGTGTAAATGCGGTAGGACTGGTCATTGACGTCATGCTCGTTGAATTTATTGATGAGCGTGTCGCGCACCATGTCCACGAAATACGGAGCGTCGCTGGCCTCCACGTTCGGTGGCGCCAGCTTCAACGCCGTAGCCTTTGCCTTCTCTGCCTGTTCGCGGGTAATGGCATGCGTATCCACCATGGAGTCCAGCACCAGGTTGCGGCGTTCCAGTGCCCGCTCCGGATGGCGGTAGGGTGAGAGCCGGCTCGGCCCCTGAATGATTCCAGCCAGCAGCGCCGCCTCGGGCAGCGTGATGTCTTTCAGATCCTTGTTGAAGTACGCCCGCGACGCCTCGGCAAAGCCGCTGATGGCAAACGATCCACGCTGTCCCAGGTTCACCCAGTTGGCATAGAACTCGAAGATTTGCTGCTTGTTGAACTTTTCTTCCAGTTCTTCGGCAATCAGCATCTCCGTGAGCTTGCGTTTCACGGTCTTTTCCGGCGTAAGGAAGAAGCCGCGTGAAAGCTGCATGGTGATGGTCGATCCGCCCTGCTCGTGCCGCTGTCGCGTCAAGTCAATCCATACCGCCTCGAACATGCGCAGGAAGTTCACGCCCCCATGTTCGAAGAAGCGCCGGTCCTCGATGGCCAGCACCGCGTCCACCATCATTTTGGGGATGTCGTTGTACTTCACCAGTTCGCGCTTGGAACGTTGCTCGGAGTCAAACAGCGCGGTGATCAGCTGCGGCTCCAGTTCATAGGCGGAAAGATCGTTGCCTTTGCTTGTGATGCGCTCGACTTGGCCGTCCTGGATAGTAATGATCGCCGCTTCCGGGCTGTGGTACGACTCCGGCCCCGGACTGATTTGAATTCCATCCCTCAGGACTTTATAACTGCCCAGCGCCGAGTCGCCTTCTTTCTCTGAATAGCCGGCGCGCCGCAACAGCACCGCGATTTCCTTGCCGCCGATCTTGTCGCCGTCGTGCACGGTCCGGGGGATGGCGTAGATCTTCGCGGAATTGCTGAACACCGGCGTGCTGAACCGGCGACTGATGATGCGGTCGTACTTGATGTAGAAGTAGGAAAAAACCCCGCCCACCACGATTGCGACCGCCAGAAAGAAGAGGAGCCCAGCCCGAACCACGGGATCGCGCGACAATCCGCGCCTCCCTTTGCCGCCGTTTCCCGATTCTTTCGGAATCTTGATCTTGATGGCCACTGTTTTGACTCGTGCTCCCGCGAAAAGGTCCATTTCTGCTCAGACGATGGAGCGCGCGAAAAGGTTTGAACCCTACTGCCTTTATCTCTTCCCTTCACCCCGGCCACAGGCCGGCGCGGGATACGTTATCTCAATTGTACCGCCCCCCCATCCAACAAAAAGAGACCCGCAGTTCATGCGGGTCCCTCAGAGGTCAACAGCTGCAGATTCAAGGACCAACCCAACCAGCGTCGCTCAGCAAAATCAGGGTGGATCACTGCGGATCGGTGACCACCCAATACCCCTGCGTGACCAGTGTCGCCGATGAGGCCGGCTGGGTGAGGGCGCCGCTGGAACTGACACTGAGCGCTCCCAATTGCGTCGTTGTTGTGGTGCCGTTCGAGACGGCGCTGTAGACCACCAGATTCGCTCCGGTTTGATCAAACTGGCCCCAATGGCCGGTCGCGATGCCGCTGGTCGGAAGCCCGCTAATCGCGCTAAGGGTTCCATTCGCGGTGTCGAGTTGGAATCCTTCGATGGGGTTATACGCAGTAGCGGTGTCGTTGATGCTGAACGAGTAGACTAATTCTCCGCCGCTGGAAGGCGGCTGAACTGCAATGTTCAGCGGCGAATGAGCGGTTCCAAACGGAGTTCCGACCTGCGCAATGCTGCCGGCATTCGATCCGGATGATTGAATGCTGAAAACATATAGATGCTGATCGTCCGTACCGCTGAAACCTGTCGCCGCCGAGCTTCCGGTGGTGCCAATCAGGAAACTGCCACTGGCATCGCCTTGCAGCTGCCACATCTTAAATGCGAAGGGGCTGCTCGAAAGTTCTTTCAGGGCACCCAGCGTAGTACCATTCTGGCCGTTTCCAATTGAGTAGCCCAGCACCTCAGTACCTGTGTGGTCGATTAGATTTTCCGTCACATAGAGATACTTGCCCTGCCCGTCCGTGGTCAGATTTCCGGGGTTACCCAGTTGACCCAGAGGCGTCGAGAACGGAGATCCAGTCACCGATGTTAGAGCGCCCGAGTTGCTGATCTGGAACACGAAGATCTGATTGTCGTCCGCATCCGATATGAACAACAGGGTACCTGCTGGATTGGTGGTCATGCTGTACTGGTTAAAGAAAATCAACAATGGGTTCACGGTGAGCGATACGGGAAGATTGGCTAACGGCGTCAGGCCGCCACTGGAACTCACGGACCAGCCAAAAAGCTGGCCTGTTGAGTGGAATATCGCATACACGAACTGCTTTTGCGCGACCACCATTCCCGCACCCGGGTCATGGGCCGGTATTGTTGGCGCAGTGAAACCGGACGTCGCCTGAAACGTGGTCGTACTGAGTGTGTAGCCGTCCACCGTACCGCCCTCGTCCACGGCGAAGGCAAATGCGGACGCGCTGCCTCCTCCGCCGCCTCCACCACCGCCTCCGCCTCCGCCGCCAAATCCCGATCCCGATGACGTGCACGTCGAGCTGCCAAACGTGACGCGGCATCCGTAAGGACTGCAACCGGCCAGGAACATCATCATCGCCAACAACATGAGCAGACCGAGGAGCATTCGAACTCTTTGCGTCATGAAACTGCCTCCGAGCCTTTCACGCTTGCCGACACCAGGGGACATCGTCGACTTGCGATCGATTCCCACGGTTCCCTCGCGCGTCCGCGATGTTCTTGTGCCGGCACGACGCATAGGGAGTGCATGAAAAAACTCTTACCCACTGGCGATACTAGGTGGTAGGTAACGTCGCGGCAACGTTACGAATGTCACTGGCCAGCGGGACAGACCGGTGCGGTGAGCATCCAGTATTCGTGCCGTAATCGGTGCGATCCCGCCAGCAGCAAGGGATTCGGCTTGATCAGAACCAGAGCTGCCGTTGCTCGCGACGACTAAACTTCGCTTCGGAAAATGCTCTGTGACTATTGGCCGTGCACATTGGTTTGCGTAGTAACCACACATTTCTCTTGCTTGCCAAATTAGAAGCTGACAACATTCGACTTGAAGTCAGCGGAGGATTTCTCAAGTGAAACACAAACAACTTCTGGCCATGTTTCTTGGAGCAGTTGCGCTTTTCTCCAGCGGCTGCGGCGTATCAGACAGCGTCAAATCGCTCACGATAACTTCTAGTGGGGCATCCAATGGGAGTTTCTTTAACCTCGCCGGCCAGGACGGGACCGTTCAGTTGGTCGTGAGTGCTAATTATCACAGCGGAAAGGCCGTAGTTGTCACCAATGACTCCACGTTCTCGGTGACACCAGTGGGAACCATATACACCAGTGCCGATCCCAATTTCCCGGCGGGCGGCCCTCTGCCACCCTATGGTCCAACTACCGTGCCGATCAGCAAGACGGGCCGGATGACGGGTATCGTGTCGATATGTACCTGGCTTGATCTGATTGACAATACCAAGACCCCTCCGGCACCGTTCGATCCGGCCCACTGGGCTTATACCGGGTTTTATCAGGTCACCGCGAGCTACAAAGGATTTACATCGCAACCCATCGCTATAGGGGTTGGTGCGGCCGAAAGCAACGCTCCTTCTGGCGGCTGCGGACCGCAGTAGTTTTGTTGGACACGTGTTGCCTGACAATTCCGCTTTCTTCAACGCTTACGCCGGCGGACGCCGCGTAAGCGTTTCTGTTTTCCTGCTACTTACCTCAAGCACACTCTTCCGCCTCTACGGATTCTAAGAGCCCTTCACGCAACCATCGGAGAGCGGACCTGCGGGATTCCAACAGTGGCGCAAGAATGCACCCACGGAGCAAGCCATCGGTGGAAAGTGAAACCAGAACAGGTTCCAACGGGCCGAAAGAGATGCGATGACACCGAGCGAGGACGCTCCCGCGCTATATCACGATTCAATTGGGATGATGGTGGGAAGCAATCAGCACAGCGCAACCCGCGCATCTCAGGCTGCCGAAGAAATCGCGAGTGCGTAGTGACGTGGAAGAGCGGCGCTTCAGCGCCGCGGAAAGCATCCGGAATCAATGCGGCTTTAGCCGCTGAGGGGATTGACTCCTATCAGGGCGGGCGGCCTTTTCTGCACCTACTTAGAACCCTTTATTCCCGCTGCTTGGGTTGAAGTGCATGTCGAAGGAATAACCGGGCAGGTTGACGGTCACGGAATAATTCACGGCGATATACACGGACTTCACACCGGGAGTGCTGATGTCCTTCACCGTCACTTGCTTGGGATCGAGCTGCAGATCATGTTCCTTGGCCCTCCGCAGCACATCGGTGCGCACATCTTCATCGGTCTTCTGATAGTTCGCCCCATCCACCATGGCGATATTCTGCAAATCGTCCTGAAAGCTGTAGTTGGCAAGCAGCGGTGGGGCGATCTGAAAGCCGGCGATGACCACGGCTATGATCGCAAGAAATCCAACCAGTAATTTGACAGTTCCCATGGTAAGGCTGCGCTGCAAGCCCAGCCCGTCGCAGCTAGGCCCTGGCTCGCAGCAACTCCTGAAAATATTCCACTACCGCCGTGATCCTAACATCGCGAATTTCGCGAGTCGAGCGCAGAACCACTTCCACAGTACCTTCGGTAACCTTCTTCCCCACCGTGATTCTAAAGGGGATACCCACCAGATCCGCGTCCTTGAACTTCACCCCCGGCCGCTCGTCGCGATCGTCGAGCAACACGTCGAACCCCGCGGCTTCCAGCCGGTTGGCAATGTCTTCCGCCGCGGATTTCACACCTTCATCCTTCACATTCGTCGCGGTCACCACGATCTCAAACGGTGCGATCGCCGGCGGCAGCCAGAACCCATTCTCGTCGTTGCTCTGCTCCACCGCCGCGGTCAGAATGCGCTCGATCCCGATGCCGTAGCACCCCATGATCGGCATCACTTCCTTGCCGTTCTTGTCGAGCACCCGCGCCCCCATCGACTCTGAGTAGCGGTACCCAAGTTTGAAGATGTGTCCAACCTCGACCGCCGTGTCAATGCGCAGCGGCTTGCCGCAATTCGGACAAGCCTCGCCCGCCGTCACGCTGCGCAAGTCTGCGTAGGCCGTGGGATGAAAGTCTTTCCCCGGTGTGAGATTCTTCAGGTGATAGTCCTTTTTGTTCGCCCCGCCGATCAGATTCGTCCGGCCTTCAAGAGCTTTGTCAACCAGTAGAACCGGCCGGTCCCCATCTTTCTTGAAATCCTTCGCCCACTCAATCCCAATCGGCCCCAAATATCCCGCCGGAGATTTGAACAGCGCCTCGATCTCCGCTTCCTCCATGGGCCGCGTTGCCACCGCCACCGTGGCGTTGAGCTTGGCCTCATTCAGTTGATGATCGCCGCGCATGAGCACCACAATCGCCCGCGACATCGTCTTGCCGGTCTTTTTGTCCTTCTCGTCCGCCATCAGCGCCAGCGTCTTGATCTTGTTCTTCGGCGACACCCCCAGAAACTTGGCCACATCCTCAATCGTCTTTTGCCCCGGCGTATGCACTTCCAGCGGTTTGCCATCGCCCTCGGCGGCAAGATCGTCCACCGGCCACAGCTTCGACGTAGCCTTCTCCAAGTTCGCCGCGTAATTGCAGCCATCGCAGCTCACAATCTGATCCTCGCCCGCAGGCGTGCGCACCATGAACTCGTGCGATTCTTTCCCGCCCATCGCCCCCGAATCCGCCTCCACCACCATGTACTTCAACCCACAGCGGTCGAAGATGCGGCAATAAGTCTCGTAATGTTTCTTGTAGGAAACATCCAGCCCCGCCGCGTCGATGTCGAACGAGTACGCATCCTTCATCATGAACTGCCGCACCCGCAGCAGCCCTGATCTCGGCCGCGGCTCGTCACGAAATTTCGCCGCAATCTGATACCAGATCTGCGGCAACTGCTTGTAGCTGCGCAGTTCCTTGCGCGCGATCTCGGTCATGACTTCTTCTTCGGTCATGCCCAGGCACATGTCGGCGCCCTTGCGGTCCTTCAGGCGAAACAGGTTGTCGCCCATCAGCGCCCAGCGCCCGCTGGCCTCCCATAGCTCGCGCGGATGCAGCGCCGGCAGGAAAAACTCCTGTCCGATCCGGTCCATCTCCTGCCGCACGATGGCCATGATCTTGTTGAACGACCGGTTGCCCAAGAACAGATACGAGTAGATTCCGGCCGCCAGCTGCCGAATGTAGCCCGCCCGCACCAGGAATTTATGGCTGGCTACTTCCGCGTCTGCTGGCGCCTCACGCAGGGTGGGAATAAACAGTTCTGACCAACGATGCATAATGTTTTCTTGATGTACCGAGTACCGAGTTGCGAGCTCCCGGGTGACGGGCGCCCACAGATTCCGCAGGGGAATTGATTATTGTAACAGTGAGAGTTTCTTTGACTGGCCCTTAGCACCCCGCTAGAATGACCACACTATGGCCAAAGCTCGATATCACTACAACATCATGCTCCGGCCCGAACCAGAAGGAGGCTATACGGCCCTAGTCCCCGCCCTGCCCGGTTGCGTCACCTACGGCCGCACCGTCGACGAGGCACGGAAAATGGCCAAGGACGCCATTTCCGGATATATCGCCAGCCTGCGCAAGCACAACGACCCCATCCCAACCGATGACAACACGCTAGTCGCTTCCCTGGATTTGGAGTATTCGCGCTGAAATCGGCCTGGGCGGTTTGAATAGGTTGTATGACAAAACTACCCGCCGTGAGGCCGCGCCAGGTCATCCGGTTCCTGGAAAAGCATGGTTTCGTTCTTGATCACACTTCGAAAGCCATTTCATCTTTTACCATTCCACATCACGTCGCCGTGCGGTTGTACCCAGTCATAATCGCGACCTCCCGAAAGGTACTCTGTTGTCATTGTTAAGAGAGGCAGGATTCACCCGGGAGGAGCTGATCGACTTCCTGGCAGGCAGATGACGCCTGCCGACCGGTACCCGCCACCCGCTACGAGGAAGTCAGCTGCTTCAGAATCTCTTTCCCCAGCTTCTGCGCCTCGCCGAAAAACTTCTGATACTCGACGAACATGCGGTTCAGCTCCAGCGACTTGTCCGCCGAAAGATGCTTGCGCAGCATCATGTCGCGCACATGCACCGGGTTGGGCAGGGTTGCGTCTTCCGTCAGTTCTTCCAGTGCGGTATTGGGATCGTAGTGATACATGGGATTGAATCATTGAGAGATTGAATCATTGATTCATTGAAATCCAGCGTGATGCAACCCTCAAGCTCCTTTGTTTTGTTTTGCCGTACGCAGCGAAGCGGCACAGATCGCCAACAGTTCGTTGGCCTCTTTGAGCAGCAGCGTAAGCTTGTCCGCCGGAACAACTCCCGTGTCCCCGAGAAGTTCGAGCCAGAATACCGTCTCGTCGGCTTCTTCGACCACAATATTTATCTTGGAAAGAAACCGGCATGGGACCTCGACCGGCAAACCGCTCGATAGTTCGCCGCAACGGCCGTACCACAGCGAAGCAATTGCCTGCCGATGACATCGCCCTCACGCGTCCGCGGCAGAGACCGAACTACGCCAACAATCCGGATCGCAAACTGCTTCGTCCGCAGTTTCATGGCCTCGGCCTGATCCAACGTGTTCATAGGTTTCCAATGATTCAATGACTCAATCTTCCAATGATTCAAGTCATACCATTTCCGTTCCCCACAAATCATGCAGATGCACAATCCCTTCCAGCTTTCCGCTCCGGCTCACCACCATCAGGGACGTAATCTTCTTCTCTTCCATCACCGCCAGCGCGGTCGCAGCGAATTCCCCAACCCCAATCGTCTTCGGATCCTTCGTCATGCACTCACCCGCCATCAGATCCAGAACATCTTTGCCGCGCTTTTCCAGCAGCCGACGCAAATCTCCGTCACTGATAATACCCACCAAGTTCTCGCCTTCCACCACCGCCGTGACGCCCAGCTTCTTGCGCGACATTTCGTAGATCACGTCCGGCATCCTCGTCTGCGGCCCTACGCGCGGCAGCGCCTCACCTGAGTGCATCAGCGACTCCACCCGAGCCAGCCTTTTCCCTAGCTTTCCCCCAGGATGCAGGTTGGCAAAATCTTCTTCCTTAAACCCGCGCTTCTCGCTGAGGGCTACGGCGAGAGCATCGCCCAAAGCAAGCATCGTGGTAGTCGATGCTGTCGGCGCCAGCCCCAGCGTGCACGCTTCTTTGTCCACCGAGCAATCCAGCGCCACATCCGCCGCCGCCGCCAAAGTTGATACTGGTGTGGAAGAAGCTTGTGTGGAGCGGACACTCTTGTCCGCTGCTTTTGACTTTCCTTTCACTTTCGCTGGAGGTGCGGCGCCCATCTCATCCCCAGTCATCGTGATCAGCGGCACCTGCAGCCGCTTGATCGTCGCCAGCAGGGCCAGAATCTCTTCCGTCTCGCCCGAAGCCGAAAGCGCCAGCACCACATCCCCGCGTACCACCATCCCTAAGTCCCCGTGCAGCGCCTCCACCGGATGCAGATACAGCGCCGGCGTCCCCGTCGAACTCAGCGTTGCCGCGATCTTGCGCGCAATCAACCCGCTCTTGCCCATGCCCGTCACAACTACGCGTCCCGCGCACGAGAACATCAAATCCACCGCACGCTGAAACGCCGCGGCCATCGGCCCGGCGATACGATCGGCCAGTGCCCGCAGCGCCTCCGCCTCAATGCGCACGACATTCTCGCCAATGTGTTTCATTCGAAGAAGACCGATCAAGAAGAACGAGGAAAAAAGATGTTAGCACGCACGATAGTCAACACCTTCGTAGAGACGTAGCTTGCTACGTCTTGCGTGCAGCGGCATGAACGGTCGTCGAGAATCCCGCACAAGTCAGAAGTGTTCCTCAATGCCACTAGGCCGGACAGGCTTTTGACCCAGCACGGCAAGCCCTTTGGCTTGAATCAGCCGGTCCCACGGCCCGCCTTGCCAGTTGTCCCGCAAGGCTTCGGGATGCCGCCAGGGTGGCAGCGTCAGCATCAAGTTTCGCGCGGTGGAGTGCACATAGGGTTCGTAGAGCGAGCGCAGCCAAGTCAGCTTTTGCTGCGCTTCCTCGCCCGCCCGCAGCTGCAACCCCGCCGCGCTCAGCACCTCACGCAACTTCTCAAACTCTTCGTCCGGCAGCCGGTCCGCCGCTTCTGGATCGTAGCGGGCATTCACCACCTGCGCCAGATCCACAGCCGCGTGGCGCGCCATGGCAAACGTAAGCCGGGCCTGCTCCGGACGGATGCCCTCAATCCCCGTCATCACCAGCGCGGTCACGTCGAGCATGGTGGTCAACGCGCCCAGCCACGACTGGTTGCTGTGCTGCGAGCGAAAAAAACTCAGCACGGGATAAGAAATCTGACTCTCCAGCAGCTCTCCCGACCAGCGCTCCCAGTCGCGGAACACGCCGTCGAGCACCGTCTGATCCATGCGGGAGCGTCCGCTCGTTCCAGCCAGCCGGAGCAGCAGTTCCGCCGCTGCCGGCGGCGACCCCGCTCGCGCATCCAGCATGGATATCTGTATCTCGCGGCGGGAAAACGAAGAATAGACCACCGGGATATAGCCGATGACCACGCCCAGAAAGGCGAAGCCCATCCCGGCCTCCAGCACCGACAAGGCCCGCGCTCCCGAGGACGTCGGCACAATGTCGCCGTATCCCAGCGTGAAAAAAGTTTCCCCGCTGTGATAAAGAATCCGGCCGAACGTCAGCGGTTCCTGCCCCAACTGCTCGTGCCCGCCAATGCCGTATTGCAGCAGCGCGAAGCCGAAGATCAGTCCGGCCGCCCAAAAGCCCAGCAGCAGAATCAGCGACAGCGGGCCAAAATATCCCAGAAAATTTTGCTGCCGCGAAGATGTCTGAATGCGCCCGGCAATGTTCCTCCATGGAATCCAGGTGCGCCGGTAGAACCACGCTGTCAGCTTGAAATGGCGCGTCACCCGCCGTGGCAGCACCACTGTCTCGAACGCATCGAGCAACACCACCCACACGATGATGAGTCCAAAGATGGCTGCGACGACGCTGCCGTGAAAGCCCATGGATGCAATCCTGATGCGGAGGGAAGGGTAACAGATTCGGCCTCCGGCTTCCGGCGCCCGGATGCCGATGCCAGCAAAAGGTTTCCGGAGGCCGGCTACTGCGGTTTGTTCGCCGTCGGCGGCTGCGGAGTCGGCGTCGTCCCGGTTGCGGGTTTGGCCGTTCCCGAAGTCGTTGCCGGCTTGGCCGCGGGCTTCTTCTTCACCGCCGGTTTCTTTGGCGGCTCGGTATCGTCCACAACAATTTTCTTCGGAGGGGCAACCGGAATGGCCGCCTGTGCCGTCTTCAAGTCGGCGCGCAGCCGCGTGATCTCCTGCTCCTTCGACGACGCCAGAGTCTCGATTCGCTCCGCAATCTGCTTGCGCGTGCCCTCGAAGCTGCTCAGATCGTTCGACAGCGACTGAAAATCGTCCTTCGACCCGAATGCTCCCGCCGATTCCACAACGCTCCCGAGCACGTCGTAGAGCGCGTCCAGATTCCGGTACAGCTTGAACGTCGCCGGTAAGTCTTCCGGCGCATTGCGCAACTGCCCAAGCATCTCCGGCAACGCATTCTGGAGGTTCCGCTGGATGGAATCCACGTTGCCCAACGCCTGCTTCTTGGAAGAGGCATCCGTCTTCCAGCGCTCAATGCGCAGCTTTGCGAGGTCCGCCTGCGTGGACTTCGACGTGGCTTCCAGTTGGGCCAGCAGAGTGTTGGCCTGTGTGACTGAGGCATACGAAACCGGCCCGCCCTGCTGCGCGGAAATTGCAGGCCCTTGTCCCTGCACAGAATATGCCACCGCATGCGCAGGCGGCGTCGTGGGAGACTGGGCGAGGGCCATTGCGCCCGGCAGCAGAAAAGACAAACCAATACCAGCGATGGCTTTGAATTTCATGAGGTTGGAGTCAGTGGCGATGCGGCATAGCATACTACAAGCGCGGCCCGCTTGTGGATCAGGTTTGTTTCCCGGACCGAGGCCAGCGGAAAGGACTCCCGATTCGACTCCTGCACCCGCCGGTACGATAATCAGCTCAGCATATGTTTCGGAGAATCCATTCGTCGCGAAACGCCTGCCGTCGCTGGATCGGCGCAGTGATCATCGGGCTTTCCTTGCTGCTGGCTGTCCCTTTCCACTCCCCCGCCCAGGAACTCGCCCGCCGCCTGATTCTCAAAGACGGCTCCTACCAACTGGTCACGAAATACGAAGTCAAGGGCGACCGCGTGCGCTACCTCAGCGCTGAGCGCAATGAGTGGGAAGAGATTCCCACCTCACTGATCGACTGGCCCGCCACCGAGAAATATGAGAAAGACCGCGCTGCCGGAGCCACTGTCCCCGAGGCCGCTGAGGTCGATAAAGAAATGGAAAGCGAGCGTGAACTCGACCAGTCCAAGCTTCCGCAAGTCGCACCTGGGCTGCACCTTCCGGAAGATTCTGGCGTCTTCCTGCTCGACAATTTCAAGGGCGAGCCGCAACTGGTGGAAATGCAGCAAAGTGAAGGCGACATCAACCAGCGCAAGAAGAGCAACATCCTGCGCGGAGCCATCAATCCCGTCGCCGGCATCAAGCAGACGGTGGAACTCGATGGCGAGCATGCCAAGGTACAGGCTCACGTGGCCGTGCCTTCGATTTATCTGAACGTAGAAGACGCCCCGCTCGACTCGCCGCCGAGGAGCGCAGAAAAGACCGCCGGGAAGAGCACCGACAGCACGCATGCCGAGCCACAGCGTCCGCAGCAGCCGCAACAGCCGGTGCAGGCTGTCGTCCCCTTCGACCGTTTCCGCATTGTGCGCGCAGAGACGAAAGGCGGCAAGCGCATCGTCGGCGACATCAAGCGCGCCGTCACCGGCAAGATCAGCCAGGACCAGAAATTTGTGAAGACCACCGTCGACCGGGTCAGCGGCGGCTGGCTCAAGCTCACGCCCGCCGAAGATCTGGCGCCCGGCGAATACGTCGTAGTCGAGACAATGAGCCAGGAAGGAATGAATCTCTACATGTGGGACTTCGGTGTCAATCCCAACGCTCCGGCCAATGCCAATCCCTGGAAGCCCGAAGCAAAGTCAGCGGCGCAGCCAGCCACAAAACCGCCTGAAACGTCCAAGTAGCAAATTCTTCGGACGTCGCAAGTCCAAAGTCTGAGGTCCGAGGTCTGCCGGAAGCCGGAAGCCGGAAGCCGGAAGCCGGAAGCCGGAAGCCGGGAAAACTACTTCATCACCCCGCGCTGCGCGATCCCGATATTGTCGCGGGTCGTGTTCTTCACCAGGTACATCATCTCGTCGGCCTGGCGGATGATGTCGTGGGCGGCGCGGGCATCGTGCGGAAACGTGGCCAGCCCAATGGAGGCGCGCACGTTGAGGTTGAGGGTTTCGTCGCGGCAGAAACTGGACGCGCGCAGCGCATCGCGCAGACGTTTCGCGACCACCAGCGCCGAGTCTTTCCCGGTCTGCGGCAGCAGCACCACAAATTCGTCTCCGCCGTAGCGGAACGCGAAGTCAATCAGGCGCAGCTGGGCTTTGATGAGATAGCCGATCTCGGCCAGGAGCTTGCTCCCGACCAAATGCCCGTGGGTATCGTTGACCGACTTGAAGTGATCGAGATCGATGAACAGCACGCTGAATTCGTAGCCAAACCGCGAGGAGCGATAGACCTCGGCCTCCAGCGTCTTATAAAGATGGCGCGCGTTGTAGAGTCCGGTGCAATCGTCGGTGATGGTCAGTTCCTGGATCTTTTCCACCCAGCGCGCGTTTTCGATGGAAATGGCGGCATAGTCGCAAAGCGCCTGCAGGAAAAACACTTCCTGCTCATTGAACTGCGAAAGATCCACATTGACGAGTTGGATCACGCCCAGCACGCGCAGCTTCGACCGCAGCGGAAAGCAGATGATCGACCGCGTCTCCCACTGCGTCGTTTCGTCGATGCGCTTGGCGAAGCGCGGATCGCTCTCCACGTCGGGGACAATGGCCTGCTCGCCGTGTTTGGCCACCCAGCCCGCAATTCCCTCGCCCACCTTCAGCCGCGCATTCTTCAGCACCTCGGCTTTGTCGCCGACCGCGATGGCGAAATAAAGTTCGTCGCGCTGTTCGTCCACCATCAGCAGCGACCAGGTGTCCGGACGGAAATATTCCGCCATTTTTTCCATGATGGTCTGCAGAATGGAGTCGAGGTCCAGCGACGACGTGAGCGCTTTGGCCACGTCGTGAAAGATGGTCAGTTCCTGGCTATGGCGCGTTAGCTGAGTGCCGGTGGCCTCGGACATGCCCTTTCCTTGTTCCTCGGACGAACCATGATTGGACGTGCGGCAGTGCACAAAATTATATGGGCGCTTCCCAATGCGGGCAACGAACGTTGGTAACTGGGAACCTGTAAAGCTAACTCCCAAAAGGGTTTGCCCGGGCAAGCTTAGCAGCTTCGGCGAGGAAAGACAGCGCCCGAAAGCACCGTGGAAGAGCGGCGCTTTAGCGCCGCGTGAGTCCCGGATCGACGCGGGCTTTAGCCCCCGTAAACTCCTCAAGCCGTGAAAGCCCGCCCTGCGCTTGCGGAAAGGGCGCCAGAATGCCGCCCATGCGTCCGCACCCACAAGGACGTAAGACCACCGTCTGCGTAGGAAAGATCGTCCGCCGCGGCGTAATCTGGAGTCATGAGAATCACTGCCAGACGCCGCGCCGCGCTGCCCATTTTCTTCCTGGCCATCTTAGCGTTCCCCGTCCCGCAATCCTTCGCTGCACAAGCCGACTCCAAAGCCGCTGCCGCCGCCAAAACCGTCCCCATCATCGACGGCGAATCGGGCCCCTGTTCCGCCGATTTCACAGTCACCGACGCCGCGGGCTCGCCGGTCTACGACGCCAAGATTCGGGTGCACGTCGACTACGGATTCATGGGCGTCCGCAAGCTCGATCTCGAAGTCGGGACCAACACCGATGGCAAAGCCCGCTTCGTGGGCCTTCCCGAGCGGACCAAGCACGGCCTGTTCTTTCGCGCCTCCCAGGGCGACCGCGAAGGCTCGGCCTTCGACGATCCGGCCAACACCTGCAAGGCGCAATTTACGGTCGCGCTCCAGAAAAAGAGTCAGTAGTTCCACGGACTGCCACGTTTGCGCGTTCCTATGAGCCGCGCGGGACCGGCCCCATCCGTAAGTACAACGACGCTTGCCTGTGGCGCGGGCCGCCGGGTTAGCCTATGATTGTCGAACTCAAGGCGCGGGCGCACACCAGACGCCGCCCGCCGGAGCAGACGTGGGCCAGTTCGGAGAAAAACTTCGCAAGCAGCGCGAGCAGCGGGGGGTAACGCTCGACGCCGTCTCCAATACCACCAAGATCAGCACCCGCATGCTGAAGGCGCTGGAAGACGAGCGCTTCGACCAGCTTCCCGGCGGCGTTTTCAACAAAGGTTTCGTTCGCGCCTACGCACGCCAGATCGGGCTCGACGCGGAAGAAGCGGTCAGCGACTATCTGGATGCGCTGCGCGAGAGCCAGGCCCAGGCTCTGGCCATCATGCCGGATTTTCGTGCGCTCCGGCAGGAGTCGGTGGAGCCGTCTAAAGCAACCGTTCCCGCAGGGGGTGGAGTTTCCCCGCCGGATGTTCACGCCGGCGTCAGTAGGGATGTGAGCAAAGATGTTCGCCAGGACCCTCACCCACCAATGGCTCCCCGGCAGGACGCTCGCCCGCCCGCTGCTCCCGAAGCACAGTTGCAGAAAACGCCGGAGCGCGTGCCGGCGGAACGTCCGCGCAAGAAGCTGATCGAGGAGCGCCCGGCGAGACCGAATTTTCAGCCCGCCGTGCGTATTCCCTGGGGAATAGTCGCGGCGGGATTGCTCGTCATAGCCTTGCTGCTGGCGTTCTTAAGTTATCACCCGCGACGCGCGCGGAGCGCTGCGTCTACCGAACCGGCAAGAGAAAGTCAGATTGCGGCCGCTACGCAACCGGAGAAGCCTGCTGGGCAGAGTGTTGACACGCTTCCGGCGGCCAGCGGAGCCACTTCGCCGGCGTCTTCGGGATCGGCGTCTTCTTCCGGAACACCCGCTTCCACCTCCGCCGCCAGTCGACTCCCCTCTGTCGGGACGTCCCTCAATGCATCCGGCACCGCGGGGTCGTCATCCGGCACAACGCCTGCACCGTCGGCAGCCGTGCCCACGCCCGCTGCCCCTGCTTCCAGTCGGCCACTGGCGCAGTCCTCGTCCACCGACGATTTGCCCGAATCCTCTTCTACCAACTCTCCCGTTTCCCCAGGACAGTCGTCACAATCTTCCGCAGGGCCGCTGGCTCCGTCCGGAGTTTCGGCCCCGCCATCCGGCGCATCTGCCTCATCGTCCACAACAGCCCGCGCTCTCTCCACTCCAAAGAGCACCACTCCGGACGCTTCCTCATCCACGCCCCACTCGGCGACGGCGACCCCCAGTCCTCTGGCTGCGCGGGCAAAAGCGCCGAGCACCTTCACTCTGCTGATTCGCGCCGAGGAAACCTCGTCGGTTTCGATTACTGCCGATGGCAAGCCAGTCGCACAGGAGACCCTCATCGCGCCCGCGGGCACGTCCGTTCGAGCGGCTCAGGAGATCGTGGTTCGAGCCGGAAATGCAGCCGGGCTGGTATTCGTTCTCAATGGCAAGACCTTGCCGCGTCAAGGCCAGCCGGGTGAGGCCCGCACGTTCCTGTTCGATGCGAACGGCGTACACATCATCGTCCCTTCAGGCCCCAGTGTGCCCTGATCGTCGACGCTAGGACATCTTGGTGGCTTTCAGGTCCTCCCACCGGACCACCGATTCATTCCATCTAGGTCCGCAATTCCGCTATTGGATTCATCCTCGGGCATTTAGGGCCAAAACCGTTGCGCCCTTCCGGGCGGTCTGTTAGCCTTTTTTGAGGACTTCCCCTCGAACGCATAGGTTGAGAGTGCGTGGACCATCCCGAGCTCCCGCCCCGACCGGGTCCGAAGCAGTTCTCTAAGGAGAAACGCAACTTGGCAACCAAGAATCGCCGTTTATTTACCTCCGAGTCGGTGACGGAAGGACATCCCGACAAAATCGCCGATCAGATTTCCGATGCCGTCCTCGACGCCTGCCTCACCGAAGATTCCTCGAGCCGCGTCGCCTGCGAAACCCTGACCGCCACCGGCCTCGTCGTCATCGCCGGGGAGATCACAACCAAGGCTTACGTGGATTTCCAGAACGTCGTCCGCGGCACGGTCGCTGCCATTGGATATGACAACGCTCTCTACGGCTTCGACGCCAACACCTGCGCCGTCATCTCCAGCATCAACAAGCAATCGGGCGACATCGCCATGGGCGTGGACACCGGCGGCGCCGGCGACCAGGGAATGATGTTTGGCTATGCCTGCGATGAGACGCAGGAGTTGATGCCGGCTCCGATCGCTTTGGCGCACAAACTGACCATGCGGCTCTCGCAGATGCGTAAGAACGGAACCCTTCCCTTCCTTCGTCCTGACGGCAAATCCCAAGTTACAGTCGAATACGACGCGAACGGCAAAGTCGCCCGCGTCGATGCGGTTGTGATTTCCACCCAGCACGCCGAAACGGTAGACAACGACGAACTGCGCGCCGCAATTCTGAAGTACGTGATTCAGGCCGTCATCCCCTCGCACCTGCTGGATGAGTACACCCATTACCACATCAATCCCACGGGAAGGTTCGTGATTGGCGGTCCGATGGGCGACACCGGGCTGACCGGACGCAAGATCATCGTCGACACCTACGGCGGCATGGGCCGTCACGGCGGCGGAGCGTTCAGCGGTAAGGATCCCACCAAGGTGGACCGCTCGGCAGCCTACGTCGCGCGCTACATCGCGAAAAACGTGGTTGCCGCCAAGCTGGCCGACCGCTGCGAGGTGCAACTGGCCTACGCCATCGGAGTAGCCGATCCGGTCAGCGTGCGGGTCGACACATTTGGCACGGAGAAAGTGGACCCGGCGATTATTCCGGATCTGATTCGCGCGCATTTCAAGCTGACGCCGCGGGGCATTATCGAGTCGCTCGATCTGCGCCGCCCGATCTATAAGAAGACTGCAGCCTACGGCCACTTCGGACGCAGCGACAGCGATTTCACCTGGGAGGCAACCGACAAAGCGGCCAAACTGGCCAGCGATGCCGGTTTGCGCGAACCCGTAGCACAGACTGTGCGCAAATAGACCTCGGGATGACAGCAGGTGTGTTAGCTAAGACTAACCAAAGTGCACCCTCGGCGTAGTCCGAAAGGCGCACGACGAAAAGGGCAGTCGGCATCCTGCCCGCGCCCCCCGGGTTCATGTATTCTTGAGTGGTATTCGGCGATCAAACTACTCTCAGTAGTCAACCAATCTTTCTGAAGCGAAGCGCCACAGGAGCCGCATGTCAACCGCAGCACAATTGAATTACGACATCAAGAGTCTGGAACTGGCCGAACTCGGCAAGAAGCGGATCGAGTGGGCGAATCAGTCCATGAAGGTCTTGCAGATCATCCGCAAGGAGTTCATCAAGAACCAGCCGCTCAAGGGTATCCGCATTTCGGCCTGCCTGCACATCACGGCCGAGACCGCGAACCTGGGAATCTGCCTGCGCGATGGCGGAGCCGAAGTGGTGCTCTGCGCCTCCAACCCGCTCTCCACGCAGGATGACGTCGCAGCCAGCCTGGTGCGCGACCAGGGCATCCCGGTATACGCCATCAAGGGCGAGGACAACGATACGTACTACAACCACATCCTGGCGGCGATCGATCACAAGCCGCACGTCACCATGGACGATGGCGCCGATCTGGTGACCATCCTGCACACCAAACGCACCGACGCGCTCGAGGGCGTGATCGGCGGAACCGAAGAGACCACCACCGGCGTGATCCGGCTGCGGGCGATGGCCAAGGAAGGCGTGCTGAAGTTTCCCATCGTCGCGGTGAACGACGCCGACACCAAGCACCTGTTCGACAATCGCTACGGCACGGGCCAGTCGACCATCGACGGCATCATCCGCGCCACCAACTTCCTGCTGGCAGGATCGAAGTTCGTGGTGGCGGGCTACGGCTGGTGCGGACGCGGTCTGGCCAGCCGCGCGCGGGGCAACGGCGCGGAAGTGATCATCACCGAAGTCGATCCCACCAAAGCTCTGGAAGCGGTGATGGACGGTTTCCGCGTGATGTCGATGCCCGAAGCCGCCCGCATCGGCGACGTATTCTGCACCGTCACCGGCAACAAGAGCGTGCTTACCAAGGAACACTTCGAGTTGATGAAGGACGGCGCGATCATCTCCAACTCCGGCCACTTCAACGTGGAAATCGATATTCCGGCGCTGGAAAAAATGTCCTCGTCGAAGCGCACCACGCGCAACTTCGTCGACGAGTATTCCCTGAAAGATGGACGCAAGATCAATCTGCTCGGCGAAGGCCGCCTCATCAACCTGGCTGCGGCCGAGGGGCATCCCGCGTCGGTCATGGATATGAGCTTTGCCGACCAGGCACTGTCGGTCGAGTTCATGGTAAAGAACTACAAGACGCTGGAGAAGCGCGTCTACAAAGTTCCCGACGACCTCGACAAGCGCGTCGCGCGCCTGAAGCTGGAGTCGATGGGAATCAAAATCGACCGCCTCACGCCCGAGCAGGAAGAGTATCTGGCGGGATGGAGCGAAGGAACGTAACAGCAGTTCCCAGTTCTCAGTTCTCAGTAAAAGAACGGGTGCCCCATTTCTCGCGCGCTTTTTGCGCGAGAAGTGGGGCTTTTTGCCTGCAGCACTTGTGATGTAACACTTCTTATGTGGGGACAACCGCCCTCGGAGCCTGCCCTGAGCGAAGTCGAAGGGTCCGGCGGACCTGAAGTATAGGGCCGCTCGCTTTTGTTCTTATGTTGTCATCCCGAGGCCGCCGTTCTTGCGACCGAGGGACCTCGGCGAGCCGCGCGAATCCCCCGCGTTTCTTACGCCGGATCCACAGGGGCTGAAGCCCGCAATGATGCAACGCCTGACGCCGGGCTGAAGCCCGGCTCTTCCACGGTAGCTCCACAGGCCTCGGGCGGTGACGTGGAAGAGCGGCGCTTCAGCGCCGCGCCGGCTCGCAGGAAGAACAACCGCGCTTTAGCGCCCGTGGCATCCGACGCCGACATCTTCCCTACATTCGCTAAGGCCGGCAATCGCCTCACCGAAATCCACGTCCACTACGAACAACAACAACCCGAATACCCGCTCATCAAGAAGGAAAAAGCCGGGGAGAAACTCGACTACCGCGTCACCAAAATGAAGTTAAGGAAAGACAAAACGTCGCTCATCCACAATCAATTCTTGAAATAAATTATGTACTTGACTTAGGGACCTAAACGACGGAAATCGCGGGTGGCCCACCCTTCGTTTTTTGAAGGGTGGGATTCCACGGTCGTGTCCCGCTTGGAATTTCTCCGATCACTCCCGCTGCCCGGCGATTCCGGGAGAACTCCCTGAGGCGGCTGAGGTACGGGCAGGAGTGCAGGGATCCCCTTCGGCTTCGCTCAGGGCAGGCTTTCGACTGCCCATGCGGATTCATAAGGCGAATCCGCATGCTCCGCTCAGGATGACGGCGCGTTGTTGGTGTCGTCGAAGTCCCCACTTCTCGCAAAGGACGCGAGAAATGGGGCACCCCAGCGTTCCTCATTTGCGCGCTTTACGCGGCCCGTTCGACTTCGCTCAGGGCAGGCTGCTGAAGCGCCGCTCTTCCACGGTATTGCAACGTGCAGCACGTGCACCCGGCAAATCAAGATCAAGGTCAAAGGCAGCGGACAGGAGTGTCCGCTCCACACGAGCAGGGCCGATGCGGCACGCGTGAACTCGTGCCCTTCCCGGTTTTTCTTAGCCCGCGTCTTTCGAGACCGGATTCACCTTGTCAGTTAGTTTCCCAAAACGGGAATCAACGAAAATATACCCGCTCCTGGACGTTTCAAATGTCCCCGCGGCATGTCATAGTGGATTAGTCTCTAATTAAAACGCGCGGCCATCCTTGGCCGCGTTTTTTATTTTGGGCCACACGGGTCGGGGAGAATTCCCTGAGACTGCGTGGCGAGAGCTGGGACTACACAGATCCCCTCGGCGTTGCTCGGGGCAGGCTCTTCGCTTCGCTCACGATCATAAGAATGTTTTTGAGGAGAGGCATGAAGAAAAATCCGGGGATGAGAATCAAGGACTCCAAGAAGCGGGGCGAGTGGGCGGAGCTGATGTTTGCCATGCGGGCGATCGAGCATGGATTGTGGCTCAGCAAACCTTGGGGTGAGTCCAAAAGTTACGACTTCGTGGTCGAGCAGGCGGCACACTTCGTGCGCATCCAAGTCAAGTCAACCACCTTTATGAAAGCTGGAGGCTACGCTTGTGCCGTCAAGAAAGCCTACGCACCATATCGCGGAAATCCCTTCGACTTTGTGGCCGCCTACGTGATACCCGAAGACGTCTGGTACATCGTTCCCGCCAGAAAATGCAAAGGTCAGTGCAGTATTTGGCTCCAACCGCGACGGCAGGATCTCAAGTATTCCCCTTACCAGGAAGCCTGGCATCTTCTACGCGGCCGCGACGCGCCGCAACCGGCGCGGGTGGCTCGGATCGAGGCTTGCGCGGACGAAAGATTTCTCCCACTCTCGGAACTGGTTTTTCAGAAAGACGTCTTCACCACGGAGACACGGGGGCACGGAGAAGATGCTGGTCTTCTCCGGCTCGGTGATACGGCGAGGGCTTCGGACTGCTTGGTTAGAGAATTCTTATGACTCAAAGGACTGTAGGGCTTTCTGCGCACTTTGCCGATAGGGACGTTGAGAACCGTAGATTCGAAGCGGTCGAACCGGCGTGTCCAATGCCTACTGAGGAGCGTGGGCGGAAGCGATGGGCAAGATGATCAAGATACTGCTAGTGGAAGACAGCAAGTTCATCCGGATCGCGACGGAACGCGCGCTGGCGCGGGCGGGTTATGCGATGACCAGCGCCGGCGACGGAGAAGATGCGTTGCGCGCCGCGCGGGTCGACCATCCAGATTTGATCTTGCTCGACATGTTATTGCCCAAGATGACGGGGCCGGATGTGCTCAAGGCTCTGAAAAAGGATCCGGCAACGGCGACGATTCCGGTGGTCGCCTTTACCGGGCTTTCGCAGAAAAACGCGGCCCGGCTGGAAGGAGACGGCGCCTTCGCCTTCCTGGAAAAGTCTGAACTGGAATTGGATCGAGGATCGGGGAAACTGCTGGCGAAGCTGGCAGAAATCATAGAGAAGCTTCCCGCCGAGCGCGCCAGAAGCGCGGGCGCCAAGGGTTAGCAAGTTGCGGAAAAACTCCATCCGCACAAGAAAAGCGACCACAGGGGCTGAAGCCCGTACTCATTGCAAACACTTTACGCGGCGCTGAAGCGCCGCTCTTCCACGGTGATGCACACATTCGGGAGTTTTTCCGCAGCCTGCTAGACCGATTTTCCAGCAGGGTCGCTTTTGCACCCAGGTAATCCGAAGCGGGTGACTTTCGGGTCCCTCGCGTCGTCTAAAGCCCAGTTGATTTCCTATCCACTAGAGCGGCTTGGCAGCGCCGCTCTTCCACGTTACGCCTTGTTGTTGGAAATAAAACACTTAGGGGCGGGAACTCCCGGCGCTTGGGCGGAGTCTATGTTAGTGGGTGTTTCGGCTTAGCTGGCCGAAAGGCTATCCCGGGTGGGTGGGCGATTTTTCGGTTCGAGTTGAGGTGGAAAATCCTATAATCGAGGGACGCCTGGAGGATTATGGCGGGAGCAACCACCTTGGGTGATCTGGCAAGCGCAATCGGGGCACGGTCGGAGGAAGCCGCGGTCGTCGCGGAACTGAAAGCCGGCTCGGAAGAAGCCTACGCCTGGCTGATTGGCGAATTTCAAAAGCCGGTGTACGGCCTCGTGTACCGCATTGTGGCCGATCCATCCGACGCGGCCGACACCACCCAGGAAGTGTTCCTGAAGGTGTTTCGCGGAATGAAGCACTTCCACGGCGAATCGAGCTTGAAGACGTGGATTTACCGCATCGCCCTGCATGAAGCCGCGAACCGGAAGCGGTGGTGGTTCCGGCACAAAGCACAAGAAACGTCGATCGAGCCTGCGGAGTCCGACGGGCTGTCCGGCGGAGATGGAACGATGCAGTCGGCGCTGGCCGATCAGCATGAGTCTCCGTTTGACAGCGTTGCGCATCGGGAAGTGCAGCAACGCGTGGGCGAGGAGTTGCGCAAGGTGCCGGAGCCGTATCGCACCACCCTGATTCTGCGCGACCTGGAAGAAATGGCCTACGACGAGATCGCGGAAGTTCTGGAAATTTCGTTGGGAACGGTGAAGTCGAGATTGACCCGCGGGCGGCAGGCATTGAAAGAGCGTCTGGCGCCGTATGTGCGCGAGGTTGGCGAAGAGCTGGGGCTGACGGCTTTGGAATCAGAGGAAGAAGAGCGTGAGAGTATGCCGTCACGGGTTGCTGGAGGGGGTAGAAAAGCAGAGGTGATGCCATGAGGTGCACGACTTCAATGAAGTGCACGCAGGCGAAGCGGTGGATGTCGCCCTATTTGGACGGGGCAATTTCGGGGACTAAAATGCGGGCGTTGCAGGAGCACCTGGAGAGTTGCGCAGCCTGCAGTAGAGAATACCGGCTGCTGCGGCAGACGCAGCAGTTGCTGATGAGCACCGGCCGTCCGCAACTGCCGGCGGACCTGGGGCTGAAGCTGCGCCTGGCGATTTCGCGGGAAGCGGCGCGGGCGCGGCGTCCGAGGTTTGAGGGTCTGCAGGTTCGGCTGGAGAACGTGCTGCAAGCTTTCATGGTGCCGGCGACGGCGGGCCTGATGTGCGCACTGCTGATTTTCGGCCTGGTGATGGGAATTCTTAGCGTCCCCGGGCAACTGCAAGCGAACAGCACCGATGTCCCGCTGATGCTGAATACGGGTCCGGAATTGCAACAGAGCGCGTTCGGCACGACGTTGAGCTCGATCAATGCGGATTCTCTGGTGATCGAAGCCTACGTGGACGCGAACGGGCGCGTGCAGGACTACAAGATTCTTTCCGATCCGGGCGATGCCCAGGAACTGATGCCGCAAGTAAAACGCATGCTGATCTTCACCACCTTCCGCCCTGCCATGTCCATGGGCCGGCCGATCTCGTCGCGCGCGGTGCTATCGTTCGCGAAGATCAGCGTGAGAGGGTAGGAGCGAGGCTGCACCTCTCGGGCCTCGGGCGCGCGGTCTTGGATTCTTCCTTCTTCTTCAAGAGACCGGTCTGCGGATTCATTGGTAGTGTCCTAATCATTTGAAATTAGGGCAGTACCGATTCATTCGCACCGGTTGCAATCCGGTTCTAACTGCGATACCGTTGGTGGTTCTCGCCCCGCGGACCGCTCCTCCGCGCTGAGTAAGGATGCCCGGCCTGACTGGCTTCAATATCTGGCCTTTTCCTCCCCTGCATTTTTTCGGTAGGAATGCGTGTAGACAGACTCCGAGCAAAGGTGTTGGTGATGCGAATCCACTTCGTCTTCCTTCCCAAGGTCTCGGTTGTCATTGCCCTTTTCACTCTGGTTGCCTTTGCTTGCCGTGCGGCGGCAGCGCAGGAAACTGGTGCTGGATCGTCCGGCGCAACCGCGCCGCGAGCCCTGATCACGCAAGCGATTGACGAGTCCCAACTCACGGTTCTGAAGGGCAACACGCATCCTTTGGCGCGCCCGGCGTTTGACGTGGGCACGGCGCCGGCCAGCCTGCCCATGCAGAGGATGATGCTGGTGCTAAAGCGCAGTCCGGAACAGGAGTCCGCGCTGCGTAACCTGCTCGACGCGCAGCAGGACAGGAACTCGCCGAGCTATCACGGCTGGGTGACCCCCGAGAAGTTTGGCAGAGAATTCGGCCCGGCTGACAGCGACGTGCAGACGGTCCGGGCATGGCTGCAAGCGCACGGGTTTCAGGTGACAGCTTCTTCCAAGGGCCGGACCGTGATTGAGTTCTCCGGCTCCGCGAGCCAGGTGCGGGAAGCATTCCACACGGCGATCCACAAGTATGTAGTCAACGGCGAACAGCACTGGGCCAACGCCAACGATCCATCGATTCCCTCCGCGCTCGCACCGGTGGTGGAGGGTGTGCTCTCCCTGCATAACTTTCCCCGGCATCCTCACTCCACGTTGATGGGCACACCGGTGCGCGCCACGCCGCGCCATACCGGGCCTTTACCTCTATTCACCTTCACGCCGAATCAAACCACGCTGTACGGACTCGGTCCCACCGACTTCGCAACGATTTATAACGTGCTGCCGTTGTGGAACGCGGGCATCGACGGCACCGGACAAACTATCGCCATCGTAGGTGAGTCGAACATCCACCTCACCGACATCGAGGCCTTTCGCAGCCTCTTTGGCTTGCCGGTGAAGGATCCGCAGATCATCGTCAACGGCGTCGACCCGGGAATCGCCGGAGATGAACCGGAAGCCGTGCTCGACGTTTCCTGGTCGGGCGCCGTGGCCAAGGATGCCACCATTGACCTTGTCGTTTCCGCTACGACGGAGACAGCACTGGGGGTTGATCTTTCTGCACTCTATATTGTGGAGAACAACCTCGCCCCGGTGGTGAGCGAGAGCTATGGCATATGCGAAGCCACGCTGGGTAACGCGGGGAACGCCTTCTACAACGCAGTGTGGCAGCAGGCGGCGGCGCAAGGCATGACGGTGCTGATTTCGTCGGGCGACGGTGGCTCGGCGGGTTGCGACAACTTCGACTTCGAGGCGACGGCCGTGGACGGTTTGGCGGTCAGCGGATTCGCTTCCACGCCGTATAACGTGGCGGTCGGCGGCACCGATTTCGACCAGACTCCGGCCACCGCTCCCACGTACTGGAACGCCACCAACAACGCCACCACCGGAGCTTCGGCGAAGTCCTATATCCCGGAAACGACTTGGAACGATTCCTGCGCCGGCCTGGGAATGGACCAGTGTACGTATAGCAGCAATCTTCTCAACATCGTCAGCGGGAGTGGCGGCCCCAGCAGTTGCGCCACCAAAGACAACACTGGCGCATGCCTCTCCGGCTACGCCAAACCCTCATGGCAGACCGGAAACGGGGTACCGTCCGACGGAGTGCGCGACCTTCCTGATGTTTCTCTTTTCGCGAGTGTTAACAGCTCCAGCAACAGCTTCTACATCATCTGCGAAGCAGATGCAGGTTTCTTTGGCATTCCTGAGACGTGCAGCCTGAAGAATTTCACCTTCCTGGGCATTGGTGGAACGTCGGCCTCGGCCCCCGCCTTCGCCGGCATCATGGCGCTGGTCAATCAGAAGATGGCGGCGCAGGGATTGAGCCCGCGCCAGGGCAATGCCAACTACGTTCTCTACAAGCTGGCGGAACAAAACGGGGCGAGCTGCAATTCGTCGACGGTGGCGGTGACGGGAAATTCCTGCATCTTTTACGACATCACGAAGGGCAACAACTCGGTCCCCTGCAATCCCGGCACTCCGAACTGCGGCCCGGCTCCCGCTGCCGGCGGCTATGGAGTTCTGGTCGATCCCAACAACCCCGGCAACCCGGCCTGGCTTACGACAACAGGCTATGACCTGGCAACTGGTCTGGGATCGGTAAACGCCAACAACCTGGTCAACCAATGGAACACGGTCAGCTTCACGCCCAGCACGACGACGCTCACGAATCTCTCTCCCGCTAGCATTACGCATGGCCAGCCGGTCAGCGTCAGCGTGACGGTGGCTCCGAAGTCGGGAACGGGCACTCCGACGGGAACGGTCGCGCTCATGGCTACTCCCACCGGCCAGAATCTCGGCATTGACGTCTTCCCTCTGAACAACGGCGTTGCCAGCGGCACAACTACGCTGCTTCCCGGCGGGACTTATAACGTAACGGCACGTTATGCGGGCGATCCCACCTTCGGGGGCAGCGACTCGGCTCCGGTTCAGGTCACGGTGGGGAAAGAAAACAGCCAGGCCAAAGCGGCGCTGGTCCTGTACAACTTCACGAGCCAGACCTTCTCGCAAACCAGCGTCGTGCCCTACGGTTCAGTGTTCTTTCTGCGCGGCGACGTCGCCGATGCGGCGGGCACGCCTTGCGCCCCCAATCCGCAACAGACTCAAGCTGCCTGTCCGACGGGGAGCGTGAGTTTCACGAATAATGGCAAGACTCTCGACGCGGGGAGCTACGCTCTCAACACTCAGGGCTTCACCGAAGACCAGTCGGCATACCCTAACTTCAAGGGTCTCGGAGGCTACACTGTTCAGGCGCAGTACAGCGGCGACAACAGCTTCAACGCCAGCAGCACCACGCTGAACGCGACGGTCACCCAGGCGCCCACTATTTTCGACACTTTTGAGGTTCCCGGAGCGTGCTGCGGGGGGAACGTAACCATGTATTCCGGAGAGTCATTTCAGATCATCGGCTCAGCCAGAGAGCAGAGCATTTTCCAGGCCCCCAGTGGAACCATTTCGATTCTGCAGAATGGCGCCCCCGCCTCCGGCACTCTTCAGTTGTTCGCGTTGAACGGAAGCTACAACCCACTAGGCTTTGGCTATCTCTCGGGCACGTTGACAACTGCCATCGATACTCCGGGCACTTACACCTTCACCGCGTCCTACGCGGGAGACACTTTCTACACGGGATCGCAGAGCATGTGGCCGGTCACGGTTACGGTCCTCGATACGACCTTCAACATTTCCTCGCCGATACCGAATGTGACCATTTCTGCGCCCGGACAATCCGGTACGGCATCGGTCGCCCTGGTCGGGACGGATAATTTCGGAGGAACGATCAGCATTACTTGCGCGCTGCCTGCCGCCATGAAGGAAGCGACCTGCCCTGCTGTGAACGCGAATCTTTTGAATGCCCCCAGCGTCACGGCACAACTCACGATCACGACCATGGCTCCCCATCAAATCGCGGTCAACCGCCCGGCTGGCTTGGGGTGGTTCTATGGCTTTGGGATGCTCGCGGGAGTCTGCGTTTTTGCGATCCCTGGAATCCGGCGGCGGAAACTGCCTCTGGCGCTGCTTCTCCTCGGCTGCGTTGCATCGATCGTGAGTTGCGGCGGTGGAAGCAGCAGCGGCAATGGCGTACACACCACGGATCCCGGAACGCCTGCAGGAACTTACACTGTGAATGTGACCGCAACCTCTTCGGGAATCACGCGAACCGGCAGTTTCAGTGTCACTGTGCAGTGACTCTCGGCGACGGGCGAGCAAACAGGCGTTGGCACTCACAACGGTCAATGAGTGTTATGGCGATGTTGCAACAATGAGAACGATTCATGTGTTTTTCCCGGTTGGTCGATAGCCTTTGAAGGCTCAATTCGGTTGGAAGGTTCAAGTTGTACAGCCAGTGCTCACCTACGATTGCCGTGAAATAAACCCTCGGTATGGCTGCTGTCACATCCTCTGAGGCCCAGTAGCAAACGAGCCACCGGTACGTGGAGGACGTCGCAGAACCTGAACCGGGTGCGCCACTATGCCAGAGGAAGTACACGGTTGACGGGTTGAATCCGCCGCCTGACTTCGCCACTTCACCAGAAAGTTGTCAGAATGGATTTCTTTCGAACCCGCAGAAATTGAAGTCCAAAGACAGATTCGAGAGACGGGCTGAGGTCACCCTCAACCCGGTCTCGATTCATTGCGTGGGCGAACTGACTGTTTTAGAACTTGAGGGTTGACGTTTTTCCGGCGGTAACGCTGAACCCACAAGACGGGCCTCCATACGAATAATAAGAGGCGGACCATCCCGGAGGTGCCAGGAGAGTGAACGCCGGATATGCGTGGTAGGCGTCGGAGTTCGTGAAGACAGCCTTTTTGTTCGAGGGGAAGTCAGAGCATGACGTTATCCCATACGCCTCAAGCACGCCAGCAAGGGCCCAAGTCCAATGGTACCCAGTGGTGTGAGCTGTGAGATTGGAAAAGGCGCCCGTCGTTGTATCTTTTGCATCTACTGCCCAGTGGATAGTGCCGCCAGAAACACTGGTGATTTTTGTAAAACCCCTGAGCGAGTCTCCCGTATTCACAGTCTCTAGCTTGCTGTGATATGCCTTGGAACCGACCAGCCAACTGGCGATTGCCCAGTAATTGCCGCCCCCAGCCGCGCCCACGCCGTATTGGAGCACGGGTTGCAATATCCACTTAAAATCTGAAGGCTCCATCCCATTGAAGAGATAAATCAGGGCGCCGTTCACCGAAGGCGCCGACGGCACTTTCCAGTTGCCCGCCACCTCATCGAGGTTGTCGGTGGACCCCAGCGGAACAAGCCAATTGGAACTTTCGACCCAGCCGTTCCCGGTGCCGGGATCGTTTGCCAGACCTTCGCCCCCACCGAAGGGACGGGTGACGATCGGAGCCTCGGGGCAGTCGTCGTAGTGGGCGATCAGAACGCCGTCGAGCATGACATCGCCGCTTACTTGGCCATCGCTTCCAATCTCAACTGTCGCGCCATTGGGGATCTCATGCACGCAGTCGGGACGGATCAACGCGCCCGGAACTTGCACCCAATCGGGGTGGTTCATCTTGGCCTGACTGTAGGTCGTGTTTTGCTGGGCGCTCAACATTCCGCTCGTGACAAACAAAAAGCAGGCAATGCTGCACAGGATATGGGGGCGGACGACGTGTTTCATGACTCCTCCTAGGTGGTGGCTCCGTTCAGGAGCTGGATTTAGGGCACCCCGGTCTGTTAACCGTGGAGACCCGTTGGTGTAAGCGATTCCCGCTGCCGGTCTTGCCAAATCGTCATTCGTCTCTTTCATTTGGTTCTCCTTGATGGTTGAGAGCTAAATTTGGTTCCTTTTCAGTTACGTCGTTATCTGCCAATGCCGCATACTTGGTCGAGAAGCCAGCAGTCATTCACGGAGGAGGATGATCGATCGGACCGGTTTCCTGCGAAATCGAACCCTCGAGAAGACGGCCTGCTGGCGGTTCTGGTTGCGCCGGCGGAGCCAACTGGCTTCCGCAAAGCGGGCAGGTATCGAAACCCACAGCCGTGGCGCCGCCGCCCATCAGCAAGGTCGTGCTTTGCCGCTCAACCGTCACTTCGGTCCGGACGGTGCGTCCGGTACCGCGACCGGCGGTGTTGGAACGGAAGAACCTTGCCCCGCTGAACAGCCACTGGTAAAGTCGGTTCATTGCGGCCTCGTGGTTCAGGGCGCGAATGTTGCTGTAGCCGTGCAAAAAAGGCCAGTGACGACTTCTGACTGCTTCTGACAACCTTTGAACTGCCACTAAGTCAATGAAAGCAGAAGGGATATTTCGATTTGGGGCGTTTCAGGTGGACCCCCTGGCACGCACCCTTAGGCGGGAAGAACAGGTCGTCACGCTCAACCGCCGGGCCTTCGATGTGTTGTTGTACTTTGTGCAGAACCCGGGAAAGGTCCTCACCCGGGACGAACTGTTAAAAAATGTCTGGCCGGATTCCTTTGTGGACGAAAACAGCCTGGCGCAAAGCATCTCCATGCTGCGGCGGGCACTCGATGAGAAGCCGGGTGACAACAGCTATATCGTCACCCTAACGGGGCGAGGGTATCAGTTTGTCGCTCCGGTTCAGGTCGTTTCCCTGGAGAACGGAAGTACTCTCCCGGAGGCCGCAAGCGCGGCGGCCCTGAGCAGCAACCCCAGCGGACTCATTTTTCAGAAACACACGATCCGGACAAGTGTCATTACGGAAGAAAAGGAACAGCTGAGTTTGCCGGTTTCCAGAAAACGGGCGGTGGCTCAACTGGTCTCTGCTTTAGCCGTAGTGGCGATTTCGGTTGCAGGGTTTTACGCGTGGAGGCAATCCCACCGAGTCCCTCCGATGAAGGAGTCGGATCTGGTGCTGGTCTCTGACTTTGTGAATACCACCGGAGAACCTATTTTTGACAGCACGCTGAAACAGGCTCTTACAGTCAAACTGGCCGAATCGCCCTACTTCAATGTCGTGCTCGATGCGAAAACCAGACAAACTCTGGGCTTGATGGGCAAGTCGCCCGCCGAACGCGTTGTACTCCCCATTGCCCGTGATGTTTGCCAGCGAGAAGGGGCTAAGGTGTTGGTTGGCGGTTCGATCGTGAGGGTCGGGAACAAGTACGCCATTCATCTGGACGCCATGAATTGTCTCACCGGAGCATCCGTCGCCGCCCACGAGACTGAAGCACTAAATGAAGAGCAGGTCCTCAGTAAGCTTGGGCAGGTTATCCCTCCACTGCGAAGAAGCCTGGGCGAATCGCTCAGCTCAATACAAAAGTTCGATACTCCTATCGAACAGGCGACTACCAAGTCCCTGGCCGCACTTAAGGCATACACATCGGGAGATGAGAAGCGAGCGCAAGGGCTGGATGCTGAGAGCATCCCCTCCTACAAGATGGCGATTGAGCTGGATCCTGATTTTGCCATCGCCTATGCCCGACTGGCGGCTGTTTACAGCAATCTCCAGCAACCGGCGCTAGGCGACGAGTACTTGCGTAAGGCTTTTGAGCGGCGTGAACATGTGAGCGAGCGGGAGAAATTCTATATTCAGGCACACTACTACGTCGATGTGACCGGTGAAACTGACAAAGCAATCGAAACCTACAAACTGTGGACCGAAGTGTATCCGCATGACTGGATTCCCTATAACAATCTCTGCAACGAGTACCTCCGTATTGGCCAGCTGGATCTTGCCACTGCGGCCGGCCAGCAAGCCTTAAGACTGAACCCTGGCCACAGCCTTCCCTATGCCGGTCTTGCCCACGCTTATCAGTTTGCCTCGCGCTTCGCTGAGGCCAAGGCTATTTGTGAGAGAGCGAAGGCCGAGAAGCTCGATAACTGGATCACCCATAGCGTCCTCTACAGTGTTGCCGTAGCCGAAGCCGACGAGCCGGCCATGCAGCGGGAGTTCAACTGGTTTAAGGGGAAACCGATGGAGAGCTGGGTGGTGATGAACCAAGCGAACAACGCCATGGCCTTGGGTCACGTCCGCAGATCCCGAGAACTTTTCGAGCACGCTCGCGCGCTCGCCGTCAAACAAGACCTCAAGGGATTTGCCGACGACATTGCGGTAGACCAGGCCGAGTTTGAGGCCGATTTCGGAAATGCTCGGGAGGCGCATAAGCTGCTGGAGTCTTCTCTCCACTCGATGCCGGACTCCCCGGACCTTAAAGCATCCGCCGGGTTGGCACTGGCAAGGTCCGGCGACGTCGAGCGGGCCATGGCGCTGGCCGAAGAATCTGCCCGGCTAAAACCGCTGAACCTGAAGCTGAACAACATTACCTTGGCATCTGTCAGAGCGGCCGTTGAACTGGATCGGAAGAATCCCTCTGGCGCTATCGCACAGCTGCAGCGTGCCCTTCCCTACGATCTAAACTCGAGCTCCGATGGTTCGACTATGTATTATCGAGGCCTGGCATTTCTAGAACTAAATTCCGGCAAAGAAGCTGAAACCCAGTTCCAACGCATCTTAAACAACACAAACTTTAATGGGACAATTTATTGGGCACTGGCCCATCTCGGACTGGCGCGTGCGAGCGCACTGCAGGCGCGGACAGATCAAGGAAGCGCAGCCGACGCTGCCCGCATTAGGGCTCTGACCGCCTACCAGGAGTTCCTCACCCTCTGGAAAGACGCCGACCCCGACATTCCCATCCTGAAGGAAGCCAGAGCGGAGTACGCGAAACTGCGTTAACTCGACAAAGTCCTGGTTCGTCCGAATGCGGGAGCGGGGGCCGACCCGACCCCCGTCCGCGTTTGACGGAGTGGAAGGAGGGAACGGCAAAACTGCCACACCCCCCACCCCGAAACCCCCAGGGCCCGTCCGCCGCGCGCGTGCGAACAAAGCCAAACAGAACTTACGATTTGAACTCAAGCCGAGTACGATAATGCTCGGGGCTGCGCTACCATCCCACATTTACAGGCAATAGCGGGCGCATGAATCAAGCTGAAGCGATCGAACAAATAAGCAAAGCGCTATCACACCTTACATATCAGGTTGCGCAAGAAAACTTCGCGGGCTTCTTCTCGAAGAACCGTCTCCTGGAAGACCTTCTGTTACCTGCCTTTGCGATTCTCCTCCAAGCGTCAAAATTGCGAAATCTCAATGCGCTGGGCCAAAACAACGCTTTTCTTGATCTCGTGGACGATGAGGCTCGTGTTGGTGTTCAGATCACGACAGAGCGCGACACCGTCGGTAAGACAAACTAGAGCGCGAGACGAGGGTGAGCCATCACACACTAGACAAGATTTTGAAAGGTGAGCGCGCTCGCCGCAGGACGCTCGCCAAGATCATCAAACAAATCTCGATTGGAGCCTGTCAAACAAGCAAATGAAGCGACCTGCAAACTCTGTTTGCCGTCTTGCTGGATTGCGCTTCCTTGGCGCTCGGCAACTAGGATTTTCACCAACTAACCAAAAAGGCTGGAGCATATAATCTTTACTTGGATTTGCACTAACTAATGAAATCCTCGTTTGTGCTTCTGTCCTGTTTTCTGCTCTTATCCGCGACCGAAGCGCAAATTCCTGCCTCGAAACCACCCTCCAACTGCACAGTTCAGGGCCAGATCATTCAGCAACCCGGGGGCCAGCCAATCCGGAAAGCGAACGTTCGGCTATCCAGAGTTGCTGAGCAGCAAGGAGACTCAGCCGATCTTGTTGCCGTTACAGACGCCGATGGCCACTTCATGATCGAGGACGTAAAACCGGGCGCCTACCGCGTGGGATATGATCGTTCTGGATTTGTTGACGCTGAAAAGCGCCACCACGGCAGTGGAGTGCTGCTCTCCCTGGAGGCAGGACAGGAAATTAAGGATTTGCTTTTCCACATGGCGCCTGCCGCTGTGATCACGGGCAAGGTCACAGACATCGACGGCGATCCCGCACCGGGGGTTTCGGTTGCAGCTCTTCCTCCTCACTTTTGGCTGGATAGAGAGAGGATGGCCGGTGGGTGGGGCGTCACAAATGATTTGGGTGAGTATCGCATCAGTGATCTGGCTCCAAACCGTTACACGATTGTTGCCCAACCACCTTCTCGACTGCCCCGACCCACGCAATCCGCGAAAGCTCCGGAGAAGAATAGCCTGGTTTACGTAGCAACGTACTATCCGGGCACGTCCGACAGGAGTCATGCGCTTTCCGTTGATCTGCATGCCGGAGACGAAGTTCCGGTCAACATCACCCTGGGCGTGGCACGGCTCTTTCATGTTCGCGGACAGATAGCGAACCTGCCAGTGGAAGCACGAGATGGCGCAAATATTGTGTTACGTCCAGTCGATGAGGGATTTACGCGCGAAGTCAGCCCTTGGCCAGTTGACAACGAAGGCAAGTTCGATATCAGCAGGGTGTTCCCAGGGTCTTATAGTGTCCTCCTGATTTCTGGCACCTACCTGCACCCATCGGTGATGCGCGGGGACCAAACTGTGGAGGTCACAAGTGCCGATGTCGAAGGATTGCGGATTTCCCCTGTTCCCAATGGTCAGGTCCGTGGCCGGTTTCGCATGGACAACGGCGAAAAAATCGACTGGTCGGAGACCGAGGTGAACCTTTACTCCAGTCTTCACGACAAGCTTTGGCGCGGTGGTGCCGTCGACATCAGTATGGAAGCACTCTGGTGGGACGACCGACCAGCCCATGGCGAACTCAAGAAGGATGGGTCTTTCGAAATAAAGGATGTGCCGCCTGACACTTATCGCCTGTCAGTAGGGTCTCTCGGCAAGGTCTTGGACGGCTGCTTTGTCAAGGCTGTAAAGCTCGGCGAAAGGGATGTCACTGACTCGGGTTTCAACGTCGCAGGCACGTCGAACTCACTCGACGTCGTGGTTGGAGCCAACGGCGCGACCGTCGAGGGTTTCGTTACGGACAACAAAGACAAGCCGGCGTCTGACGTCTACGTCGTCATCGTTCCGTCTGATGAGGGCAGTCAGCGTCGGGATCTGTACGACCGGACAACCACGGATTACCGCGGCCACTTTAGCCTGACAGGATTGAATCCGGGTAAGTTCCTGCTATTTGCGGCTGACGAAGACCCCTACCAAACCGACCTTCTGGACCCCGAGTTCATTCACGCGCATGAGTCGCTCGGCAAGTCCTTTCAACTCAAAGAGGGTGAGCATCAGAGCGTAATACTGAAGTTGGCGCCTCCCAGCAACTGAGTACTCATTGAGTCCGCCATTCTCGCTCGCTCGCGCCCTCGCGCAATCCTAGCCCAGCGCACACACCTTGCCCTTGTGCGCGGGCGGGCTCTCGGGGCACAGGGGCCGGGGGTGTGGCAGTTTTGCCGTTCCCTCCTTCCACCCCCGTCCGCGTTTGACCCACTTGTCCGAAGTCCTTACACTTAGAGTGTTCTCCGCCCGGCACACCACAAGTCTCGTGGAGGGATTCCTGAATCTACGGTTGCGAGGTCAAATTTTGGCGGCCCTGCTGGGGCTGCTGGTGTCTTTCTGCGCCGCGCAGGACGCGCCGAGCGCGCCAGCCGCTCAGACCACGCAGAACCCGTCGGCGATCACGCTGGATACCAGCGAAACCATCTTTTCCGTTCTGACTGCGCTCAACTCGTGCGGGTATGACGAGGATCTGACGATCTCCGACGCGTCCCGCATCAATATCCGGGCGGAGGTGCAACGGAATCTGAAGGAATCGGACGAGGCGCAGGTGGCGCTGACCACGATGTGCGACTACTACCAGAACCACCTGGCGGGAAAGAACACGATGCGAAGCCTTTCGCAATATGTCTCGCTGGCGCTTTACATGGAGGGTCCGCCGCACTTCTTGCCGCGCGTGAAAGAGGAAGAAATGCCGCCGGATGCGGCCCAGGTTGCCGGCTTCGGCGCGGTACTGGAGCACTTTTACGACAAAGCGGAACTGCACGCCATCTGGGAGCGGCACCACAACGACTACGCCGCCCTGGTCGACCGATATCACCAGCCCCTGGCCAAGATGGTGTTCGATACGGAGATTTATCTGAAACTGGCTTCGTCCCAGTACCTGGGGCGCACGTTCACCATCTATCTCGATTTCATGGGGTCGCCCAGCGAAACCAACGCGCGCAACTACGGCGCGGACTATGACGTGGTGGTGTTCCCTTCTCCGAGCGGGCCAGGCGCGCTGAAAATGGACCAGATCCGCCACACCTACCTGCACTACCTGTTGGATCCGCTGGCGGAGAAGCACTATAGCGGGATCAAGCGGCTGGAGCCGCTGCTGCAGTCGGTGAAACGGGCTCCGCTGGAGGAAAGTTTCAAGAGTGACATCTCGCTTCTGGTGACGGAGTGTCTGGTGCGGGCGGTGGAGATCCGGACCACCGGGAACAAGAAAACTGCCGAGGCCCTGCGCGCGCAGGCGGTCGACGACGCGGTGAAGCAAGGATACATTCTGACGCGCTATTTCTACGACACCGTCGTGGCATTTGAAAAAGATCCGGTTGGGCTGCGCAGCGCGTATAGCGGCTTTCTGGAGAATATTGATGTAAGGAAAGAGCAGAAAGCGGCGTCAGAGGTGCAGTTTGCCAAGGCGACGGCGCCGGAATTGTTGCAGTTGTCGCGGCCGCAGGAGCGGCTGATGCTGATTACGGCGGAAAAGCGTCTGGCTGCGGGCGATCCCAAAGGAGCGCAGGAGCTGGCCCAGCAGGCCCTGGATAAGAAGATCGGCGACCAGGGACGCGCGCTGTTCATCCTGGCGGAGGCGGCGGTCGCGGAAAAGAATATGGAAGGCGCACGGGCTAATTTCCAGAAGACGATTGAGACGGCGAAAGATCCCAAACTGTTGGGGTGGTCGCACGTCTACCTGGGAAGGATTCTGGATTTAAAGGAAGAGCGCGAAGAGGCGGTGAAGGAATACCAGGCGGCGCTGAACGCGGGCGGAGAGCTGCCGGAGATCAAGGCCGCGGCGGAGCATGGACTGGCCCAAGCCTATGAGCCTCCGGCCAAGCCGAAGTAAGCGCGGACGTTAAGACGTGAATTACGAGGTACGGCTTGTCGGGCAGTGGTGCAGTTTAGATTTTGTTGAAGGGGGTCATCCCGAAACCCGGCGCACTTCAGCCGGGTGAGGGATCTCGCGCGGGAGTTTCCCCGAGCCCTTTTGCCGGATGCGCGCAGGATCCTTCGCTCCGCCTGTCAAACGGCTGCGCTCAGGATGACGCCTTGGGAATGGAACGGCGGGAGCCCGAAATGCAGCACTGCCATCCACGGCGGGACGCCGGGAAGACCTTCCTCCGGTTTACAATTGCCGAGACCTGCAAATGTGGTAGCGGGAGTTGCGACTCTTGAAGGAGAAAGCATGAAGCGAGCAGCGATCATCATCGCAATGCTGAGCGTTGCGGCCTACAGTTTTGCTCAGGACAACAAGAAGCCGGCGGCGCAGACCGCCCCGGCCGGACAGGCGGCGGCAACGGCCCCCCAGGGCAAGCGCCCGCCACAGGCGAAGACGCAGCCCGAGTTCGACGCGTATAAAGCCGCGGTGGCATTGACCGATGCGGCAGCGATGGAAAAAGCGGCGGACGATTTCGCCACGAAGTTTCCCGACAGCGAACTGCGGCCAGTGCTCTACAAGGCAGCCATGCACGCCTACCAGCAAACCAACAATGCCGACAAGATGCTGGATATGGCGCGGAAGATCTTGACGTACGATGCGGATGATCCCGAAGCGCTGCTCGGCGTGGCCCAGGTGCTGGCGGAGCGCACACGCGACACTGATCTGGATAAAGATCAGCGGCTGGCCGAGGCCAGAAAAGACGCCCAGCGTGCGCTGGAGACGGTAGACACGGACATTCCCACCGCCGGACAGCCGCCGGAAAGAATCGAGGCCTATAAGGGCTTCCTGCGTTCCGAAGCCTACGCGATTCTGGGCACGATTGAGTTCAACGGCAAGGCCTGGGCGGACGCTGAGGGGAACTTGAGGAAGTCCATTGATGCCTTCCCGCAACAGGTGGACCCAATCGCGGTCTTCCGGCTGTCGGTAGCTTTGGACATGCAGAATAAATATCCCGAGGCGTTGAAGTACGCCAACCAGGCGGTGGACTTGACCAAGGAAGGCACCAGCGCGGGCGACGCGGCACGTAAGGAGAAGGATCGGCTGACCCAGTTGACCGGCGGAGGCGCGCCACCGAAGAATTGATCCTGGCCCGGTCCACGGCCGCTTCATCATGAAGGAACGCGAAATCACGGCGCTGGAAGCAGCGTTGGGCCACCACTTTCGCCGGCGCGAGATCATCGAGCAGTCGGTGACGCACACCTCGCAGGCGCGGGAACTGGAGGCGCAGGCCGGGGAGAACAAACACAAGGTCAGCGACAACGAGCAGTTGGAGTTTCTGGGGGACGCCGTCCTGGCTCTGGTAACCAGCGAGGAATTATTCCAGCGCTTCCCCCATTTTCGCGAAGGCGAACTTTCCAAGCTGCGGGCTCATCTGGTCAGCGAGCGGCATCTGATCCGGGTGGCGCAACGGCTGGAACTGGGGCACTATCTTCGGCTGGGCCGGGGCGAAGAAAAGAGTGGGGGCCGCTGCAAGACAGCGCTGCTGGTGGACGCGCTGGAGGCGATTCTGGCCGCGATTTACCTGGACGGCGGGCTGGAAGCGGCGCGGGCGTTCATCCTGCGCGAGATTCTGACGCCGGAACTGGAGCGGATGGAGCGGCAAGGCGGCACGCTGCCGGTGACAGATTTCAAATCAGCACTGCAGGAAACTTTGCAGGGACTCGGCATCCCCCAGCCGTCGTATTTGCTGGTGGAAGAAGCGGGACCGGAGCACAACAAGACGTTCACCGTGGAGGTCCGCCTCAATACAAAAGAAGGGAAAGGCGGAACGGAGTTTGTGGGGCGCGCGCAAGGATCGACCAAGAAAGCGGCCGAGCAGGATGCCGCACGACAGGCGCTGGCCTATCTGGCTGCAAGGCCGAACTGGGCGGGCGCGAGGCCGGTGCGGGGAGTCGTACGGGGTGGATAAGGTGGATACGTGGAGTCGATGAATCCCCCAGAAGTTGACAGGGCGGCCCGGGCAACGGGAGTGGGCATGGTCGGTTCGTTGCAGTCGCTGCTGGGAACGGTGGTGATCGCGGTGTTCGTGATCACGTTCATTGTGCAAGCCTTCCAGATCCCCTCCCCGTCGATGGAGAATACGCTCCTCGTGGGCGATTACTTGCTGGTTAACAAGTTGTGTTACGGCGGAGGCAGCCTGGGCGACTATTTCATGCCCTACCACAAGATCCAGCGGGGCGACATCATCGTATTTCATTATCCGGTGAGCCCGGCCCAGCATTTTGTAAAGCGCGTGGTCGGGGTGCCGGGAGATCGCGTAAAGCTGGTCAACAAGCAGGTTTGGGTGAATGGCACACCGTTGAAGGAGCCGTATGCGCACTTCACGAAGAGCGATGCCGACCTGTTTCGCGACGACTTCCCCCGCCTGGACCTTCCCCAGGGAGTGATCCCGGAATGGTGGCTGCAAATGCGAAAGCTGGTGGAAGATGGCCAGTTGATCGTTCCCGAAGGGCACTACTTCGCCATGGGCGACAATCGCGACGACAGTTACGACAGCCGCTACTGGGGATTCGTGCCCAAGGAAAATATTATTGGCCGGCCGCTGCTGATTTACTGGTCGGTGCAAAGCACCGAAGGGGAACTGTCGCCGTCAACGGTGGGTGATAAACTGTATCACTTCGCGTACGCGGTGACCCACCTCTTCCAGATCACACGCTGGAACCGCACTTTGCGGCTGGTGAGGTAAGGCCTCGGAATGAGCGCCGGCAGAGCGCCGGAGATTCAAACGGACGATCAAAGTGGCCAAAAAACAAAAAGTCAATCCCGCTGCCGAACCAGAGAAACCGCGCGAAACCACGGTGGAGTTTCTGGCCTCGCTGGCGGCGGTGCTGGTGACTGGGCTGTTCATCATCACGTTCGTGGTGCAGGCCTTCGAGATCCCTTCCAGTTCCATGGAGGAGACGCTGCTGATCGGCGACCACGTTTTCGTGAACCGTATCCAGTTCGCGCCGAAGAGTTCGTGGGTCGGACCACTGCTTCCCTATCGCGACGTGCGGCGCGGCGATATTGTGGTATTCCTGCATCCCGACCCGCACGATGCCGGAACCTACGTAGTGAAGCGCATCATGGGGGTTCCGGGAGATCGCATCCACTTGCGGAACGGCGTGGTTTATCGCAATGGCCAGGCTTTGACTGAACCCTACGTGCAGGACACCAGCACCCCTGTAGATCAACGTCAGGAAAGTTACCTCGACACGCAACGTGGATCGTGGGCCTACCGTAACAACTTCCCCGCCGTACCACCTTCGGACGAGTACAACGTTTATCCCAACTGGCTGGTGGAGTTGCCATCGCACATTCAGGGAAACGATCTGGTTGTGCCTCCGGGCTACTATTTCGCCATGGGCGACCATCGCGATGTGAGCCTCGACAGCCGCTACTGGGGCTTCATCCCCAAGGAGAACATCATCGGCCGGCCGATGTTCATCTATTGGTCGTTTGAAACACCCTCCAACCAGTATCAGAAGACAGATATTGGGGACCGCGTTGGCTTCCTGGCGCACGTTGTGTTGCATTTCTTTGACGAGACGCGTTGGCGGCGAACGCTGCGAGTGGTGCGGTGAAGTTGCCGTGAGGCATTTTTCCTCCAAGCAGCGGGTGGTGGCCGCGGTGGCGGCGATGCTGCTCGTCCTTTTCTTTCTCCGTCCCGGAGCCCAGCATCTCAAGGCGCGCATTGCTCATTCCGTCAGCCTGGCCCTGGCGCGGCCGGTGGATATCGGATCGGTACACATCCGGATGCTGCCGAGACCCGGATTCGATCTGGAAAATCTGGTGATCTACGAGGACCCAGCGTTCGGGTCGGAACCCATGCTGCGGGCGCAGGAAGTCACCGCCCTGGTGCGTCTGACTTCGCTGGCGCGCGGGCATCTCGACATTTCCCGGTTGGAGTTGACTGAACCCAGCCTGAACCTGGTGCGAAGAGAAGACGGACATTGGAATCTGGAAACCCTGCTCGAGCACACGGCGCACATTCCGCTGGCGCCGACGGCGAAATCGAAGTCGGAGGCGCGCCCGGGATTTCCATACATTGAGGCAAGTTCCGCACGAATCAATTTCAAGACAGGTCAGGAAAAGAAGCCATATGCGCTCATCAACGCGGATTTTGCCTTGTGGCAGGATTCCGAAAACACGTGGGGCGTGCGCCTGAAGGCGGAACCAGTGCGCACCGACGTGGGCCTGAGCGACACGGGCCTGGTGCGGATGAGCGGCAGGTGGCAGCGTGCCGGCACTCTGCGCGAAACTCCACTGCAGTTCACCCTGGAATGGGAGCGCGCGCAACTTGGGCAAATGAGCAAGCTCGTCTCGGGAAACGACCGGGGCTGGCGAGGCGGAGTGCAACTGGATGCGACGCTGCAAGGAACGCCTGCGGCGTTGCATGTTTCGACCAGCGCATCCATTCAGGATTTCCATCGCTACGACATTGCGAGCGGCGAGCCGCTCGTACTGGCAGCACACTGTGATGCCCAGTACAGTTCGGTCGACCGCGTGTTGCACCAGATTTTCTGCAGCGGGCCGGTGGGCAACGGCGCAGTCACCCTGCACGGCGACATCGGGCTGCCCGGAACGAATGTTGCCAGATTAGCATTGGAGGTGGAGCAGGTTCCGGTCAGCGCGTTAGCTGACCTCGCGCGCCGCTCCAAAAAGGATCTGTCCCCAGATTTGGTGGCCACGGGGACGGTGCAGGGCAGCTTTACGCTGCGCGCAGGGGAATCGGGGCCTGCCGGGATGCACTTTGAAGGCCGGGGCGAGATCGCTGATCTTCGTCTCGGATCGGGTCCAGGCTCGGCCACCGGCAAGACGGACCTGGGACCTGAGACCGTGCCCTTCGCGCTCGATTTCGGCCGGAAGGATGTCGGGGCCCGAGGCAGCAAGGAACCTCACAACTTTGAACAAGACGCCGCGATTCTGCCCACGCCCGGCGAGCTGCGCCTGAGATTCGGCTCGGTTTCCGTCGCTATGGGTAGACCGGCGCCGGTGGCGATGCAGGGCTGGGTTGCACGTTCAGGCTACAGCCTCAACCTGAGCGGGGAGGGCGAAGTGTCGCATGCCCTGCGCCTGGCGAGGCTCCTGGGCCTGCCCGCATTAAATACTGCAGCCGAAGGCACGGCCCAGATGAACCTGCAGATTGCTGGTTCGTGGATGGGGTGGGAGTCGGGCAATCCGGTGGGCTTTTCTGCGCCGCGAGTTACAGGCAAGGCGCAACTGCGCAACGTTCGGGTGGAACTGCGCGGCGTGAACCGGCCCATTGAGATAGCGTCCGCCGAAGTCAAACTTTCTCCGGAGGACGTGCGAGTTGAAAAGCTCACTGCTGCCGGAGGCGGCGCACACTGGGCGGGATCTCTGGCCTTGCCGCGTGGATGCGGCGTGCCTGCGGCCTGCGTGGTTCACTTCAATCTGAATAGCGACGAGATCGACCTCGGTGAACTCCATCAGTGGCTGGGCGCGAGGCCGAATCAGAGACGGTGGTATCAAGTGCTCACGGCGGGTACGCCGGCTGGGCCGACATTCTTCGACAACCTCCGTGCCTCCGGGAAGATCAGCGCCGCCCACCTGCGGATTCGAGATGCCGTTGCCAGCAGCGTTTCCGCGTCACTCGATCTGGATCGCGGTAAGTTGAAACTCTCCGACCTGCGGGCAGACTTTCTGGGCGGAAAGCATCGCGGCGATTGGCAAGGCGATTTCACGGCCAGCCCTCCGGCGTTTACCGGCAATGGAACTCTGACGGGAATTTCGCTCGCGCAAGCAGCCAGGATCATGCACGATCGCTGGATTGATGGCATCGCACACGGAACTTATCAGCTATCGGCGTCGGGAACATCTTCAGGCGAGTTCTGGCAGTCGGCCGATGGCACAATCGACGTTGACATTAGTAATGGCCTCTTGCCGCACGTATCGCTGGGGAGCGACGCCGAGCCACTGCAGATCGAACGGTTCGAAGGGCTGGCTCACCTGCACGATGGAAAAATCGAGATTAAGGAGGCGCGCTTGAGTTCCCCGGGCAACACCTTCCGGGTGAGCGGCTCAGTTTCGTTGAGCCGGGAAATCGATCTCAAGCTGGCGCGCAGCCCTTTCATGACCCCGCTCCACGGTACGTCACGCGGATACACCATCACCGGGACATTGGCGCAGCCTCGCGTTCTGCAGGTGCCTGGCATCGAGACTCAGGCGCAGCTGAAGGTAAAATAACGCTGACGCGTTCGTTACGGAACGAATCCCGTACCGCGCAAGACCTTCCCGGGAAGCGCTCCTGACATCTTGCCCTGATCGATCACCGGCACACCATTCACCAGAACGTACTCCATCCCTTCCGAGAGCTGATTCGGGTTCTCGAACGTGGCCAGATCGCGCACGGTTGCGGGATCAAAGATCACAACGTCCGCCCACATTCCGGCCTTGAGCACGCCGCGGTCGGCAAGGCGAAGGCGCTGTGCCGGTAGCGCCGAGAACTTGCGGATCGCGTCTTCCAGGGTGAGGACTTTGTCCTCGCGGACATACTTGCGAAGGATACGCGGGAAGGTGCCATAGGCGCGGGGATGCGGATGCTCCTGCCCGAGAAGTCCTTCGGGCGACGTTCCGGACGAATCGTTGTCGATTGCGACCCAGGGTTGTTGCAGCGCGAGCGTCACATCGGGTTGAGACATGCCGAAAACGGCAACGCCCGCGAAGGGATCGTCGATTAAGAAATCGAAGAGCGCATCCATGGGGTCTTCATTCCACAACTTCGCAATTTCTGACAAGCGTTTGCCTTGAAGCGGCAGCATCTTGGGATTCTGCACCACGCCGATCATGATCGCGTCCGGGCCGGGGATCTCCTGCCATTCGTTATCCCAGTCCTTCGAAGGCGTCAGCATGTCTTTGCGGATGCGCTCGCGCGTGGCAGGATCTTTCAGGCGCTCGACGAGTTTGGTGGTGCCGCCGTCGTGCGCCCACTGCGGAATGAAAGCTGAGAAATCGTTGAACCATGCGGTGTAGGCGTAGGTATCGGCAGTGACGTCGGCGCCGGCAGCGCGGGCTGCATTGATTTTCGCAACCACCTCGGGCATGCGTCCCCAGTTGTTCTTTCCCGCCACTTTGATGTGCCAGATTTCTACGGGAACGCGGGCTTCGCGGCCGATGCGCAGAGCTTCGTCGATGGCTTCGAGCACGGCATCGCTCTCGTTGCGCATGTGCGTGGAGTAGATGCCGCCGAACTTGCCAGCCTCGGTGGCAAGCGCGATTAGCTCGTCTGTCTTGGCATAGGGAGCAGGAGCGTATTCGAGCGATGTCGAGACCCCTGCCGCACCGTCCTTCATGGCATCGCGGACCAGCGTTTTCATCTGCTCAAGCTGTTCGGGCGTGGGTTGTTTGTTGTCGTCGCCGAGCACCATGCGGCGGACCTGCGTGGCTCCCACATAGCTGGCGAGATTGATGCCCATGCCCTGTTTTTCCAGGCGGGCAAAGTACTGGCGAAAAGTGCGCCAGTCGGGAGTGATCTTGTAATGATCGTAAGACGAGCGACCGGCCTGGATGATGGCATCGTTGAGCGGGGCCGCGGAATCTCCCTCGCCTGTAATCTCCGTCGTGATCCCCTGACAAATTTTCGAAGGCAGACGCGGATCGACAAGGATGGTGAGTTCCGACTGGCCGAGCATGTCGATGAAGCCGGGCGCAACGACTTTCCCGCCGGCGTCGATGGTCCGCTTCCGCGACGCTGTGGCCAGGTTACCGATGGCGGCGATTCTTCCGTCGCGGATGCCAATGTCGCCGGAATACCATGGAGAGCCCGTACCGTCCATGATGTGACCATTGGTGATCACGAGGTCGAATGCAGCCGGCGTTTGCGCCAATAACGGGCATACGGATGCAACCACAATCAGCAGGACGAACGTACGACGCAGTCCGAAACTAGCTTCCATCGATTCTCCTTCGGTGTGAGATTGCCCCCAACACAATCCAGATCCCCAGCGCGAGCCACTCGTACGCCGTAAAGTGGCCGGGCACGAGCGGCACAACTTTCATCAGCAACATCGCGATTCCCACTAGCAGTCCAAACACGGGCACACCCCGCTCAACCGCCGAAAGTTGAATACGGTTGGGGTGCGCTCCGGCTCGCCCCAGGAAAATGCATGCCGCGCACGTCGCAGACCACCCGATTGCACAGGCAACGGAGCCGACCTCGGTAATCGGCACCAGGATGGCGTCTCCGAGCAGCATACACGCGCCCGTGGCCAGGCCTATGCACAGAACTGCAACGGATGGCGTTTGAAATCGGGAGTGAATCTGGCCGGCTCGCGGGTCGACTGTGCCCCGGCGGCCCATGGCAAACAGCAAGCGGCTGGCGGCCACAAAGTTTCCGTTAAAGCACTTGAATAGCGACAACAGGGCAGCCGCTAAAATGATGTTGACGATCCAGCGCGAGCCCACGGCCCGCTGGAAGGCGACCGCGGTCATGAACTTTTCGCCGAGCAAATCATGCCACGGAGCCACGAAACCTACGGCAGCGACGATCAGTGTGTAAAACAAAATCCCGACAACGATGGCAATCCAGATCGCGCGATAAAAGCCGCGCGCACGCAAATCAGGACTGGCCTCTTCCGCCGCCTTGCCTACGGATTCGAATCCGGTCATGAAGTAGGGGACGATCTGCATGACCAGCAGAATGGAAACGAAAGGAGCATGGGTAAAGAGCGGCGGAAAATTACGCGGCGATCCCCGGCTGACTCCCATGGCCACGAACACAACAAAGAGCGCGAGGGTGCCGAAGCTGGTCCAATTTTGAAAGGTGGCGCTGAGTCGGATGCCGCGGTAGTTCAGCACCGTAAGCAGCGCGGTGAGGCCCAACCCGATCGCCAGGTGCGGAAGATACACCGGGCGGCCGGCAATTCGATACAGCTCCACTGAATCGAGCGCGGGAAAAATGTAGCCGGCGATGCGGCCGACCGCCACGGCCTCCCAGGGGCAGACGATGAAGTAGGCCAGCATCATCATCCAGCCGGTGGCGAAACTGATTGGCCGGGAAAAAGCCGCCGAAGTGTAGGCGATCTCGCCGGCGGCATCGGGCATGGCCATGACCAGCCTGCCGTAAACCCAGCCAATGGGCAGCAACAGCGCCCCTCCGATGGCGAAGCCCAGCAGCGCGCCCAGAGCGCCTCCGCGCGAGAGCCAGTCGTCCATGACTACCAGCCAGCCGACACCCACCATAGTGCCCCAGCCCAGCGTGAAGTAGTCGGTGACGCGCAGTTTGCGGGCGAGCGTGGTCACGGGTTCGATGAAATGCCTTAGTTGCCGATCGAGAAGCGGCGCGAATTATAAAACATCTAGGCCAGAAGGGAGCCGCATTATCATGGGATTCCAGCCAAGCTGGTCGAAGCGAAGTTGTCTTGCGGGGAAAGTTGCAGTGCGAGACCTGGTTTCTGGGTGCAGGTTTCCGCGTGTTAGTATCGAAACCAGCTCTGCGTGATACTTCAACCTGCCAACATGGGTGCCGTTCCGCTGACCGTGCCTCGGCTGTTGTCATCCGGTCCCGTTGAGAATAGATGACATCTTCCACCAAATTGCGGAAACGCGTGCTCAGCGGTATGCGTCCCACTGGGAAACTGCACCTGGGCAACTATGTGGGCGCGCTGGACAACTGGGTGCGCATGCAGGACGAGTATCAATGCTTCTTCTGCGTGGTCGACTGGCACGCGCTCACGACGGATTATGCCGACACCTCGCGCGTGGAGGAGAATTCGCTGGAGGTGACCCTCGATTGGTTGGCGGCGGGGCTCGATCCGGAAAAGTCCGTGATCTTCCTGCAGTCGCACGTCCGGGCGCACGCCGAACTGCATCTGCTCCTTTCGATGATTACGCCCCTGGGCTGGCTGGAACGGGTTCCGACCTACAAGGAGCAACGGGAGAACATTAAGGACAAAGACCTGGGGACCTATGGCTTTCTGGGATATCCCGTGCTGCAAGCTGCCGACATCTTGATCTACAAAGCTGATGTCGTGCCGGTAGGTGAAGATCAGGTTGCGCATGTGGAGCTTACGCGGGAAATCGCCCGGCGGTTCAACACATTCTACGGATCACCGAAGCAAGTCTTCCCCGAGCCGCAAGTTCTGCTCACGCGCGCGCCTAAGTTGCCTGGCACCGATGGCCGCAAAATGTCGAAGTCGTACGGAAACACGATCCTGCTCACCGATCCCGAGCCGGTGGTGCGGCAGAAGTTGAAGACCATGGTCACAGACCCGGCTCGCGTGCGGCGTTCGGATCCCGGCAACCCCGATGTTTGTCCGGTCGGCGATTTGCACAGAATCTTCAGCAGCCAGCAAACGATGGCCAAGGTAAATGAAGGCTGCCGCTCGGCGGGCATTGGCTGCATCGAGTGCAAAGGCTGGGCCGCCGACGCCCTGGTGCAATTGCTGAATCCCATGCAGGAGCGGCGCAAGAAATTTGAAGAGAATCCGAGGCTGGCCTGGGATATTCTGGAAGCAGGCTCGGAGCGGGCAAGCAAGGCGGCAGAGGAAACCATGGCGGACGTGCGGCAGGCTATGGGTATGTCGCTCGATTATGAGCCACCCACGGCGTCAGAGGGTTCTTAGGGTCCATGATGGAAGAGACAAAAGTTGTTGCTTCTGCGGCAAACGTCGAGGATTCCATCCCCGCGATGGTCGGAGCCCGGCCCACGGGTACGAAGCTGAGCGTGATTGATGGCAAGTCGCAGAAAAAAGAAGAGAGCGACTTTCCGTTTGCCGTCTCCGTGGGAGACGTCTACGAAGGCCCGCTCGACCTGCTGCTCGACCTGATCCGCAAGCAGGATATCGACATTTACGATATTCCCATCGCCCGCATCACGGCCCAGTATCTGGCTTACGTGGAAAAGATTCGCGAGCTGGATGTGAATGTGGCTGCCGATTTTATCTACATGGCCGCGGTCCTGATTCACATCAAGTCGAAGATGCTGCTGCCGCGCGATCCATTGGCAGCGCCGGAGGAACCGGAAGATCCGCGGACGGAACTGGTGAACCGCCTGCTGGAGCATGAGAAGTTCAAGTCGGCAGCGCAGATGCTCCTCCAAAAGCAGCAGATCGAAGATGCGGTGCTCTCGAATCCGGCGCTGCGGGAATTCATGGACGCCGAAGGCACCGAGCAGGAAATTGCCGCCGACGTGATCGATCTGGTCAAGACGTTTCAGCAGGTGCTGGAGCGGGTGCGCACGCGGCCGGTCATCAACGTCGACGAGGAAACCGTTACCGTGGGCCAGATGATTGACTATTTGCGGCGGCGGCTGTCGCTGGAAGACCGGCCGATCCGGCTGAAGCAACTTTTGACGCGGGTGCCTTCCCGTCCGGCGCTGGTCTGTATGTTCCTCGCGCTGCTCGAGTTGGTGCGGCTGCAAGCCATCCAGGTGCGGCAAGACCGGCTGTTCGGCGAGATCGCGGTGCGCAAGCACACGCACTTCGACGAAATCATGAATGAGCGCGCGGCGATAAGAGATGATTGGAGATAGAAAAGCAGTTGCCAGTTGTCAGTTGCCGGTCAAGACTGCCGACTTTCTGCTGGCACCTGGTAACTGGCAGCTGAAACTGATCTTATGAGTTTAAAAGCCCAACTCGAAGCCATCATTTACGCGGCGGAGACGCCCATCACGCTGGAGCAGATGGTCCTGCTCGTCAAAGAATCGGTGACTGCGGCGGGCGCGGCGGACGACGCCGAGGTCAAGTCGCGCGTGCGCTCCAGCCTGGAAGAACTCGTCGGCGAATACGGCAGCCCCGATCACGGGATCGAGATTCGGCAGGTCGCGGGCGGCTATCGCATGTCCACCAAGCCCGAGCAGCACGAAGTGGTGCGCGCGTACGCCAAGGCCCTGAAGCCGCCGATCCGGCTGTCACTGCCGGCGCTCGAGACGCTGGCTGTGATTGCCTACAAGCAGCCGGTCACGGTGCCGGAGATCAACGACATTCGCGGCGTGGATTCCGGCGGCGTGATTGGAACGCTGCTCGATCGCAAGCTGATCACGACCGCGGGGCGCAAGCAGGTGATCGGGCGACCGATTCTCTACAAGACGACCCGGGAATTCCTGATGCGTTTTGGGCTGAAGGATGTCAATGAACTGCCCAGCATGGAAGAGTTCGAAAAGTTGGTCGCGGAATCGTTCCAGGCGGAGCTGATTCCGGCGGAGAGCTCCGAAGGTGAAATCGCTGGCACGTCCGAAGCACCCGCACCCGCTTCGGAAGAAGACGAATCCACCGTGGAGGCAAGCGCCCGCACGCAAGAAGCCGATGCGAACCAGCCACGAGAAGAAGAAATAGAAAAGTCCGCAGCTCCTCGGCAAGACTGACCACCGCGAATCGCCTTCACAGATCGGATGTTGTCCACCATGCCTACGGAACGCCTGCAGAAAATCATCGCCGCGGCCGGAATTGCCTCCCGGCGCAAGGCTGAGGAACTGATTTCCTCTGGCCACGTGCAGGTGAACGGGCAGGTTGTCAGCGAACTGGGAAGCAAGGCCGATCCGGAGACGGACCACATCCGCGTGAACGGCAAGCTGCTCCACGGAGGCCAGCGGCACGTCTATCTCCTTCTGAACAAACCCAAGGGATACGTCACCACCATGAGCGATCCCGAGAAGCGCCCCACGGTGATGGAGTTGATCCGCGGCGTCAAGGAACGCGTGTATCCGGTGGGACGCCTCGACTATGCCAGCGAAGGTCTGCTGCTGCTCACCAACGATGGCGAACTGGCGCACGGACTGATGAAGGCAGCCTCGCACGTGGCGAAAACTTACGTAGTCAAAGTGGCGGGCACGCCGAGCGAGGATGCGATCGCGAAATTGCGAGAGGGAGTTTTCATTGCCACCGATGACGGCAAGCGAGTCAAGACTGGCCCCGCCGGGGTTCGAATCGTGAAGGAGGCGGCGAATCCCTGGTACGAGATCACGCTGATCGAAGGCCGGAACCGGCAAATCCGCCGCATGTTTGAAAAAGTTGGTCACCACGTGGAAAAGATCAAGCGTGTGCGCTACGGACCACTCACCCTGGACGTGCCGCCCGGCAAATTTCGCCCGCTCACCCTTCACGAAGTGAGCCGGCTGAAATTGGCGTGCACTACTGGGATGGCGAGCGCGAAGCGTTTCATGGCATGATGGGCCAGCCAGATGAGTCGTTTCTTTGATCTAGTCGCCAAGCCGGCTCGGGAAATGGGCGATTATTATCCGACTCCAGCATCGGTGTCGGAATACCGCGGGCCGCTGATCAGGCTCGATTCCAACGAGAATCCATTCGGCCCCTCGCCGCGGGCCATCGACGCCATGCGCGTCGCGCTGGCTGGCGTAAATTTCTATCCCGAAGACGATTGCGGCAGGTTGCGCAGCAAGCTGGCCATTTCTCACGAACTTCAACCCGACCAGGTGCTGGTCACCGCCGGATCGACCGCCCTGCTCAGCCTGCTTTGCCAGACACTGCTGGCGCCGGGTCTGAATGCCGTGACGAGTGCGCGCTCCTTCATCGTGTATTCGCTCGCAGTTCACGCCACGGGCGCCAGTTTGATCGAGACACCCACCCTCAACGACGGCTTCGATCTGGGCGCGATTCTGGCGGTGATCGACGCGAACACGCGCATCGTGTTCCTGGCCAATCCAAACAATCCGACAGGGACCGTGCTGGAGGCTCCGGTCATCGAGCGCTTCCTCGCGGAAGTTCCCGGCCACGTGGTGATCGTCCTGGACGAGGCTTACTACGAGTTCGCCAAGCTTTTCGCGGCCCTGCGTGGAATGACCTACTCGAGATCGCTGGATTACGTCCGCCACGGCGCGAGCGTGGTGGTGTTGCGCACGTTTTCCAAGGTTCATGGGCTGGCCGGTTTGCGGGTGGGATACGGCCTTGGGCCCGCTGAATTGCTGGGGTATTGCGCCCGCATGCGCAACACGTTTTCGGTTTCGTCCGTAGCGCAGGCGGCGGCGCTCGCGGCTATGGACCAACACGAGTATGTGGACAGCGTGGTCGAAAACAACGCAGCGCAGGCGGAAGTGCTCACGCACGCGCTGTCGAACCTCGGATATCGCGTGGTTCCGACCTGGGCCAACTTTTTGTATTGCGATCTGGGGGAGGATGCCGCAGCGGTGGCAGCGCGCTTGAGGGATGAAGGCGTCAGCGTGCGCCCGCTGGGATCCTGGGGAGCGCCAACCTGCATCCGCGTGACGATTGGCACGCCTGAGCAAAACCAGTTTTTTCTGGCGGCGGTGCAGCGCATCGCATTGGGCGATTCCGCCATCGGGCAATCCGGAGCAGGCCCAGGGCTGGATGCTAAGGAGCCATAAGCGGCGTGCGAGCTGCTCCGAATAGTCCGGCGTCACTCCCTAACAAGGCACGCGTGATGATGGTCTTTCTCGCGGTTCGGCTGTCGACCTGGGCCGAAGCGCCCTCGGCATCTTCCTTGCCGAGAGGGTCAGCAGGGGCAGTCGCGGCGTAGACCAGTGAGCGCTCCCGTATCTCCTCAAACATGGTGGGAGCAAACGCATCCCAGGCGCTCGACACGCCCCCGCCAATCACGTACATGTCGAGATTCAGCACGTTGATGACATCCGCCAAGAGGATGCCCAGATACCGGCCAAAGCGCCGGAAGATGCGCCGGGCATCTTCATTGCCCTGAATGGTGAGGTTGTAAATCGACTTGGCGCTGAACTCTGCGTCCGAACCGGAAGCCTTCGCCAGTTCCGGCGCTTCTCCACTGGCGATGGCTTCGCGGGTCATGCGGACGACGGCGGTAGCGGACGCGTATTGCTCCGCGCATCCGCGGTTTCCGCAGCCGCAGGGATGGCCCCCTGGTTCGACCGTGACATGGCCGAATTCTCCCGCCATGCCGTGCATTCCGTGCCAGATTTTTCCGTCGAGCACAATGCCGCCGCCGATTCCCGTGCCGAGCGTAACGATGGCCATGTTCGGAACCTCGCGGGCCGCGCCCATCCACTTCTCTCCCAGGGCTGCGACGTTGGCGTCGTTTTCCAAAATGACGCGCGCTCCCAGGCGTTGCTCAATCTCGGCCCGCACCGGATAGTCCGCCCAGCCCGGCAGATTGGCCGACTTCCGCAGCATTCCGGTTTGCATGTCGATGATGCCGGGCACGCCGATGCCAGCCCCGAGGAACGTTCCCGAAGCACGGTACTTGCCGGAAAGATGGCGGATCGAATCGCACATCTCGTTGATTACGTGATCGCGACCGAGGGCGACCTTGGTCCCGAGCGTGACCTTTTCGAGCAGCTGCCCCTCGCTGTTGACGGCGGCGATACGAAGATTGGTGCCACCAAGATCGACTCCGATGGAAAAGTCAGGCATGGCGAGAGAAGATTAACAGAACGTTAGAGGAGGTTTCTCATTGTTGATTGCTGAATTTGTGATTGTTGATTGAGTAATGACAAATTCACGGAAGAGGAGGGTCAATCAGCAATCAGGAAATCAACAATCAACAATTGGCCCAGGCCTCTGGTTACTTCTGGCACTTCGGGCAATAGTGGCTGCTGCGGCCCGCGATCACCACCCGCTTGATGGGCGTCTTGCACACCAGGCAGGGTTCCCCCGCACGGCCATAGACGCGGTGCTGCGACTGGAAGAGGCCTTCTTCCCCGTCGGCATCGACATAGTCCGAGATGGAGGAGCCGCCGAGGGCAATCGCCTCTTGCAGGACTTCTTTCACCGCAGCCAGCAACTTGGCCAGCTTTTCGCGTGGAATGGTCGAGGCGCGGCGGCGTGGCCGAATTCCGGCGCGGAACAGAGATTCATCGGCATAAATGTTTCCCACGCCGCGAAGCAGTTTCTGATTCAGCAAGGCGCTCTTGATCGGAGTCTTACGCCCATGAAACAGGGCGACGAAGCGATCGAGGCCGGCTTCCAACGGCTCGATTCCACCCGCATCGAAGTCGCCGGCTGGGGCAACGCTCAACCGCCCGAAGCGGCGTGGGTCGACAAAGCGGAGCTCCCTGCCCGAGGCCAGCTTGAGAATGGCGTGAGTGTGGCTCAGCACCTCGGCGTGCGGCTCACACACCTGCAGGCGGCCGGTCATTCCCAGGTGGACAATCCATTGCGCTCTGGTTTGGGCGGGACTTGTTTGTGTGGGGCGGACACTCCTGTCCGCCTCTGCGTGCGCCGTCGATGAAGACTGCCGCGGCCTCACCGTGGTTCCCGCACGCACTGCGTCAGACTTCCTGCCTTTCGCGGACAAAGCCTGCCCTGAGCCTGCCGAAGGGAGTGTCCGCGCCACACCGTTCCGCTCCAGGTCGAAGACAATGTGCTTGCCCATGCGCCGGACCGTCAGGATGCGGCTGCTTTCCAGCGTGGCGGCAATCTCGCGCGCCGGAGACTTCAGCGGCTCCGGCTTCTGGCCCAGCCAGACTGATTCCACGATCTCTCCGCTGACGCGCTTGGCGAGTCCCCGGGCAATCGTTTCGACTTCAGGAAGTTCAGGCATGCTCTACCAGTGTACTAAGATCGCCGGGTGACTTCCTGCCTTGGGCCAGCCCCTCGCAGCACTGACAAGCAGACTGATCCTCACCGGGTCGGGCTATTGACACTCCCCCACGAGGATGAAAAAATCTGCGGCGGCACCGTAGTTCTCCGAACCTCCCCGCGGTGTTTTCCAAAAGTCATGCGCGACTCGGCGTAATAGACTACCCAGGTTGTGCGCCGGGCTTCGCCACAACTAGAGCAGGAGACGATGGGCAACTACGCAGCAACGACAGGCCGGGCGACACGCGCGCCGGAGGTAATGGTCAGCTACTCCAGCCAGGACCGCGATCGGGTGATGCAGTTTGTGCGCGCGCTGCGGGCGGCTGGCGTCGCTGTCTGGATTGACCAGGGCGGCATCGACGGCGCCCAGCGCTGGAGCGAAGAAATCGTCAATGCCATCGAAGCCTGCCGCACCGTGATGCTGTTCATCTCGCGTACTTCGATGGAATCGCAAAACATCTCCAGAGAAGTGGCGCTGGCCTGGGAAAGCGGCAAGCATTTTCTGCCGGTCGCACTGGAAGAAGCGAAAATCCCCAAGAGCATGCAGTACCAGCTGGCGGGAATTCAATACGTCAAGCTGTATGAGGGAGACGCCGACGCAAAGTTTGAATCAGTCCTGCGCGCGCTAGTGCGTCTGGGAGTAAGGGTCTCGCCGTATTCCATGGCGGTGATCAGCGCGGGCCTCGGCGACCGCGAGGAGACCCTGGAATGGCTCGCCAAGTCTTGCGAAGAGCGTTCGGCGGGCCTGGCCAGACTGAAGACAGAGGCGCGATTCCATCCCATGCGCTCGGACCCGCGCTTCGCCGAGCTGGCGAAACGCGCTGAATCGATCGCGCTGGACTCCGAGGATGTGAGCGCGGAAATCGTGTTACCGCAGCCTTTCTCAGCGGGCCACCAGGTGACAGCGCCCTCAGGCCCGACGCCTGTCTGGAAGCGGCTCCTCTGGCCGGACATCGTCGACGCAAAGTCGACGCGGGAGGCTGCAGCGCTGGCGGTCTGGGCGTCGGCCGCGATCATTGCATCCCGGTGGCTGGTTTCCTTTCTTGTTGCCACACCGGCCATCACCGGCGCGGGCTGGTGGAACGATCCCATCGTGCTGACCATCATTTTTGTGTTCATTGGCTTTGGCGTACAGAAGATGGGAAGACCTGCTGCCGTTATCGGCACGGTACTGTGCGCGCTGGGAGCGCTGTTCAACTTGAATATGCTCTCGCCGTTGAAAAACGCGATGCAGCTGCAGGAGACCTATCGCCAGCAGTTCGCCGGACAACCAGACTATGCCGCGCTATATTACGCGGCGTTGTTCGGCGGAGTCGCTGGCATCGTGTTCGTGCTGGCTTTCGTGAATGCCTGGCGCGGCACTTTTGCCTATCGCGCCATGGTGCAGGCCCGGCAGACGCAGGATAAGCAGGACGCGCTGAGCCCGGAGGATCTGCTGGCGGTGCGGCGCAGGGTCATGGGCGTAATCCAGCGTGTGTGGGGAACCGGACCGCTGTCTACGGCGAAGACGGCGCCCGAGACCGCGCCTGCCGCCGCGACGACAACCGCAATCGCAATGCCTGTTCAATTTCGGGCGCCGTTGGAGGCCCCGGCGGTAGCGGCGCACCCCGCGACGGAGACCCTGTCCAGCTTGGAACCATCGGACGACGAAACCCAGTCAGCTCTAACGTTGCAGCCCGACTTGCGGAGTTCTGTTGTCGCATCCGCTTCGGTCGAAATTTCAAATGGGGCTCCCGTGGCGCTCGATCAATTCCCGGAGATCGACGACGCGCCCGATGTGCACACGCTCGCCGACCTGGTAGGCAGCAATCCTTTCCGGCTCGGGCACGCTCTGGTTTTTCTGGCCGCCAACGTCGTCACCGGTCTGGTTTTCACGCTGGCGCGCAGCATCTTGATCAGCGGGCCGTTTCACCCGGTCTACTGGCAGTATGCGATCCTGCACGGTATCGCCTTCACCCTGGCGACTTTGCTTGCGTACTGTTTCGTCCGCCGGGGATGGACTGCGGCGGTGGTCGCGGCTGCTGCTACTGTTCTCTTGATGCTGCCGGTCTGCCACTTCACACTGGGGACATTCAACCTCGGGGATTTGTTCTATCGCGAGCAATTTCAGGAGTTTCTTCTGATCCCCTTTGTGGATAGCCTGGTCACATTGCTCGGGCTGTTTTTCCTCATTCCCCGAATCCGTCCGCTGGTGCTGGCGCTGTGGACGGGCTCCGTTTGCGCTGAAGTTGCAACTTCGATGCTGCTGACGACGCTGCGCGAGTTGGGATCGGCCGCTCCGCCAGATCCTGTCCTGGCTGCGACGATCGCCTTCTTTGTGGGTGTGCGCAGCCTGGTGTTCGCTGGAGTGTTTTGGGCCGGGCTTAGGTTTTCGGGAGTCGGTCGCCGCACTGCCCATTAGCGCGGAGGACTGCGTCGCAAGTCTTGAAGGTTAGTCTTTCAGAGGAACCACCGCGCTTCCGTCGCGGCAGAAGGTTGCAACTTTTTGCAGGTCGCCGTTGGCGGTTGGGACGGTCATCACCGGGCCGTAGCAATAGACCGCATGGCCGGTGGCGGCGAAGTACCAGCGTCCCCCTTTTGAGCGCTGCGCGATGTGGCTGGAAGGCTGGCGCGGAGCCTGTGGCGGCTTCGCGACAGACAGACTTAACAACAAGGCTAGGGTCAGAGCCTTCATTTTTGTCTTCCAGAAACTGGGGGACAACCACCACTTAAACTAAAGACTTAAATCGTCACCAACACGCGGCGCTGGTCGCCGGGGTCTGCAGCCGGTTGCGGAGGAAGCTGGACCTTGGGCTTTGCAGTCTTGCCCGCCTGGTGCTGGTTCCGGTGCTGCGGTAAAACCTGGGTTGACGGGGCCTCGGTCGAGGGAACCTGAGTCGACGGAGCTTTGCCGTGGCGAAGCGTGTCAGCCGTGATCTTGTCTTGCCCGGCTTTTGCCTTCAACGCCCAAAGCTGCCGGCTATCGTCGAGCAATTGCAGAATGAAATTGCGCTGCGACTGGATCGTCGAATTCTGGAACACGATCAGTAGCGTCATCAGGCCATAGGAAAACAGAAACAGCACAGTGAGCAGCGGAAGCAGGCTGCGCTTCTTCGTCCCAGCCAAAATCTGCCCAACGCCCGTGTTTCCCGAAGCAGTCGTCAAAGTGCACCCCGCCTTAGCCTGGCAACGGCTGGCGAATGGACAATTGCAGCTTGTCCACCAATGATCGGGCTAGCGAGAACTCGTTGAAACGGATGGAGTTACGTCAGAGGCAGGCCAGGTCTGCGTGTGCTCCAAGTGCAACTCAATGCACATAATGAGCAACCAGAACTGGTTACTGGTGTGACTAGGAGGAAGTTTGCCGCAGGGCGCGCATTTCTCGAAGCTATCGAGCCTCACCCGCAAAGCGGGAAACCCGCAGAAGGAAGACTCCGAGCCTACTTTCCCCCCAGTACGAGTTTGGCGATGGTTGCCAACTGCATGTTGGACGTGCCTTCGTAGATCTTGCCGATCTTGGCGTCGCGCCAGTACTTTTCCACGGGATAATCTTTCGTGAATCCGTAGCCGCCGTAGATTTCGATGGCCAGCGAAGTCACGCGCTCCGCAACCTGCGAGGTGAACAGCTTGGTCATGGCGGCTTCCTTCACGAAATTCACGCCGGCGTCTTTCATGCGTGCCGCGTTGTAGACCATCAGCCGGGCAGCCTCGATCTCGGTGGCCATCTGCGCGATCTGGAACTGGATTCCCTGAAAGTCAGAAATGGGCTTGCCGAATTGCTTGCGCTCCAGCGCGTACCTGCAGGCAAACTCCCAGGCGCCGCGAGCCAGGCCGATCATCTGCGCTCCGATGCCGATGCGACCTTCGTTCAGCGTCTCGATCGCGATCTTGTATCCCTTCCCCGGCTCTCCCAGCACGTTGTCCTTAGGCACGCGGCAATCTTCCAGGATGAGTTCGCAAGTCGAGGAAGCGCGGATGCCGAGCTTGTCTTCTTTCTTGCCCACGCTGAATCCAGGCGTGTCTTTCTCCACCAAAAACGCGGTGATCCCTTTATATCCCGCCGCAGGATCGAGCGTGGCAAACAGCACGAACAGCCCGGCCTCCTTGCTGTTGGTGATCCAGAGCTTGCGCCCGTTCAGGACATAGTCGCTTCCTTTGAGTTGAGCGCGAGTTTGCAGGGCAAAGGCATCGGATCCGGAGCTGGCCTCACTGAGCGCGTACGCGCCCAGAGTCTCCGCCGCCATTTTCGGCAGGTAATGCTTCTTCTGCTCATTGCTGCCCCAGCGCAGCAGGGCGTTGTTGACCAGGGTGTTTTGCACGTCGACGATGACGCCAGCCGAGGCGTCCACCCGCGAGAGCTCTTCGACCGCGAGAATCGCTTCGAAAAACTTGGCGCCGCTTCCCCCGTACTGCTCGGGAATCTCGATGCCCATCAGCCCCAGCTGGAAAAACTCGTGGATGAGATCCTTGTCGAAGACGCCCTTCTCGTCCATTTCCTTGACCAGCGGACGAACTTTCTCGTCGGCAAACTGGCGAATGTTGTCGCGGAACAGGATTTCGTCTTCGGTAAGCGTGGTCAGCGGCGTAGGAGTTGTAGCCTGGAGCGTGATCTCGGGCATGAAGACACCTTCAAGAATGGGAGATGGCAAACCGGTAATTTTAGCACTGTCGGGGATAGTCGGAAGAGGTCAGTTGCTACCGGGGATTGGCTGGAAACGGCAATTGAGGTGTCGTTGGCACGAACGGATCCGGCACGGACTGAATGTGTTCCCGTCGCAATTTATCCACCAGTGCCTTCAATTCAGGCGATCCCACGTAGATTCGTCCTCTTCGTTCCCCAGTCGGTATGAGGAAGCCAGCATCCACAGCTGCTTTCAAATCCCGGCTTGCCATTACGTCGTTCAATTCAGCCAAATTGCGATAACTGGAATTCCGGACACTGTACCCAATCGCTCCATCCGCAATTGCATAAATCAGCCGTTCCGGAAGACCGCGCCGAGAAATCATTAATTCCAGTTCTTGCCACAACAAGTCCATAACTCTTGTTCTCATGAGCAGGGTGGTTGCCTGCCGAAAATGAGCGGTCAGATTGAACTGAATCCATGCGCGTGTACTATTCCTTGGATGCCACGATCCCTCGCCAGTCTGAGCTAGAACGTTGTAGTAATCTTGCGTATTGCGTCCGAGATATTCCTCAATCGATGAGAATTCAGATTCAAGAATCCCTTCCCTGCCGAGAACAAGTGTTTGCAGACACCGCGCCATTCTCCCGTTTCCGTCAGAGAAGGGATGAATCATGACCAAGTTTAGATGCGCCATTGCTCCCTTGACGAGAGCATGTGGACAATCGTCTTCATCATTGAGATATTCTATTAGCTCCTCAATCAAACCGGGCACTGTTTCAATATCAGGGCCTTCATACACTACTTCGCCTCTCGCCTCATCGCGAACGTAAACAGTTCCGGGTCTCCAATTTCCCGGATTCTTCGCGAGATCGTGCTGCACCATCATGAAGTGCAGGCCACGAATAAACCCTTCGCTATAGGCAAACTTCGGGTCTTTGGTCAACTGCAGAACGAACGTCATAGCAGTACGGTACCCGGTTACGGCTAACCAAGATTCCCGGTCCGCGGTCAGTGGCTCTTCTCCCTCAACCGCCGCAATGGCGTCTTCAGCCGTGACGTTGTACCCCTCGATACTATTTGAGCCGCGAACGGCGCGGGCAAGGGTATTTCGGCGAAGCAATCCTTTCCATCTTCTCGGCGTGGCCAAGTTGTACTTTAGCGCCCTTCTCGTTTCTTCAATTTTGGCGATAACGTCCTTCTCGGCCTGTGTAAGCTTCTCCGCTTTGAACAGCATATGAGGGAATGTAGTTTAATTTAATACTTTTGTCAAATACTATTTGACATATAGCAATTAGTATTATACTATCTTTCTTGTTGGATGGGTCGCCAGGACGACGACAGGGAGTTGGCCTCCATGACAAAAGCCGCACTCGAGGCATCACTCGCCACTTTGGATACCTGGAATACAGGTGTTCGCAATTCTCGTGGCAATCGGAATCATGGGCGAAGTCGGATTCGGCGTAAGGCATTGGGTTCTGAATAGGCGATTGCAGGCTATCCAACGTGTAGAAGACTTCAACCAAGAGCAGACCATCGCTGGATTAAACAAGGAAGCTGGGGATGCGCGTAAAGATGCCGCCTCAGCAATGGAACGTGCCGCCAAAGCAGAGGAACATCTTGGCGGAGCAAGGAAAGATGCTGCTGAGGCTACTGAACGAGCCGCGGAAGCGAACAAGATCGCCGAGGGGGAAAAGCTGGCGCGCATGAAGCTCGAAGAAAAACTGGCACCTAGAAGCCTCGAACAAGAACAGCGGCAAAGAATCGAGGCTAAACTGAAACCATTTCCCGGCACACCATACGAACTAGGAGTCAACCCGATGCCAGAGGCAATTCGATTCCTAGAAGTCATTGACGGAGTTCTTCGATCTTCGGGTTGGATCAACAAAGAGTCCGAAAAAAAGGACTTCCGTTTCATCTTCACGCTATCAAATGGAACGAAGGTAGAACAAACAATGGTTACTGGGGTGGCATTGCAGTTCACCAATACCTTCTTCGTCGAGCACAAAGCCGCTACCGAAGCGCTTGTACTAGCGTTACGAGGGGAGCAAGTAGAGGTTAGAGCGGAACTTCTCCCCGATTCTGATCCAAGTCCCAAGGCTATCCATGTAATCGTCGGAAGCAAACAATAAATCCCCGAGGCAATCTTGGGGCTGTTCGCTTCTGGCCACTGCACACTACCTGGCAGCGCTTCTACCCGCGGCGGCTGTGCACCAGCTTCAACCCATCCGCCTGCAGGATGCGCTGAATCTGATTGCGGGCATGAACCGACCATGGACCGGTCGTATCGAGCCGCACATACGCCTGCCAGTGCTTGAGCGCCTTGCGCGGTTCGCGCGTTTTCTCATAGGCGAGCGCCAGATTGTAGTGCGCGTCGGCGTAGGTGGGAGCCAGTTGGATCGCCATCTTGTAGGTTTGGATGGCCTCCTGCACGCGCCCGGTTTCGTCCAGCACGTTGCCCAGATCGAAATAAGCCAGGGCATAGCGCGGATCGGCTTCCAGGGCCGCGCGGTAGTGTTTCTCCGCCAGGCTGAAATCCTGACGGTTGTAGTAAAGAGTCCCCAGGTTGATGTGGGCGGCCGCATGGCCCGGCTGAAAATCCAACACTTTGTGATAGGCGGCGAGCGCCTCGGTCTGGGTCGAGGGATCCTCTTCCAGCGCAACCCCCCGGGCGAACCAGACGGCCGCATCGTCCTCATGCGGGCTGGGATCGGGCGCAGGAATGGGCGTACTGGTAACCAGTTTCTCGCCCGGGGCAAAGTCCATGACAAACTGTCCCGCAATCGGCTCCAGCAGCTTGCCGCCGTGGCGGAAGGCAACGCGGTGCCGGCTGGTGGAGGAGGCTCCAGCCTCGACCAAGGGATTACCCATGCCCGCCGCCTGCTTCTGCATGGCTTCCAGGGACTGGCGAATCACCGCCGGTCGCACGCTCATGGCGCACAAATCGCGAACCTTCTTGATTTTCAGCAGATCGGAGAAGGAATAGTTTGGCGCCGGGGCAACAAGCCCGGCACGCTCCCAGTTGGCCAACTGGCGCGGCGTCAGGTGAAGAATTCTGAGTAAATCCGCTCGACTATACACTGTGTTGAACAGTTTCCCACGCCCCGGGAGCGGGAACCCGTCGCGCTTATTATGTTCAAATTGCAGCGCCAGCGCAACAGGCAAAGCTGTTGGAAACCTGTGGAGAACCTGATTGATTCACATGCAGCGAAAATAGTGCAATTCCCTCCCTCGTCATTCCGAGCGGAGCGGGAACATGCCCTGAGCGCAGCCGAAGGGAATCCAGGGTTCGCCTACACCGCCACGACCGCGGCCTGGTACTCCTCGTATGATCCCTTGAAGTCGGTGATCTTGTGGTCGCTCTCGAAGTGCCAGATGCGGGTGGCGACTTCGTCGATCAGATCGTGATCGTGGGTCACCAGCAGCACGGTTCCGTGATAGCGCTGCAGCGCGATGTTCAGCGCGTTGATGGACTCGAGATCTAGGTGGTTGGTCGGTTCGTCGAGCACGAGCACGTTGGGCTTCTGCAGCATGAGTTTGCAGAAGAGCAGGCGAGCAGCCTCCCCACCCGACAAAACGCTGGTGGACTTCGTCGCTTCCTCGCGGGCAAACAGCATCTGGCCCAGCAGGCCGCGGATTTCCTCAGTGACGGCCGCGGAATCCCACTGGTGCAGCCATTCCAGCACGGTCATCCCGCCTTCGATCAGGCTGCGGTGATCCTGAGCGAAATATCCGATGGACGCCTCGTGCCCCCAGATTACCTTGCCGGAGTCGACGAACGGACCGTCATACCCGCTGGTCTTGCGCAGTTCAGACTCGGGGGTAGTTGGGGAATTTGCCAGCAGCGCATTCAATAGCGTGGTCTTGCCTGCCCCATTGCGGCCCATGAGCGCAATCTTTTCTCCGCGAATGATGCTGGCAGTGAAGTCGCGCACGACTTTCTTGTCCGCGTAAGACTTCCCGACGTGTTCAATTTCGAGGATGTGCTTGCCGCTGGGCCGCTTCTGCTCGAACTTGATGTAGGGCCGCTGGATGTTCGACTTGGCCAGCTCCGTCACCTGCAGGCGTTCAACTTCCTTGCGGCGTGATTGCACCTGGCTCGACCGCGTGCCGGCCGCGAAGCGCGCAATGAATTCGTTCAGCTGCGAGATCTTTTTTTCGCGCTGCGCGTTCTGCGATTCAATCTGCGAGCGCACCTGCGTCTTGGCGACGACCATATCGTCGTAGCTGCCGGTGTAAGTGATGATGGTTTCGTAGTCGATGTCGGCGATGTGGGTGCAAATGCTGTTGAGGAAATGGCGGTCGTGCGAAATCGCGATCACCACACCATCGTAGACATTCAGAAAGCCCTGCAGCCAGTGGATCGAATCGAGATCGAGGTAGTTGGTGGGCTCGTCGAGCAGCAGCGCCTGCGGATGCCCGAACAAAGCCTGCGCCAGCAGCACGCGGACTTTTTGTCCGCCCTGCAATTCGCCCATCTTGCGGCTGTGCAGTTCGTCCGGAATGTCGAGACCTTGCAGCAGGATGGCGGCATCGCTCTCGGCCGTGTATCCGTCCTCTTCGCCGACAATGCCTTCCAGCTCGCCCAGCTTCATGCCGTCTTCGTCGGTCATGTGGGGCTTGGCATAAATCGCTTCGCGCTCCTGCATGGCCGCCCACAGCCGCTTGTTGCCCATGATGACGGTGTCGATCGCGGAGTAGGCGTCGAAGGCGAACTGGTCCTGGCTCAAAACGCCCAGCTTGCGTGGACGGACCACCGTCCCCTTCTGCGGTTCGAGCTCGCCGCTGAGCAGCTTCATGAACGTGGACTTGCCCGAACCGTTGGGGCCGGTCAGTCCATAGCGTTTGCCCGGCGTGAACGCCGTTGAGACCTCGTCAAACAGAATTTTGGCGCCGTAGCGCATCGACACATTGCTGACAGAAAGCATGATTTGGTTTCTTCAGGAACTGCGGGGAATTCCGCCAAGACGGTACGCAGCTGGAGTTTATAGAATATCACGCCCACGGATGCACTGATTCACTCGTGTAGCGGGTGTCCTAGATTCGCCAACCACAGAGGACACAGGGGGCACTGAGGAAACCTCCAGGATTCAGACCTCCGTGCTCCCCCGTGGCCTCTGTGGTTAATCAGGGCGTTACCGCACTGGGCTCCCGCTGGCTTCGATCAATTGCTGGACCGGCGCAACCACCATGAGCAGCAGGTCCGCTTTGCGCGTCTTGGCCTGATCGATCAGCGCGAGTTGCTCCGTCCTCCACGACTCGGCCAAGGGTTCAGATTTATCGAGATAGTCGAGCGCCTGCAGCCCGGCAGCGCCGAGAGCAGAAAGGTCCTCAGACAGAGGCGTGAGCTCCTGCAGCAGAAAGGACTGCCTCAGCAGCGGGTGCAACTTTGCGTCATTATCACGCCAGGCTGAAAGATAGGTCCGAATCTGTGCTTCGGTCGCCTGATCCTTGAAGCCACCTTGAACATAAGTCTGCACCAGATCGTGAATGTGGCGCGCGACATCACTCTCGGGATAAACCGCGTCAATCATGCGGTTGAGGGGTGCATGGAAGTCGATTGGGCCTTTCGAATCATCCCATCGGGTGTAGTCCTTCACGGGTTCGACCACATCGGCGAGCACACGCAGGGCGGAAATATCTTCGGTACCCGCCATGCGATGAAGCATGCGCATCCGCGCGGACCTGTGCGTTAGCCCCAGCCATTCCAGGTGCAGGCTGAGCGCATTGAGTCTGGCGTACATCGAGTCCGCATCTTTCACCTCTTGCGGAGACCACAGACGCTCCGCCACGGCTGCATTTCGCGGCCAGATGTGAGAATCGATATTCTCCGGAGTCACCCATTCCGCCCACATGCAGGCCTCGCCGCCAAGGATGCGGCTCTTCTCTTCTACGGTCAGAGTTGCGGCCGCGTCGGTCGTTGTCGTTGTAATTGCCATCGGATCGACGGCATAGTGCCGAGCTGCCGGCCACATCAGATCGAGGTAGTAGCCGAAGGAAAGCAGCCCGCTGTAGCCTTGCCTGGCCGCCATTGCGAGCGACTGTTGCCCGCGCCAGGACTGAATTACGATCGTCTTCGGCAGGTCGGGATGCAGGATCTCATCCCACCCGATCATGATTTTGTGGTGCTTGGCCACGATCTTCTGCAAGCGCTGATTGAAGTACGCCTGCAGTTCCTGATTGCTTTTCATCCCGTGCGCCTGTTTGAAGGCCTGGATCTTCGGATTCGCGTCCCACTGCTTGCCGTCGACCTCATCTCCGCCAATGTGAAAGTATGCGTCCGGAAAGAGCCTGGCCATTTCCGCGATGAACTTGTCGAGGAACTTGTAGGTCGCCTCCTGGGTCGGATCCATGATCGGGTCGATGCCGCCGCCCTCCAGCAAATAGGGACCCCGGGCGCTGGCCAACTCGGGATATCCCAGAAACCAGGAGCGACTGTGGCCGGGAATGTCGAACTCGGGAAGTACGCGAATCCCACGATCGTGGGCGTATGCGATGAATTCGCGAATCTCATCCTGCGTGTAGTAAAGGCCCTCGGAGCCCATCCCGGTCAGTTTGGGAAATTTCTTACTCTCCACGCGGAAGCCCTGATCGTCCGACAGGTGCCAGTGCAGCACGTTCATCTTGACTGCAGCCATGCCGTCGAGGTTGCGCTTCAACACGTCGAGCGGGATGAAGTGCCGGCTGACGTCGATGAGCAGCCCTCGCCAGGGAAACCGCGGCTGATCTTTGATGCTGATGACTGGAACTGTGAATCCGCTGACGGAGGGTTGCACCAGTTGGAGAAAAGTCTCGAGTCCATGGAGAACTCCCAGCGGATTGGGCGCCGTGAGCTTCGCTCCAGAATCCGTTATCGCCAACTCGTAGGACTCATCTTCCCCGAGCTTTTGGACCTGCTCGCGGCCGTGGTCCGCCCGGATCACCAGGGTCGGATTCGCTGGGCCAGGCTTGGGTCTGAACGGGATCCCCGTTTGCCGCGAAAGTTGCGTCTCGAACCTCTTCACCCCGCGGTCCAGGGACGCATCGTGAAAACCCGTCACCGAAATCGAGAAGGAGCGGTCGATCGGCATTTGCCCTGTGCCCACTTGCACCATGGACGGCATAGGCATGAGGTTGAGCTGCGGCTGGGCTTGAGCGGCGGCGAGGAACACCGGAAAAACTACGGTTAGGACGACAAGCAGCGTTCGCATGGTCTCAGAAAGAATGTAACAGTTCTGGGAATGATAGAGAGCGGCCGTTATGCTCCGCTCAGCGCGACAGGATATCGCTCAGTGTCCCCCGCCCAGTTCCCGCACAATTCCGCCGACAAACTGCTTGGCGTCGCCGAAAAGCATGATCGTGTTGTCAAGGTAGTAGAGCGGGTTGTCGATGCCGGCGAAGCCGGGATTCATGCTGCGCTTGATGACCATGACGGTGTGGGCTTTATCCACATCAAGAATGGGCATGCCGAAGATCGGGCTGGATTGGTCGGTGCGGGCAGCGGGGTTGGTGACGTCGTTGGCTCCAATGACCAGGGCCACGTCAGTTTGCGGGAAGTCGCCGTTGATCTCGTCCATTTCGATGAGCCGGTCGTAGGGGATATCGGCTTCGGCGAGCAGTACATTCATGTGGCCGGGCATGCGCCCGGCAACCGGATGGATGGCGAAGCGGACCTCGACGCCCTTCTTGGTCAGCAGGTCGTAGAGCTCGCGCACTTTGTGCTGCGCCTGCGCGACTGCCATGCCGTAGCCCGGGACGATGACCACTTTATTGGCGGCGGCGAGAATCGCCGCGGCTTCCTCTGGCGTGGCGCTGCGCACGGGCTTGGCTTCGGCTCCTCCGGCGGCGGAAGCCTGCACCTGGCCGAAGGCTCCGAACAGTACGTTCGTGAACGACCGGTTCATCGCCTTCGACATGATGACGGAGAGGATGAAGCCGGACGATCCGTCGAGCGCGCCGGCGATGATAAGCAACTTGTTGTTGAGGACGAATCCCATGGCCGCGGCGGAAAGGCCAGCATAAGAATTCAACAGCGAGATTACCGTCGGCATATCCGCGCCGCCGATGGGGATCACCAGGAGAACGCCGATGACCAGGGCAATGCCAACCATCAGCGGGAACAGTTCCTTTGTCCCCGGATGCAGCACGAGGTAGACCGCGCTGCCCACAGCCACACTGAACAACAGAAGGTTGACGAGGTTTTGTCCCTTGTAGGTGATGGGGCGCTGGGGCAGGATCTCCTGCAATTTTCCCGCGGCCATCAAGCTGCCGGTGAAGGTCAAACCGCCGAGAATGACTTCCATCGACAGCACCGACATCATGAATTTC